>Ga0114994_10002295_pt1 | contig 13942 bp, 7 predicted proteins | sample ArcticOcean_MG_C_9_FD_87043 | JGI IMG/M metagenome (GOLD analysis project Ga0114994, IMG submission 87043) | Marine microbial communities from western Arctic Ocean - ArcticOcean_MG_CB2_152 | ecosystem: Environmental > Aquatic > Marine > Oceanic | place: Arctic Ocean: Canada Basin | collected... | reverse complement strand
TTAGAACTTAGTGCTAAATTTCCGGATTCCGGCTTTTGGGGTTAGGTTTGGGTTTGGGTTTTAGATTTTAAGTTTCGGGTTTCGGGTTTCGGGTTTCGGGTTTCGGGTTTCGGGTTTCGGGTTTCAAAGTTTTATCTTGAGCTTCGACGTCGGAATCTAGCATCCGTTCAAGCCTTTTCACGCTTGGTCAGGTGCAATTTCGTTTGCGTTAAATAAGGCTTGAATCCCTTTAAAACCGGTGCCGACCATTTTCGTTGCAACGTACTTGCGTACTAAACCGCTCGACGCCCCATGATTTAGGTCGTCAGCGGCCAATCTTCATTCCTGGGCAGCGCCATCTTTTCTGGTAGCGCCGTGTGCGGGAGCGCCCGCACACGGCGCCTCTGGCGAATCAAAAACCCCAACCGATCTGGATGCGCATTGATAACGCCCACCCTAAAAAGCCGCATCTCGCCAAACTAAGTTAAGCCTTAAGCACGTCTAAAGCCTTTGCTCGATCTGGGACAATGCCCGGGGTGTCCTCACAAAACTCAACCATAATGCCGTTCGGGTCCAAATAGTACAGACTCTGACACCAGTCGTGATCCACCGCCATAAGCGGCTCTATGCCCGCCGCACTGAGCTGCGCCTTCACCTGTTCCTTTCGTTCGGCATCCGCCTTAAACGCCACGTGGTTGACCCAGACGGGCAACCCCAACCCGGTCGAAATATCGGTCGGATAGTCACTCGGAAAACCCGGGCCTTCCAGATAAAAAAACGCCATCGAACTACCATCCCCAACGTCAAAAAAAAGATGCTTCATGCGCGCGTTGTCATCGCCTTCCATTTCGGTATGGGTTAACGCATACCCTAATAAGTCTTCATAGAAATGACGGGTCGCTTCTGGGTCTCGGCAAGCAAATGCCACATGATGGAAGCCTTGTTTCATAACCGATTCTCTCATACCGGATTGTTTCATATCGGGTTGTCTCCTCTTAGTTACGGCGCCCTTTTGGTTCCAATAATTGCTTTACGATCCCCTACACCCCGCTCACCATCACAGCGGATGTAACCGCACCGGCATTTCAGTAAAGCCTTTTACAAAGGTTGAATAGGTTCGTTTGGGTTGCGCCATCACTTCAACGAAAGCAAACCGTTTCTGAATTTCCTCCCATAAAATTCTGAGCTGCATTTCCGCCAGCCGGTTTCCCATACAGCGGTGTATGCCAAAACCAAAGGAAAGATGTTGACGCGCCTTATCCCGGTCAATCAAAAATTCAGATGCTCGAGCGATGGCGCGTTCATCTCGATTACCCGAGACATACCACATGACGACCTTTTCACCTTGCGGTATTTTAACGCCGTTCAGCACCACTGGCGCCGTTGTCGTTCGACGCATATGGGCCAGCGGCGTCTGCCACCGAATGATCTCCGAGACCATATTCGGGATCAACCCTGGCTCGGCTCGAAGCTTGGCGTATTCGGCCGGATTTTCATTCAGAGCCAACACCCCGCCGGAGATTGAATTTCGGGTGGTGTCATTGCCGCCTACGATCAACAGCAGCAAGTTTCCCAAGAACTCAAAGGGGACCATGTTCTTGGTGGCCTCGCCATGGGCCAACATAGAAATTAAATCGCCCTTGGGCGGGGCCTTAACGCGCGCATTCCAAAGCTCGGTGAAATAGGCTAAACACTCAACCAGCTCCGTCCGGCGTTGCTCGGCCGATTCCGTGACGCCGGTGCCGGGCGGATTGGTGGCCACATCGCTCCAACGGGTGAGTTTTCGGCGATCCTCAAAGGGAAAATCAAAGAGGGTTGCCAACATCTGGGTGGTTAATTCAATCGACACCCGATCCACCCAGTCGAAGGTTTCACCAACCGGCAGCGATTCAAGAATGTTGACCGCGCGCTCACGAATGGTTGATGCCATCAGCGCCAAGTTCGGCGGGGCAACCACACCGGTGACCGTTGACCGCTGCAGATCGTGTTTTGGCGGGTCCATCGCGATGAACATGCCAAAGCCATCGAAGGGCTGTTGAACTTTCTGTTTTTCTGGGCCTTGGACTTTTTGATCTTTAGGCATGGGCGTTCCACCCGCGCCGCCAACGGTGATGCCTTGAGCCGACGAAAAGCGTTTTGGGTCGGTATCAACCTGGAAGATATCTTGATAGCGGGTCACCGACCAATAGGGCCCAAAATCGCTGTCTGGGCAATAATGAACTGGGGCCTCGTTGCGCAATCGCTCGAAATATCGCCATTGGGCATCGGCTTGAAATAACCCAGGTTGCGCCACGTTCAACGACTCGATCGGCAAATCAAAAGGGTCGGCCCACTCTGTCTGGCTGGTCATCGTGTCTTTACTCCTGTTGCTCATTTAACGCCGTCAACCGACTGAATGCCGGCGCACCAAGATGCGGTGCGACTCGGGCTAAACCACACCGAATGACCGCAAGGCTTCACGCTAGTCGGCCGCATACCCCAGCTCGCTCAAGATTTCGTCGGCATCCGGGACCGCCCGGGATTGCCGACAACAATCGGTACTGATCCCCACACCCGGCATCTCAACTTTGATCACGTCTGCGCCATAATCGGCCATAATGGTTGCGGCCACTGGTCCAGCGATCCAGGACCCAACATCCAGAATTTCTAAACTACGAAATACCGACTGCATGAGCGCCCTGCTTGAGTCTTGATCCAGGCTCTTGTTTCTCTCGCCAGCAGACGACGGTTTGTTTTCACGCAAGCCGTCCTCGGGTAGGATGACACAAATTGAGAAACCTAGCTCGATGTTACGCCTTATCCAATCCAATGATCTACAGCAGCTCGCCCGACGCTTCAGCGCGGTGTCCGCGGCCGAGTCGCGAGATCCTTTGGCCCCTGAAGTTGTCATTATACAATCGGTTGGCACCGGCCAATGGCTCAAACTCCAAACCGCTGAGCACCTTGGGATCTCTGCCAATATTGACTGCCAATTACCCGCCCAGTTCATCTGGCGACTCTATCAAAAGACCTTAGGCCTTGGGACGCAAAAGCCGGTCGAGGCGAGTTCCTTAATCTTTAAACTGATGCAACAATTGCCGACGTTTAAGGCGCCTGCCGTTGAACGCTACTTAAGCGCTGGACCCCATCCGGATCTGCGCTGCTTTCAACTGGCAAGCCGCATCAGTTCTGCCTTTGAAGGTTACCTTCTGTATCGCCCGGATTGGATTATGGCCTTCGAGCAGGGGCAGAATCCCATCAGTGCCGCGCCACACAGCGTCTGGCAAGCGCAGTTATGGCGTGCTCTGATTGCGGCGGACCCTACCCTTGCAACAACCCATAGAGCCTACTTACACCAGCAGTTGTTAAGGGCCTTAAAGACCGAAGATCATCGCGCCCACTTACCCAATCGAATTAGCCTCTTTGGTCTGTCAAGCCTGGCACCTTTGCATCTCGAAACCTTCAAACATCTCGCAGGCCAATGCCCAGTGGATCTTTACTTTATGAACCCGAGCGAGACTTATTGGGGTGACATTACGACCGAAAAACGGGCGCAAAAATCCCGCCTTGACCTGTTGGCTCAAACCCAGGCGGCACCAGAGGACGACTATCAGTTTTTCGGCAATCCCTTATTGGCCTCCTTTGGTCGCCAAGGCCAAGAATTTCACGAACTGCTGACGAGTCAAGAAGACCTGATCGACGACGACGATTTTGCACCCCCAAGTCGCTCGCACCGTTTGGGCATTGTCCAAGATGATATTTACTGCGCCCGTACAGCAGACGCGTTAGCGATTGACGGCTTGCCCCCGCAAACCCAGGATTCAAGCCTTGAATTTCACAGCTGTCACTCGCAGTTGCGCGAAATGGAGGTTCTGCTCGATCTAATCTACCGAGCGCTGTCAGACCAGGCCCTTGAAGCGACCGACATTCTCGTCATGGCGCCGGACATTCAAAAGTATATTGCCGTCATCCAAGCGGTGTTTGGCGAGGCGCTTCCCTATGGCATTGCCGATCAAAATCAATACCAAAATTCCGACATCCTGCGCAGCTTTAACCAACTCCTGAACTTACCCAATAGCCGGCTGCCCGCCTCTGAACTGATTGCGTACCTTGAAGTCCCCGCCATTGCGAGACGCTTTGGCATTGATGCCGGGGGCTTGTCTTTCATCCGGGACTGGATCAAAGAAACCGGCATTCGCTGGGCGCGAGATGGCGCCAGTAAGCAACAAAAGTGGTCGGTACCGGACGAGGCGCACTTTACCTGGCGGTTTGGTCTCGATCGGTTGCTCATGGGCGTTCTGACGGATGAACCGATTGCGGATATCAGCATTCTGCCCTATCCCGCCCCCTTGGATCATCTGGCAATCCTCAATGCCTTCCTCGACTTTTGTCAGGCGGTGTTTGATACCCAGGCGCAACTAGAATCTGCGCGCTCGCCCGAGCAGTGGGCGAAGGCGTTAGATGCCGTCGCCAATCGGTTGTTTGAGCCCTTGGATCAAGAACGCCAGGATCTAAAAAAGCTGCTCGACCTCAACGAAGAATTTTTACAGCTCTCGGTTGAGGCGAACTTCGATCGACCCGTGACCCTGGATTTTGTGATCGCTTGGTTTGAAGGCCAGTTGAATCGGCCCAATCCCGCAATGCGCTTTATCAATGGTGGCATTACCTTCAGCACGCTCACCCCCATGCGCAGCATTCCGTTTAAAATGGTGTGTTTGGTGGGGATGAATGAGGGTGATTTTCCGCGCCGGGATTCCGTTCATCCCTTTGATTTAATGATGGATGCGCCGGCACGCCTCGGCGACCGATCTCGTCGAGACGATGACCGCTATTTGTTTTTAGAGGCCCTGTTATCCGCCAGAGACCGCTTACATATCTCTTATTGTGGCCGGGGTATCCGAGACAACGAGGTCAGGCCGCCAAGCGTTTTGGTCAGCGAGCTACTGGATTACTGCCAGGATGCTTTCGGGCAGCAAGCTGTCTTCGACCATCCGTTGCAGCCCTTCTCTAGCCGATATTTTCAAGACCCCTTGATCCAAAGCTTCGAAAACCATTGGCGAGTTGACACGCCGCGCGAATCAATCGATCAAAACAGCCTGGCCCAATTGACCTCGAGCGATCCGATCCCGAGCGTGCTCAGCATTCAAACCTTGTTTCGGTTTCTCCAAAATTCTGCGCGCTATTTTTTTGAGGAACGTTTGAATATTAATCTCACCCTGCGCAGCGAGGTCATCGAAGACCTTGAGCCTTTTAACTTGGATCCTTTAACCCGCTTTCAGATCACCGAGCTTGCAATACAAGCCCAAGCGACGGGCACCCGAAAGGACCTCTGGGTCGCACAAATACTTCAGCAGGGCCTCGTTCCAAACTTCAGCCTCGGCAAGCAGGCACTGAACGGTATTGCTGATGCGGCGGCGTTGTTGTTCGCCGAGCTCCAAGGGTTTTACCAACTTGACCTGCACAGCGTGACCCACCAACACACTCTGGACGGCCTCACGCTGCAAGGTCGGTTCGATCAACTCAGCCCGCAGCACTATCTCACCTATCGAGCAGGGGATCTCACGCCAAAGCATCTCCTGCAAAGCTGGCTTGCGCATTTATTACTGGCGTCATCCGGCCGAGAGATCAAAACCCTCACCTACGGCATTCGTCGCGGACAGGTTGTTTCGGGTCACTTTGAGCCCATACGTCAAGCCCGCGCCGATGACCTCTTGCGCCCCTACCTGCAGGCCTTTAGCCGGGGCAACTCTGAACTACTGGTGTTCCCGTTTGAGACCTGTCGCGCGCTGCTCGAGCAACTCGACAAGGGCCTTTTGATACCCGATGCGCTCAGGCGGCTTGATCAAACCTGGCTGGACCCACAAGCCATCACCGATGGCCAAGATCCCTATTGGTCCCGATTAATGGATGCGCCGTCGGCCTTGCGTCAAAGCCAAATAGACCAAGCTCGCACCCTACTTGCGCCGCTTACCGACGCCTGGATCGCGTCATGAGTTTTGATCACACCCTTACCTTGCGCGATCAGCATCTCATCGAGGCCAGTGCCGGCACTGGTAAAACCCACCTCATCACCACGCTGTATCTTAGACTCATTCTGGGTCGTGGTACGCCAGAGGCCATCGCTTACCAAGTTCAACAAATCTTAGTGGTCACCTTTACGATTGCCGCAACCCAAGAACTCAAAAACCGAATTCGCAGCAGGATAAAACTCGCCCATGACGCGTTCAGCCACGGGGCTTGCGAGGATCCCGAGATTTTGGCGTTGATGGTCGACAGCCCGCACGTGGAACAAGACCGCGCGTATTTACAGCGCGCGCTACTGTGGTTCGATGAAGCCAAGATCTTCACCATGCATGGGTTTTGTGCGCGGGTAATCCAGGACACCAGTTTTGAGGCCGGCTTGTTGTTCGAGCAAAGCTTGGATGCCCATCCAAATGATGGCCTGACCAAAGCCGCGCAAGATGTTTTTCGCAATTTAATGTCGGGCTTGCCGCCCCTTGAAGAAGCCTTAGCGTTACGCCTCTGGTCCACCCCCGAGGTCCTCGCCAACTCGATGGCCCCATTGATCAGAGTTCCCAGCTTAAACTTTTCCCCGCCCCCAGCGGTGACGGGGTTTCCGAAAGATCTTGCCAACCAAATGCGCGCGGCCAAAAAAGCATGGATCGAGGCAGAGATCACAGCGCAGCTGAGACGCAGCGAGATTCGAAAAAACAGCAAGGCTTGGCATCGTCTCGATGAAATGGACCGATTCTGTCGAACCGACACCCTTGCCCCGGACCAAGTACTTTGGGGGTTGTGGACCACACGGGCTTTAAAGACTCAGATGAAAAAAGGTTTTGAGCCACCAGTGCATACCCTTTTTGATGACCTCGAGGCCATTAATGAGGCCTTATCTGTTCAAGGCCAGGTCATCAGTCGACTCTGGCAAACCAACTTGGCGGCCATGCGCGCCCATCTTGCCCAGCAGCAAACCCAAGGCGCGCTGACCCTGGATGACCTTTTATCGGTGGTGAAGGCGTCGGTGAGTGCGCAACCGTTGCTGGCCCGAACCTTAAGCGAGGCCTATCCCGCAATCCTCGTCGATGAATTTCAAGACACCGACCAACAACAATATGCGATCTTCAAAAGCATTCATCAGGCCGGCCTGGCAGATCACTTACTCATGCTGATTGGGGACCCGAAACAGGCCATCTATAGTTTCCGAGGCGCCGATATTCACACCTATCTACAAGCCAAGAACGATAGTGAGCATCGGCACCGTCTTGAGACCAACTGGCGCTCCTCCGCCGAACTGGTTGCTGCGACCAACCAGTTATTTGATCAACGGCAGCTATTTTCGATTGATCATCGCATTGATTTCGTCCCGTCTTTAGCCCACGCAGCCCTAGATCCAGGCGCACTGACCCTCGCGGGCGCCCCAATTGCCCCAATCTGGTTCCTGGTCGACGACCCGGAATTTAAAAGCCGAACCCAGCCTCAGGATCGCGCGCAATTGGCCGCCCGATGTGCCGATGAAATCGCCAGCTGGCTCAGACCTGGTGCGGCCCTCAGGATCAATCATGAAACCATCCGCGCCGAACAGATCTCGGTCTTAACCCGAAACCGCCGAGAGGCCGACCTGCTTAAAGCCGCTCTGCAGCACCGCGGTGTGGATAGTGTCTTTCTCTCTCAAGATAAAGTGCTTGAGCAGGACATCACCGTCGAGCTTGCGCTCGTTTTAACCGCCGTGTTAACGCCCATGCGTCGAACCGCCGTTCTGTCCGCTTTGGCCACCCGATTGCTACAAACATCGGCTCAAATGTTACAAGCCTTACAGCAAGACGAGCCCGTGCAAAATAGGGTCTTCGAGACCTTTAGCGGGTATCAGAAGATTTGGCGAACCCGCGGTATTGCGGCGCTGATCCTGCATCTCATTGAAGATCAGGACTTGGCCCAGCGCTGGCTCGGCCAGACGGACGGCCCGAGGGTCTTAACCAACCTTCGGCATCTGGCGGAACTTTTACAGCTGCAATCCCAAACAACACCAGGCAAGGATCAACTCATTGCCTGGCTCATTCAGGCCCACCTCCGGGACACCCCCACCGTCGAGGATACCCAGCAATTACGCCTGGAAACCGATGCGGACCTCGTCAAGATCATGACGCTGCATGGCGCTAAAGGACTGGAGTTCGATATTGTGTGTCTACCGTTTGCGCATTTTGGCAAGCCGCCGTCGCAGGCAGCCAATAGACCGATGCTTTGCCACCAACCCAATCAAGCGGGGGTCGTTGAGGCTTGGGTCAATCTTGATGGTCAGGACGACCTCAAGCAGATTGCAGTCAGAGCGCAACAAGAAGAAGACATGCGATTACTTTATGTCGCCATGACCCGCGCCCGGTATCTGACCGTCCTGGGTCTTGGGGCAAGTAAAGAATTCCAACAATCGCCTGCCGCGCAGCTCTTGGGTTACGCGGCGAGCGAACCCATCGATGCTTTATCAAAACAACCTAAAGCGCAGTTCAGGCTGTGTTTGGATGCGCTCAATCCAAACCAGTTAGCCTCAGTTGTCGCCGGCACCGCCAAAAATTGGTTGCCGGCCTTAGTGAAACCGTTGGTTCAGAGCCTATGGCAATTGCACAGCTATACCCGCATTGTTAAAACCCAATTGCAGTCGGCGACGCAAACCCCATTGCCTTTGACCCACGACAGGGCGCCCATCCAAGGCTTTGACGATGACGAACCCGAACCGGTTGAACAACCGCTTGTTTCTGAGCACCATACCTTGGCCGCCTACGTAACCCTTGCCTTCCCAAGAGGCCCCCATGTTGGTGTTTTAATGCATCAACTGCTCGAGACGATGGATTTTACAGTACCGATTGAAGCCCACGACAAGGCCATTAATAGTCTTCAAAAGCGCCTAAACTTGGCAGCAGCCGATACACCATTGCTGCGGCAGTGGCTTGCAAGAATTGTCAGCCAACGCCTGACACCAACCGGCTTGACGCTGCAAAGTCTCGCCTTCAGCGAGCGCTCGGATGAGCTCGAGTTTCACTTCCCAGTGCAGGGCGCGCCCGCGCTGATCGAAACCGCAAAAGAGTTTGGGTATCTCGGCGAGACCGAGCCTGTCAGGTTACAGCTTGAAGGCATGATGACCGGCAGCATTGATCTGTTGTGCCGTCATGAAGGGCGATACTACGTTATCGACTATAAAACCAATCATCTGGGCAATGCGCCCTCAGACTATGACCCGGCAGCCCTAACCCGGGCGATCCAACATCACCAATACGACCTGCAATACCTACTTTACAGCGTAGCCGTCAAAAAAATATTGGCGCGGCGCCAACCCGAAACCCCGTTTGAAGACCTCTTCGGCGGCGTGGTGTATCTTTTTTTAAGGGGCATGACCGGCAATCCAGGTGCTGGCGTGCACTTTGACCCCGTGTCGCCTGCACTCATCCGGGCCCTTGAAGCGAGTTTAAACCCATGACCCAACTCAGATCAGACACCAGCGCGCTCAAGCACCAGCTGAGCCTGTTCATCCAAAGGGTTATGCCGGCAACGCCGGTGACAACGCGCGCCTTGGTTCACGCCTTGATCGATGCGTTAGAATCTCAGCACAGCCACATCCTAATTTCCCCAGAGCAAGCACAAGCGCTGGAGACGCCCGCGCACGTCGGCCTGATCGGGGGACCAGAAGCCAATACACCGCTCGTGCACCAGGACAATCGATTGTATTTAAGGCGTCTTTTTAACCTTGAAAAACGCGTGGCACAGCAGCTCTTTGGCAGAAACCGTTTAATTACAAATGACTTGGGTTCTCCTTACGAATCGTCGCCGTCTTCCAGCGATCTAACCGCCGCTTTATCTGAATCCCAGCAACAAGCCGTGAAAACCGCCCTGCGCCAGCAGCTGACCATTATCAGTGGTGGGCCGGGTACCGGTAAAACAACCGTGATTCGAAGCATCGTGTCGGCGCTTAACACCCTCGATTCATCCCTTCGAATTGCGATCACAGCGCCCACGGGCAAAGCCACAGCAAGACTGGAAGAGAGCTTTCGGCAGGACCTCGGCGGACGCGTCGACCCAGAGATCAAAACCATCCATCGCTTGCTGGGCTATGGCACCGGCAATGTCCCAAGGTTCAATCAAGCGCGCCGGCTACTGGTGGACGTCCTCATTGCCGATGAAGCCAGTATGATCGACCTGAGTTTGGCAGATGCTCTTTTTTCAGCCTTACCCGACACCGCCCGGGTGATTTTAGTGGGTGATCCGGATCAATTACCTTCGGTCAATCTGGGCCGTCTTTTGACAGACATCACGGCCCCCGGGGCGGATCCATCGTCAACCGATCATCCAGGTGATGCCTCAAACTTGTCCTCAAAGCCGGTCTTAGCCTTAGCCCAATGTCGACTCACAGAAAACTTTCGATTTACCGATGGCGCGAGGATCGATCAGCTGGCGCAGGCTATTCTGTCTGGCGAGGTTGCCCTGCCCGATGCCGGCGCAGGAATTGAAACCATCGCGCCCGAGGCATTGTCGGATGAGCTTTTAACGGCGGCGTTCAAGGGCTACTTCCGCGCCCTAGCCACGCCTTCAACCCCCGGAGAACTGCTCACGGCCTTCGAATCGGTTCGTATGCTCGCACCGCAATATAATGGGACGCTGGGCGTTCATGATTTGAATGCCCGATTAGAGCGCCTGATGCAACAAATGGGCTTGCTAAGACGGTCAAGAAGCCCGCACTATCATGGTCAGCCGCTGCTCATTTTAAAAAACGATTACCAGCTGGGTTTGTACAATGGCGATGTGGGCATCTGTATCGACACAGATCAATTGGACCCGTCAGGTCCCGATTTTCCAGAGGGCGCCCGCGGCCTCGTGGCCTTTTTTAACGCCGGCCACAACCAACAACCGCGTCGCGTCGCGATGACCGCCCTGCCCGAGCATGAAACCTGTTTCGCCATGACCGTCCACAAAGCCCAGGGCTCTGAGTTTGATCATGTCCTGTTTGTTCTAGCGGAAGCCCTGGACGACTCGACTCGAAAAATCGGGTCTCGGGAGCTGATCTATACTGGCATTACTCGAGCCAAACGCAGACTCACCCTGGTTGCGACGCCCGAGACTTGGGAGGCCGCATCAAACAATGTTTTTGCTCGCCGCAGCGGCTTGGCGTGGCAGTTACGATCCCTCGAGACGACTTTATGAGCACACTCAAACAACTGCAGCAGCACAGCTTAAGCGTCCTGTCGTGCATTTGGTTTTCCGGCAATCTGTTGATTTGGTTGAGCGCCTTGCTGCTCATCACACCGTTCAAACTCATACCCATGCCATGGCTTCAGGCGAAGGTCGTCGTCCCCCTCGCGCATGGTTTCTACCGAGCGGCCGTGCGGGTCAATAGCTTTTGGATGCAACGGGTCGTGGGTATTGAAATTCTTGTTGAAGGCGCGATCAGCCCGCACCCAAATCCGATCGTTGTGTGCAACCATCAATCTTGGTTCGACATCCCGCTGGTGCAGGAGGTCATTGCCAGTCAGGGCCCCATCGTTCAGTTTTTGATCAAGCGGGAGCTGATTTGGGTGCCGATTATTGGTTGGATCTGCTTGGTCTTGAATTTCCCCAGACTGCATCGATCGGGCGCCGCTCATGATCGTGCCCAGGACCTCGCAGCAATCGCGTCCGCCGCGCAATCGCTTAATCAAGCACCAGGCGCGTTGCTCGTAGTTGCATAAGGCAGCCGCTTTAGTTCTGAAGAATCAATGATTCAAACCTCGCCTTACCCACACCTGCTCAAACCGAAACTGGGCGGTTTTAGCACGATGCTGAAATATGCCAGGCCCGACACACCAGTGCTCGACCTCACCATTTCTTATGCAACTGGTCGGCCCAATTTCTGGCAGTGTTTACATGGCGGCACGCCATTGATTCGCATTCGAGTGGAAGCATTTTTAGCAAGCGAGATTACAACGCCAGAAACCTGGCTTAACAACCGATGGCAGGCGAAATCAGCTTGGCTCAATAACAGCAGTCAAGGCAGCGAAAGCTGATCTAAATGCCGCCAAAATGATCCAACGCGGGCTCATAAAGATACTGATCCAGAGTCGACGTGCCCATCACCGGCCCCGACGCCTTCTGGTCACCAGAGGGATCCGCAGCACTCAGCAAATCGCTTAAGACATAGACATCAACGCCCAGACCCGCATCTTGAAACAGGGCGTAGGTCGTGCCATCACCGTACAAATCAATATCCGTTTGCACGGCGGTTTGATTGCGGATATCAACCCCGTCTAAAAAGAGTGCATCTTCTGAATCACCATTAATCACCAAGACCTTATGGTCATTGGCGGGTACATAGGCATCCAGGCTGTTGTCCCCAACCAGCTCAAAAATGTCGGCAAACGTTAAGGTCAGGCTGTCTGCACTGCTGTTGCCAGACATATCGACTTGTTCGAAGTTGGTTAATTGATCCAGCGCACTAAAATCCACACTACCTGAGAGCAGCAGCGTATCAACCCCATTTCCACCATCGATCACGATATCAGCGGCATCGAAGACGATCGTGTCATTGCCATCACCACCCAACTGTCGATCAGCGCCGCCAAGTGCGTCTAACTGATCATCACCACCCCGGCCGGCAAGGGTTTCGCCCCCAACGCTTGAGCCTTGCAACACATCTTCCCCAGCATGACCATAACGACTCACGCCAGCGTTGGTATGGGTTACATTCACCAGCACATCTTGATCAAAGAACAAAGACACTTCACCATCAGAGACCCCGGTAAACAATTCCGGCGCGTACGTCATCGTGACGGCACTACCGCTCGCGGGTTCGACCGCGGTTCGCATCTGGGCGAATCGGTCTTCGGTATAGTCAAAATCGCCGCTGAGATTAATGACATCCCCAACATTACCTGTGACCACCAAGCCCGCTTCATCGTTTAAAAGCCCATTTGACCCATCATTGATGCTGCGCAGCGCGCTAGCATCGAGCGCCATGGTCTGGTTTGTCGTGTCGTCCATGCTGAGCAACTCAATGCGCTCGAAGCGGTGTCCCAGCCAGTCGTCGGCAGTGCCCAAAGTGTTATCAGCACCCGCTTTGGTGAAGTCAAAATTAACCGTCCCCGGCAGAACAATTTGATCGATCCCCGACCCGCCATCAATGCGATTGATGGCAACCGAGTTGAGCACAAAGGTATCATCGCCCGCTTCACCAAAAGCGCTATCACTGGAGTCTAAGCCCTTAATCAGATCATCGCCGCCAGCCGCCAAGTAATGAGTCAGAACAGCGCTGGCGCCAAAATCAAACACAGAACCGGTGGCATCGCCCTCTGCAATGACCCCGGAGGCAGTATCCACCGGCGCCAAGGTGATGCCCGTTGTTGTTTGCACAACATCGGCCACGGTTCTCGCGCCGATGGTATCCAAAATTAAGCCATCGATGGTATCGAAGGACCCTAGAATTGTTGTCGCACCAATCAACCCGACACTGGTCGCGGTCGAATAGGTCGAGGTTACCGATAGTCGCCCCCCATTGAGTCGCAAGACACCGGCAGGGCCACCGACCGACAGATAGTCGCTGTAAACCGTACCAAAGCCCGCATCAACGGTAACGGTACTGCCTGGATTGATCAAAAACTCACCGCTGGTTTTCACTTCCAAAATACCGATTCCCGCACTAATCTCTGCAACACCTGCAAGATAGTCAGTCACCTCATCGCCAATGCCGAGGGTGCCGCTCAGCACCAAAGCGGCGCCGGTTGCGCTCGCATCAATGATTGCAGTACTCACGCTCCCATCAACGACCAAATAACTCCCCGCATCGATCGTCAAGGTATCTGAACTACCCAAGGTCAGCCCTGAATAAGAGCCCAATAGAGAGATGACGCCACTAGAATGATGCTGCGCATTGGCACTGGTTGCATCGAGCACCAATTGTCCCGATGAATAAATGACGCCTGTATTCGTCAGCAAAGCGTCGATTTCAGCCGTTCCTACGACCGATCCGGAT
>Ga0114994_10002293_pt1 | contig 13942 bp, 9 predicted proteins | sample ArcticOcean_MG_C_9_FD_87043 | JGI IMG/M metagenome (GOLD analysis project Ga0114994, IMG submission 87043) | Marine microbial communities from western Arctic Ocean - ArcticOcean_MG_CB2_152 | ecosystem: Environmental > Aquatic > Marine > Oceanic | place: Arctic Ocean: Canada Basin | collected... | reverse complement strand
GGTTAGGATTTGTACGTGCGGGTTAGGGTATGTACCGTGCGGGTTTTTTTAGGGTTAGAACACTAACGGCGCGCCGGCGCCTCCTAGATAGGGGTATTTTGCTGGCATGATGCGGCGCGCGCCCCGCAGACTAAATCGGCATTCTTCTTGTTGTAATTATTATTAACGTGCGGGTCATCATGACGGTCGAAAGGGGGGGGGTAGTTTTTGTCGGGGTTACTGCTCGACGGAGAGCACGGTCGCGTAGGGGACCGGGGACTCCCCCTCGTGGACGGCCTCCACGGTGCCCATGGGGACGGCTTGTTCTCCCCCCTCATGGACCGCCTCCACGGTGCCCATGGGGACGGCGGGGGCTTGTTCTTCGGCCGTGGGAGCGGTCACCGCTTCCACGGTGCCCATAGGGAGGGCCGGTTCCTCGGACGTCGCCAGTGCAGATGGTTCTTCGGACGTCGCGGGTGCGGCATCGATCGCCGCGGGCGTGACCTTGCAGCTCTCTCCCGCCTTGGTAACCAACCACCAGAAGAGGTAGATGCAGGAGATGAAAGGGAGGAAGGGCAGGATGATGAGGATAATGAGGAGGCTTTGAATGCGGTTGTTTTCTTTGTACGCTTCCCTGAGAACTTCCCTCTTGTTATCATTTTTAGAAACCCACCAGAACCAACAGAAGAGTTCGTGGCAGGAGAGGACAAGGAGGAAGGGTAGGAGAATGAGGATGAGGTTATTCCAATCAACATTGAGCCAATGTGTGATAATGTAGTAGAGAACAACCAGGCAGGCCCAGACGATGCCACTAATGAAAACGGCTTGGATGCCTTCATCGCATGTGCCGAATGCCCCCGTTTCGACGCCGCACAACGTCGACTCGCACCTTGTGCCGTCGAACGCCCGGTCCACGTTGGCGGTCATGCACCAGCCGAGGTCCTGGTTGAACCGTTTGGCATTGTGGAACATGTAGCCCATGTTCTTGACCTTGGCGACATTCCAGTCACCGAGCGGTTGGTTGAACGCCGAGGCCTCGTAGAACATCCAGTTCATCATCGTGACGCCCGAGGTATCCCACGCGGAGATGTCGTCGTTGAAGGACGACGCAGCCGAGTTCAAGACAATATCGAACAAACTCTGCATGTCCGTCACCCCGCCGGTCTCCCACGCGGAAATATGGCCGTACGACGCGGAAAACGCCAAAAGACACCTAGCATCCATCCCGGCTCGCCCCACATCCATCCGTGATCCTGGGGGCTTAGGCTAGCCTTTCATTGTGCCCACAACCCGCGCACTATGAAACTGGTGGTCCCTGAGCCATACCTCAATTCTCTCAGTTCTTCCCAGTTTTGACGCGACCACTCTGCGTCTGCTCCTCAAAGCGTTCGCCAGACACACAATAAGCCAACACACGCAGTGAAAACGCGCGCGTTGCGCCAGCGAATAACCCAATTCTCGCCGACAGCGAGCGCCAAATCCGGAGGAGCTGCTTTGCCTTGGCACGGGTCGGGATGACACCGCCTACCCCGAGCCCGAGGCCGGCATGCCCGCCATCGCCGAGGTGTGCCAAATCGATGCTGTAATTCAAGACGATCCCCCTATTTCGGTCGGGACAGACGTCTACTGGGCTATTGGACCGTATCCTCCCTAAGCGCGAGCCATCGAGGGCTGATGTGTCCTCTCCCCTTCCCCTCTCCCCTTTATCCGCGCCCACCTGAACACTCCACCGTCAGACGAGCCCCAAAAAGGCTGATCTACACGCAGGGCGAAAAATCCCTCCAAGAGTGTCCGTGTAATCCTCAAAAAATCTAGAACGCCCAGAAGAGGCGTCCGTCGTGGCGCTGCATCGCCGTTGCTCTGCCTAGAAGACGCAACCCCCCCGCAAAACTAGAACTTCAAGCACCTCTACTACGACACCCCCTCCGCCGCCAGCCCTGCGCTAGCAAGGTCTTCAGAAAAGACACGGCTGGAGGTGCCCGTTCGGGCCGTTCGTGGCGTCTTGGCTTAATTACATGTAACCCACCCATGGCGGCGTCAATTCAGCCACGCGGCGATTCGCCGCGCGCGCACGACGTCGCCGGCAGACCCGCGACTGCGCAGAGGACGTGCACCGCGACGTTCATTAGATCCAGTAAGTCAGGCAGACGCGGTGACGGGGCAGCATCGCGTCGATGGCGTGGGGCGCCTGAACTTGCATTCTACACGGCCTCCCGCTCATCCTCAATGCCGAACTTATCGTGCGCCAGCAACGCGCCGCGCGCGCCAGCATTCTTGATCAAGAAGGTTCGAGCGGCCCGCTTAATAGCAACACATCAGGACCGCCTCAGCACCACGTGGAACCCCGCCTCCGTCTCGACGACCTCGGACAGCTCGCCCACGGCGAGGCCGAAGGCCGCCGCCTCGAACGCGCGCTCCAAATCCCCGCGCGCGAAGGGCTTGAGCGTCCCACCAGCCGTTGCCGACGGGCAGTCGGAGCGTCCTCGCGCTTCGGCGGCGAGGGCCTCCGCCGGGTCCACCGCGGCCGCGACGCGCGCCCGGAGCGCGGCTGTCTCGGCGCGCGCGGCGGCCTTAGCAAGCGAGATCGTCTTGGCGCGGTGGCTCGACGGCCGTCGGCTCTCGGCATGCTTGAGCAGGCAATGGCTCACCGTGATCTTTTCGCCGGCCGGCTTGGCCGGCTTGGCCTCGCCGGGCGCCTTCCACCGTCGTTCCCCCGTCGTCTCGTTGACGCAGTAGAACTCGCCCGGCGTCGACCGGCTCTCGCGCCAGCGCCACGGCGCGGGCAGCGCCGGCTTCCCCGGCGGCGGCGGCGGCGCGGGCGCCGGGGCGGCCGGCGCCGTGGCCACCGGCGCCGTGGCCGCCGAGGAAAAGCCGCCGCGCTTGCGCGGCCGCCGCTCCGGCGACGCCGATGCGCTCCGCCGGCTGGCCGCCGCGCGGACGACGCGGCGCTGCCCGGCCTCGCGGTCACCGCCGCGGTCGCGGCTCCGGCTCCGCGCGCGCCGGTTGCCGTCGCCCCGCTCCCGCCGCGCCACGAGCTCCTTCTTTTTCCGTTCGACGAAGGTGCGGGGGATGCCATGCGGGGCTTCCTGCGCGTCTATGAGCAATAGCCACAGCTCCGCGACAAAGGGCTGCGCCTGCTTGTTCAGGAAGCCCGTGAGCTGCACCTGGAGCTGCTGCGGGTCGATGCGCTTGTCCTGCCCCGTCCTGGCGTCCCGGGTCTGCGCCAGCATGTTCATCACGAGCTCGGACAGGACGTCGTCCTCGAAGCCGAGCAGCTCCTCCAATCGTTCTGAAACCCAGCGGCCCATGACGTCCACGTTGATCTTCTCGATCTTGACGGGCGTCTTGAAGGACTCGGCGAACTTGCCTTGTTTATCAAGTTTCTTCCTTAACTTCCGGTCGGCGTCTCCATCAAACGTCCGGAACTTGTCCTTGATGTCGCCGGCGCCGAAGCCCATTGTTGCGGTGCGGCGCGCGGCGGTGGCGTGCGCGGCGCGGGGCGGTGGCGTGCGCGGCGCGGGGCGGTGGCACGGCGGTGGCACGGCGCGGCGGCTAACCACTGCGGCTGCAGCCTGAGTGTGGATGCCCACAGGGCTGCGCGGTGAGGCGTGGCGCGGGCGGTGCGTGCACAGGGCTGCGCGGCGACGCAATGCGATGCCACCTACTCAACCGTAAGAGATGCGCGACGTTAGCACCCCGCTTACAGCAAAGCGCAGAGTAAACCCGCAACCTTTACACGAGTTTCCATTTGGCCGCGAGCTCATTGTGGTGTTTCGCGCGCGCCATTGCTGCAGATTTGAGTAGTAGGACAAGGCTCCCAGCCTGCGCTCGCTGCACAGCACGCGCTCGCCGCGAGCCCTAGCAGAGCCCTCCGCGAGTGGCCCAGCGGACGCGCGGGTTAACGCGCGACAGACGCGAGCATGTTCCTCGTCCACCGCGTGCTGCACCCGGCCACGGCCGTGCACCAGGCCTGCTGGTGCCGCGTCGCGGGCGACGCGGAGGAGCTCGTGCTCAGCGTGGGGCGGGAGCTGCACGTGTACGGTATCACGGCGGGGTCCCTGAACTTGAAACGAGTGTGGCGCTTCGAACAACGGGTGGAGGCGTGCGCGAGCGCGCGGCGGCCGGCGAAAAGCCGGGACGCGCTGGTCATCGCCTTTGCGCCTTCGAGAATAGTAATTATCGACGACGAGGACGGCGAGCCGCAGACGTTAGTGCGGTACGATCTCGAGACGCAGCAAGACTTATTGGATAACGACCCCTTCAAGCTCACGCCCTTAAAGGCGAACAAGGGCGGCCCGTCGAGCTGGCCCATCGTGTTGGATACTGCGTCTTCGATAGCCTGCGTCCGGGCCAAAAGTCGTGTGGTAGCGGTGCCTTTGATGCACTGCGCCGCGCGCGACGTGACGGGCCGGGTCCCGCCGCCCTTCTTCGTCGACGGGTCCTTGCCGAGTGATGTGGTAGTGCGTCTACTAGCCTTTGCGCCGGCGGGCCCGCCGACCGTCATATTATGTTGTGCTGATGCGAGAGGTGACACGCCGTCCTCGACATCGTTAATAGCTTTGGGGCTGGACGCGGCAAGCAAAAAAGCCTACCCCCGGTGGCGCGTCGATTGTTTAGCCGCGGCCCCGCGCGGGTTGATCCCGCTCAGGAAGGGCGGCGCCGTCGTCCTGTTCAGGCATAGTTTAGCCCGCGTCTCGAGCGGCGGCGCCGTGGACGCCGTGGCGCTGAACGGCTTCGCAAATGAAGACTTCGGGCCCAGCGATCCGAGGGCCGTCGTGCGGCCGAACGCCCCTAAATTAGCGATTGACGCCACGGCCGGGTGTGCCGGGTGCGAGGTGAGTGACGGCTTGTGTCTAGTAAGTTTGCCGGGCGCCGCTTCCTTATGGATAGCCGACGTGACCGGCGTGCCGTCGTTGCGGCCGCTGGCCTCGGCGGCGCCGTGTAGAGTCGTGCGCTGCTCACCAGATAACCAGCGCGTCTTTTTGGGCGGCGGGTGTGACGACGGCGTCTTGTGCGACGTTAGAATCTCCCGGGACGTTACGAAAAAGCGGAAGACGGGCGAGGCGTTGTACGGCAAGCTCAACGAAGGCGCGGTCTCGCTCACCCTGACGGCGGCGGACGCCGTGGTCGCGTTAGGGTCGCTGGTCGACGCGACCTTCGCGGCCCGGACATCTCATAGGTGGCCCTTCCAGCCGCAGCGCGAGGGTGACGGGCGCAAGGCGGCGCGCGAGGCGCGGCGTTCCGGGCGGAGCGAGCTGGTCGGGTGTGCGCCGGGTGCGGGCGACGGGAGTCGCGGCCACGTCGTCTGTTTAGGCCGGGGCGCGCGGCCGGCCTGTCTGGGCCATTTTAGGAGAACCATGACGACGGTCATCGGGGGCCTGAAGTGGAAGGGCCCCTTCCGGGGCAAAGAAGCTACTTCTCGGGAAACGGCGACGCGGGACGTTCTTATAGCCTCGTGCGGCGAGAAAGTTTCCTGGTTCCTCTTCGACGGCCAGACCCTTAGTGAACACGAGCTCGAGGCGAGCGGTTCCTTACTGGGCGTGGTGGCGTCGGACGAGCCCCTCGACGCCTCGTCCATTGTGTACTTGATTTATGAACAAAGTTGGCAATCGTTAAAAGACGGCGCGCCCGTAAAAACGGGCAAGCTCGCGAAGCAGGTCACACGTGTGACGGGAGACGTCCACGCGGGCTACGTGGCCGTGTGCTGCGACGGCAAGACCCGGGTGCTGAATACCGCAAAAGGTCTCAAAGTAGGCAAAGTTCTCTTAGATGATGAATGTGACTGCATCAGTGTCGCGAAGGCGCCCGCGAGCCTCTGGACCCGCACGAGTACCACGTCGTCGTCCGAAAGTGAGGGCTGGCACGCGTCCACGGCCTTCGACGAGCGCGCCTACTTGTATGGCGCGCCCACGCTCGACGTCAAGCCCGAGAAGCTCGCAGCGATCCCAACTTTGATAGGGGTATCGACGGACGGAGCCCTCATCGCTTCCTCCCTAAATGGCGAGGAGCTCGCGCGGTTCGAAAGAGCCACCGAAGGGTATTCGACGCTCGGCTCGAGCGAGGACATGGGCGACACGCCGCGGTGCGCCTGTGTTTCGTTGCATCGAGTGGGCCCGAAGCTCGCGTTGGATGCCCTAGGGAAGTGGGTGCTCTGTTTAGTGCTGCGAGAGGGCGACTTGGTCGTTTACGAGTACGGCGGCCAGTGGCGGCGCGTCGCCCACGACTTTCTGGGGCGGCCCGACGCCGGTACATCTCAACAATTCTCCCTGACGCCCTTTGACGATATTGAAAGTCGGTCCGGCGTCATGGTGCACTGCGCGCGGCCCGCGGTCATCCTCTGCGAACGGGGCAAGACGTCCGTGGTCCCCATCGAGTCTTTTTCGGGGGACGATTGCGTGCCCATGCCCCGGCACACGGCGAGCGTGCCCCTGCCAACCAATCGGGGCTTTTTGTTACGGGGTGGCGAGGAGAACGTGATCTGCGCGGGTCTCGGGAACTTGGTGCTCGCGGCGACGTCCGCGACTCTAACGGTGCACAAAGCCCCGATCCGGGACGGTTCTCCGTACTCCATCCGAGCCCTGAACGCCCCGCCGGACCACGTCGATGCGGCGCCTGCCTTTGCCCTCTTGTGCGCGTCTCGCCGGGATCCTTCCCTGGGTGTGGTGGTGGACGCCGACGCCGAGCCGTCCACGGAGCCGCCGACCACGTCCAAGAAGTGGCCCCTCGACTGCCTGAGCGATTCGAGGTTAGGTGGTGCCCCGGTCTCAAGACAATCCAATGCGTTTGAGTTGCGTTTAGTGACAAGTGCGGGCTGGCGCACGTTACAAAGGTGTCCTCTGGGCGCGGGCGAAAGAGGAGTCTGCCTGGATATTTGTGCTTTAGCGAAGAAGGTGAAGGACGTCGCGACACGAAACACTTATGCTTGTGTGGGCACGTGTGTGGAAACGTCGTACGGCGAAGACGCGGCCTCGCGGGGCCGCATCCTGCTCTTTGAAGTGGACTACGTGCCCTGTCGCCGAAAATCAAGACAACTGGGCGGCAAAGGGCGCGCGGTCGGCCACGCCCCGCGCTTCACGTTAACGCATGCGAAAAAAGTCCGCGGCGCCGTCTCGCAAATCACCCAGGTCATGGAGCACATTATCGTCTCCGTAGCCAATAGAGTGGAGATCTACGCTGTTGAGGGCGCTGAGTTGAAGCAGATCGCCACGCATCACGCGCCCCATTATGTTGTATCTCTAAGAGTGGCCAAGACGTACATTATTTACGCGGATGTATATCAAGCGTGTACTCTCTTATTCTGGAGAGATAGGGATCGGCAGCTCTACCCGCTCGCTAAAGATGCCGACGCGCACGAGAGGAGGGCCGTGGGCGACGATTTACGGGCCGACGGCGGCTCGTACTGCGCCGACTTTGTCGTCGACGCGGGCGAGATGGCCGGGGCGCACGCTTTAGGTGTGGTCGTGGGCGACGGCGATCGGGTACGACTATTGCAGTACGCCCCCCTCGGCTCCGATACCGATAGGGGCGGCCAGCGCCTTTTAGCGCGGGCCGATTTCATGGTGAACAGTGACGTGCACTGCCTCGCGCGCCACGCCGTGCCGCGGACGGACCCCGATAGCGACGCGGCGGCCTTCGCGTGTTTTTACGCCGGCCTCGATGGGCAGGTGGGCGCGTTCCTGCCTTGCGATGAGAAGACGTTCCGGCGGTTGCGGGCGTTGGAGGGCGTGCTGGGGAACGCTTTAAAACATGCGGCGGGCGTGCACCCGGACAAGCACCGTTTGGCCTCTTTACACGCGCGGAACGTGTTGGACGGGGCTTTATTGTTCCGGTACTGCTCCCTGGCGCGGCCGCTGCAGCGGGACCTGGCCCTCGCCGTGGGGACGGACCGGGCGACGGTGCTGGAGACGCTTCGGCGCGTGGACGGGCAGGTGGGGTTCCTGTAGAGTCTGCCAGTGCGTAAGTTACTGATAAAACGAGGTAGGACTGTGTCCCGCGCGCGCAATTGAGACAGGGCGGCCGCGGGTCGGGGACATACCAATCATATGGAGGCGGTGCACAAGCTAGACCATATTACTCGCCCCGATCGTCACTGCCCCGCGCGCCGCCTCGACCCGCGCCGCGAGCGCGTCGACGCGGTCGTCGCCGAGCTCGACGACCTCCGCGCGCGCGCGCCGTTTGGTGGCTGCGCGACTCTGCGCCTCGACCCAGAAACTCAGGGACCACCACCGCAATCCCCTGTTCTTCCGCAAGGAAAGCGCGCCCGCGCCCACGAGGACGATGCCGACCGAGATCGCTACCAATCCGTCCGGCCACCAAATGTCGGCCTCGACCATGAGGAAATAGCCGACCAGGACCCCGCACGACAGACAGGCCCCCGCCAGCGAGCAGAAGCCGTCCTTGCGTAAAGCTTGGGAGTCCACTGCCTCTGCCACTCTCAATTTGTAGAAGCCCAGGAACCCAAAGAGGAACGCCGACGGGACGGACAGCCCTAGTAGGAACGCGTGGTTGTCCGCCTCCTTATGCGTCGCGAGCGTCACGCTGGCGTTGACGGCCACCAGCACGCCGAGCACCACGAACATGAGAGCAATGCCGATGTCCGCGCGCTTCTCCCTTAATTCTAATTGGGCCTCCGACACGTTGCCCCAGAAGCGCCACAGGACCAATAAAGAACCCACAGCATCCACGGCATTTTCTAAAGCGTAGCCCAGAGCGGCGGACGACTGCGTGTGGACACTGATGGCGAGGCCGGCGCAGAACGCGCACACTGTTAAAATTAAAGACGCGACGGAGACCCGGAACGCGTCTTTATGCGTGTAGGCCGGCGACGTGCGTTGCGCGGCGCTCCTCGCGGCTGCGAGCACGGAGTCGACAGCTGAACTCGTGTCCAGGCGCGTGTGCGACTGCTGGGGGCTCGCGGGCGCCGAGGGCTCCTTGACCTCGTCCTCCATGGCGGTCGTGCGTGTGGCGCTGCCCGGCCTGGCAAAGCAACGTTGCGAGCGCGTGATCATGACCCGGGTGCTCTGAAACCCGTACGTTTAGCAAACCTTCGCGGCGTGGGAGGCCTCCGCGGCACGTCCATGAGATGAATCCGATCTTCCGCACGGCCGCGGAGGTTTGGGACCAATAGAGACTTAAGCAAAACCCGGTTGCTTTTTGTGGCAGCGCGGAGCGGAGCGAGCGTGTGGCCAGCACCCGGGCCGGACGACCAAGCTGAGCAGCTCGGCAGCGCCTCAAGTGGTCTGTTGCACCGGCTGCGCGAGGAAATTGGCGCACGGCACCCGTGGGCAAAGAATAAAGCGGAACAGCTCGAACATAGGCAGCGCATAAAAGCGAGCGACACCAGCCACGATGTGGATCGAGTGCATGCAGGGCAAGGCCATGCAGGACATCCTCGCGGCGAAGGCGAAGCGAAAGCCGCCACGGCGCCCCCTCGCCGACCGTACGAACAGACCGTCGACGCCCGTCGCGGTGGCCGTACCAGGCACGCCGCCGACCGCCCTGCCGAAGCGGCCGTCGCGCGCCGCGCTCGGCGCGGTGGCGGCCGAGGCCAAGGTGGCGACGCGGCCGCGGCCACCGATCGTCACGCCGGCGCGCTGGCTCCCCGCAGGGGCCGCCGCGCGCACTTTCGTCGAGGACCATGCCGCCGCCGCCACGCCCGTCCCTGCGGCGGAACCCCGGCACGAGGGCGACGCCAAGGCCGAGGCCGCGGCGCTCGAGCTTCTCGCCAACCTCTCGCCTCTACCGAACGCGACGGCCCAGCGCGGGGTCCGCCTGGCCGTGCGCGCGGCCGTCCTAGCCATCGTCGTGGCGGCGAGCGCGTCGGCCGGCGCGGCGCTGATCCGGTCGGCGAAGGCGCCCGAATTGGCGCCGCCCGCGCCGCGGGCGCCCTTCGCCTGGGTAGGGACGCGGCCGCGGGGCCTGCGGCCGCCGCGCTGGGCGCCTGCCAGTGGCGTCTCGCCGCTGACGACGCCGCGCGCGGCGCACCACGACTCGCACGCCCGCTTCCTCGCGGCGACGCGCGGCGTCGTCCACCGCCTCGCGCCGCCGTCGCCGCCGCGGACGCCCGTCTTCGCGCACGCCTTCCGGGCCTTCCCGGCGGGGCCCGTGCGCCGCGTGACGCCTCCGCCCTGATGTTTTCCCCCTCCGCCAAGTCTCTAAGACCAAGACCCCATGGTTGCGAGCTAGGCCCAGCTCGGTTGGTGTTACGTCGAGTTGTTATGGTACTAGGATAAGTGCATTCAGCCGGCGGGTTTTTACTCGAAGCTGCCCCTTGTAGCGCAGCGACAGGACGCGCGTCAAACTCCAACACCAGGCGACCACGCCCACACTGAACCGCCGCCGCCACCAGCAGACCGCGTCGCGGGACAGCACGCCGCGCGGACAAGCAGGGCAGCAAAGCATGGCCCCGTGAAGGCACGATGGGCGCGGCGGCGTCCCGGAAGCAGCACCCGCTCGCCCTCGACGATGATGATGATGCGGCGTTGTTCCACGCGACCTTCACGAATGAGGTCCGGGCGGCGTGCGTTTTAGGCGCCGAAGCCATCCGCGCGCGCCTCACGCCGTCGCATGAAACGATACACGGCGCGCGTTGGGGCTCCATGGTGTTCCGGGGCCTGTACCCGGACGAGCCCGGGAAGCCCTGCCAGGACGCGCTGGGAATTGTAGAGGCGGACGCGGGCCCCTGGTTTCTTGTCTTCGACGGCCACGGCCCGCGCGGCGACGCCTGCGCCACGTTCTGCCTGGACCGTCTGCCCAAGGCGTTCGCGGCGTCGGGGGGGTCGGTGGAGGACCGTTTGATACGTTCCCTCGAGGCGACGAACGCGGCCTTGCACGCGTCAAATGTGGACTCGCAGGACTCGGGCACGACGGCCGTGTCCCTGCTCGTGGTAGGTAAGACGCTGTACTGCGCCAACGTGGGGGACAGTCGGTGCGTGCTCGGACGGCGAGGACCCAATGGGCTCGAAGCGGTGCCGCTCTCCCGGGACCACACGCTGTACCGGGCGGACGAGCGCCGGCGCATTGTGGCGCACGGCGGCCGCGTCTTGTCCCGTGTGGCATCAACCGGTGGTCACCCTCAACGCCATCGTCGCACTCAGATGTGGTGCCGCGCAGGTGTTGTCCATTGGTCAGATCGAGGGAACTGTGCCGCTCGACTTTGAGTTCGAGTGCGACCTCGGCGACGAGATCGACGGCGGCGGCGACCCGCCGCGGCTGTGGCGAAAAGACGCTTACGAGCCCGGGTGCGCTTTTTCCCGTTCTTTGGGCGACGCGACGGCCGAAGCGCTCGGGTGCTCGGCGCTGCCGGAGCTCCAGAGCCACGCCCTCGACGATAAAGACGCCTGCTGCGTCGTGGCCAGTGACGGCGTCTGGGAGTTCCTGACGAACCAGGAGGTCGTGGATATCTGCGCGTCCTGCGCGTCCCCGAAGCACGCGTGCTACGCGATCGTGGCCCAGGCCGACCAGCGGTGGTACGCCCGGGAGGAGCGCATCGACGACATCGCCTGCTGCGTCCTCTACTTCGACCCGCTCCGCGAGCCGACCTCGCGGAAAACGCACCGGGGCTCCTTCGCGCTGCGCGCCCCCGCCGACCCCGGGGCGCTCATCGCCTCTTAGCCCCGGGTAACGTTCGACCGTCTTCGTCCTTATGTGCGCCTGGACGGTAGACTTATCTAATCGGCTTTCGTGGGCAGCCTTTGCCCACACATCTGTGGGGAGGGCCGCGCACTCCTCGTGGGACCGGGGCGGTCGGTTCTCGTGTTTTGAGGTAAAACCCGAACCCGAGCCGGGGAAAGCTGTAGCAAACCTCTTGGAGAGCACAGCGCCTGGGGAGCTGAGTGCCGAGAGCCAGCTGGGCTGGCGTGCGTCGCATTCGTGGCGCGGGTCTCAGGACTTCGCGCAGCGTGCGTGCAGGGGCTGCCCAAACGAAGCTACTCCAAAGCGCTCTGCCACACGGCACCGTCGGCAACGCGTGGCGACACGAGGTTCGAGCGTATCACGTTCTTAGTGTCGTCGCGGCGTCGACGGGCGCAGCATGGCTCCCGCCTGATCCGTCATGGCGGCCATGCGGCCCGCCTCCTGCTACGCGGCCGCCGCGCCGGCGGGCATCACCGACGCCCACGTGGCCGAGTTGGCAAGGGACGGCGTCGTGGTCATCGACGGCCTCTTCCCGCCGGCGGCCATAGATGAGCTCTGCGCCGCGTTGGACGGGGCGCATTACCGGCCCACGCTGCAGCCTGAAACAACCCGCGCGGACCGCGTGCGGTGGGTCACCGAGAACGACGCTGGCGGCGACATGGTTAGCGCACTCAAGGGCCTCGGCCACCGCTTCGCTCACGCGGTCGGCTGCGCGTCGGTGGACGCCCCCGCCCGCTGCATGGTCGCGCGCTACGACTCCGGCGGCTACCGCGCGCACCTGGACCACGATCCCCGGGTAGATGACGATGTGTACTGGCTCTGGAAGAGCAGCCGGGAGCAGTTGGGGCGCGTGCTGACTACCATATTGTACGTGACGGACGCCGCGTTCGACGCGGCGGTGCACGGCGGGCGCCTGCGGCTCTTCCTCGGGTGCGCGGCGGGCGACGCGGCCGGCGCGACGGCGGCTTCGGTACTCGACGTCGACCCGGTCCCGGGCCGCCTGGTCGTCTTCAAGTCCAGGAGCGTCCCACACGCTGTGCTGTAAACGTCACGACGGCGGCTCGCGCTGTCGTGTTGGCACCTGGGACCGGAAGATTCCGACGCTTAAGTTTATCGTGTTTTTACGAGTGGCGATACGATGGCCGCGCCTCTAGGCCGCGCCGCCTTGTGTTGTTATCCCAGAGAGTGATCTCCGGGGACGCCCCCAGCACCCCACATACATGCAAATGATGCACGGCCCTTTACGCTGCTGCTACCGTTCTTCCAGTGGCGAGACCTGAAAAACCCGCACATTATTTTCAACCAGTCGTCCGACCCTCGCGATCATGCTTGGGAGGAGGGATAAAGAGCCCTGCGCGGCGAAGGGTAACTTTGGTTTCACGAGATAGGGGGGGTTCTAACTCCAAAAACGAGCCGAGTTGCCGCGCGAGTTAAAACATGGTGCGTGGCCGCCGGCGTCGAACTGGGCTCCGCCTTCGACAACACCGCGTGCACGGTGGCGTCGTGTGGCATCAACAAGGACAACTGCACGCTTCAAGCGCCTCGGGCGTTTTCCCCTTTCCCCTCCCGCATCCCGTCCATCCCTCCCCCTCCTCCCGCCCTTCCCCATCCCCTCTCCCCCGCGCGTCCTCCACCCTCGTAAAAAAACTTCGACACAACTAGAGGCCTTAGTACGACACCCTGCGCGGGGAGCTCCCACCACGCCACGCACAACCCATATTCCACGCCTCCGACGGGACGGAGGACGGACGGACGGACGGACACAAGCTACTTAGCCTTTCTCGGCCGCGGGAAGAGCAGCTTCTTCCCCATCTTGAGGATCTGCAGCGTCCAGAACAGGTTCAGCAGCGCCGGCAGGCCTGCTGTTAAGAAACCGATCGCCCGCACGGGCCAGGGCAGCGCCGGGTGCAGCGCGAGGGAGTACTGCCGGGAGTAATAGGCCGCGTGCAGCACGACGTGCACGTTCGAGGAGCGCACCAGGAAGAACGCCAGGGCGAAAAGTAATGAAGAGAGCGCGTCCGCGCGCGAGCCCCTCCCACAAAACAGCTGGGCCACCCACCGCAGCTGCAGGAACGGCGAGCTGAGTTCGGTGTACTCGTAATGGAGCAAGAAGAGGCCCGCGACCCGGTATGACGAAGCCAACGGCCACACTGTTATCGACAAAACGTGGTGCACTATAAGTAATTTCTTCTCCGCGTGGCCGCCCTTGGCCCACTGGCCGATGCGGTACAAATCCCAGGCGAAGAACCCGACGGTCCAGCACGTCAGGCTCAGGGCCTGGTCGGCGCCGACGTGGCCGCTAAAAAGTTGAGGCGCATATTCTGAATCG
>Ga0114994_10002292_pt1 | contig 13944 bp, 6 predicted proteins | sample ArcticOcean_MG_C_9_FD_87043 | JGI IMG/M metagenome (GOLD analysis project Ga0114994, IMG submission 87043) | Marine microbial communities from western Arctic Ocean - ArcticOcean_MG_CB2_152 | ecosystem: Environmental > Aquatic > Marine > Oceanic | place: Arctic Ocean: Canada Basin | collected... | reverse complement strand
GACGGCGCCGCTCCGAGCGTGCGGCTGGGCCGCGTTGTTTAACGTGGTCGGCGACGTTGTTCTAGTGGCCGGGCTCGGTCTGGGCGTCGCCGGCGCGGCCTTGGCTACTGCCTTGTCCATGCTCGTGGGCTGCGTGGTGCAATTGCGAGCGCTGTGGAAGCTCGAGAACACGGAGATCCTGGCGGAGGCGGTGTTTTCGAACGATTTATTAGATCCGGCCGGCTGTGACCGCGCGCTCGAGAAGGAGGCCCGGCCGACGCCAAAAGCGTTGTGCCGGTTGTTCGGCGAGTCCCTGCCCATCTTCGCGACACTGTTGTCGAAGACGGTGGTGGGCGTCGTGCTCGTGGCGGCCGCGGCGGGCGCTTCTTTAGCCGAACTCGCTTCGCATCAAATCGCCAACGGCTTATTTCTCCTCTTCGCGCCGTTCGCGGACGCCCTGTCCGCGGCGGCGCAATCTTTAGCGCCGCGGGCTTTACGAAGGGCCAAGCAGCGCCCACGCGTGGTGCTCTCCACGGTCCTCCGAGAAACGGGCGGCGCGGCCGCGATCGCGTTCGGCCTGACCTGGGGCCTCGCGGCCTGCGGCGGCTCGTTGTTCAGCGCGAACCCCTTCGTGCACGCCACGCTGGCTTCGTTAGGCCCCTGGATCGGCGCCTCGCTGTCAGTGTACGTGCTGAACACGGTTTTCGAGGGGACGTTGTTCGCCTTCGGCCACGCGAGGCCGATCGGCATGCTCATGCCCTTTAACGCCTTAGCCGTGGCGCTGGCCTTGCTCTCCAAGGGCGTGCGTGGCACGCCGGAGACGTGCTTGCTGCGGTCGTGGGTGATCTTCCTCGCATACCAGATCTTCCGCGTGCCGCAGCTCGCGCTCATCGCGCGCCGGCCCCGCGACGTCCTGGCGTCCATCACGGAGGACGAGTGCGCCTCCTACACCGTTGACGACGAGGACCCGGTCCTCGCTACTTGATGATGCCGCAGCGCGAAGAGCGCTCTTCTTTTCTCGGCAAATGTGTTTCCGACAAGTAAGTTCTATTGTACATCTATTGAATTCGAAAAAAGTCTTATCACACACTCACACCTCCAGACCAGCGGAAGCGTGTCGTCGTCGGGTCCGGTTCACTCCCAAACCAGCGGGAGCGTGATGGAGCCCTCCGGTCCGACGACATCCATGTCCCGGGCCGCCGGCACGTTCACGGCGTCCCACGCGTCAAGTCTGGCGATGCGCGCAGTGACTGCGATGCGCGCACCTGTGCGCGGGGCGGCGCCGGGCGTATGCAAGACGGCGTGTCGAGCGTCCTTCTGCATGCCTTCCCGTTGGAGATGTACCAGTGCGTCGGTCGTGGGGAGCGTCCTGGCGGCGCCGAGCTTGGTAATAATATCAAAGCGCTTCTCGGCCGGCATCCAGCGCACGCAGTCGGCGCCGTGATCCGCAGACTTCTCGTATAAGATGAGCGTCGCCACCGCTTGCCGCGGCGCCAGGGTCGACTGAGTAGTCTGCTGCGGAACTTGATCTTGGTGCCAGGGGAACCCACTGCCACGCCGCTGAGCGGAGACGATGAGAGCATTGAAGCCGGGCTTCGCGACCGGGCAGAGGTGCGCCGCGGCGTAGACGACGCCGAGCGCGCGGCATATCTTCCGCGATAGGTCGTCGTGGCGCCTGGCTTTCAGGAGCCGTGCCGTATTCTCTAGAGCGCCGATCACCATGGGCGCCCCGACGCAAGCAACCAGGGCGTCCTCGTTCGAATCTCCCCCGTCGGGACACCAGAACGTCTCCTCCGCGACACGCGCGCGGATCTCCTTGAGGAATGAGTCCAGGAAGCACCCGCCCGCGCCGTGGATCGCGCCGTCGAGCCTCTCGCGAAAGTACCCCACCACAGCGCGCGTCGACTCCGCTAGCGACTCAGCGAGGTGGTCCTGGGGTCCCACCACGCTCCAGTCCCGCGGCGGTCGAAGGCCCAGCGCCGCATACCACTCGGCATTGTCACCCGGCGCGAGGCCCAGCTTCGCCAGAGCGGCGTCGTCCGGTGGCCATGATCGGGAGCGTGCAGCAGAGCGCTCGTCGGCCGACACGGTGCCAACGGTACCGTACGGAACCCATCCAAGCGGAACGGGATCGGCGGGCGCCCGGTACTCGCGCACCACGGAGCCGTCGCGCTCTACGGCACCAGTTTCCGGGTCCCAATTAAGGCGCGTCGTCGGCTCAGTCCCGTGTCGTTCTGCCCACTGGGTCGCCTCCCGGCAGTCGCGGCGCGAGGCCGATTGCGAGTCCTCGTTCACGTCGAGCGCCAAGACAAGGCCCTCGAGCGCCGCCGGTGCGCCGCGCAGCGTCGTTACCGCCGAGACCTCGAACGCGTCCTCGGCAGCGGCGCAGCACACGCAGCGTTCAATCGCGACGACGCCCTCGTCGATCAAAGGCGCCAAAGATGCCGCCGCGCCGCGCCGCAGGAAGCCGAGCTGGACCGGCGCGACGTCGCCGGCGAGCCAGGCCTCCACAGCATTGTCGTCGTGCTCGTTGGGCTCCCGCCGCAACGACACCGTGGCTCCCTCAGACAGGAACTGGCGGCCACCTCTGTAGCGTAGACCGACGATTGCCAATTTCAGGCGCGTCGTCGCCGCGTTCGTGTCGTCCTCAGCCGGCGGCGCGGCCGGCGACGCGATGTTGGTCGGCGATACCCGCGCTTCTACGGGGGCGCTGACGACGGCCGCGGCGCTGCGGAAGGACTGCGCCGGTGGTGCATCGTCCGACGGTGGCTGGAGGCGCGCGAGGAGCGACGCGTGATCGCTGCCAGACGCGACAGGCGTCACTGCAGGAGATGGCTTCTGCTTCTTTTGTGTCGGCGTTGGGACGCGGAACTTCTTCGAGCCACCCCGCGCCGAGCCACCGCCGCGCCGCTTCATGGCTGTGTCTGCTCTGCTCTACAGGCTAGGGGCAGGATTATTGTAACGCGCAGCGCGCCGTCGTGCAGCTTTGTTGCAGCGTCTCAGAGCAAAGCATTGATTCCTGGATTGTTGCGTAACGAATGACTGCCGTGCATAAAATCTTGGCAGTTTTTTAGCTTTGAAAAACCCGTGTAAATTATACTAATTTAAAAAATATTGCTTCGGGGCACGTGCACGCTTCGGGGAAGCGAAAGACCCAGGGTCGAAAAGCCAAAACTGAGACGCGCTTGCGGACGGGTTTTTGGGTGGCACGTTGCCGTAATTTTTTGTACTCTCAGCGCTGCAGCCGCATCACTCCTCAATCGCGAGAGCGTGCAGTTGTTGTTGCGCTGCAGAGCCGGAGAGACTGCGTTGTGCTTGGTGAGAGATGTCAAAAAGAGCAAATTAATCATGGGCGCCAAGGCCTCCAAGGGCGAGCTGGCGCCGACGGACAGCAGGAGAGAACGCATGTCCTTCGACCGCATGGCCAGCGTGCGCGACTTCTTCACGGCGCGCGTGACGCCCGTCGAGCATATCGCGCCGCCGCTCCCGCCGCCCGTGGTCGTACTTCGGGGCCACCGCAAGTTCGTGACGGACGTCGTGGAGTTGAAGGACGGCCGCTTGGCCTCCGCGAGCGAGGACCGGACTATTAGAGCATGGCGCCTGGACGAGGACGGCACCGCGGACGGGCGGCCCGAGTTACTAACGGGCCATACCGAAGCAGTTAGGTGCCTCGTCGCGTTAGATGACGGTCGATTGGCGTCCGGTTCGCGCGACAAGACGGTGCGCATCTGGGACCTGAGCGGCAAAACGCCGTGCGTGGTCTTAAGGGGCCACGAGGGCTTTGTGTGGAAGCTCGCGCCTTTAGCGGACAATAGACTCGCGTCGGGCGCGTGGGACAAAACGTTAAGGATCTGGGACTTGAGTGGCGACAAGGAGCCGCTCGTCATCCCGCACGGCGACGTTGTGAGAGGCATGCTGACGCTGAGGGACGGTAGATTAGTCACTGGAGGAGGAAAGGACGGCATGATCAACGTGTGGACTATTACTGACAAGCTCGGGTGTACGAAGACGCTCGAACTAGCGAGCCACCCGGACTACGTCGCCGCGCTCGCGGAGCTGCCCGACGGTAAATTAGCGGCGGGCGGCGGCAAGGCCGGGAGTAGTGGTGAAGGGTTTCATATAAGAATATGGGATCTCGATAAAGATTCGAGTCAAACACCAATGGTCTTACGGGGCCACGCCGACGTCTGGAGCCTGGTGGCTCTAGATGACGGGCGGCTCGCGTCGGGCGGGCCCGACGGGATCCGCGTGTGGGACCTGGACCAAGCGGAGCGGCGCCCCTTCGGTTTTGCTGGACAGTCCATCGTGGACGGCATGGCCGTGCTGGAGGACGGCAGTTTAGTGACCGGCGGCATCGACGGCACGGTCTACATCCGCAAGGTCAAGCCCTTTGCGTACTACTCGGAGATCATGGACTGTTCTCCGGAAGTGGCGAAGAAGTGGTTCGAGCAGGATAGGATCGGGGAATTGTTTGATGCCGCCGTATTACAGTACGACGAGTTACTCACGATAGATGATGAAGAAGCGGCGGCAACCCCGGGCGACGTGGCCTCGTTGTCCGTCATCACGCAGGCGCGGAACTTCGATGCTATTGCTTTAACGTTGAACGGGGCCACGTCCACCCGACGGGACAACGCCATCGATGCCTTGGCGCCCCGCGTGTTACGGTTGATTCGGGACGAGGAGTTGCTCCTAACCTTCGAGCAGCGCCTAGTTTCCAAGAACGCCATCGAGCAGCTGACGTCGTCGCCGCTCTTCCGCGTCGTGTTAAACGCCAAGTTCGCCGCGGGCGCGCAGTTCGTGTTGTGGCTGGACATCCTGCTCTTCACCGTTCTCTTCGTGTGCTTCACGCGCCTTGCGGGCGTCGAGATCAACAACTGGGGCGCGTGGTTTCGTAATGAGAAGGCCGTGGACATTGTGGCGGGCTTCGTCGTGCTGGCCTACTTCTCCTTCCGGGAGTTACTGCAGATGTACTGGGATAGAAGAAGGGAGCTGGCGGTGCGGCACTCGGACGCCCTGAAGCGCTTCTTTGCGTTGTTGGGCAAGGCGAAGCTGCCCCCATTGTTCATGAGCGGCCGTGTAGCATTGCGATCCTTGGGCCGCATACTCTGGTACGTCGTGACGAGCGACATGACGGTGCTCCAGAAGGCGTCGTTAATGCCGCGCGTGGGGCTGGCCATCGTGTGCCTCGTCCTTTATTTACCCGTCTCCTGTTTACCAGGTAGAAGCGTCAAGGCGTTCTGCTTCGGCTCGGTGCCGTCGGTCCTTTTTAACACCGTCACGGCGTGCGGCCTGCCCTCGAACTGGCGCTGGAACCTGTGGAACTGGGTCGAGGTCGCCATGCTTGCTTTCAACTGGTGGTTTTTCGTGCGGGCCGCGGTGTCGCGGATCCCCGTCAACCTGGCCGTGGCCTGCGCGTTTTTGTTGTGGTTCGAAGTCTTTGACTACCTGAGGCACAACGGCATCAACGAAGAGCTGGCGAGCTTCGTGCTGATGATCGGGCAGATTTTTTTGAAGCTTGCCGTCTTCATGTGCGTCTTCGTCCTGATCCTCATGATGTTCACGCACGTTTTTTACCTGCGGTTCGGGAGCAAGAAGATCAAAAGCTTCGACCTGCACGACGACGCGCCGAACTACATCGACCACCCGTACCATAGTCTACTAAAGTCGTTCTACTCCGTGCTGCTCCTGGCGTTCGCGCAGACGTACGACCCGGACATCTACTACACGACGATCGACCGGATCATCTTCGTGTTCTACCTCTTCATCATCGTGATTGTACTCCTCAATGTCTTGATCGCCATCGTGAACTCGCAGTACGAGGACACGAGCGCGCGGGCCGAGAAGCTGTTCTACCGGGGCCGCTTCGAGCTCGTCACGGAGACGTCGGACTTTCTGAGATTGTTCCGGGGGCGGCGCAATCGGCATCACGAGAAGAAGGACGTCGCCGCGATGATCAAGTACGAGTTATCGCGCGGCTCGGTCCACGACATCGTCGGCAACCACGACGACGCCGCGCGGCAGCGCGTCCAGCGCGAGACGGACGCGAAGCTCGAGGCCATGGACGCGAAGCTCGAGGCCCTGCGGGCGACCATGGACGCGAAGATGGACCTGATTTTGAGTAGCCTCGCGAGTAAATCTTGACCTATATACTACCCTTACTCGCTCTTCGCCGGGGGCAGCCGGACCTCGCCCACGAGGTGCCACGGGACCTTGACCATGCGGCCCTTGACGTTGACGATCACGTCCGTGGTCGTCCGCTCCTGGAGCCGCCCTTCGATGACGCGCTCCTCGCCGCCCTCGATGGGGTTTAATGTCCTAACAGTCACGTCGAAGCCCTTGAAGGCGTCGAAGGCGGCTTGCGTCGAGATGACGTCCGACGCGCCCGGCGACGTGACCTCGATGCCGTGGCGCACCAGGACCCGCAGCTCGTCCTCCCGCGCCTCCAACGCATCGACCACGGCGCGCGACGCGTCGGCCGTGTCCTCGCCGTCCGGGGCCTCGCCGTTCTTCTTCACGGTGAGCCGCAGCACGCCGGGCTCCCAGAAGACGTCGACGCACTCCAACCCGATGGAGGCGATGGCGTCCCTACAAATTTGGGCGGCCTCCGCCCGCCACGGCGCCTCCAACGCGTCGTCCGTGCCGTCGAACTCGCCCACGTACGGCGACGCGTCGTACTCCTTCCGGTCGAGCTTCATCTCCGGCAGCTCCCTTTCTTCCACCTCGTCCATGTCAATACCATTATCTAGCAACTCGTCGACGTCCACGTTCTCCATCCATATTCTCACGTCGGCCTCACTCACGTCGCCGTTATCGCTCCTGCGAACGGTTCGTTGTATCCGCCGCGGCGGCGCGAGGTGAAGCGCAGCACAAGTGGCGCAGAGCGCGAGGAGGCGGTACATGTTGCAGTATCCTTGTGACTGCTGCGCTTCAGCAGCAATGTATGCAAATTGCAGTGCGGCGCTGCGTAGGTGCTGCTGAGAACGCAGCGATTACGCAAATTGCAGTGGGCTCAAGCGAGATGTGCTATACGTTGCACCACTATGGAATGGAGCCAACAGAGAGAGCAGCAGATGCAAGCGACGCATCGTGCTTGTGAGTGCGGGTATATTGCGCGGGTTTTGCAGCCGAGCCTGCAGCAGGCAGCTGAACTTCCCCACGGGGTTTTCTGAGCGTGAAATTCCCCCCCCCCCCTCACGTAAACGTGGGGCTAGTTACATAAAGTAGCACACATACACACGGATCAAAGACAAAAGAAAATTACAAGCTACAAACGACGCGAATCCCACTCCTCGAGGTGATCGAGCGGCTCGAGTGCCGAGGTCTCGTCGACGTAGACGAGGCAATCGTACATTTCCGGCAGCCGACAGTCGATGTAGTGCCGCCGCCTTTCATCATCGGCCATATAGTTCACGCCTACGAACCGCTGGGGCCGCGGCGCTCGCAACGCGTCTACGACACAAGCGTCGTCGTGCGGCGCGCGGAGATTCAAGACCTTCGGGCCCGGGTGCGCCGCGTAGTTCGCGTGGAGCAGTGCCTCGGCGGACGAGGACAGCGCCGGCTTTAGGACATGTTTCAAGGGCCGTTCCCGGTCGTCGGCCGGCAAAGCGGTCACCGAGCCCGAGAATGTACTGAACCCCACAATCGTGGCGCCGGCGCCGAACGTCTCCCTTGCTAAGTAACCGATGTTCCACTGCCTGGATTGCTCCGTCGCCCGCCCGTCGCCGATATGGCTGTTGTGGGCCAACACGGCGATGCGCGGCGGCGCGCCCCGCAACAACTCGAGGTCCTGCCGGAGTCGCAACAGCCCCTGCGCCATGTGCTGGTCCCTGATGCTCCACGTGACGTCCGGTTCCGTCAATCTTTTGGCATAAAATTGTTGGGCGGACACCACGACCTCCGCATTACGTTCGGCGTTGAAATGTCTCTCGGCATCTGCTATATCCCAATACTCATAGCGCTTCGTCTGGAGGTCGGACAGCACCCTTTCGCACCCGTTCCGCGACGCGTCGACGCGCTGCGTCGCGCCCCGCGCGTCGGACCGCGCGTCCGCGAGGCACGCTTTGGAGTAGTCTTCTTCGGACACGGCGAGGAAGCAGCCGTACAACTCCGCGGCCGTGCGCGACGCCGGCGGGTCCACTAATTCTAGATATTCGACCACGGCTCGCGCTGATGCTCGTGCACTGAAGAGGTCGAGGCCCGCAAAGCCGCACGTTGCGTCTGCTGATGTGTTTCTCTCGCGCAACCAGTCGACAAACCGGACCACTTCCCGGTTCCGCCAGAGCCACGGTGTCTTTCCCCGGCCGCCTGTGAAGCCGCGCAAGGCCTCCTCCGCGGTCCTATCTGACGAGGCCCCGCGCACGTAGGCGTCGACCCGTGCCGCCGCTACGCAGTCGCCTTCGATCGCGACCATGGACACGCCTTTGAGCTCGATGAGCGACTGGACCAATTCGAAGCGCAGTGCGTAGTAGTCCTTGGTGCCGTGCGTCGACTCGCCTAGCAGAAACACCTCCGCTGGCGAGGCGATGGACTCCAGCACCTCGTCGAGCCAGTGGCTGCGCGGCGTGGGTGCCGGTGCTAACGTTGAGTCGTCCTCCACAAATACCGTGGCGCCTTCCTCCAGCTCGACGCGCCAGCCCGACCCGCGCCGGAACGCGAGCTTGCCAAGCCGGCCGTCCACGCTCACGCGCTGGCCCGCGTAGTACTCCGAGCGCAGCGGGGGCCCTGCTTCGACCTCTACGACGTCCGCCGGCGCGAGCCGTTGAGTGCGATTCGATGGCTGCGCCCAGCTTGGCACCTGCTGCGGTGCCGATGCGGGTGTCGGCGCGGGCGCTTCTAAATCGTTGAGATTGACTTGGATGGGCATGACAAAGCGAAGCGATGGCAGCAGCTGTGATATGAGATAACAGGCGATCAGCAGCTGTGACAGAGGGCTCGCAAGCGCTTCTACACCATCTATGCGAGTGCGAGCACGTATACGCGGCATGGGAAAACGGGTTTTGCTGGACCCCTCAAGGAACTCGTCGCTGGGATACAAAGAACGATTAACCAAACGAACTTCATCCCCCGGAAAATATGAGCGGTCTCGACGCGGAGCTCTTCGAGGCGCTCCGTCGCGACGTCGTCGCCGAGCTCCGAAGCTTTGGCATACCAAATCGCCGCGTGCGCGAGGTTCCGCGGCACGCCCTCGCCCCTATCATAAATGGTGCCGAGCGCCGCCGCCGCCGCCCCGAGGCCCTGCTCGGCCGCCGCTTCCCAGAGCACGATCGCTTGCCGCGTGCTGCCCTCGGCGTCCGCCTCGTCGTCGAGGAGGACCCGGCCCGCTAAGTATTGCCCATAAACGTCGCCCCCCCGCGCCGCGCTCAAAAAGGCCGCGAGCGCGCCGTCGGGGTCCTGGCGCACGCCCTTGGCGCCCTCGAGTTTCAGCAGGCCGAGCCGCACGTTCGCGCGCGGCTTACCCAGCTTTGCGGCGCGCCGGAAGAGCCGCGCGGCCTCCCGATGGTCCTTCGCGAAGCCCATCTGGCCCTGCTGGTGCATGCACGCGAGCAGCTCGAGCGCGAACGGCGAGTCGTTTTCAACGTGCGCCGCGAGGCGCGTGCGCGCCTCCTGCGGGTCGTTCACGATGGCCCCGTGGCAGAGCGGGCACGCGAACCGGTCGCTCCCCTGCGCATGCCGCAGGCAGTTCGTGAGGCACCGCCGGCAGATCGCCGTCGCGCAACAAATGAGCGCAGTCGTCGGCTCGGCGCCGTCGAACCATGTGGCAGGAGGGGCACTGGCCGTTCTCGAAAAGCACGATGTCGCGCGCCGGCCAGGGCTCCTCGGGGTTCATCGTGGCGTGATCGGGGTGATCCCGCCGGGCTTAACGCGTTATTTCCCTGGTCACAAGTTTCAGGGTGATTGACCCACCGACCGAACAGTTGCGCCGCGGCGTAAGCACCGGGTGACTTATAGCCCTTCAGAGTGCCCAGAAGACGTGCGCTTAATGCATAAACCGTCACGAGCGCGGAGCAGAGCAAGCCTGTTCCCCAGTCGGGGAAACCCGTTTTGATAACTTTTATTATTTATTACATTTCATCCCATCCTCCTCATATCGTAGCGCAGCAGTGCACGTTTTAGTGCAGCAGCTTCCAGAGGAACCCTGGCTATCATCTTTTCGCGACGCCTGCGACGGCACGAATGATATGTGGCTACACGCCATGATTCGAGCACTGCTCTCCGTAGCTACTGCAGTGGCACTCAACGTGCACGTCGTCAGTTTGACACCATCGACAGCCTCAGAGTACTACGGCGCCGCCGGCCGCGCCTGGCGCTGGAAAATAGCCGTAATGGGCGAGGATATGGCTCTGCCGCGACCGAAGACCGCGCTCGCGCTCAGCGAGAGCATCATCGAGCGGAGCAACGGCGCCGTCCAGGAGGCCGCGACGCTCTCGACGTGCGCACGGCTCCTCCTCATCGTAGCTGGGAACGAGAACGCGGTCGCGGCGACGCGCGAGGCGTGTGCCGCGCAAATCGCGAGTTATCAGACGCGGCCCTTCGACGACTGGCGCCGCGCACTAGATGCCGCGGGCGACGACATCGTAAAAACATCGCGCTCGGCGCCATACGTCGACGACGACGACGAGCTAGACGTGTTCGAGGCGGCGACCGGCGCGGACGCCGGCGAATGGCTGGCACGGGTCGTGGCCGGCGCTGCTGAGGGCACTGGTGGCTTCGATCCCTTCTCGAGCCGCAACGCGCACGTCCTCAAGCAAGCCAAGCAGTGCCTGGAGAAGTGCCGCGCGGGAAAGACGGGTGCGGTGCGCGACGCCCTCGTCCGATCGCTTGAGGCGGGCAAGAGGGCCCGGGACGTCAAAACACTAGAGATTTCGGCATTACGAGCAAGCCCTCGTGACGTCGGCGCCCGCACCGTCGCCCACGCCGCCGCGCTCCGCCTATCGGAGAAAGCCGGCGAGCTGCTCGAGGTTGACGTCGCCCAGCGAGACGGAGGAGGCGAGGACATCGCATCTTGGCGCGAAGCAGCTCTAGCCGCGGCGCTCGACGGCCTACCGGGCGACGGGGCCGCGCGCGCCGCCGGGCTTGCCGCCGCAAAAACCGCCGCGCACGCTGCAACGCTGCGAAGACGGCGCGGCGAGGTGTCGCTGGACGACACGGCGGACGTCGTCGCTGCCGCGACAGCGGCTGCGCAAGCCGTCGTCGGCGCGCCGTCTGTAATAAAATAACGTGAGTCTTGAGTGTTTTAAGGCGCTATCGAGGAGTAAGACGGCCGGCCGCCGCCCTGGGGGCTGGGGACCGGGCCTCTAGGTAACATTGAGTGTTTTCAAAGTGCATTAGACCGTAGGCCGGCGCCCGTTCTCTGTGTAACTTGGGTTGGCTCGGGCCTCGGCAATGCTAGATATAACTTGAACACCTAGGTAGTTAATAAGGGCGCGGGGGGTCCTACGCCACGTGGTACTCGCCCTTGAGGCGCCGCTGCACGTCCTGTTGGCACTCGTCGACGAGCGCGAGTGCCTTGCCCTCGAGCGCCTCGAACTTGTAGTACCGCGAGGCCTCCGCGCACGCCGCGAGGTACTCCTCGAACTTCTGAGAGTCGATGTCCGTCTCGTAGACGCCGCTGCAGGGGCAGTGCGTCGCGCACTCCTCCCGGCAGACCCGCTTGCACCGCTTGCACCGCAGGTCCTGGGACAGCCAGCGCGTCCGGCACAGGTCGACCGTCTCCAGTAGAGAAGCTTCCAAAGTTGAAGAAGGTAGACTTCCGCCGCACCGCTCACATAAACAAGAAGGCGGCTCCTCGTCCTCCTCGTGCACGACGTTATTGTGCAGGTCATCCGCGCGGCCTCTTCTAGAGCACGCGGCCACGTCCACGTCCAGCACGGCGTCGCAGTACGGGCACGCGACGCCACTGACGTCCAGGGCGGTGGGCCGCGCCTTGATCTGGGCCTTGGGGTCGAACTCGCGCGTCCCCAGCTGCGCCAAGAGTAAGCGCCGGGCCCGGTGCGTCTCCTCCTCGACGCTTTCATCCAAAGCTAACGCGCGACCCACGAGGACCACGAAATCCAGGGCCGTGGACGTGCCGTGGTAGTCCCGCTGGAGTTCCGCCACGACGGGCATGAGCTTTTGCGACGTGAACGTCTCGACAAAGTTTTGGGTGAAGTGCTCGTCCTGCTGCACGTTCCCCGTCCTCGCTTTTAGGGGCTTGTGCAAGAAGGCCCCGACCAAGACGTTGAACCAGTCCACGGCGACGGGCGGGAGTTCGATCGCCAGGTCCCACTGGCTCACGAAGCGGTCGTGGACGGGCAACCTTTCCTCGCCCTCTTCGTTGGTCATGTCCTCGTCGCCGTCCAGGACCTCGATGGCGCCGAAGTTCCGCGCGTCCAAGTAGAGTAACGACGCGTAGAACGCTCTCGGTTTCAAATGCAAGTAGCGGAAGACGGGCCGCGCCGCGATCGTCTGCGACACGAACTCGAGGTGGGCCGCGGCGAGCGTGGGGTCCGTTTCTCTAGTCGCTACTATGACTTCGGACTCGCCGGCGTGCACGACCCGTAAACCCAAGCGCCTTAGATCGGCCACCAGGCGCGACCGCACCCGCTTGGTTGTGGTCTGCACGAGGCGCCGTAATTGCGGGTGGTGGAGGATGGACGACCGGTCCCGCAACCACCGATCCAAATGCACCAGTAAAGCGTCGGCGTGCTCGGACCGCCGCTTGGACACGTCGTCGACCCACTCCGCCAGCAACGCCCTCAAAATCCGGAACGCGTGCGCGCAGTCCTGGTCCTGGTAGCCCGAGTCGCCCAGGGCGCCGTCGCCCGCCAGGTCGTCGGAGACCATCACGGCGTTCACCGCCGCGCCGAAGACGTCGATGCGCGCGCAGACGCTTCGGTACGTGCCGGGGCACTCGACGGCGCCCTTGGCGCTCGTCGAGGCCACGTCCTCGTGCCGCCCAGACGTGCTCTTGGCGTAGGAACTGCCAACGGGCGCGAAGTCTCTGAAGACCAACGGTAATTCACCGTCGTCATCGAAGGAGGCCTGCTCCCCTTCGTCGTCGCCCAGATCGGGGCCCGACGCCTCCGAGGCCCATAGTAAGTGGCGGTGCTGCTTCAGGGAGCGCGCGAACAACGCGTCGGCGGCCCGCGTCAATGGAGACGCCCCCAGCGATCCAAGAGGCACGTTCGCGTAGCGGGCCATGGCCTGGCGCTCTTCCAACCACTGCGGCACGCGCGCGACGCGCTCGCAGACCCGCCTACAGACCCAGGACTGCCAGCCCAGGCGGGGGTACCGGCCGTCGTCGCTCCTAAAAGCCACGTCCAGGTTCGCGAAGTCGCCGAGCTGCGGGATCGTCCTCCGTAGTTCCGACGCGCCGGCGCACGACTCCACGATCACCAAGGTGGGTCCCCGCTTCTCGGAGGCGTACTGCGCTAGGGAAGCGCCGGCACTCGTTAAAGCTTCGGCCTCCGTGGCTTTCGTTTCGGACTTCTCGACTCTCAGCCCTTTCCAGAGCCTCTCAGCGTCTTGCGTCGCCATCTCGAACAGGCGCTTCATGGCCGGCGGGCGGTCGCCCTTCCTTGATTTGGGGTCGGCCACGATGAGCGATGCGAGGACCGGTGCCAAGTCGTCCGAACTGTCCTCCCCCTCGCCGCGCTCCCGCCGGTCCAGGTAGAACAAGGCCACGACAGCGCGCCCGGTCTTCGGGCACCGGCCGTGGTATAAGTAGGCGACCCTTACCAAGCGCGACGCCCGGTCCTCCTGGCGCGGTAATAGAGCGATCGCGTCCGACGCATCCGAGGGCGCCAGCTCCAGGTCGTCCGGCTCGAAGACTAAAGCGCCGCCTTTTAGTTCTAAGTCTTTGGCCGCCGACCGTCGTACTCGACACGCGCCGCCGGCACAACAGACGGCGCGAAACCAGGCCGGCGTGCGGAATTCGTACTTCGCGCCCAATTGGGGGTGCGCCAACAAAGCCTCCAGGTCGTT
>Ga0114994_10002291_pt1 | contig 13948 bp, 11 predicted proteins | sample ArcticOcean_MG_C_9_FD_87043 | JGI IMG/M metagenome (GOLD analysis project Ga0114994, IMG submission 87043) | Marine microbial communities from western Arctic Ocean - ArcticOcean_MG_CB2_152 | ecosystem: Environmental > Aquatic > Marine > Oceanic | place: Arctic Ocean: Canada Basin | collected... | reverse complement strand
TATGGAGGGGCTCTGTTATAATTCCATAAAGATTGAAAATTTACCGGAACGTTACAAAACGCAACGGGAAAAAGAAATTGAGCGCAGACATATCGAAGGCCTGCCCATGAACCTCAATTATGATGAACTTCAAGACCTGCTTGATCCGTTTTACCGAAGTTACCTGTGCAAAGATGGGCGTACTTTTTATGTTGTCTGCCCAAGTCATAAATCACACGCAAAACGTTGTCTAAAAACACTGGGTCTTTATGACGATTTGGTTGAAGAAGGGTTGCATGAAGAAGAAGATACTTATCTATCTACAAGCGAATGGGAATCCGATGTCTCACTTGGTGTTTACCCCTTGCCAAAGGAATGGGCGGACCTGATCACGGAACGGATGAAGGAAGTTTTTCTGACTCGGACCACCAAGGAATGGGAACGAATATTCGGACGCGGCAAGTTTCCGGGTGCACCGCAACGCTGGTTGCAAGAATGGATCAATGATGACCATGCAGAAACAACCGGCTTGATGGTAGATGTGGATGATCCTGAATATGGCATGATGACCCAACCGGGCCCCATGGTCTGGATGGAGGAGAGTGGCGAGGCGATGTTGACACCGAAACCACGTAGGTGGGTCGAGTTCGTTGAGGCCCATAAAATTCTTTCAAAAATGGAGACCAAGCTGCCACGGGTTAGGCCTAAAAATGCTAGAAATGGCTGGCTTGACGGGGTGAAGGTCCTTGATTTGTGTAACGTGATTGCCGGGCCACATTCAGCCGCCTACCTTGCAAGATTTGGGGCAGAAGTAATCAAGCTTGATCCGGCTAAACCGTTTTATGATGCGTGGAATACAGTTATCTTTGGCATGTCTCACATGCGAGGGAAAAGATCCTTGCTGGCTGATATACGAACTCCTGAGGGTAGAGAAATTTTAGAAAAGCTTGTTGGGGAAGTTGATGTGGTGGTGTGGAATGCTCCGGACCGACAGATAACGGAAATGGGCCTTGATCTTGAAGGTCTACAAAAATTAAACCCTGAAGTGGTGTTTTGTAAATTAGACTGCTTCAGTGGGGTCAGACCCGGCCCCCGGACAGGGTATCTGGGCTACGATGATTTGGTTCAAGCAACCACCGGAATCATGCTGCGATTTGGCGGGGCGATGGATACACCTGAAGAGCATGCTCATGTAGGGACAATTGATGTGATGTGTGGATTTGGTGGTGCTCTGGGAATTGCGGCTGGTCTCTACCAAAACCTGAAGACCGGGAATGCTGGCCGGGCACGGACATCACTATCTGCCCTAAGTGGTTTGGCACAAATACCGTTCTGCTATGATTATGAACGTCGAGGCTTGTTTGATGAACCAGCAGGCAGAGAAGCCAGTGGTTATGATGAACTGACCCGCTTTTACTATACTTCGTCAGATCGCTTCATTTTGCTCAGTGCGAATGAAGAAGATGTTGAAATATTGGACCGGGTTGAAGGTCTGGAAGGGCTTTCTGAAATACAAAAAGAGGAAAGGGCATCCTTTCTAGCATCAGCTTTTTTAGCAGCGTCAGCGGAAGACTGGTTGATACGATTGAAGAGCGCTGACATCGGCGTTGCCATCTGTGAAAATATTGAAAATTTGAGAGTACATTATTCCCGCCCCGCCGATGGCACGTCAGGGATAGATCGGGGGAGTTACGCGTTTTCAGTCTACGAGGACCACCCAAGTGGTCATGTTGTCACTCAGCTTGATCCATATGCAGTACGGCCTACAATGGGGCGGGTTTATGCTTTGGATCCCTCAGAAAAGTATGGTGCATCCAGCCGTTCCATATTGCAGGAACTAGGCTATGAAGATACTGAAATCGATAACATGATCAAAAGTGGCGTGGTCAGTGAATCTTGGAGTAATCAGTATTTACCGGACTGATAGCAATACGTAGCCTGTTTTTAATTTTCATCTTATTCATTTATAAAACATAATAGTGCTTGATAACGAAGTGATATTATCCTGACTTAAGTATGACTCATATAATTTCTCGAGTTCGGAAAAATAGCTATGGAGCGCACTATACCCCCTCTGAAACTTCCGATTAGGGTAACAAGCGGAAGTAAAATTATTGCCCATTTCGCGTCTGCTTAGCCTCTGAAAGCGGACATTGAAAGTTCGTCAAACAGTAAGAACTAATATCTTTATCCCCTATGTTGTCGGCGTTTAGTCCATCTATTACTCTAGTTTTAAGTTTAGGCGACCAAGCGAGGATCCCGAACGTCCTCAAGTAAACGCTAAAACTCAGCATCAGGCGATAAGCACACAGGCGGTATTACTTCATACTGAGCAATGCGAAGCTTGCGGACTTTGGTCGATGCGTGTTCGGACACTTACACGGGTTGATAAAACCTAAACAAAGACTTTGATATGTATTGCTAAGGATGATTTGATATCAGCTCATGTTATCAAGCTCAATATTCAAAAGGTTTGGAGCTTACGATACTCACCACAAGCGATTATTTTGCGCCTTTTGGCAATTTAAACTGTGCTTCCATTTGACGGCGGATTTTTATGGCGTCGAGGGTTTCGTCAAAATCAACGTCTTGCCATCGAACCGGCTGGTTCGCGGGAATGTCGATTTTAAGTTTGACGTGGTGAGCTAAGCCTATTGGCAATCCACCAAGACTAAGCGATGCCTCAGCCGGATATAATTTACCCCACACGGTAAACCCGCCTTCCCCATCCAGCATCTCGCCTACTTTTAGATCGCGTTTTGCTGTCGCGACCACGTCTCCTCTGAAGCCATCTGTCATACCCGTTGGTTTATTGAGTAACGCTGCAGACAGGATCGAAATATTTAGCTCCAAACCTATCAAATGGAATGGTTTGAACATGGCTGAATATCGGCCAGTCGCATCGGTATTCATTCCATATTGACGAAAACAACTTGCTGCGTAATCATTGGGCGCTTCGATTACGACATAGACACCCCAACGCAAATCATTGAAAACTTGTCGGCCATCCAGTTCCAAAGAAGAAACAACCTCTACCTGACCTTTATGGTGAAGCTGGCCGCCTTCCGACTTTGGCCGTAATACGGTGGCTAAATCACCCATGCTTGCAGCGGGGAACAATAACCCGTCTGGTGGAGGCGTGAGGCCGGTGCCATTTGAAATAGCTGCCATTTCAAGGGCTGATTTGGTGCCATCCAAAAAACTGTTAAACATCTGGCTATTCATTCCGGCCGCAGCCGCACCTTCAGCCGTCAAACCGTAGTGATCCCAGACTGTATCTGGTGTGGATGCGTGGTATTCCGGAAGGTATTTGGTTCCTTTACCCGCAGCAATAACGTCAAATCCGGTCGCGCGTGCCCACTCAACTAGCTCACACGTCAGCGCCGGTTGATCGCCATAGGCCATTGAATACACAACACCGGCTTGCTTCGCCTCTTCCGCTAAAAGCGGTCCTGCCAATACATCAGCTTCAACATTGACCATGACAATATGCAATCCATTGCGGATTGCTTCACGGGCATGAACCAAACCGACGGACGGGTTCCCCGTTGCTTCAACAACAACATCGATTGATCCGGTTTGTAATAACAGCATAGCGTCATCAATAAAGTGCGTCCGGGCAATCTGTTCCTCCGTCCAACCAACAGTGCGGCACGCCTCTCTAGCACCCTCAGGATTGAGATCGGCAATAGTATGAACCTCTAGTCCCGGTGTTGTCGGTACTTGCGACAAAAACATCGAGCCAAATTTGCCAGCACCAATCAGGCCGACTTGTACGGGGTTTCCGGCGGCCGCGCGTGCTGCTAATTCCTGATAAATATACATACTTTTACTCAGCAGCCTGCTTTTGTTTGGCAATAAGCTCCATCAGGCAATCATCCCCCAAAGCCTGAATAGGATCGAACTCGCGGTGAGCAATCCATTCTTCGCGGTTGAAGGCCCGGATATGGTTATCCACATGACAGAGAGACAAATAAACAATCGTTCGGCCAAAAGGTGAGATGTTTGGTGGGCTGGCGTGGACCAACAAGGATGAGAATATCAGCATACTGCCCGCCGGACCGGTTGGAGCTACGCATCCCCCCTGCTCTGCCAATTCTGTTACTTTATCGCGACCCAATGTCCAAAGTGGGTATGAGGTCGTCGCCAAATCATGACCCGCTTTAACCACGCCACTTTTATGACTGCCCGGAATAAAAAGTAGAGGCCCGTTTGCCGCTGTCACGTCATCAAGGAACACGGCAATGTTCATAGCGCGGGGTTCTGGCATTTCGTCATCGCGTTTCCAGGTTCCATAGTCTTGATGCCATTGCCAAACTTCGCCATCAAACGCAGCTTTCGCGTTTACTTTATATTGATGCATGTAGACCGGACCATCCAGAACTTGCTCAACCGGCTCAATCAAACGCGGGTGAGCACCAAGACGTTTGAAGCTTTCGTTATAACGATGAGCAGCAAAGGCTGTACGTGCAACGCCTGATCTTTCGCGCCAAACTTCCTTGCGATCCAATGCGTAAACATTATCCGATTCCTGTTTGAGAAGTGCGGCTTCTTCGGACGAGAATTTACTTGGAAAGAACAGATATCCATCTTTGTCAAAATCGGCAAGTTCTTGATCTGTTAATAGCATTAAATAATCCTCCGTTTATATGAAACTAAATGCGACGTTAGGCCGCTGCATTATTATCTTCGTGTCGCTTTAGGCGTTGGTAGGTTTCTTCACCTGCGGCTTCTGCATGTTGTTCGGCTAGTGCGCCCGCCAGTTCAGCGTCTCCGTTGATGACGGCATCGGAAATCGCTTTATGTTCTGCCCAAATTGACGCCTCCCCGGCTCCGGTTTCAAGAACCGCACGCATTGAGCGTACCATATGTGGCCATGACGTTTCTGCAGTCGTCAGTATTTCTGCATTTCCGGACAGCTCGTGCAGGAGTTTGTGAAAGGCAACATCTGCATTGACCAGTTGATTTATACTGATACTTTTAACAGCTTTTTCACCCGCTTTAAAAATTGCAGAAAAGCGTTTTTTTGCATTTTTTATATCTGTGAATTGAGACGCAGATAACCGCGCAGCCAAACGGTCCAACCCACCGCGAACTTGATAGATGGCGCGTAATTTATCAGGGTCAATTGGTGCGACCATCTGTCCTTTGCGCCCCCGTTCAACGACAAGCCCTTCACGTTTAAGTAAAATCAATGCATGACTTATGGGCTGTCGGCTAACGCCAAGCAGCAAGGCCAGCTCTTCTTGCGCAACAGGAGCGCATGGTGCCAACTCGCCGGACATGATCGCATTACGCAGCGCGTCATGGGTTTGCATTACCAAATCAGGTTTCGTGGCAAGTGCGTGCATTGTTTATTTGTCCATTTGTGAATTCAGAACTCTGTATTCGTTAGTATGGACTTTAGACTAGAGACAACAATTAAGTCAATAGGGCGCTTCATTTTCTTTAATTGCGCTTGTGTTTTGAGTAGGGGACGAAAGGTGTTCTGCAAATCGCTGCGATTAAGCTGCCATTTGGGTAATTTTTAAACACCTCAAAAAGATCATATTCAATTAAATATATGATATTTTTAACTTAATTAACTATTCAAATTCAAGGATAACTTGATCAACCATCAAAGTGTTGCTGGCTTTTGCTTCAACAGATTTAACAATCTGATCTTTTTCAGCTCGCAACACGTTTTCCATCTTCATTGCTTCAATAACAGCCAATTCATCACCAGCCTTAACCTCTTGTCCCACTTCAACAGCTAATGAGACCAAAAGGCCTGGCATCGGTGATAACAAGTACTTAGACGTATCAGGAGGCTCTTTAAACGGCATTAGGGTGTTTAATTCTGCACCACGGGCGTGAAGCACCAAAATATCGACTTGCGCACCACGGTAGCCCAAACGGTAAGCTATATTTTGCCGTTCGACTTGAATGCAAACATCTTTGCCATCAACTCTGGCAAAAAACAAAGGCTGTTCGAATTGCCAATCCGATGAAACCCGCAACACTTTTCCATCCACGGTCACATCGTAATCTCCATAATCCCCTTGAACTGAAATAGGATGTTGTTCGTCGCGCATGACAACAATCCAATCGTTAGCCACATCTCGCGCATGCCCTGCAAACTGACCAGAAATTTGAGCAGCACGTTGTTGGTAGGCTTGGTGAACAACACCAGCAACTGCAATTAGAGTATTCGGGTCTTCTAGGGCTAAGTCTTGGGCATGGAATCCACTGGGGTATTCATCAGAAATGAAGTTTGTTGTTAAGTTACCATCGGCAAATCGGGGGTGTGCAATCAAAGCAGACAAGAACGCCATATTGTGGTTCACGCCGCGTATGTAAAACCCATCTAGCGCTTTTTGTAAATTCTCAGTTGCTATAGCACGGTTTTCACCATAGGCAATCAGCTTGGCGATCATCGGATCATAATAGATCGATATTTCACCACCTTCATAAACGCCACTATCCACTCGAACTGTGTCGTTCTCGGCGGGTTCTATAGATTTGACCAAGCGCCCGGTGGAGGGTAGGAAATTACGGAACGGGTCTTCCGCATAAACACGCGCTTCAACCGCCCATCCTGTCAAAGTAACGTCCGATTGCTCTAAGGGCAAAGCTTCCCCATCCGCAACCCTGATCATCAATTCAACCAAATCCAATCCGGTAATCAATTCCGTTACAGGGTGTTCCACCTGAAGCCGTGTGTTCATTTCTAGGAAATAAAATTTCCGGTTTTTGTCGACAATAAATTCAACCGTACCGGCTGAAATGTAATCAACAACTTTCGCCAAAGCCACTGCTTCTTCGCCCATCGCTTGGCGAGTTTTTTTATCCAAAAACGGTGAAGGGGCTTCTTCTATTACTTTTTGGTGGCGGCGCTGGATCGAACATTCACGTTCGCCCAAATAGATAACATTTCCATGACTATCACCAACCACCTGAATTTCAATGTGGTGCGGCTCTTCAATATATTTCTCGACAAAAACACGATCGTCGCCAAAGCTGGTTCTTGCTTCATTGGTCGCCCGAATTAGGCCATCACGGCATTCGTCATCATTATGAGCAACCCGCATCCCCTTGCCACCGCCGCCAGCCGATGCCTTAAGCATAACTGGATAGCCTATATCATTCGCAATTTTGACAGCATCTTCAGGATCGCGCACTGCTTCTGTGTGACCAGGGACCGTACTGACACCCGCCGCCATCGCAATTTTTTTGGACTCTATTTTGTCACCCATGGCTTTGATCGCTAAAGGTTTAGGGCCAATGAACGCAACGCCTTCTTTTTCTAGGGCTTCCGCAAAAAGTGCATTTTCAGATAAAAAACCGTATCCCGGATGAACAGCATCCGCGCCAGTATCGCGGATGGCTTTCAGAATATTATCAACAACCAAATAGCTTTCAGCCGATGCCGCAGGGCCAATACACACCGTTTCGTCTGCCATTTCGACATGCAGCGCCAATCGGTCCGCTTCAGAATAGACAGCAACCGTAGCTATACCCATCTTTTTGGCGGTTTTAATAACCCGGCAAGCAATCTCGCCGCGGTTTGCAATTAAGATTTTTTTGAACATAAGCGCCACTCAAAGGCTGTGAAAAGAAAAATTATTATATCCTTTTTATCGGCTCTCTTCCTATTAATCCAGATACCAATGTAATTCATTGGTTGGGATTTGATCTTCCAAACAGGCCCAGAACGAGTGCTGCATGGACTGCAAGCGCACTGCCCCAACCAACCAAGGGAAAAACAGACCAAGCTGAGCCGTCATAAACAAATGCATTTAGCGGCACCAAGATCAACATGACAATAAAATAGCCCAACAAATGAAGGCCAAACCCTTTTAACCGATTACGCGCTTTGTCTACTCTTTCATCCTCAGTATTTGTCATTTATTATTGTTCCTAAATATTTTGAATACGAATATAACATCACCAACCCCGTTTCATAAAGGTATGACATGCCCAGAACTTTTAAAATAGGCGCGGCTCAATCTGGCCCCATCCAATTAGCTGACAGTAAAGAATCAATCGTCAAACGCCTTGTAGAGATGATGAAGCAAGCAGCATCCGAAGGCTGCGACATGGTGGTGTTTACAGAATTAGCCTTGACAACGTTCTTCCCGCGCTACTTTGCAGAAGATAGAACTGAAATGGACAAGTATTTCGAGACCGAAATGCCTGGGCCAATCACTCAACCGTTGTTTGATATGGCACGGGAAAAAGGCATTGGGTTTTACTTAGGTTATGGCGAAATTGCGCCCAAAGGCCTTCATTACAATACGTCTATATTGGTCGACAAATCAGCCAACATCGTTGGCAAGTACCGCAAAGTTCACCTCCCGGGGCACGTTGAGTTTGATAAAGATCGAACGCATCAGCATTTAGAAAAGCGTTATTTTTTGCCGGGTGATTTAGGCTTTAACGCATGGCGAACTATGGGTGGAGTTATGGGAATGGCCATATGTAACGATCGCCGATGGCCTGAAACCTACAGGGTTATGGGCTTGCAAGGTGTTGAGGTGGTAATGCTGGGTTACAACACCCCATCGGTGAACTCCCAATATAACTCAGAAGGCCCTGAAATACGGAAATTCCATAGCCGCTTATCCATGCAAGCCGGGGCTTATCAAAATTCAACGTATGTGGTTGGTGTGGCGAAAGCTGGAAATGAAGACGGATTTCCGCTGTTTGGTGACAGTTGTATTGTCGATCCAAACGGCCACATTATAGCCCATGCAACTACAGAAGAAGACGAATTGGTTGTTGCAGAATGTGATCTAGATCTATGCAACTTTGGAAAACAGACCATATTTGACTTCGCCCGCCACCGCCGAATAGAGCACTATGGTTTAATCACTCAACAAACAGGTGTTATTGCACCCGATTAAGTAGGAGCCAATTGAGATTTACCCTCATGTGCCTTATATTCGCAAATAGTTGCAAGTCAATTCAACACTATTAGGAGTTTGCGTTTAAATGTTCGATCTTACAGGAAAAATAGCATTAATTACCGGTGCAAGCCGAGGGCTTGGTTATGCCATTGCAAATGGGTTTTCAAAGCAAGGAGCCACCGTTATTTTGAATGGACGAACCTCCAAAACTCTAGAAAAATCGGCAGATGAATTGCGCGTACATGGTTATCCGGTTCACATATCATCTTTTGATGTTACGGATTCAAGTGCCATTAAATCTGCTATTTCAAACATTGAAGCAACAATTGGCCCCATTGATATATTGGTCAACAATGCTGGCATTCAGCACCGCCAATTGCTCTCAGAATTACAAGAAGACGACTGGCGGCGGGTGCTTGATACGAACCTAACAGCCCCTTTTCTTATCGCACAATCCGTGGCTCCCGGAATGGTTCAACGGAAATCAGGCAAAATTATTAATATTTGCTCGTTAACCAGTGAATTGGGACGGGCCAATATCGCCCCCTACACAACCGCCAAAGGGGGGCTTAAAATGCTGACCAAGTCAATGGCGGTCGAATGGGCAAAAGATAACGTACAGGTCAACGGAATTGGGCCTGGCTACTTTTTGACTGAAATGAATACGGCTCTTGTCGAAGATGAAACATTTAACAATTGGGTGTGTAATCGGACTCCGGCGGGCCGCTGGGGTGACCCTGATGAATTAGCCGGTGCCGCCATATTTTTAGCATCACAATCATCAAATTATGTGAATGGCCAAGTGATTTATGTGGATGGCGGATTCCTTTCCACCATGTAACATCATCCCGTTAAAGCGGCATGTTTCCGTGTTTTTTCCAAGGGTTTTCAAGCTCTTTATCGGCAAGCATACGTAAAGAACGGCTAATCCGTGCCCGCGTGTTGTGTGGCATGATAACATCATCAATAAAGCCTCGGTTCCCAGCAATGAACGGATTGGCAAAGCGTTTGCGATATTCTTCGGTCCGAGATTCAATTTTTTCCGTATCTCCTAAGTCTTGACGGAAGATGATTTCAACCGCCCCCTTAGGTCCCATAACCGCAATTTCAGCCGACGGCCACGCATAATTCACATCACCCCGCAAATGCTTAGAACTCATGACATCATACGCTCCACCATAGGCTTTACGTGTAATAACAGTAACTTTTGGCACCGTTGCTTCGGCGTAAGCAAATAACAATTTGGCACCATGTTTGATAATTCCGCCATATTCTTGCGATGTTCCGGGCAAAAATCCTGGCACATCAACCAAGGTGACCAGCGGGATATTAAAGCAATCACAAAACCGCACGAACCGAGCCGCTTTAATGCTGGATGAAATATCAAGGCAACCCGCCAAAACCATAGGCTGATTTGCGACAATACCAATGGTTGAGCCTTCAATCCGCCCGAACCCAACAATAATATTGCCCGCGTATTCGGGCTGTATTTCAAAAAAGTCCCCTTCATCAACCAGCTTGGTGATCAATTCCATCATGTCATAAGGTTTATTTGGATTGTCTGGAATTAAAGTGTCAAGCGATGGTTCAGCCCGGTTGTGCGGGTCTGTTGTTGGGCGAACGGGTGTTTTTTCTTTATTATTAGCAGGTAAAAAATCAAGGAACCGGCGTAAATACAAAAGCGTTTCAACATCGTTTTCGAACGCTCTATCGGCAACGCCTGAAATTTGGGTGTGGGTCGTGGCACCACCTAGTTCTTCGTGAGTTACTTCTTCATGGGTCACAGTTTTAACAACATCGGGGCCGGTCACGAACATATAGCTCGAATCTTTGACCATAAATATAAAGTCTGTGATGGCGGGTGAATACACGGCGCCTCCTGCGCAGGGCCCCATAATCACTGAGATTTGAGGAATCACACCTGAAGCAGAGACATTACGTTGAAAGACTTCAGCGTATCCCGCCAACGAATCAACTCCTTCTTGAATTCGTGCTCCACCAGAATCATTGAGCCCAACAATTGGAGCCCCCACTTTCATGGCTTGATCCATTATTTTGCAAATTTTTTCCGCATGCGATGCAGATAACGAGCCGCCAAACACAGTGAAATCTTGAGAGTAAACAAAAGTTAAGCGGCCATTTACGGTACCAAACCCGGTAACCACACCATCACCTGCAATGGTTTGTTCTTCCATGCCAAAATCTGTGCAGCGGTGTTCGACAAACATGTCCCGCTCTTCAAAGGATTCAGGGTCCAAAAACAAATCAATTCGTTCGCGAGCCGTCAGTTTTCCTTTGGAATGCTGGCTATCAATGCGGCGCTGACCACCGCCTAAGCGCGCCTGTTCGCGTTTTTGTTCTAATCTACGAATAATGGTGTTCATTGCTCACTCCGTTGTGAAATCACGGGTTATTAATTAAATTTATGATGTAGAATTTAATAAACCCTAACCACATTGTTGGAAAAATCAAACCAACGCTTCAAGGTATTGCGTAGCAAATTTAATATCGGCTTCTAAATTGTTACGCCGTTCCACAGCTTCTGCATCTTCGCCCCATTGTTCAGTTTGCCAATCATCATCGATTTGCGAGGCTTGAAATGCAAAAGCTCCGTCAATATGGCCCTCAATACAAGCAAGTCCCAAAGAGAGTGATCCAGTTAATTGAGTAATCTCACCCAATGCGGCGAGTTTAAAGTCATCATAAACATCAATGATTACCGTAAGTTTTTCAAATGTACCATCTGGTTGGTCAATGTGCACAATGCCAGATGTGACATTCAGTGGAACCTGCAAGGAATGCGCCACCCAATCTAAGATTGGTTGCCATTGTTTGTGTTGCAAAGCGACCAGATCGTTTGGCCGTTCTGAACGATAACACAACAAGTCGCTCAACCCATATCGAGCAAGCTGCTCGATAACACCGGCCCGAAAAGGTGCCACCTTATCAATCGCCGTACACACCAAGCGCATCAGCGGCATGCTTAAAGGCTTAATATCATCTCCTTGTGCCGCCCACTCTGATGCGACATCAACCGCCAGCACTTGGGACGGAATAAACAAAGCACGGCCTCCGGGTGTTTTTATGGGTTTAGTATCTAAGCGAACGCAATAGCTGTCTCCTTCTAAGACAACATCAACGGTCTCGAAAAATTTCTGGATTTTTTTAGTAGGCATACGCGATTTATGATCCTTAATTCCCAAGCAAACTTTTCAAGCCAGAGCCAATTCCTTTTGCAATGCCTTCAACGACAATTTTTGGGGTAAAAGAAATTTCTAGATTCAAATCACCAGTGATAACTAAATCACGGCCTGTTGCCTCTCTAGCTTTCTCAGAAATAAGGTCTTTGTATTCATTAAAATCTGTAGACTTTAAAATAGCTACCCCAGAAACAAGAACGCCTAAAAACAAGACAATGAGAACTGAAAAAAAATTAATTCCAGTTTTCATTTCATTCTCCCCAATCTGCTCAGCGCTGAATGTAATTCGTTAAACTCATTAATAACACATTGGGCACCACTGGCCATTAATTCAGAGGCATCATGATACCCCCAATTCACGCCAATCGCACGCACCCCAGCGTTCACCGCCATATCAATATCAAATGTTGTATCGCCAATCATGACAGTGTTCGATTTATCGACACCAGCTTCATTAAGGGCAGCAATCATCATATCTGGATGTGGTTTGCCATTCATAACCTTATCCGACGTTTGCAAGGTTACAAATTTACCCAAAATCCCATAGTGCGAAAGCGTTGCCTCCAACCCTCGGTATGATTTACCAGTAGCGACACCAAGCAACCAACCCGCATTTTCTAAACCACTAATAGCCTCTAGAGTTCCGGGATATAGAGGTTCTTCAAGACGACCTGTCGCGCGCATTTTTTGCCATTCATCCGAATATGCCAGCCGGAGACTTTCAACCAGTTCCGTATTTGCTTCAGGGGCTAACACGGAAACCCCATCAGACAAAGGCAACCCAACAATGCGCCGAACAGCATCACGACCAAGATCTGGCAATCCATACTTGGCAAAGGCTACAGACATGGACTGGAAAATGGCGTGTTGCGAATCAACCAGTGTACCATCACAATCAAAAACAACTAATTTTAATTCACTCACACGTTTCTCGCATCTCTTGCTGAACTCACCCTAACAGGTAAAACCTTCTTTACGCGGTAATTGCATCCGCGTCACGGCAAACCGGTTATATTGGTGCTAATATTTAAATGTATATTAAAAATATGATCAACTTTCGATTAGATTAAAGGCTAAGCGGAAAATCGTGCATCCTCTTTTTATCCAAAAATTCTAATGTAGTGCAATGCGCTTCCGCAATACTTTGAACAATAGACAGCCCCCGCCCCAAATTCGGTTCTTGTCGATAAACTCTAATTTGTGGAATAGCTAAGTTTTTTAGTGTGAAATTCCGAGTCCAATATCCATAGTCATGACAGCGCCAAAGGGCTCAATCTCGACAACCATATCGGTGTTTTTAGGGCCATAACTAAGACTTTTCAGCGTCCCATCACAACCAGACTGGATTGCAGACGAAGCAAACTCAGAAATAAAGTCATGTGTGCTTTATGATAAATCATCGGCATCATGCTCACTAGTTTCGGCGATATCCCACTTTGTTGCATCTAAAAGCTGTTCGACAGAGCGGCGCATAATATCAGCATCATGACGTAAAGATGCTGCCACTTTTTTTTCAACCATATTATCAATGGTTGCTATCAAAACGGCAAGCGGTGCTCTTAATTCATAACAAACATTCGATTATGCTAGTCACTTTTTTTAACGCAGCTTCAACTTGTTTGATTTCGAATGTGTCTGTTAGAAATATTGCTGTGCTGTCACCTTGATCACACCAAGTTTTTAAAAGAGTTAAACCATCCGCATCAGGAAAACCCGAATCAAGAATAATTACATTATACTTTACAGTTGAAAACGCGGCATCTCAATTGGCTGCGGTGGCCAAACATCGACAGTAGACCCAGATCTTGACAATCCTATTTTAATGACTCCACAAACCGCTCGTGATCTTCTTCAAGTAACAGTCATAAAATAATAAGGCCT
>Ga0114994_10002290_pt1 | contig 13960 bp, 10 predicted proteins | sample ArcticOcean_MG_C_9_FD_87043 | JGI IMG/M metagenome (GOLD analysis project Ga0114994, IMG submission 87043) | Marine microbial communities from western Arctic Ocean - ArcticOcean_MG_CB2_152 | ecosystem: Environmental > Aquatic > Marine > Oceanic | place: Arctic Ocean: Canada Basin | collected... | reverse complement strand
GCTTGAGGTATTAGTCCCTACTGCATATGCGCGGTCGGTGGCCTCGTTTATTACTAGGTTATGACATTTACTGAACCCGCTGTAGTGTGCGTCTTCTGAGAACGTAACGGGTGGTGATGTTACTAAGGCTAGCTGCGTGAGGTCGAAAATTTGCATTCCGTGCCCGCTAGCTTCAGATACTATAAACGCATGGTTATTAGAAACCTTGATATCACGCCAAGTTGAGTTAAAGCTAGCCGTAGGTAGGTTTCCTATGTAGATAGGGTTTACTGGGTCCGAGATATCAATAAAGGATGTGCCTGACTTCCGGCCGAGGATTACATACTCTGTACCGGATACAGGGTCTACCCACCCCCAAACATCATTCGTTCCTCCACCACCGATTTCACCAACAGGCATAAATGAAAGTAGGTCTATACTTTCGCAAGGGTACTCGCCGGCCATACCATCTATGCAAGGCGTTTGGGCTTTAGCCTGGAAGAAAAGACAAATAAAAAGTAAGGGAAGAATTTTTTTCATAATATCTATCTATTTAACACTCAGTCCCGAATACGGCGAGAATGGATAGGATGTCACTTACCCCAATGACTCCGTCATTATCGAGATCGTAAGAGCAGCTCTCGGAACACCCAAATTCTCCTAGAAGTAGAAGTATGTCGCTCACGGTTATGAATCCGTCGTTATCTAAATCTGCTGCGCATCCCACTGGGTTTGTGGTCGCGTTAATAATAATTGTTTGGGAGGTAGTCGTGGTGTTTCCACAATCATCTATAGCTGTAAACATTCGTACTATTTGATAACCGACGGGGCAGGGTCCACCAAGCTGTGTTGAGCTCGTCGTTATAGTAACTTCCGAGCAATTGTCGGTAGCTACGGGCTCTCCTAAATTCGAAATATCATCTCCACATTCTAACACCAAATCCTCAGGCACATCAATAAAGATAGGAGCTTGGTTATCTACTAGTTGGATAATTTGAAGGTAGGTGCTTGTATTTCCAACAGCATCGGTCACCGTATAAATCCTAGTGATTTCAGAATCGCACCCGGCAGTGCCAGAGTCCGTGTAAGTGATATCTAAAGGTGGGCTCTCATCAGTAGCTGTGATGAAAATCTCAGAAGTGGGGTATTCCTCACAGTATAAAGTAACGCTAGATGCTCCTGTTATTGTGGGACTGTCGGTGTCGACAGCAGCCTCTTCCCAAAACCAGGCTTCATAAACAAGTCCGGGGTAATCGATATAGGGATTTCTATTTCCCTGCTCGGCTTCGATTTTGTCGTTCCGAGAAATCTCCTCTGGATCAGCAGGGTCTTCAAGGTGCCATTGATAAAGGGTTTCAATCGAACCCATTTGGGAAATGGGACCTACAGCGGATGAGTACATGGTGTAGAAATAGAATACAGCCCTAGCAACATCCCCCTTGAATTCTTCCTGTGGCTCCCAAACATTCCCCGACCTCTCGCTCCATTCATCTGCATTTGATGGCATATTGCTTTGTGAGGTATATATATTATTTACAACGCCATACCATTGTGCTTGGCTGTCACTGACCTCGCCATAAGGATAATTACTCCTCGCGCTATTTGCGTTCCCGTGGCACGGCTTCAAGATGTATATATCGGACTTCATAGGCTCTGAGGAACCGAAGAAGCTCTGGGGAACTATATGCTCTGCGTTAATGGGGTTAGGGTATGTTACATATCCGCCTTCTTGAGTGAATCCAGTGTACACGCATGAGATCATTCCATCGAAATTATCGACAAATCCATACATCTGCCGTCTCGCTTCATTGTATCCTAACTGGTTGTGATATCCGTCGTACCAGTTTGCTTTAAGCCAAACCCTCAACTCATCAAGTTGTATATCCGATGGAGGTGTTGTTTGGGCATAAGAAGAGGCACTAAAGAAAAATAAAAGCGCAATGTTAGTAAGAATGTTTTTTAAACTCATTGAGAATTAATCAGAATGCTAATATCAGAACGAATTCCTAGACTTTAAGGTTGCACGAACGGTCTTTTCAACTTTTTGAATGGGAGTGGGGAAGAAAAGACGATAGAAGAGTTGTTATCTCATCAGTCTATCAACATTTCTTTTGAACGGACTTCACCCTTTTAATGTTCGACTTGCTAATAGTGGTATATCCTTTTATTATTCGACCATTATCAATGGTTCTGATTTTGTCAAGTGTTATCATTCCTTTTTTACCCTTATGCACCACAAGAGTTCTTGAGGGGTAGTTTTGTATTGAGGATCAGTTTTTCTTCCTCACTTAAAGAGTTGCACTCAGTTATTTCCAGGTACTTTATCCACCGGTTATTTTATACGTATGGTTATATTATGAGGAGCTTTTTCATCACCTCCGAAATATGGATACAGATAATATTTTCTATAAGTTTCAGAACATTTCCTATCTACTTCTACCTCTACGCCATCTACTATTAGAATATAAGAATCTTCTGTAAATGTTATTGAATACTGATATGAAACGTTAAAATCTATTGTAGTCATGTTACCAAAACTAAAATCACCATCTTCATGCTTAAACCACAAAATTTCTAAACTATCATTTAACCACCGCCACCCAAATCGTATAGAATTGTTTGTATGAGATGTTCCGCAATCACTAAGCCCATATAATTTATTTACATCATATTGATTAATTGGATCACTTGAAGTGTATTGTGCTGACTCATCAAATATAGCATTAAAGCTTATATAATTACTTTTAGTCGTACAATATGCTGTATTGGATCGATGATGGCCTTCTTTTATTTTATAAACGCTATAACCTTCAATATCTATTTTTGTACATGAAAGAAGAGTAACAATGATCATTACTATAACTAGAAGGGGGTGTTTGTTGAAACGCATTACAAATTCCTTGTTTTAACGAAGCGTGATTATCTCTTCTATTTGATCTTTTGTAAGTTTCCCATTTAACCACTCACTACTGATATCGGCATTGTACTTTTTATAGAAACTTACTGCAGGTGTATTCCAGTCTAGTACTTGCCATACCATTCCATTAAGATTTAAGTTGTGACAGACTTTTATGGTTTCTTCAAATAATTTTGCTCCAATACCTTGACCCCTATTTTCTTTCTTCACCACAAAATCTTCCAAGTACAAGAATTTACCCTTCCAAGTAGAATAACGAATCCAGTAAAATGATAATCCGATAATTTCATTATTCTTTTCTACTACTAAGAACCAATACCACGGCCGCTCACCAAACCCATCATTTTCTAAGTCTTCTAATGATATCGTAACTTCGTCAAGGGACTTTTCATATTCAGCTAATTCTCGAATAAGTTTTAATACAGCAGGTAAGTCCGTTTTTAACCCATCTCTTATTTTCATTTCCATTAAGCTAAAATAGAAAAAATCCCTAAAACTATTTTGAATAGCTTTGTGTAGGTTCTGAGCCACATTTTTTATGTTTGCATCAATGCTTGACGACACCCTAAACACAGCTCTTACTAAGCGTAAATCTGAGGATGCTTTTAGAAGCCTATCTCCCTCTGAAGTCAAGATTGACTTTTGCTCAAATGATTATTTAGGGTTTGCTAGAAAACAGCATACGATACTAGCTGCTATCGGCTCGACGGGCAGTAGATTAATCAGTGGCCATCAAGCTATTTACGAAGAAGTAGAAAAACAGATTGCCAGTTTTCACGGAATGGAAACAGCCCTTATTTTCAACTCTGGATATGATGCAAATTTGAGTTTTTTCTCAACTATTCCACAAAAGGCAGATACTGTAGTCTACGATCAATTATGTCACGCCTCGATACGTGATGGATTGCGATTAGGTATTGCAAGAAACTTCTCATTCAACCACAATGACGTTGATGATCTTAAACAAAAAATAGAACAAGCAAGTGGGAATGTTTTTGTTGTTGTTGAAAGTGTGTACTCTATGGATGGGGATAAATCACCATTGAGTCAAATAGATGATATATGCCGTACCAATGATGCTTACTTAGTAGTCGATGAAGCACATGCTACGGGTGTTTTTGGGCCAAAAGGTGGTGGGCTTTGTCAAGAAGAAAACGTTAAGCCCTTTGCTAAAATACACACTTTCAGTAAAGCAATAGGATGTCACGGAGCAGCAATACTAGGTTCTAAGACTTTGAAAGATTATCTCATAAATTTTGCAAGACCTTTTATCTATACTACGGCATTACCTCCCCACAGTATTGCTGTAATTAAGGAATCTTATGACTCACTGATCAATAGCTCAGAGATAAATGAACTCCACGAAAATATTGCTTTCTTCAAGGCTAGTTTCCGTCACCCAAGTTTAATTAAAAGTGATTCTCCTATTCAATGCATAGTGTTAGGTGAAAATAAAAAAACAAAAACGATAGCCCAGAAGCTTCAAAGCAAAGGGATGGATGTTCGACCTATTTTATCTCCAACTGTATCAAAGGGCACGGAGCGTATTCGAATATGCTTACATAGCTTTAATTCTCGTGAAGAAATCTCGCTACTTTGTAATGAGTTAAAAATATTAATATGAGGATATTTGTTACAGGTATAGGAACTGACGTAGGTAAAACTGTAATCTCCGCGATTTTGACAGAAGCCCTTCATGCAGATTATTGGAAACCTATTCAAGCGGGAGATTTGGACTATAGCGACACGAATAAAGTAGAAGATCTGATTAGTAATTCTAAGAGTAATTTTCACGTGGAGACCTTTCGTTTAAACCATCCTATGTCTCCTCATGCTGCAGCAGAAAGAGATGATGTGGAGATTCATTTAAACGATTTTCAAATACCCATAACGGATAATCATCTTATCATTGAAGGTGCAGGAGGATTAATGGTTCCCATAAATAAAAAGGACTGTATTATTAACCTTATAAAGGAAAGTGAAGCCGAAGTTATTCTGGTTAGCCGCAATTATCTAGGAAGTATTAATCACACGATACTAAGCGTTGAAGCACTTAAGAACAGAAACATACCTATCAAAGGGATCATATTTAACGGTAGTGAAAACAAAGACACAGAGAGTATTATTATTTCTATGTGTGGAGCTCCTTGCTTAGGCAGGGTTGATGAGGAAGAGAATATAGATAAAAATGTAATTTTAAAATACGCGCAGCGGTTTAGGGAAGCATTATGAGTATTTCAGAGAAAGATAAAAAATACATTTGGCATCCATTTACTCAAATGAAGACATCGGAGGATGCTTTGCCCATTGTAAAGGGTAGGGGAACGCTTTTGTTTGATGAAGATGGCAACAGTTATATCGATGCTATAGCTTCTTGGTGGGTAAACTTACACGGACATGCACACCCATATTTAGCAGAAAAGGTTCAAGCTCAAATGGTCGAGCTGCAGCACATTCCATTTGCTGGATTTACTCATAAGCCAGCTGTCGAACTTTGCGAACGATTAAGTCAACGATTACCGGATAATCAACAAAAGTTTTTCTTTTCTGGTGATGGGTCATCAGCTGTAGAGATAGCCCTTAAAATGAGTATTCAATTTTGGAATAATACTGGGGAGAAGAGGAGTCGTATCCTAGCCTTAGATGGCGGATATCATGGAGAAACCTTCGGCGCGATGTCTGCCGGAGCAAGGAGCATATTTTCGGCGCATTTTCAGGATTACCTATTCGACGTTACACATTTACCATTCCCTAAAGACGAAGAGGCATGTCTAGAAGCTCTTACTGTAGAGCTTGAGAAAGGCGATGTTGCTGCATTTATTTTCGAACCACTTGTTCAAGGGGCTGGTGGAATGCGCATGTACTCAGCGAGCACTTTAGACAAAATGCTGGCGATGTCTCAGGCTGAAGGGGTGTTGTGTATCGCTGATGAGGTCATGACAGGGTTTGGGAGAACTGGCACCTACTTTGCAAGCAATCAGCTACAAGAAAAACCAGATTTTCTCTGTCTTTCTAAAGGGCTTTCCGGAGGGTCAATGCCGATATCCTTGACTACCTGTACTCAAGCCGTGTACGATGCTTTTTTAGGTGACGACATAACCACAGCTTTCCTTCACGGTCATTCCTTCACGGGGAATCCTGTCGGATGTGCTTCTTCAATAGCTAGCCTGGATTTGTTGGAGTCTGATGATTGTCAGAGCAGTATTGATAGAATTACCATGAGGCATGCTGATTTTGCAGAGAGTCTGAGAGGTAATCCACTATTAGTAGACATTCGCCAAAAAGGGACCATATTAGCTTTAGAGTTAAAGGCGGATCGTGCAGGATATGATAGCGAAATTCGAAACACACTATATAAACATTTCATTAATGAGGGTGTCATACTTAGGCCACTGGGAAACGTCATCTATATTCTGCCGCCTTACTGCATTACGGATCTTGAATTAGAGAAAGTATATAAAAGCATTGTTTCTGGTTTAGATAAGATTGCAATTTGATAGTTTTGTCGAATGCAAAACATCCTTATTACAGCAAAAAGCACTATTGCTTGTGTGGGGCACGAAAGTGAGCAGATTTGGCAACAGTATAAAAGTCAAAAATCAGCTTTAACTACTTGTTGTTTCAATAATGAGGATACACCTACCGGGAAGTTGTCCATTTCCAGCGAAAGGCTTATTACCGAGCTGAGAAAAGAAAACATAAACTATCGACGATTAGATAAAACCGTTTTGTTAGCGCTGTGGACCAGTAGAAATGCTGTGAAAAATGCAGGGTGGCGAAATCTGGAAAAAACAGGCATCAACATAGGTTCTTCAAGAGGTGCTACTCAGCTTTTCGAGAAATACCATAAACACTTTTTGGATTCTCCTGATAAAAGGATGTCACCTTCGGTGTCACCTACAACTACACTCGGAAACGTGTCTTCTTGGGTTGCATATGATTTAGGCATACAAGGTGCGACACTCTCGCATTCTATTACTTGCAGCACAGCTCTACATGGAGTCCTTAATGCTTGTGCTTGGATTAACAGTAATATGGCGGATCAGTTTTTAGTAGGCGCATCAGAAGCTCCCTTGACGGACTTTACAGTTGCTCAGATGAAAGCTCTGGGGATATATAGTAAGCGAACTTCTTATTGGTCCTGTTCTCCTTTGCAAGAAGACAAAGAAGATAATACAATGGTGCTAGGCGAGGGTGCTGCTATGTTTACTTTAGAAAAGGATAAAGCACAAAAAGCACTCGCAAGGATAATAGGCCTCGGGTATGCGACAGAAATAATTCAGCACAGCGCCTCCCTTTCCGCCGATGCAGATTGTCTGCAGAAAAGTATGAGAATGGCATTAGAGGATGCGGAGCTTACGGAATTAGACGTAATTGTAATGCACGCACCGGGAACCACTCTTGGAGATAAGTCCGAGTTGAATGCAGTAGAAGCAATTTTCGGTAAAAACCAGGTGCACCTAATTAACACGAAACACCAGACAGGACATACATTAGGAGCTTCTGGTGGGTTAAGTATGGACTTAGCCATCGAAATGTTGAATAGGCAAGAGTTGATTTCTTTTCCATATAAAACGGAAGTAGAGAGCAAGCGAACAACACCTGAAACAGTCATGATTAATGCAGTCGGTTTTGGTGGAAATGCAGTAAGCATCATCTTACAAAAAGTTTAGTATAAAGAGTATATTTGTTTAATAACGAAGAACATGGAAAAGCAGTGGTCTAAAGAGACAGTACTAGAAGTTTACAATAAACCATTTATGGAATTATTGTACGAGGCGGCGACAACTCATCGTGAAAATCACAATCCACTAGAAGTGCAAATCAGCACGTTGCTTTCTATTAAAACAGGAGGCTGTCCAGAAGATTGCGGCTATTGTCCACAAGCAGCTCGTTATCACACCGATATCGAAGCAAACGATTTGATGAGTGTCAGTCATGTAAAAGCGCAAGCTTTAAGAGCTAAATCGAATGGTTCTTCACGCTTATGCATGGGTGCTGCATGGAGGAATATTCAGAACAATGAAGAATTCGACCAAGTTCTAGAAATGGTGAAGACCGTTAACGGATTAGAGATGGAAGTCTGCTGTACTTTAGGAATGATGACGGAAGAGCAGGCAAAGAGATTAGCCGATGCTGGACTTTACGCCTACAATCACAATCTTGATTCTTCAGAAGAGCACTATAAAAAAGTCATATCTACTAGAGGCTATGATGACCGTATAAAAACTATTGAAAATGCAAGTAAAGCAGGTATCAGTGTTTGCTCTGGTGGGATAGTAGGAATGGGGGAGTCTGATGAAGATCGCTGCAGCATGCTGGTGACTTTGGCGAATATGAACCCTCAACCGAAATCTGTTCCTATCAATGCTCTGGTTCCCGTCGAAGGGACACCATTAGAAGAACAAACCCCAGTTCCTATTTGGGATATGGTTCGCATGGTGGCAACAGCCCGCATTGTGATGCCTGAAGCGGTCATTCGTCTTTCTGCTGGCAGAACGAATATGAGTGATGAAGGACAAACTCTTTGCTTTATGGCTGGTGCATCTTCAATCTTTGCCGGAGATAAATTATTGACAACTCCTAACCCCGACATCAACGAAGACATGAAGCTCTTTAAAATTCTAGGGTTAAAAGGAAAAGCTCCATTTGTAGATGGAGAAAAACCCGTCAGCAATGACAACTATAAAAATGTATCATTTGCTAATGGAAGTGTTAAGTGGAGTAGACCCGGGCACAAGATTGAGGGCAACGAAATAGCGAAAGCGAAGGCGAAGTCAATTCGTAAGGATTTAGCTAAGTAGGATTTATACTCGGGTACTAGCTGTCGCTAGTGAGCAAGTGTTTTACTCGGGTAAGGTTTAGGTTAGAAGAGTTTGAGGAGGGTTTAGGGGGAAATACAAAAGGAGAAATCAAACCAGCTATTAAGGACGAGTAACGTTAAACCTGAAGATATTTGTATTGGAGCATTACATTTAATTATCCTATGTTAACTCTAACACCTAAAAAAGTGTAAGTTTATATATCTTATACAATTCCTAACTCAATTAAATGGTAAGAAAGGGTTTAATAATGTGTTTTGTGGCTCTCGCATTGGGTACTTATGCGGATGCTCAAAACGATGAAATTTTTACAATCTATCTAGTTAGGCATTCTGAGAAAGATTACACTTCTGAGAACACTTCGGACTTGCCACTTTCTACCTGTGGCAAACAAAGATCAATAGCCCTGAGCAGTTTTCTAGATGAAGTGCATTTAGATGCAGTATACAGCACGGACTATACAAGAACTATAAACACAGCTATACCTACAGCTGACACTAAAGACATTGAAATTACACTTTACAACGGTCAAGATATTGAACCGCTTTTAAACATCCTTCTCGACACTAAACAAGACGCACTGGTGGTAGGGCATAGTAACACAACAGGAGTGTTAGCAGGGCTGCTAGTTAATCAAGAGATTGGTGATATTGATTTGGATATATATGATCGCATATACCAGGTTGTAATTTGTGGCGAAACTCGCCAGCTTCATTTGTTTCACTCGTCTTTTGAATGTGTTCAATAAAGCCGCACATAGATGTTATCAAAACAATTTAAATTCATTCCAATGTCAAGTAAATTCGCTTTAGTGCTATTTAGCACACTTACTTTATGTGGTTTTTCCTACGCACAAGAGATCGTCCCTGTTATTAACTACTCTGTAAATAATAGCGGTCAAGCTCTTCTGTCAATTCAAGCTGAGGAGGGTAAATATTATGTGCTAAGTTCCCAGCATAGCCCTTCTTTTGAGTGGGCTACAACGATGATTATTGGAGTAGACGGGACTATGGTGATTTCAGATCAAGGAGGCGCATACCCTCTAGAGAACTATACTGTTACTCAGTATGACATCTCTAACCCTGGTGATATAGATGGAGATGGGATAGATGACATTACAGAGTTGAATAACATGCCTACAGACGCGCCTATAAATTTTGCGGAATCTGTTGATTTTGTAGATGGGGCAACTTCTGTACCTGATGCCCAAGTATTTATGGATCTAGCAACTATAAACGATGTAGGTTGGGCTCCTTTTCTTAATGGGCAACTCTATGTGAAATTTGGAATTCTTGATAGAGACACCCCAGAGCCTAAGGTGTATTTTATCAATAGCAACACCCACTATATCCATGCTGCTTTCTTCAACTCAATTGGTGCGTCAGTCACAGGTGACGATAGTTCCGGGGAGATTGTATTCAACCCTAACATTATACTTCCGGGTGGAGTTATAGGAAGTTACTCTTTTAATTTCTCTTTTGGAAACTCATACAATTTTGAAAATACTCAGAGGACTTATGAGCTATTAGTTGCAAATATGCCATTCCTTCAGAATAACATGAATCACTTCATAAGTCAAAACAATGAAGGCACTTATTTATCTCAGTACGCTGATGATTTTGAAGGCTCAAAAATTGAGGTGGTTCTAGAATCGGAGGTATTTGCTGACATTAATTATATCCCTTTCCATGAGGCTGAAGGCTACGGATTCTTTAGGCATATGAGCCTTGATGAAACTCCAGGTTCACGAGACATTGTACTTTATGACGCTCTTCCAAATTCCTTACCTAGAGTTGGAGGTATTATTACTTCTGTAGTCCAAACCCCACTTTCCCACGTCAACCTAAGAGCGATACAAGACAATGTTCCTAACGCCTACATTCAGGATCCGCTAGCAATTGATTCTATAGCGAGCTTATTGAATAACTACGTTTACTACAAGGTCGAAAACGAGAGCTTCCAATTCAGAGAGGCGACTTTAGATGAGGTAAATGATTGGTATGAATCAATTAGACCTACAGAACCCCAAATCCCAGTCCGTGACCTAAGTGTCACGGAGATCAAGCCCCTCGATGATATAGAATTTGAAGCGTCTGCTGCCTTTGGAGCAAAATGCACAAACGTAGCGACGATGAGATCGTTTGGCTTCCCTGCGGGGACTATTCCAGATGGGTTTGGTATTCCATTTTACTTCTATGATGAGTTTATGCAATACAACAACTTCTATCTAGAAGCTCAGGTTATGATAGATAACCCAGCATTTCAAAACGATATAAATTTCCGTCTTGACCGTCTCGACTCCTTCAGAGATGACATTAAAGATGCTCCTATGCCACAGTGGATGATGGATGCTTTTCAAGCAATGCACGAGGACTTCCCCGTAGGGACTAAGGTCAGATGCAGATCGAGCACTAACAATGAGGACTTGCCCGGCTTCAGTGGCGCCGGTCTTTACACATCAAAAACTCAGCACCTCGATGAGGGGCACATCTCAAAGTCCATTAAGCAGGTTTACGCGAGCATGTGGAACTTCAGAGCGTACGAGGAAAGGGATTTCTACCGTGTTGATCACTTTATGGCAGCAATGGGATTGCTTTGTCATCCTAACTTTGAAGAGGAAAAATCTAACGGTGTAGGGATTAGTATAGATCCGATTTATGACACCGAAGACACTTTCTACTTAAACACTCAGGTTGGAGAGTCTTTGATCACAAATCCTGACCCTAACTCCGTCCCTGAAGAGATATTGCTCTACGAAAACCCTGACCAGGCGGGTGGTTATCTGGTGCTACAATTATCTAACCTGGTTGAGCAAGGTGAGCTGGTTATGGATCAAATATATCTAGACCAAATGAGAGAATTCCTGTCTGTCATTCACGATGAATTCGCTATCCTTTACAATGTTGAAGGAGTTGAAGGCTTCGGTATGGATATAGAGTACAAGGTTACAGCCCAGGATCAGCTTGTAATTAAACAAGCAAGGCCATGGGTTTCATTCTGGGCAAATATTAAAGCAGATAATGACTTAGAATTTACAGCATTCATAAACCCTGTATCATCTTCAGACTTAGGAAATAGCGAGCTAATAAGCGCCGTGATTGCTAACACTGGATTAAACCCTATGAACGACTTCAACCTCACTCTTTTAATAGACGATCAGGAGGTGGAAACTTTAACTATTACTGAAACAATAGAGCCATTTTCTAACACTGAATTTCAATTTGAAATCCCGCAAGATTTTTCAGCTACAGGTGATTACAACCTAATAGGAATAGTAACTGATGTCGACGACGAATACGGTAACAACGATACATTAAACTATGTAGTTAGTAAGATTTATCAATTAGATGCAGGAGTGTCTATAGGCATTCTTAATGAAACATGCGATAATGAGGTTGAGGCTACTATTATCATAGAAAACAATGGCGGTAACACTATTAATAATGTGATGTTCGAGATATTTATTAATGGCGCAAGCGTGGGAGATTTCTACGAGTTAGTTGAGATTTCATCACTTGCTCAAGGTGAAGTGACAGTAGTAGTTGAAGGTAATATTCAAGCAAGCGACAACGTGGTTGTAGTGAATATTATAGGGGTGAATGGCCAGGTTGACGGTGAATCATCAAATAACTCTGCCACTGCAATTTTAGAGGTTTCGTCAACATATGATTTTATTACACTTATAATAAATGGTGATGAATATCCTAATGAAACAACGTGGTCACTTTTTGACTTAAATGAAAATTTAATTGCAACTGGGGGTCTTAATAATGGAAATCTTGAAGAAGAGCTTTGTATAGACTACACTTCGTGCTATTCACTTTACGTGTATGATTCATATGGTGATGGCATATGCTGTGGCTTTGGGACGGGGGATTTCTCAGTAATTAATTCTTCAGGTGAAACAATTGTATATAATAATGGTGATTTTGGTAGTCAAGCTCTAGAATTAATCTGTCCAGATGGAGCAGGCTGTATGATTAATACAGAAATAGTTGTTACCCATTCTATAAATGATGATGGTGTAATTTCAATTCTTACTCCTTCTTCCGATCCATACACCTATAGTATTGATGGAGGCCAAAGTTTTACAGAGACTAATACCTTTACTGATTTACTCCCAGGGGAGTATCTAGTTGTAGTACAAGATGATTCAGGCATGTGCTCTTATGAAGAAACGGTTTACATTGAAGAATGTACTCTTAATAGTGTAGATATTGAAGCAACCAACGCTACTACTGTAGTGGTAGCAAATGGCTCAATAATTATTACTCCAACATCAGGAGTCAGTCCATTTTTATACAGCATTGATGGAGGCCAGAACTTCGTATATGAAAATGAATTTTATGACTTGGCCGTCGGTAACTATAACGTAATTATTCAAGATGCATCAGGTGTTTGTGAATATGAGATAAGCATTCCTATAGAAGCTGATAGCGGTATTGGAGTAGAAGAAAATAGTATCGATGCAACTAAAATTATTATCTACCCTAACCCCACTAGAGATCAACTTCATATCGAATTCAACTCATATTCTGAGTTATCTGAAGAAATAAATATCGTAGTGTTTGATAACTGGGGTAGAATTATTAAGACTGGCTCGTTATCAGCTACAAATAACGGTAGTACTATTATTTCGTTAAGTGGATTAGAGTCAGGAATCTATTACGTCAAGTGCTATAACAATACACTAGACCATTATTATAAAGTAATAAAGATTTAAGAGACTAAATCGGAAGAAACACAATTTTTGTGCTAGTAATAAAAGTGGATACTTTTCTTAAAAAGAAATGGGTTACTCGCTGACGTTCATCTCGGGCTTCTTGTTTTCTTCGTGGGCCATACTGGAGTACTCCCTGAGGCTCGTGATCCAGCAGTTTACTCATAAAACGGCGAAGCCCACAAGCTGGGCTTGTCTCGGCCTTTTTCGCATCAAATCTTACACAAATAAATTTGTGACAATCAGATACAAAAAAAGCCCGCACTCAAACTTCGTTTGCGTGGGGCTTCTGTTTTCATCGTGGGACTCTCTGACAAAACATCAAACTCTATTGAAGAGGATTTGAAGGATCTTTTGTGACTTAGGTTATAATAGTGTCTGGAATAAGATCCTTTTTTGCGACATCTTATGTCCTGAATATTTTGAAATGCCATAAATACCCACTATATTTGGGACATTAAATGTCTTGATTATGTATATATACGAAAGAAAAGGTTGGCCAAATTTCACCTGGAATAAATC
>Ga0114994_10002289_pt1 | contig 13964 bp, 11 predicted proteins | sample ArcticOcean_MG_C_9_FD_87043 | JGI IMG/M metagenome (GOLD analysis project Ga0114994, IMG submission 87043) | Marine microbial communities from western Arctic Ocean - ArcticOcean_MG_CB2_152 | ecosystem: Environmental > Aquatic > Marine > Oceanic | place: Arctic Ocean: Canada Basin | collected... | reverse complement strand
GAGACGCCCTCCATGGAGTAGGTCTCTAACTTCACGGAAACGGCGGTGAGGGCGTCAATAGCTTTATAAGCGGCGTCCACGGGCCCGGTGCCCATGGCCACGCCCTGGCGCTCTACCCCATCCGGGCCCACTAACGAAACAGTAGCGGTGGGCACCACACCTGAGCCCGTGGTCACTTGAACCCTTTCAATGCGCCACAGCTGTTGGACAGAATAAACCTCGTCCGCCACGAGCGCTTCCAGGTCGTCGTCCTCGAAACCGCCCTTCTTTCGTTCCGCGACCTCCTTAAACCGCGTGAAGATGGCCATCAACTTGTCGTCATTAACGTCGTAGCCGAGTTCCACTAAACGCGTCTTCACCGCGTTTCGCCCACTATGTTTGCCTAGGACAATACCCGCACCGGACTGGGCGTCCCCGCGCATCAACCCGATACTCTCAGGCGTCATGATCTCATAAGTCGCTTTATTTTTTATCATCCCATCTTGATGAATACCGGACTCGTGCTGGAAGGCGTTGGCGCCCACGATGGCCTTGTGGGGCTGCACCGCCATGCCTGTATATTCTTTGACCATGTTTGAGGTCGGCGTGATGTGCACCGGGTCAATGCCCGTCCGCAACTGGGGCTCGAAGTGCGTCGGTCCTTTGAGAGCCAAGGCCATCACTACTTCCTCCAACGCCGCATTCCCGGCTCGTTCCCCGATGCCGTTAATCGTGCACTCGATCTGCCTCGCGCCATAGTTCGCACCCGCTAAACTATTAGCCGTGCTTAACCCAAGGTCGTTCTGGCAATGTGTACTAAAAACAACATTGTCCGCCTTGGCGCCCAGACCGTCCTTCAGCTGTTTTATTAAAGGTCCGAATTCCCACGGCACGTTCCACCCGGTCGTGTCGGGGATGTTCAAGGTCGTGGCGCCGGCGTCGACGACGGCGCTCAGGACCTTGATGAGGAACTCCGGGTCACTCCTCCCGGCATCTTCTGGTGAGAACTCAATATCATCACACCCTAACGATTTGGCGAATTCCACCGCATCGACCGCGATCTTCAGCACTTCGTCGGGCGTCTTCTTCAGCTTGGTCTCCATGTGGATCTGGGACGTCGCAATGAAGGTGTGTACTCGAGGCCGGACCGCCGGCTTCACCGCGTCCCAGGCCCGCTCAATGTCCTTCGGGTTCGCCCGAGACAACCCACATATCACGGGCACGTAGCCGTCCTCATCGACCTCGTTCCCCACGACGCGAGCGATCTGGTTCACCGCTTCGAAGTCGTCCGGCGACGCGATGGGGAACCCCGCCTCGATGATGTCGACGCCGAGCTTCGCGAGCATCCGCGCGATGTCGAGTTTCTCATTCGAAGTGAGTGTGGCGCCGGGCGACTGCTCCCCATCTCTTAGAGTGGTGTCGAAGATGCGCACGTAGCCGGGGTCAGAAATGACTCCGGGGACGTACTCCGGGCGGCCCTCGTTCTTCGGATGGACCGCTCGCAAACTCGTCTGCCTTGGTGTTGCCATGGGCGGCACGAGGCCCCATGCGGCCTGCACGACGGCCGCGGCGATGGCGCAGCGGGCGGCCATGGTAAGCGGACCGGCTGACTATGACCACTTTGTGGCTGAGTGGTGCAACGCGCGCGGCTTGCTTTGACAGCAGCCGTAGATCGCTGTACTCCTGGTGCTCTGTGAGCTCAAAGAATGTCGGAGAGCTGCAATAAGGCAGTCCTCCGGCCGCTTTTTTACGCCCGCAATGAACTCGCTTGCTAAACAAAGCTATTAGTTGATTTCAAAGGCAGGCGCGTTCCTGAGGCGCTTCATGGGCTTCTCTGCTCCGCGATAGGCTGGTTCTGGAGTCATACGGCAGCGTCAGAAGAGCCCGGCGCCTCTCTGTATCGAGGCTCCCGCCCAACTCCCGCCGTCCGCGGCGGCCCGCCATGATCTACCGATACGAGTTCCTCGAAGGGACGCCCTCGCCGCGGCGAAGGCAGGCCCCTCCGTTCCTCGAGTGGGACACATAAGTTTCATACCTTAGGCTATGCGCAGCACAGCGCGTCCTCCTGCACGAACGCGAGAGAAGACTTGGACGGCACGCGCCGCACGCCCTTCCGCCCGGATTTCTTGCCGGACCGCGGCGGCGGTGGCATCAACAGCCCGCCCAGGGTCCCGCACGACTGCGTCCGCCGCACGCTCGAGAGCATCTTCTCGTCGGCGGCCAGGCGCGCGAGCGCGTCCGTGTCGACGTCGCGGTTCGTGTTCCGTTGGACGCCGGTCATGTCGTCGCTCGACACGATGCGCTGCAAGGACATTGTCCGAGGCGGGCTGGACGGCTTCTTCCGCCGCGCCTTGATCCGCTTTTCTGCGGCTTCCTGTGCGAGGGCCATGCCGAGCAGGTCGTCGCAGCTGTGGGCTTTCTTAGGTTTTACGAAGGAGGGCCCCTCCACCTCGTCGGCACGCAACGCCTCGTCCTTGGCTGCTCGGCGCTCGTCCCGCAAGCTTTCCTTGGCGGTGTCCTCCTCCGCCTTGCGGCGCGCCCGTTCGTCGGCCCCGACGGACCACGCCTGCTGCAGCGCCTGCTCGCGCTGGGCCGCTTCCAATGCGAGCTTCTCAGCTTGCGCGGCGGCGCTCAGCGCCTGCCGCTTCGCCACGGATGCCGTGTTTACTCTACGTTCCTGCTTGAGCACCATGGTCGGTGCTATTCGTCTGGGCGCACGGGTTCCGGTGTACGTGCTGCGTCCGCGTGCAACTCTTGGCTCTGAATCTTTTTGTGGCTGCTATTGTCGTTGCTTGCCCGTCCTTGCAACGCGTGGTGCGCGCAGGCTGTGTGGCGCCAACGGACGGTTGGTGGGTGCAGCTTAGGAGTCCGTACGTTTCTGGGATGCCCGGTGCGCTGTCGTTGCGAGGCAGTGCGTTTTTGCTGGATGTGATGATGCTCAAGCTCTCACGAATTTCATAGCTAGAATCCGGCGCGAATGCATGCTGGGGTGTGCTTAGGCCTTCCCCGGCATCTAAGGAACCAAGGCAGAACGCAGAAAACGGGCGGGTATTACCCGGCTCAAATGTCGCCGGCTTAAAGCCCGGCATACGTTGCTCCGCAGCCTACGCTGCCTGTGCGAGGCGTTGCACAACGCGACGCGTCGGCAATATACGCGGCAAAGGAGTTTGATCGCTGCGAGTCGTGCTGGCTCAAAAACCGAGCACAAGGCTCAGTGAGAGCTGCCGCTCACGCCGTCGACGCGTGAAGAGTAGACGTACGCATGGGCAGCCTCGTCTCGTCCCTCGCGTTCCCCGTCCCGAAGCTCCCCAAGAGCTACTACGAGCAGGAGTTGTTACGAAGACGCGACCTCGTCTGGTTGCGGACAACAAAAGGAGAGCGCGTCCCCGCGGTCTACGTTCAGGCCCCCCAGCGCAACGGGAGAACAAAGCGGGACGTCACCCTGCTCTTCAGCCACGGCAACGCCGAGGACATTGCATTGCACCTGCCCTTCGTTTCAGCTCTGGCCAGTACGACGGGCTGCGACGTCTTCTCCTACGAGTACGTGGGCTACGGACCCTCTCGCTTCGTGCCGCACACGGTACCGTCGGAAAAGGGGTGCTACCGGGCCATCGACGCCGCCTGGGCTTATTTACTGAAGAGCGGTGTCCCACCGTCATCTATAATAATTTACGGCCGGAGCATTGGGACGGGGCCCTCCGTCGATCTCGCCTCGCGCGTTTGTGCAAAAGGCCTCATCCTCCAGTCGCCCATCGACAGCGCAGTACGGTGCGCCCTGGGCTACGGCTCGTCCTTGGCGCTGCGGCCATTGGACATCTTCGTGAATTATGAAAAAATGGCGAGTGTGCCCTGCAAGGTGTTCATCCTGCACGGCTCGGACGACGAGGTCGTGCCGCTGCGGTGCGGGCGCGCGTTACACGAGCTCGCGCCCGTGGCGGCGAAGCCGGCCTGGGTCCCGGGCTACGGCCACAACAACCTCCCGCACGACACGGTCTTCCACCATGTCGGCGTTTTTCTGGATTCGTGCTGACACGGTGTCTCCGCGCGAGCCCCCCCCCGAGGGTTTTAATTAAGTTGTAATTTTGAAGTCGTGCGGGTTTGCAGCAGATGAAAAACGACAAGCTGCCCATATTTGCCCGAGTGGCGCGCTGGGAGTAAGCGTATGATCCTCACGCAATGCGCCGTGTGTGCTGCCCCCCTTGGCTTAGCGTTGGGGAAGAAATGTGGCCGCTGCAGTACACGCTACTGCGGACAGGCCTGCCAGGAGCAGCATTGGAAAGAAGGCGGCCATGACAAGCTCTGCAAGAAGATTAAGAAATCAGGCGGCGCCGAGCAGTACAATGCAAATAACAAGTACGTGGAGGCCGTCGCGGCCGCAGCGGAGGCGTGCGCGGACGACACGAAGGGTGAGACCTGCTACATCTGCACGGAGACCCTCCACTGGAAAACGAAGGAGGGCCTCGTGCGCGGGTGTGCATGTCGCGGGACGGCAGGCTTTGCGCACGTGTCGTGCTTGGCGGAGCAGGCGAAGATTTTGCTCGCTGAGGCCGAGGAGAACAATTGGGATGATGATAGGTGGATGCCAAGGTGGGCACGGTGGCACACATGTAGCATGTGCGAGCAAGAATACTACGGTGTCGTGCGGGGCGCTCTCGGCTGGGCGTGCTGGAAGACGCACGTGGGTCGGCCGGAGACAGATGATACTCTGGGCATGGCTATGACCGTACTCGGGAACGGTTTATCCGGAGCAGAGCACTACGAGGACGCGTTGACCGTGAGTGAGGCTCAGTTGGCTACGCTCCTGCGCCTTGGCTCGCCAGAGAGAAGCGTGCTCGTCACGCAAGCCAATCTCGCTGGCACGTATCAAATGCTAGGACGGAAAGAGCAAGCTCTGCGCATGCTGCGAGACGTATACTTTGGACGTGTGGAGCTCCATGGCGAGAAACATGAGAATACACTCCGAGCAGCTAGCAACTACGCGTCGTCTCTTATTTATCTAAACGGCCTTCGATGAAGTCAAGTCATTGCTTCTCAAAACGCTGCCCGTGACGCAGCGCGTCTTCTGTGATAGTAATGAAATCACGCTCAGAATGAGGTGGACCAACGCGATGGCGCTCTACATGGACGACGGCGCCGCGGCTGTGGAGATACTCGAGGAGATTGCTCAGACCGCACGGCGCGTGTTTGGCTCCGCGAACCCGCTCACAGAAGGGGTTGAGCTCAATCTGCGGGAGATGCGGGCGATGCGAGCTCGCGACTTGGGGGGTGCGTAATGTGATGTAAAATCCGGTATACGTGCCTCCGAATGTACGAAACATGGGCGCTACACGCCTGAAGCGTGCGGGTCTTGTCCGTAGCGCCACTCACTGAGATGCATGTGAGGCAGGGAAGCTCAGCTTGAGGTCGCGCACACCGACCGCCGCGCAGCACAGCCACAGCGGGCCGCCGCATCCACCATGGGCAGCCGCACGGACAGCCAGGGCCCCTTGAGCCGAGGGATAAGAGGAGGCGGTTTCGTCGGCAGCGGCGGCGTGGCGGCCGTTTTTAGAACAAGTAGAGGCGCGGAGTCTTTTGACTTCGAGTCGGCCGCGGCGCACCCGTATTCAAGAGTGGTCAACGATTCCTTACAGGGCTTCAAGATTCGCGCGCCCGTGCACAAAAATCGAACGAGCCACACGATGAAGCCGCGGCAGAAGAAGGAAAAACCTGAGGACTTCGTAGCTCATGAGGGGGACTGGCGCCTCTTGTGCGAGCACGGGGACGGGAGCCACGAGGTGTTCAAGGTACAAGGGGACGAACCCGTCTTCGCGAAAATACGGAAAGCGGGCGGCGTCTCGCAGAAGCACCGGTTCGAATTATTGAAGATGCTGGCACAAAACGGGCACGCCGTGTCCTCGGTGACGGTCGTGGGCTGGAAGCACGCCGCGGACGGTATTTCGCGGAGCGAGCGGCAGCAGGCGTCTTATGAGGCGACCGTGGCCCGCTTGAAGGGCGGGAACAAGCCCATGCAGTGGCTCGGCGTGCGACGCCACGGCCTGAACCTGGAGCGCATGAAGTTGGCTTTGACCAACGTGTCGCTGCGGCCGGGGCTCGGGGGCTAAGTGTGGTTGTGTATATATGCCTCGACCAGCGCGCCGGAAGCGTCCCGGCGCGTCCGGCGACGCGTCCGAGAAAACCCGTACTCTAAGACGCGCTAAAAAAATCAAAAGACCGAGGCTTAAGCGTGCATTGTGGCCACCGCGGTTGCGGCTATCGTGCCAATAGCAGTGGTGGAATACTGCACGGGTCCGGCACTACAACGTCCGCCAGCGTTGGTCACCGCCGCGTTGCCTGCGAGTTCAAATCGAGCTGTGCGCCAATACCTGTTTAAACCGCACCAGCCGCCGCGCGCGGCAACAACTGTGCGAGCTAAGCCGCTTAAGACCAGTGCGTCGGCCTAGCACGACGCCGACGCCGACGCCGCGGTAACCGCGCGCCATGGTGAAACTCATCGGCCGCCGCACCGGCATCGTGGTCGACACAAGTGACCTCCCCCAGGACGGCATCTTCGATGACGTCGACGCCTTCTGGGCGGCGGCGCACCCGCCGACCTGGGAGACGGACGAGCCGGACGAAGAGGGGATCGCCTCCGCGAACCAACGGCAAGCGCCGGAGCCGGCGCGGCGGCGGTCGAGCGTGTCCTTCGCCGGCGACCCCATCGCGGACGCCTTGGACAGCCCGCCGCAGTTCGGCGACGCGGACGACGACGACGTCCCGCAGTCGCCCCGCTTCGACGAGTCCGACGGCGAAGAGGTCGTCGCGCGCCAAGCGCGGACCCCGGACAGTCGGAGGCGGGCCTACGAGCCGCCCCGGCCGGACCCGTCCGCCGAGGGGTTACGGCGCTCCCGACGCGCCCGCTTCCCGGTCATGAAGTGGTGGAAGGGCGAGCGCGTGATCTACGAGCCCACAGACATGGGCACGCAGCAAGTAAGCGCGGTCCAACTGGGCGTGCCGACGCCGCGACCGAAGAAGCGGCCCCGGCATACGACGCGGCGCGTCGGCGGCATTACGGTGGACGCCACGCCCTTGGCGCCGTCCGAGTTCGACTGCGACGCGACCGGGACGGAGTGCCGCCTCTGGAACGAGGGCACCCAAGCATCGCAACCTACAAAATTCGCGGCGCGGTTTGATGAACATAGGTTTTCCGCTTTACCTTTGGAGGGCGATAATGCCCCGGTCATGGCGTGCCAGGCGCTCGCGACGCCCGAGGACGCGGCGCGCGACGACGTCTACCCGGGCTGGGCGTCCGGCGTCATGGAGCTGCCCATGGGCGCGGTCAAGGGGTCCGAGAGCACCGGCTCGTTGACGATGATCTTCTTCGTGAGTAGCGGCCAACCGCTCTCGGTGGAGCTCGCCCTCTACCCGTCGGACGGAACCGTGGTGGTCGATGCGGACGAATCTAGAGCTGTCCGCTTCCAGTTCAGCCCGGGCGACCAGTTCTACGTGTCGCCGAACAACACGTACCGCCTCGAGAACCGGTCGACGACGCAGCCGGCCAAGCTCTTCTTCTGCATGCTGCGGCCTGTTGCTGATGAGGACGATGAGGATGACTAAGGTATTAAACATCTAGGCTCAGAAGCTTTGGGTAAGGCGGCGGCGCTGCGCAACCACAGCTCGGGTCGCTTCGGGCGCTTCGCGGGAATGTTGTTCGCCCCATACGTGGTAGACCGCCAGCTGCGCCCGGCCCAGGTCCTGGAGGCTCCCGCCGCGCCGCTCGCCGCGGCGACCGCCGGCAACCGCGCGGGGACGTACCGGGTGGAACTTCGCTATCGGTTTCGGTACTTCGGGGCCCGCCAGCACGCGCGTCCGCGAGACGACGGTGTCCTCGCCGACGCTCCGCCGGAACAGCCGCCCCTGCCGGGCCGCCAGCGAGTCGTCCACCGGCGGTCCCAGGGACTCCATTAGATCGCCCAGGCGTAGTTGGCGCGAGGCGGCGTATTCAGAGGACTCCAGAACCATGGGTGTCACGTCGTCGAAGGACGCGTCGTCGGCATATGAGGCCTGGCCGAACCCGGCGGCGAAGGGCAGCACGCGGCTCGCGTGGTCCCCTCCCCAGCGACTCGCTTGTTTGATCATCGTGCGCGATCCGGGCCAGCCGTTCGCCAACATAACCCTCCTCTCCTCCGCGGTCAGCCCCGGTTGTTTCCGCAAGTGCTTCACAGGCGAGACGTCGAACAGCGGCGCGTGCGCCGCCGTCCGGACGTGGTCCACGGCTCCGTTGCGCCGCCGCACCGGCGCCGTCCGCGGCCGGGACGTCGCCCGGTCGAGGCGTCGTCTCTCTTTCGCCGCGTCCGAAGTCGAGGCGTCTGTGACCACGGACCACTTCGTCATTTGCATCCAGCCGCGGCCCCGACAGAACCCTTCGAAGGTGTTGGACGTGGGCCGGGCCGACTGCGGTCTCCTCGAATGCTCTGCGTCGCGCTGGGATCCCCAGCTGGGCGTGGATTGGGCTGGTGCCGTAATTGTCGTGTGCTTCCTTTCAATAAGGTGCCGCACGTCGTTCGGCACGGACACCTTGGGATCCCAGCTAGGCTTTGCTCGTGTTGGCGGGGGGCGGCGCGTTGCGGCGGGCGCGGTGCTGGGGCGCTGATCGCGTATTGCGGTGATCATCGTGTGCTTGCGTTCGATAAGGGCCTGCACGTCGGTCGGCACCGGCACCTTGAGTACTTGGTACGACTGGTGGATGGGCGCCTCCCACTTGACACCATCGGCTGCTGCCATGGGTGCCGGCTCAGCTCTGCGATTGCGTGGCGGCTCCTTGCTGCGAGGCTGCCCAAGCTGCTCACTGGAGCAAGCTGACGGCGTCGACAAGTCTCCAATTGATGCTCACCGTGCAGTTTATCGAGGGTACAACGCCTGCGCTCGATTGTCGTCCAATCGATGGCTGCCCTGCGTGCGAGTTGCCAAGTGCACAGGCGCGCTGCGGCACTCTCCGGATGCGAGAGAGTAAAGCGCCAAGGCACAGAAGAAAACACCCCTCTAAAGCAGCCGCTTCGGAGCGGAGGGGTGTCCGGAGAGGGGTTGTAGTTGTAACTAGCTGGTCCTAGTGCCAATCACGTGAGCCCCGCTTTTCACGCGTTACAGCGGCTCGTAAAAGCCTTGATCGTCCGCCAGGAACGCTGTCTGAGCAGAGCGCACGTGTGAACACAGACAGCCGCGAGCTGTAAACCCGCCAGGACGCCGCCGAGGCGCTGCCCAACAGCAGTTTGGCTCCACACCACAGACAGCAGCCCAACTCGGGAAGCCTGCCGCAGCCGCCCAAAGCATTACACTGGCCGATTAGCTCGCTCCAACCACCACCATGCCGCCCAAGAAGGGCAAGGGCCCGGCCATCGACCCGGATGACGCGTCTATGAACCCCGAGGCCGTCGTGGACAACTACAAGAAATACTGTAAAGTACAAGCGTTGACGGTGCACCCCAAAGTGCTCGCCCAGCTCGGCGGCGACGAGGAGCAACTCGAGCAGTTCATGAAGACGGAACAACTCGTGGTCGACGGCGAGCCCATCATGGGCCCGGGCGGCACAAGGGCTCTGTGTACTGCTTTGATGGGCAACGGCCCGGGCATGAGCGGCGCGGTGTTCAAAATGGCCAAGAATTTTAGGTTCTGGCGCCAGGCGTGCGGGTGCGACGGCGCCGCGTGTCTGGCGGAGATTCTGCGGTTGGGCGGTGCGGAACTGCCGATGGCGTACCTGGAAATGCTGGACTGTAATGTTGGTTTTAGAGGCGCCAAAGCTTTAGGGCAATCATTGATGTGCGGCCACAACAAAAGTCTCCTCACTTTAAAGCTGGACTACAATGCGTCACTCGGTTCTGATGGGTGCGCCGCTCTCTGTCAAGGATTACGAACGAACGAGACGCTGAAGCAATTACATTTATCGTACTGCTCGTTGGACGAGGCGGCCGGCAAGCCGCTTGGGGAGGTGTTATCGTACCGGAAGTCGACGCTCCAAAAACTTATTCTCCAGGGAAATAAGATGCGGGGCGGTGGATTGTTGGGCATCCTGAGTGGTATGGCCGAGAACACCAAGCTGGAGTTCCTGTCCATGGCGGACAACGCCATCGCGTCCACCGACGAGGACCTGGAGGCGCTCGAGGCCCTCGCGCAGGTCATGACGCGCGAGACCTGCCTCCTGGCGTCCGTGGATCTCTTGTATAATCGCATCGGTGAGAGGGGCGGCAACTGTTTGCTCGCCGCGTTCAACGGCGGCGAGCTGGAGGGCTCCAAGGGGCCGCCCGGGAAGGTGAAGGGGCTCCTCGTGGACTCGACGCTGCCGCAGCAATTATTTGAGACGCTGGCGCGCATCGACGCGGCCGGCGGCGGGAAGAAGGGGAAGAAAGGAAAGAAAAAGAAGTAGGCGCGTAACGACCCTCGAGTGTATAGTTTAACACAGATAACTTAGAATGCCGGCGGCGCGCGGGCCGACACATACACAAACACACTTCACCCGCTCAAGAGGCCGCTCCCGAGGGACTCCTCGACCTGCAGCGCCATCGACTTTAGGAGCGCCGTCTGGAGGACGTTGAACAGGTCGGGCCGCTCGCGCTTCATGGCGTCCAGACGTGTCCGCGAGAGTGCCCACAGCGCGCAGTGCGTATGCGCCGTCGCGTCGAGTGACTGGCGCTGCTTAAGAAGAAAGCAGAGCTCCCCGAGCACAGCACCCCGCGTGACGCGCGCGATGCGCCAGTCGTCGAGGTTTAGATCCACGGTGCCCGCCCGCACGAAGTAGACGCAGTCCGCTGCATCGCCCCGCCGGAAGAGCCGCTCACCCGCTTTCACCGACGCGGCCGCGACGTACTTTTCGAGGGCCTTCGAATCGACGGCTTCGTCGACGTACGGCCGTAGGATAGCCTCGAAGCCGTCCTCGTCGTCCCGGAGTTCGGCAAATGAGGCCCGCGAGACCTTGAAACGCGCCAACAGCCCGTCCTCGGCAGCTTCGAGGGCCTGGTCCGCCGTCGCGTATGCATCCCACTTCAAGGTCTCGGCGACGTGCGGCCTTAGACCAGCGACCAGCAACGCGCACTTCTCCCTTTCAAGATACGCTTTAAACGGAGCGAAGCAAGATCTAGCGGCTGTGGCGTCCAAACCAACACATTCGGAGAAGTCGAGGACGATCCACGACGCGCCCTTCGCTTCCTCTTTGAGCTTCGCTAGCAGCGCCGCAGCGGCCCCAAAAAAGACAAAGCCTCCGATGTCCAGAGCGACGATACGCTCTCGCTGGTCGTGGAGCGTGCGCCGCTCTTCGAAGGACCGTCTTCTTACCGATCGCGTCTTCTTCGAGCGGCGACAGGCGACGCCGCCCGTCTCGTCGTGGACGCTCGCGTACTGACACGCGAAGGCCAACGCCGAAAATGTGAGACCAGCCGCGAAGCCGGCTTCGAGGCCCACCAGGTGGATCGAGAGAAAGGTGAAGAGCAGCACAAGGTATTCTGGAAACGAGAAGCGGTGCCGCGCCTCGATCAGCCACTCGCCCAGTAACGATGCCCCGATCAATAGTAATAAACCACCAAAAGCACCGGTAGGCGCAAACGCCGTCGGCGGTGCCTTAAACGCAAAGACTAACAGGAGCTCTACGAGGCCAACCATGGCGCCGCTCCAGCGATTGGCCACCTGAGACCGGAGGTTGAGAATCGTTTGCGAGAAGATGTAGCTCCCAGAATAGCCGCCCAGCAGCCCGCTCGCCAGGTTACCCAGCCCGACGGTCTGCAGCTCGGAGTCGTAGTTCAGGGGGCTCCCGAGCTCCATCTCGACGGCCGCGATGTCCAGGGAGGAAGAGAACGCGACGACACAGACCATGGCCAGCCACGACGGCAGGAGTCGCGGCGCGACGCGCCCCACGGCCTGGAGGACGTCGCCCGCGTTGTCGTGGGGCGCGTAGAGGGCCCACGGACGGAGGACTGAGATACTCCGCCACGTGCCGTCGCCTTCGTGGTGGCTCGTCGTAGGTAAAGCGCCGACCCAGCCGTGGTGCCGCGCTTGGTCGAGCGAGACGCCCCCCGCGTAGAGGGCGGCGTAGAAGGTCGCGCACGTGGCGACGAGTACGAGCGGCATGATCAGTGCTTTCGCCGCACGCGACCACTCCCGTTTCTCGGCGACCGACGACGTGAGCACGATGGCCGCGACCACGACCACACCAACGGACATCTTCGCGGGGCCGTTCCCGTGGAATAGTTTGGGCCAGTCTGAAAGACGCGTCACCTCGACTCCCGCCATCATCGCTAAACCAGCTTGCCCACAATAAAAACCGATATATGCTAAATAGCCTCCGACCACAGGAACAGGCAAGTACTGCGCTAAGGAAGCCAGCCGCAGCCGCCCGAAGACGATCAAGGAGACACCTAATAACGCCGTAGCCAGCCCCAGAGTCCATAACGCCGCGGCCATCGTCGTGGCGTCGCGGTCGCCGTGCGCCTCGCCGTCACGCACCACGTACCGCGCCATGCTACTTAAAAAGATTAAGCCCGCGTCCTGCACCTGTCCGACCGCAAACGGCATCGTACTATACTTGACGTAGCAGACCTGGTGCACTGCGCTCGAGAAGAGCACCAACTTCGCTAACTCGGGCGCGAATGGCTTAAAGAAGGGGTCGGCGAAGATGATCGCGGCGAAGCTCATCATCACCGGCGCGCACATCAGCGACGCCACAAAACCGTAGACGGCCGCGAGGAGGACGGACTGTTGTTGGCGCGGCGGCGCATGGGTCGTGGGCACGCTGTCGTAGTCGCCGGCCATCGCTGCGGTTGGGTCAGCTTTTTGCAGGCTTTTGGCTTTGAGAGGATGTTGCGCCCAGCGGCGAGTTGAGACTTAAGACTGGTTGACAGCTCGCACCAATGGACAGTCTGCCTGCCGCTGGCTGTTGTTCGCTCAAAGAGCGGCAGCAGCTGCGAAATTTTGAATTACAGTATCGCGATTGACCGAAAAACTCGTGCGATAAACCCGTGCAATATCATAAAAAAATACACAAAACTTGCCTCTCTCGTTTGTGCAGCCAGCCATCGCTGGTGCGACATAGGTCGTACGACCATTATTGCTGCCGTACTCCATTGCTGCCGTCAAAAGAACTCTGCGACGCACACATGCAGCAGTACGCCGTCGCCGCGCTCCTCGCGGCCGCATCAGCATTTCAGCCGCGCACGACACCACACCACCGGCGCTCACCGATCCGCCGCATCCTCGACAACAGCGGCGACGACCCGATCCAGCGCTTCGAGCGCGAAAACGACGGCGCGAAGGTCTACGAGAAGTTGGTCGAGTACCCGGCGGACTTCCTGATCAAGGTGATCGGTGTTGACGACGCGACGTTTTCAAGCGATATGGTAAACTACATCGCGGGCGTCGTTCAGAAGCCGGCGGCGGACATCCCGTTCTCCATCAATGCGTCGAAGAAGAAGACTTATACTTCGGTCTCTATCACCGCGCCCGTGGCGTCGGCGGAGGAGCTCTACCAGTGCTACGCGGTCCTGCGGCAGGACCCGCGCGTGAAGATGGCGCTCTAGCGAGTGGCGCGCGTGACCAACGCGACCTTAGCACTGTGTACATTAAAATGTTCTGACTACTCTACTACTTCTCCGTTCGGCCGCGTGGAGGGAGATGTCTCTTCGACCGCGCGCGCGAGGCGTCGAGTAGATCACCGGGGCGGCCCCCGGCGCCCGACCCGCTTCTTCGCGCGCCGCCGCTCGTCCCGGTAGTTCTGCGGGAGTCCCCTGGTCGGTCCGTAGGTACCTACGTCAGGCTACGTAGGTACCTACGGACCCTCTAAGAGCCTACGTACCTACGTCAGGTTGTATGGTACTTCAACCTACAAGAGGCTACGTAGGTACCTACGTACCGGCGGGGCACGGTGCTGGCTTGCCGAAGGTGCAGATGGACAAATGGTAGCCGTTTTTCCAGACTTAGATGCAGTTATCGCTATTCAGAGCGATGAGGAGAAGGAGGACTCATCTGAG
>Ga0114994_10002288_pt1 | contig 13969 bp, 9 predicted proteins | sample ArcticOcean_MG_C_9_FD_87043 | JGI IMG/M metagenome (GOLD analysis project Ga0114994, IMG submission 87043) | Marine microbial communities from western Arctic Ocean - ArcticOcean_MG_CB2_152 | ecosystem: Environmental > Aquatic > Marine > Oceanic | place: Arctic Ocean: Canada Basin | collected... | reverse complement strand
GAGAAAATGTTAGTTACTGGAAAAGAATTAGATTTAGATATACTTGGTATTAATAATGTAAAAGAAGTTCATCGGAATCTATCAGTTGAACAATTAATTAAAGAAACTGTTGCAAACGGAGAAGGTGTTATAGGCCCTCGTGGTGCTACTATTGTCGATACTGGTAAATACACGGGTAGATCACCAAAAGATAAATATATTGTTAACGAACCAACTTCTTCAGAAAATATTTGGTGGGGTGATGTTAATCAAAAGTTAGATGAAACTATTTTTGATAAACTTTACAATAAAATAATTAATTATTATAATACAGATGATTCTAAAACATATTTGTTTGATGGTTTTGCAGGTTTTGATCCAAATCATAGTATTAATGTGAGAATTTTAGCAAAAAAAGCTTGGCAAGCACATTTTGTAAATAATATGTTTATTAGACCAGAAGTTGAAGAGCTTAAGGGCTTTAATCCAGATTTTACAATTATTAACGCTTCAAGTGTTTTTAATGAAGATTTTAAAGAGCATGGAATGAATTCTGAAACATTTATCATTTTTAATATGGAGAAAAAGGTTGCGATTATTGGAGGAACTGAATACGCGGGTGAAATGAAAAAAGGTATTTTCTCAGTACTTCATTATATGCTTCCTTTAAAAGGTATATTATCAATGCATTGTTCGGCAAATGTTGATGAAGATGGAAAAAATGCAGCAATTTTCTTTGGTCTAAGTGGAACAGGTAAGACTACGCTTTCAACTGATCCAAAACGACCTTTAATTGGAGATGATGAGCATGGATGGTCAGATGACGGAATCTTTAATTTTGAAGGTGGATGCTATGCTAAAACAATTAATTTAGATCCAAAAGAAGAACCAGATATCTACAATGCAATTCGTCATGGTGCTCTTCTTGAAAATGTTATTTATGATGCAGATACTGGATTAGTTGATTATTCTGATAGTTCTAAAACTGAAAATACTCGGGTGTCTTATCCTTTAGACTATATTGATAATTCAATATATGGAAAAGGACAACCGGCAATAGCAGATCATCCTAGTATGCTCATTTTTTTAACATGTGATGCCTATGGTGTTTTACCTCCGGTAGCAAAATTAACGCCAGAACAAGCAATGTATCATTTCATTAGTGGTTATACTGCTAAAGTTGCTGGTACAGAAAGAGGGATCAAAGAACCCACTGCAACTTTTTCGCCCTGTTTTGGAGGTCCATTCCTTACTTTACATCCATTGAGATATGCGGAACTTCTAAAAGAAAAAATGAATAATCATTCTGTTCCAGCATTTATTGTTAACACTGGATGGGTTGGTGCAACTGCAGAATCTGGAGCAAAAAGGATTTCGTTGCCTATTACTAGGTCTATAATCCATACTATCCTTGATGGAAGTATTAATAACACAACCTTTGAAGAAGATCCCTACTTTGGTTTTATGGTTCCAAAAACTCTTAGTCAAATTGACTCTAACTTGTTAATTCCGGCTAAAATTTGGGATGATCAAACCTTATATAAAAATATAGCAAATGAATTAGTAAGGAAATTTCAAAAGAACTTTGAGGAATATGACCTTGGTGATCCTAATCTTAGATTAGCAGGACCAAAGCAAGTATTGTGAAAATATATATTTTATTTCTAAAGCTAGAAGTATATTAAATTCAGCTTCGTTTATTTACTAATTAAAAATATTTTGGAATGATATGAGTAAATTTATCTTTACATCTGAATCTGTATCAGAAGGGCATCCGGATAAAGTTTGTGATGCTATTTCTGATGCTATTTTAGATAGTTTTCTTGATCAAGATCCTGAATCGCATGTTGCTTGTGAGACACTTGTAACTACTGGAACAGTTATTGTTTCTGGAGAAATTAGATCTAATGCTACTGTAGATGTTGAAAAAGTAGTAAGGGAAACTTTAGGTGAAATTGGCTACACAGATAAAGCATATGGTATGGATAATAAGAATGTTAAGATTTTATTAATGCTTGATGAGCAAAGTCCAGAAATTGCACAGGGTGTTGATGAAGGCTCTGGTCTTCATAATGAGCAAGGTGCTGGAGATCAAGGTCTAATGTTTGGTTTTGCATGTAACGAGACTAAAGAGTTAATGCCAATTCCTATTCATTTAGCTCATAGACTTGTAGAGAGGATGACAGCCTTACGGAAAGAAGGTACTATCTCTTGGTTAAGGCCCGATAGTAAATCTCAAGTTTCTGTTGCTTATGAAAATGGAAAACCATCTTCTATTACTAAAGTTGTAATTGCAACTCAGCATGATGATATGTTAAATAAATTTGAATCTGAAAAAGCTGAACACGATTTCGTTGAATCTGAAATAATTGAAAAAGTAATAATTCCCATCTTGAATGAGTCTGGTCTTCCTTACGAAACTGACTTTATTGTTAATGGCACTGGACGTTTTGTTTTTGGAGGTCCTGAAGCTGATACCGGACTTACAGGTCGTAAAATTATAGTTGATACTTATGGTGGCTATGCCCCACATGGTGGTGGTGCTTTTTCTGGGAAAGATCCTAGTAAGGTAGATAGGTCTGCTGCTTACATGGCACGTTATATAGCAAAAAACATTGTTGCAGCAAATATTGCTGATAAATGCGAAGTTCAATTATCTTATAGTATTGGTGTCGCTGAACCAACATCCTTTTATGTAAAATCATTTAATACTAGCGATTTATCCGACGAAGCACTAACAGAAGTCGCTAAAAAAGTCTTTCCAGTACGTCCAGGAGGTATTATTAATCATTTGAAGTTAAAGTTTCCGCGTTATAAGAAGACTGCTGCAAATGGGCATTTTGGACGAGAAGATGAACTGTTTACTTGGGAAAAAACTGACATGGTTGAAAAATTAAAATCAATGACAATTAAGGGGGCTTAAATATGTCACTAGCAAAAATGACTGAAACAGAAAAATTACCATATAAAGTTAAAGATATTTCTTTAGCAGAGTGGGGTCGTAAGGAAATAAAATTAGCTGAAGCTGAAATGCCTGGCTTAATGTCTCTTCGTGAAGAATACGGTGAATCAAAGCCCCTTAGTGGTGCACGAATTGCTGGATGTCTTCATATGACTATTCAAACGGCTGTTTTAATTGAGACACTAGTTGATCTAGGAGCAGAAGTATCATGGTCTTCTTGCAATATTTTTTCAACTCAAGATCATGCGGCTGCTGCTATTGCTGCAACTGATATTCCAGTATATGCCTGGAAAGGTATGAATGAAGAAGAATTTGATTGGTGCATTAAACAGACTCTATTTGCATTTAAAAGTGGTGAATCATTGAATATGATTCTTGATGATGGTGGTGATCTAACCAATATGGTACTAGATAACTTTCCTGAGTTAGTATCAGGTATTAAAGGTTTGTCAGAAGAGACAACCACGGGCGTTCTTCGTCTTTATGAAAGAGTAAAGAATGGTACGCTTACTATGCCAGCTATTAACGTAAATGATTCTGTTACTAAATCTAAATTTGATAATAAATATGGTTGCCAAGAATCATTAGTTGATGCGATTAGAAGATCAACGGATATAATGATGGCTGGTAAAGTAGCTGTTGTTGCTGGATATGGAGATGTAGGTAAAGGTTCTGCTGCATCTTTAAGAGGTGCTGGAGCAAGAGTTATTATCACTGAGATTGATCCAATATGTGCTCTTCAAGCTTCGATGGATGGTTTTGCAGTTAAAACAATGGAAACTGCTATTCCTCAAGCAGATATTATAGTAACTGCTACAGGAAATAAAGATATTGTTCAAAGTCGTCATTTTGAAGCAATGAGGGATAAAGCTATTCTTTGCAACATTGGACATTTTGATAATGAAATTGATATGGCTTGGTTAAATGATAATCATGGTAATTCAAAAGATGAAATTAAACCTCAAGTAGATAAATATACGATTAAAGGTAAAGATATTATCGTTTTAGCTGAAGGTCGTTTAGTCAACCTTGGTTGTGCAACTGGTCATCCCTCTTTTGTAATGAGTAATTCTTTTACTAATCAAACTTTAGCCCAAATTGAATTATGGAAAAATAATGATAACTATAAGAATGAAGTTTATGTTTTACCGAAGCACCTTGATGAAAAAGTAGCAATGCTTCATTTAAGCAAACTAGATGTAGAGCTTACTGAATTAAGAGAAGATCAAGCAGATTATATTGGTGTAACAACTAAAGGTCCTTTCAAAGGGGAAAATTATCGTTATTAATCAATAATTAATAATCGGATATAAAAAAGAGCATCAATAATGAGGCTCTTTTTTTTTGTAGTAAAGTGCATATATTTTAAGTCAATTTCAACGATGTTTGCATGTGTTGTAGCATCCATTTAATATGGAAAAAACTATTAATAAATTTAAAATAAAATTTTCAAAAAAAATTAGTAAGCTCCTAATAAGTCTTCTTTCTTTCTTGACGCTAAGTTGTGATTTCCAAAATCCAGCAGCTTTTGAACTACCTACCTGGTTTTTTGATTTATCATTTCCATTGGTCCAACAGAAGTATTCTCTTGAAGGAATGGTTGATAATAAACAGATTTTTTCTACGCCAGATTCTCTAGGTATGCAATTAGTGTTTGAAGGTTTACTACCTGATACATCAATTGGATCTGATATTCTAGAAGTTGAAATTGATCAGAGTATTAAATATTCTCAACCAGCCTCTAATGCTCCAAGTTTTTCTTATAGTTTGAATTTGCCAATTAATATTCCAATATCATTAGGTTTACCAGTCCCTTCTGTTGATAATACTATATCGAAAGCTCAATGGAATTCTCTAGCCTCAACTATTAAAGTTGATACAACAATAACTATAAAATTAGATGCAGGTTTAGATGTTAGTCAATTTCCTACTTTTGTTCGATCTTTAGATGGGTTTGTTATTAGAGCTGATGAAGGCAGTAGTATAAGTGATTTTGAAACGATTATTAAAAATAATGGCATGCCAACAAATGTTACTGAACCTACATTCTTATTGATTTCACTTGTCTCTCCAAATTTAGATACACTAGCAGCGCATACTCAAACAAACATTCCTAAAGATGCAACTTTTAATAAAATAACATCTTTAAGTCAGAAAAATCTAGGGAAATCAATTGGGCTTAAAATTAAGTTTGGTCTTGCAAGTACTGATGAAGATAATATTACTCTTAAAGCAGGTGATAGTTTAAAAATAAATACTTTAATTAATCTTAGAATTGCAGGTATAGATTCTGCGAATGTTACAATTAATGAATCTGAATTACCAATTACTTTACCTGAAATTAAATTTCCATCTGACATTGAGATTTATGGTGGAAAACTTATAAATCCAAGCGCCGTGTTAACTAATGAAATCAACATAAAAAGTCTATCAAGTACTTATCCTTTTGATATTGATTTTTTAATGAATTTTCAAAATTTTAGTCCTCCTTCAGCTTTTTATGATTCAATAAAAATAGATAGAGTCCTTAAAAAAGGAGAGACTTTTACTAAAGTATATAATTTAGATGGTTACTCATTTTATAATCCATCTGGTAGTGATAATGCTCTTACCAAGTTATCGATTAATCTTTCAGCAAAATTACCAGCTCAAAAAGCAAGATTTCCTTTAGATGGTTCAAATATTGGTGGCATTGATCTTGATTTAGAATTAAAAAAACTTCATTTTGAAACTCTTGAAGCGAATATTATTCAAGAATTTCCTCCAACATCATTCAGTGTTGCTGGTATGCCAGTTGGTTTTATTGGAATGGAGTTTGTCGATACAAAATTAGAGATTGAAATGTTAAATGGAATTAGACTTCCTGTTGTTTTGGATTTTGATATGGTATCAGTAAATCAATTGGGTGATACAATGAAAGTAAATGCTCTTTCAACTTTAGCGATACCCACTGGATCTCGTGATACTACTAAGACCATAACTCGTTTATCAAGAGATGGAACTACTACCCTAAAATATAAATCTCCATCATCTCTTAGCTATAATGATAGTTCTAATGTTTCACCAAAAGCAGGTGAATCAACTATAAATAATCTAATGTCATCAAACCCAGCTACTTTTGCAGTTAATTCTAGAGTTCGAATTGATGGACGTGGAACTTTAGAAGCTGGTATGCATATTGGTGGAAAGTATAGGCTGCTGGCTCCTTTTGAAGTTATAATGGCACCAATGACATTCATTTCAGTCACAAATACACCGATGCAAGAAATGGATCATTCAAATAGGAATAAAATTCGTTCGACAATGCAATCAGCCAGTATGGATGTAACTGTGGAAAATAAAATTCCTTCTGGCGGAGAATTATCAATGTTAATGTCAAATATTGGTTTTTTCCCACTTGATACAACAGTTTCTGCTCTATCATCTTTTAAAGATTCAATGGTGATTAAATTAAATTGGGCAAACTCAGATAGTCTTTATATTATATCAAAATGTGAAAACTTAAATCCAGAAAAAGGTAATTTATTTATTTTTGATGTAATGGATGACTTTACTGATTGTGTTGATGGAATGGCTTATATAGTTAAAACCACTGGTCTAGGAATTGATACAGTAGTTTCATATGTAGATACACTACTTAAGATACCATTACCTAGCCCAACAAGCTTTTATACAACTACTAGTTCTAGCGGTCATTTAGGACAAGTAAAAGAAGCTGGTTTTGTGGCTTATTCTAGTCCTATAAGTACATCTCGAATACGATTAATGACAAACCCAGGTCAGCCATTCATGGCTCCTAGATTCTCATTATTTGGCTCTGATTCTAAGAAAGTATACTTAACAACATCTGATTATATTGATATTAATTCAAGTCTAACCTTAAAATTAAGCAGTAGTGGTATGACTTCAGCAGCACCAAATGAGATTACTATAAAGTATCCTAATGGTGGAGAAAATTTAAATAAAAATACTCCTTTTACAATTAAATGGAAAACTTTTGGTACTGTCTCTAATGTTAATATTTCATATTATGCAGGATCTAATCCAAATATGGAGTCAGATGATGGCTGGATTAATATTGCCGAAGAAATAAATAACATTGATTCTTTTGCTTGGACTCCAAGTGCTACAGATAGTATTAATACTATGAAAGTATCATTAAGAGATAGTATTCGTCTTCGTGTTAAATCACCAGATGGAAAGACAGTTGATATGTCAGGTTGGTATTTTACTATAAACCATAGTGCTGGAAAAACTTCTTCAAATTATAATAAAATAAATTTAATTGATTGGTCATTAAAACCATGAAAAGAATAATTTATATATACATTATTCTTATAATTGGGCTTTTTGCGCAAAAGAGAGATGCGCGTTCAGTTGCAATGGCAGGTGCAACATCAACAAATGCCGATGGTTTATTTGCCGTTGGTTTTAACCCCAGTCTTATAGCATTTCAAAAAGATAAACCATTCATGCTCCAATTAGGTGGTCTTGACTTAGGATTTGGGAATAATTATTTATCCATTGCTGCTATGAATACATTAAGTGGTGATACGTTAGATAGTGATGAAAAAACAACTATAATAAACCGATTTCGAAGCCGAGGAGGTTTTACATTTAATCTCAATGGTCAACTGGCAACACCAGGTCTTAACTATGCTTCTGGTAATATGGCTTTAACATCTAATATTTTATATATGAGCTCATATGCATTACCAGCTGGTATGGTTACACTAATGTTAGAAGGTAATGCTAATAACCCTGATATCGATATGACCTTGGGTTTAGAAATTATGAGTGTACATGAATTAGGTTTCTCTTTTGCTGTTCCATTTGAATCATATGCGGTTGGCTTTACATTAAAGTATCTTCAAGGATTATTCTACATGGGTATCGACCCTGATTCAAGTAGTGCTAATTTTATAACAACTCCACAAGCTGTTTATGGTTCTGGAACTTATTATCTTAGACAAGGGTTTGGTGGAGCAGGGTATGGTTTAGATATTGGAATTGCAACTAAAGAATTTAATGGTTTTAGATTTGGTGCGTCATTAATTAATGCTGTTGGATCAATCGGATGGAATAAACCTTCCTTTATTAAAGATATAATCGATTATCCATTAAAATGGGATGGTGAACAATTATCAGATAGTGTAGCCGTATTATATACTTATAAAATAGATTCACTTAGAGCTGATAACTTATCATCTGGGAAAATTTTTACTAGTAGTTCCAAAGTTGTTAAAAATTTAGATGAAGATGGTAAAGTAAAACAATTTAATATTCGATATCCTGCAATACTTCGATTTGGATTTTCTTATAATAAAGATGATGTATTAGTTAGTTCTGAATTAATAACTGGATTCGAAAATCGACTTTATGCTAATTCAAGGTGGCGATGGGCCATAGGTACAGAATTATATAGATTCCCTACAATGCCCTTAAGGATGGGCTTTGCTTGGGAAGGTATGGATAGAACTGAATTAGGTCTGGGAGTTGGATTTCATGGAGGACCAGTTATGATTGACTTCGGATTTTCTTTTCGAAATGGAATGTGGATACATTCAATGAAAGGTTTAAATCTATCGTTAGGATTTACAATGACTAGTTTTAAAGGAAGAAAAGATAAGAAAGAAGATTTAAAAAGTGGTCCATCACCTTTGCCAGAAAAATCACTTTCTAGCAAAGATAAGAAGTGAAATTCCTCCAATTGAGAATATTACATTCCCCATCCAAGCTGCAGTCGTTGGTGACATGATTCCATTATATCCCATAGACATTCCAAGTTTTATAAAAGCATAATATACAAAAATCACAAAAATTCCCATTCCTGCACCAAATGAAAGTCCACCTTTTGATTTCATAACTACGAGAGGGAGACCAAATAGCACTACTATTAGATTTGTAAATGCAAAAGATATTTTAAATAAACGATCGACCTCCCATTTTGTAGTATCTACACCATTCTCTTTTAATTCTTTAATCCGAATTGTAAGATCTGTAAAACTCATTTCATTTGGTGTCTTAGATTGTTGAGTAATATCTTCCGGCGTAAAGTTTAAATACAATAGCGTATCTCCTTTGGAAAATTTCATTTCTTCAACTTCACCATTTAGTTTGAATTTGCGTATTGAGAAATCTGATACATTCCATATACGTAATGAGTCAAGCCACTTTATACCTCTTGCATCTAAACGTTGAGTTACAATTCCTTCTTCTAAGGAGATTGCTGTAATACTACGACCAATAGTAGTATTAACTCTGTAACTTTCTATTGAAATATGGTTTTTTTCATTTTTTTGCAAAAAAACATTTCTTAGATCTGTTTGTGCTTTTACGCGAGACCTTCTTTTCATGTATTCTCGTTCAATATTATATCGAACTTCATTTCCTTTACTAACCCATTTATTATCCAGTTCAAATGAAATGAAACTAACTATAAGTCCAATAATCGTAATTGGAAGAGCAATTCGATATAAGCTTATACCTGTTGCCTTCATTGCAGTTAGTTCATTTCGCTTAGCTAATAATCCTATACTAAAAACAGTAGAAATTAACATAGACATAGGAAGGGCAATATTTATAAACCATGGAATTGCGTAAACATAATATTTGATTGTGATATTAGCAGGTATAGAGTTGTCAATAAATCGATCTAAGTTTTCAATTAAATCAACTATTAGAATAACGCATAGAAAACCAAATAAAGTCATTGATAATGTGACTAAAAATTGACGAATTATATATATATCAAGTTTTTTCATTAAATAGGATTAGTAATTAAGTTGTTAACTTCATTATTATCAATGACTTTTAAACATAATGAAATGAATTTAATGGAAGAAATTAATTCCGCTATTTCTATATTCGCAGGTTTTATGTGGGGACCACCTTTATTAATTATACTATTAGGTGGAGGCATATATTTCTCATTTTATAGTCGTTTTGTTCCTTTTAAATACTTTTTTCATGGAATAAATATACTATTTGGACGATATAATGATCCAAAAGATCCAGGAGAAATTACTCATTTTCAAGCATTATCCAGCGCTTTAGCGAGCACCGTTGGTTTAGGAAATATTAGTGGGGTGGCAATTGCCATTCAAATGGGTGGCCCAGGAGCTCTATTTTGGATGTGGTTAAGTGCTATTTTAGGTATGTCAACAAAGTTTTTTTCGTGTACTTTATCTGTTCTTTATAGAGGGAAAGATGACTTAGGGAACATTCAAGGTGGTCCTATGTATTATATTGAAAATGGCCTTGGTGAAAAATTCAAGCCATTATCAATCCTTTTTAGTTTAGCAGGACTTATTGGTTGCACTGTAATGTTTCAATCTAATCAATTAGCAGATATTATAAGAAATCAAATATTTGAACCAAATGGATGGTTCTCAGAAAGTGTGATGACTGGAAATTTTATTCAGGGTTTGATTATGGCTTTTTTTACTGCTTTGGTTATTTTTGGTGGTATAAAAAGAATAGGTAAAGTTTCTTCTTACTTGGTTCCAATTATGGTTGTCTTATACCTTTTTGGTGGTTTACTGGTTATATTTAATCATATTACAGAAATTCCTTCATTATTTAGTTTAATAATTCATGATGCATTTACAGGAGAAGCCGTAATGGGTGGTTCTGTGGGAGCAGTAATTATTGCTGGAGTTAGAAGAGCATTATTTTCAAATGAAGCGGGTCTCGGAACATCTGACATGGCTCATGGTGCTGCAAAAACAACTGAACCAGTAAGAGAAGGACTTGTTGCAATGATTGAACCTTTTATTGATACAATTATCGTTTGTACAATAACAGCATTGGTTATTTTATCATCTGGAGTATGGGAACAAGAAGGTTTAAATGGTGTTACTATGACAACAACAGCTTTTATTAAAGAATTAGGTAGCTTTGGAAAGTTTCTACTTTTAAGCGCTGTTCTAACATTTAGTCTATCAACAATGATGAGTTATTCGTATTATGGAAGTAAGTGTAGTGGATATCTTTTTGGAACAAAAAGTATTTTTTACTATCGTTGTTTTTATATTATCACAATTGTGATTGGTGCAATGATTTCTATTGATATGGTTATTAATCTTGTTGATGGTATGTATGCTATAATGGCTATTCCAACTATACTTGGTTCAATTATGCTTTCACCAAAAGTAATGAAAGAGGCTAAAATTTATTTTAAAAAATTATCTAAAGAATCGAATAAATAACTCTATTTATATCCTGATATAAGTCCCCAGTCTTCTTCATTTTTATAATTAACAAAATTGAAGTATTTATTATAATGTATTTTTAAATTTTTAATTTGAGACTTTAAAATTCCAGATATTACAAGATAACCTTCTGGCTTTAAGAGTAATTGAAATTTTGGTAATAATTCAATCAGTGGTTTTTCTAGAATATTAGAAATAATAATATCAAATTTTTTATTTGGCAAATTACCAGGTAAATATGTTTCAATAGATAAATTATTTATTAAAGAATTTTGTTTAGTTACCTTTAAGGCTTCTGGGTCAATATCTACTGCAGTTGATGTTAAGCAACCTAGTTTAATTGCAGCAATTGATAATATTCCAGAGCCGCAGCCAAAATCTAAAACTGAGTCACTTTCTTTAATATTATCTGATAGCCATTTTAAGCAGAGTTTTGTAGTTGGATGTGTACCCGTTCCAAAAGCTGATCCTGGATCTAAAAATATATTGGCTGCGCTATCATCAATTTTTTTAGATCCAATAGGTAAGACCCAAAGTTTGTTAGAAATTTTATTTGGAATATTAATTCTTTGAGTTTTTGTAACCCAATCAACTTCTTTTATAATTTTTTCATAATATTTAGGTAATGAAGATAAATTAAAATATTGCATGAGCTTATTAGCAAAAAAAACACCACTACTTTTAAGATCTACTAGTATAGTTATCGTTGGTTTTTCCCAAGCTTCCCACCTTTTTTCACCTGGTTCATCTATCCACATACTGTCAAATGATATTTCTTTATCTAAATTCTCAATTGTAGTTGAATGTACTTCAAATGATAATAGTAAATCACAGGCTAATTCTAAATTTATCTTAGGCATTAAAAATGTAATATTTTTCATATCTAAAACTTAAAGGGAAGTAATGTAATTTTTACTATGGATTCAATTAAACGAAAAAACCTTAGTACTGAAAAACAAAATATTAATTCTCAAGCAATAGATTCTAAATCTATTGCCGAAATTCTCCATATTATAAACTCAGAAGATCAGAGATTGTCAGATGAAGTTAAAAAAGCGATTCCTGAAATAGAACAAACAATCTTGCTTACAAGAGATGCAATAAAAAATGGACATCGAATATATTATATTGGTGCTGGCACTTCAGGTAGACTAGGAGTCCTAGATGCTTCAGAGATTCCGCCCACTTTTTCTGCTCCAAATCATTTTTTTAATGGAATCATTGCAGGAGGAGATAAAGCGCTTCGTAACTCGATTGAAGGAGTAGAAGATGAGTCTGAAACAGCAATAAACGATCTACAGTTAGTAAATTTAAAAGCAAATGATGTTATTATTGGAATTAGTGCTAGTGGAGCTGCTAAATATGTTAAATCAGCACTTGATTATGGTATATCTATTGGTGCTAAAACAGTTTATTTAATATGTAATAGTGAACCTTTTCTCCCTGTCAATTCAGATATTATTATAAAAATTAATACTGGCCCTGAAGTTATAACTGGCTCTACTAGAATGAAGGCTGGGACAGCAACAAAAATGGTATTAAATATGATTTCAACAACTACAATGATTCAATTAGGTAATGTATATGATAACTTAATGATTGATCTTATGGCCGTAAATGAGAAGTTAATTGATCGAGGTACAAGAATTATTGTTCAATTAACAGGCGTAGATTATCAATTAGCTAATTCTAAACTATTAGTTGCAGATAAATCTGTAAAAACTGCGATAGTAATGATTAAATATAATTGTTCAAGAGCGGATGCACTTATAAAATTAAATAAATCTGAAGGGTTTTTAAGAAAGTTATTATGATTAATGTTCCTTCAATTGATAATCTATTAAAAGAATGTAGGATTGATACTTTTAGATCTTCGGGTAAAGGGGGTCAGCATGTTAATAAAGTAGAAAGTGCAATTCGTTTAACTCATTATCCAACCGGAATGATTATAACTTGTCAAGACGAAAGGAGTCAATATCGAAACAAAGAAATTGCTCTTAAAAGATTATATAAAAAACTTATTGAATTGAATAAAAAGCCTAAAAAAAGAATTCCAACAAAAGCGACTAGAGCCTCTAAATTTAAAAGAATTCAATCAAAAAAAAATCAATCAATCAAAAAATCTCTACGTCAAAAACCAAAAAATGATGAATAATTTAATTCAATAGTTTAAGACCTCCTTTTTTATTCTTAATTTTCACCTTTATAAAACAAAATAAACTTTAAAAATGACATTAAACAAATATATTTTTCGAGAATATGATATTCGAGGAAAAGTTTCTGATGATTTTCCTAAAGATGTAGTTGAAAATTTAGGTAAAGCTTTTGGTACTTTTATTAAGAGAGGTGGAGGTAAAGAAATATCACTAAGTGGTGATGTTCGATTATCTACACCCATGCTAATTGACCAATTTAAAACTGGTGTATTAAGTACAGGTATAGATGTTATAAATATAGGTACCTTACCAACTCCCGTAAATTATTATTCTATGTATAAAATGGATGTTGCTGGAGCAGTTCAAATTACTGGAAGTCATAATCCTCCAGAGTTTAATGGTTTTAAAATGTCTCGTAATAGAAAAGCTGTATTTGGTGAGTCAATTCAAGAGTTAAGAACAATTATTGAGGGAAAAGACTTTGAAGAAGGCGAAGGGGTTGAAGCATCCTACGATATTTTAAGTAGCTACAAGAAGATGCTATTATCAAAAATTAATATTAATAAAACTATTAAAGTTGTTATGGATTGTGGAAATGCAGCTGGAGCTATTTGTGCTCCAGATATTTTTAAAAACTTCAATATTGAGTTAACTGAACT
>Ga0114994_10002287_pt1 | contig 13972 bp, 10 predicted proteins | sample ArcticOcean_MG_C_9_FD_87043 | JGI IMG/M metagenome (GOLD analysis project Ga0114994, IMG submission 87043) | Marine microbial communities from western Arctic Ocean - ArcticOcean_MG_CB2_152 | ecosystem: Environmental > Aquatic > Marine > Oceanic | place: Arctic Ocean: Canada Basin | collected... | reverse complement strand
GGACTAATGTCACCTGTAAATTGATCGCTCCGATACATAGTGCCTAATAGTTCGATTTCAAAGCTAAAATCTCTTTTTTCAATTGAGCTGGCAAGACGAATACTCTGCGCTTGGTTCATCATTGACCGGATTTTCTGTGCTTGGTTCATCATTGCTTTATCCTTGCTATTGCTGAAAGGCTTAGGGCACAAAATCTTAGATGGCGTCAACCTGAAAGCTACAATACGGGGTATCCAGAATATGTTCTTGTCAATGCGGGCTTTTATAGCCGCCTCGTTGGTCTTATAAGTGGTTCCGTTCGGTTTTTTCAGCATTGTGCAACCAAGACAAGCCGACGAGCGTCGAAAAATCTCAGAATGGGGCAGCAGCAATGATTCAACGCTCTAATGCACGGCAAAAATGAAGTGAAGTGAAATAAAATGAAACGAAAACGTTAAGGTGCCGTCAAGGCAGCGAGCATAGGACCGACGGAAACAAAAAAGCTTAGAGGCTTAGCCGCCTTAGAGGTTCGGTCAGTGCTCAGTTCGGCTATTTCCAAAGCGGCGCGCCATCATTTTATGACAGGCTGTGTTGCAGACGGTTCTAGGTAGGCGCCAAAGGCAGCTTGGTCTCAACGCGCGCGATGTCCTCGAAAGTTGAGAAGCGGGGTTCAGTCAATGGTCAATCTCGTTACACCGCGCGCTGCACTTAAGTTCCGCCCGAATTCTAGCGCGTTGATGACTCTGAACTTCGATGCGAGCTTCCCTGTTGTAATGAAGACGTTTTGATCGATTTCTTCAGCCTAAAATTTTGCCCTATGTGCTCGATATTCCGAATCTCTGCTCGCTGTCGGGCGTGGCTTGTACGGCCTTGGCGGTGTCTTTCAGTCTGCTCGGAATTTTCGATGTGGCCATGATTGGAACGGTATGGGCGGTTGCCTTCGACTGGGCCGATGCCCTGATTGCCCGAAGAATAAAAACGCGCACCGGGGATGACCGCCAGTTTGGCGGGCAACTGGATGTCTTGATCGATATTGTGAGTTGTGGGGTGATGCCCGCGGTGTGCCGGTGGTGGCTTCAGCCTTCGGGTTTAAACGCGTTGTTGCGACATCGCTAAATTAACGCCAAAGGCTGAATCCTAGTTCACGCGCATGGTGCCTGGAGGCTAACCCAGCTGGTGCAGGGCGCAAATCTTGTTGCCGGATGGGTCCCGTAAGTACGCCAAGTAAAGACCGGCGTCGGGTCGCTCGCCAGGTGGGTCCTCCAAGGTCGTGCCGCCGTTATCGAGTCCTGCTTGATGCCAGGCATCAGCCTCTGCTGGACTGGCTGCTGCAAACCCAACAGTGCCGCCGTTCGCGCCGCAGGCCGGGTCACCATTAATGGGCGTGGACAGCGAGAAAATACCGGTCGGCGTGAAATAAAAACAACGGCCTTTGTCATCGATGTTCCCTTCAGGATGACCCAGTGTGCCCAAAACAGCGTCGTAAAACTTCTTTGATGCGGCCATATTGTCGGCACCAACCATAATGTGACTGAACATTGTGTTTCCTTTTAATCGTTGAACTTAGACGTTTACCTTGTCCGTCGGATCATGCCATTCTTGGGATCAATAGGGCAAGGTTGTTAGCGTCCATGGCCTAAGCTGTACGGTCGTTGTTCGTATCAGGCAGATTAACAGATGTCAAAAGCAGCGGGTTTTTCAGGTCCAAAAGGGCGAGCCGGCGCGCAGGCCTAAGTGCTGCGGTCGAGATTAAAAAGGCGGCCCTAGAATCCACCCATAAAAGCGGGCTGCTATTGTTTGATCGTTCACCCGCGGCCTAACTCAGGAGACCAAATATGAAATATTCAGTCGCATTCGCCTCGGAAGTCGATTCTTGGAAATGGGCAAAACGGGCCGAGGCGCTCGGTTTTCATGCCGCTTGGTTTTACGACACCCAACTGCTGAACCCGGATGTTTTTATCTGCATGGCGCTGGCGGCGCATGAGACGACGACGATTCGGTTAGGCACTGGCGTCTTGGTGCCATCAAATCGGATCGAGCCTGTGACGGCCAATGCGTTTGCCAGCCTCAACCGCTTAGCGCCCGGGCGAATTGATTTTGGGGTGGGTACGGGTTTTACCGCCAGGCGAACGATGGGCCTAGGGGCGATACCGCTCGCCCGGACGAAGATTTATATCGAGCGGGTTCAGTCGTTATTGGCGGGCGAGATGGTTGAGTGGGACTTTGAGTCGCAGCCTCAGAAAATAAAGTTTCTAAATCCGGATTTGGGACTGATTAATCTTGAAGACGAGATCCCTTTATGGGTCTCAGCTTTTGGCCCCAAGGCGATGCAACTCGCCGCAGAACTGGATGCAGGCTGGTTGAATTTTGGCATAAGCGGCGCCGATAAGGCCTTGGCGAGCATGCAGCAGGCCTGGCAGGATGCGGGGCGTGCACCGGATGACTTGAAATCGAATCTGTTTTTTTTGGGGGCGGTCTTAACCGGCGATGACGCTGAGGATGACGCCAGGCTGATGGCTCAGGGCGGGCCCTTAACCGCCGTCATGTTTCATAACCTCGCAGACGAAGTTGGGGCGATGGGGGGGCATAATTTGCCAACTGGTCCGCTCAGTAATCTGCTTGGTGACTATTTAACGGCCCATGATCGGTATGAGCCCGAGGATGCCAAATACCTCACGAACCATCGAGGGCATTTAATGTTTGTTCGACCCGAAGAGACCCACATCAGTCCGGAGTTGGTCCGCAGCACCACACTCAGCGGCACCGAAAGTGAATTGATCTCGGCGTTAAGTGCACTCAAAGACGCCGGATATTCTGAAGTGACCATTCAGCTGGTTCACGATCACGAGGCGGCGCTTGAAGATTGGGCGAAAGTTTTTGCTCAGGTTTGATGGTGACCTAAGAGGCGGTCTTAACCGGCGGGGCTGAAAAGGCATTCAGGATCGGGCAATCCGGGCGATCATCACCCGTGCATTGATTCGCTAGGGTTTTCAATTCCAGGGTTAGGGTCGTTAAGTCATCGAGTTGTCGTTGCAAGAGCTCGAGTTTCGAAAGGGTGATTTTTTTCACCTCCCGGCTAGGGCGGCCATGGTCTTCATACAAGCTCAGCAGCTCGCGACATTCCTCGATCGAGAAATTGAACTGCCTGGCCCGTTGAACAAAGCCAAGTTTTTGACAACTGCGGTCATCATAGAGCCGGTAGCCGGCGGGGGTTCTACCCGTTGCCGAAACCAATCCGACTTCATCGTAGTAGCGGATGGTCTTCACCGGCAAATTGGTCCGTTTTGATGCGTCATTGATCGTGAACACGGCGGTTGACCCTCCTGTTACTGGAGGCTTTATAGTCGCACGATGCAAACAGCAACCACAACTCAAAAAACACCCGGCGTGCTTGCCATCAACTGGCGTTGTCGGCACACGTGGCGCACCGCGTCTTACAACACGCTTTGGTGCCTGCTTGGTTGCTCGATCGGGGATATGGGTACGATCTTATTCTTCCAACTCAGCGGTATTGCATGGCCGGTGTGGGCGATTATGAGTTTGGCCATTGTGAACGGGCTGCTCACCTCGATCGCTTTGGAGACCGTAATTCTGAGCCGGCAAATGGCGCTTGCGATTGCGTTTAAAACGGCGATTGGTATGTCGCTGATTTCCATGGTGTCGATGGAAGTCGCGATGAATGTGGTCGATGTGGCGATGATGGGTGGGGCGCGATTGTCACTGACGGTGATACCCTTTATGTTGGCGGCTGGGTTTTTAACGCCGCTACCGTATAACTACTGGCGGTTGAAAGCGTTGGGGAAAGCCTGTCACTAAGGCGGCCTCTTTGAAAAACAGGGATAAGAGACGGCGAAAAAGCCACGTTGCAAAGGTTTAACTTCCGATAAGGCAGACGGGTTTCCATGATTAGAAACATCGATCAAGTCGACAACCTGCGCTCGCGGTCTCCGCTAACAGCGCTGTTGATTCTGTGCTTGAGCCTGTCCGGTATCGGCGGGCATGCCCACGCAATGTTCACCGCTTCAGATTCGGGCGAAATTCAGATTCATGACAGCGAGACGGCGGTCATACCGCATCATGATGGGCACCAGATGCCCGGGTCGATGATGCCAGTGGGTGGCGCGGATGAATCCTGTTGCCCCGATCAAGCCTCTTGTCACTGCAGCGCCATTGCCCAGGGCTTTGGCCTGTCGAATCGCGCGCTGCCGCCGCACAGTGTGATGACGTTGCGGCAACCGAAAGCCTTTGATTTTATTTTTGATATTGTGCCGCCGCCACCCAAAAAATCCTGATTAAGTCTCGAGTCTTCGAATCAAACTTTAATCAGGTGATTAAAATGTCTCTTCAGATCAAGCCGTGCAACCCTAGGGTTCAGCGCGCAGTGCTTTTAATGATGCGTGCTGACAACGTCAGCCGCCAATCGATGGGGCCTTTCCTTCTCAGGACCCTGAACCGGGTCTTAATGCCGTCGGGATGCCGGCCCTGGCTTGGTGCGCTCATGCTGCTTTTTGGCGCGGGCAGCGCTGTTGCAGCAGAGGCGAGCAGGGTCACCTTAAAAACGCTGATTGAAACCGCGCAAGCGCAGGACCCCTGGATTGCTGGCAGCTTCTTTCGGCAAGCGCGTGAGGAAGCCTTTAGTCGCGGCGCCGTTGGCTTGCCGGCGCCCACCGTGACCCTAGGCATGAGTAACTTGCCCGTCAACAGCTTTCACTTTGATCAAGAACCCATGACCCAGTTCAAACTCGGCGTTCAGCAAAGGCTGCCAAGAGGGCGGACGCTTGAATTAACCCGGCAGAAGTTTGATCAGCAAGGTCTGAAACAGATGCACTCGCGTGCGGCGCGTAAAGCCGACATCGTTCGCCGAGTTTCGCATTTGTATCTAGAGGTTTTTCGGTATGAGCAGATGGCATCGCTCATTGAAAATGATCTCTCCTTGTTTGATCAGTTGATTGAGAACGCGCTGTCCCAGTACACAACGGGTGCCCTTGGTTTTCATCAACAGGGGGTAATCCAGGCGCAAACCCAGCGCAGCCGCCTGATTGATCGATTCAACCTTGCGCGGCAACAACAAGATCAGCAGTACGCGGCGCTGTCGGCTTGGTTTGGCAGTGATTTGGCGGGTGACGGTCTTCACTTTGCAGGCGAGTTGGCTCAGGTGTTCCCCGTTCCCGCCGCGATATTAATCCAAGACCCTGGAGCGAAGGCCCAAACCTTGGCCCAGGCCTTTGCAGCGCACCCGATGGTTCGAGGCCTTGATGAAGGCATCAACGCGGCTGAAACGGAAACGGGCCTCGCGGCCGCGCGCTCAAAGGCGCAATGGGGCCTCAACGCGAGCTATGGTCAACGTCAAGATAGCGCGCTGGGTGTCGAGCGGGCTGATTTCCTCTCTTTTGGCGTGAGTTTTGATTTGCCCATGATCAACCGCCGCCAACAAAACAGTCAGGTGACGGCCGCCATAGCGGCGCGAGAAGGGGTTAAAACCGATCGTGCGCTGCTCTTGCGCCAAATCAAATCAGGCTATGACCTTGCGGAACTGAATTACGGGCATTTGTTCGTCCGCGAACAGCACTTTGCGAGCCAATTACTGAAGCAAGTCTCGGAAGAAGCCGCGGCGAGCCTTGCGGCCTACACGACGGAATCGGGTTCTTTTTCAGATGTCTTGCAGGCCAGTATCAGCGGCCTCAAAATTAAAATTGATGCATTGAATGTTGAGGTTGATCGGTATCAATCGATCGTGGATTTGAACTATTACTTAGTTGCTTTGAATCCCGTTATGGCATTAAGCGAGGGTGCGACGTCCTTAGAGGCGCGCTCGCAGAGGACAGTGAAATGAATCCAATCATGCGTTATCGAGTCATGCTTGTTGTGATCGTTATGGGCGCCGTGGCATTTGGTGCCGGGCTGAATCAGTGGCTTGAGGATGGGCCGAAGGCCTCGCAGAAATCGGTGCAAACTGGACCGAGGATCCCTTTGTATTGGGTCGCGCCGATGGATCCCGATTATCGGCGAGATCAGCCTGGCCGCTCGCCGATGGGGATGGCGCTGGTGCCGGTTTATAAGGCCGCAGTTCAGACGTCATCCGGCGCTGGCGTGATTCAAATCTCATCCGAGGTCATCAACCAGTTGGGGGTCCAGACGGTCGCCGTCACGCAACGGCAGCTGCAAACAGATCTGGTGACCGTCGGCTACGTGCAATACGACGAGACAAAACTGGCTCACATCCACCCGCGGGTTTCGGGCTGGGTGGAAAAGCTCTACGTCACCGCTGCCGGCGATCCGGTTGAGGCGGATATGCCGCTGTACGCCTTGTATGCACCAGAGCTGGTGAATGCGCAGGAAGAGTTGGTGATCGCCCTGAAACGGGCGAACCCGCCCTTAATCGCCGCGGCGGAAGCACGACTACGGGCGCTGCAGGTGCCAGATGCGGTCGTTCAGCGTCTTAAAAAGACTTTGACGGTGAGTCAGACGGTTGCGTTTTATGCCGGTCAGTCTGGGGTGGTTGATAACCTTAATATTCGGGAAGGGTTTTTTGTGGAACCCGCAACAACCTTGATGAGCATCGCTCAGCTTGAGTCTGTTTGGGTTGCGGTTGACATACCGGCGCAGCAGGCAGCCTTGGTCAAGCCGGGCGATGCCATCACGATGACCCTCGATTATTTTCCGGGTGACGTTTGGTTGGGAACGGTGGGCTATATTTACCCGACGCTCGATCTTCAAACTAGAACGCTTCGCGCTCGCGTGGTGTTAAACAATCGCGACCAAAAGCTCAGACCCAACATGTTTGCCAAAGTATTGATTCATAGTCGCAGCCGCGGCATGCGGATGGTGATTCCAAAAGACGCGTTGATTCGAACGGGTCGTGAGGACCGAGCTGTGCTTGCTTTGGGCGCCGGCCGATTTCAGTCAGTTTCGGTCAGGGTGGGTCAAGTCGATGATGCGGGTGCCGAAATTCTCACTGGATTAAGTATTGGCGATGAAGTGGTGATCAATGCACAGTTTCTGATCGATTCAGAATCGAACAAGGGCGCTGATTTGGCTCGGATGGGGCGCTCAACCCAGGAAACCGTGCGTCGCGATCCAGTTGACCCGCCGTTGCCGCATCAAGATCATTCGATGCAGCCAATGACCCCAGGTGCGTCCAAATCGGGGCATCTGGATCATGACGCTTCAGAGCCGGATGCACCTTTAAAACCGCACCCTGCTCTGCAGGATCACGCAGCGAACGCTGGACCTGGACGCGAGGGCTTTGATCGCGCGATGCCCGAGGTAACAACCGGTCTGCACGACCCGCATGCAGGGCATGGCGAGACAAAAGGCCGAGGCCGTGACACGCAGGCAGCGCCGCCGCGCCCGAATGGGAATGGGGCGCATCACGAACCGGCCCAACAAGGGCAATCTCATGATCACTCAGGCCGTGGGTCGGTCACAGCGCCCAGTCGGCAGACCAAGGCGGCCAACGATGTGGACGCTCAGTCCCAAGTGTCAGGCGATGGCGCGGCAGTTTATGCGATCCCAGCAGAGCCCAGTGTCGCGGGCGGCGTGGATCAACGCCGGCATCAATTGACGCGCCTCGGGTTTGAGCGTGGGCTGGATTTGGGTCAGGTCCGCGGTCACGCGCGCGGGCTCCATTTTCAACGTCGCGAATTACCTCAGATCGGAAATGCTAGGCTTCCATCGAGTCGATCCGCGCGAGTGGGCTTGCCCTCATGATTATCAACATCATTCGGTGGTCCATTTTCAACCGAGTTTTGGTTTTGCTAGGCGCCGTGTTGATTGCGGGATTGGGCCTGGTCACGCTCAAGGACCTACCGGTTGATGCCATTCCGGATTTGTCCGACGTGCAAGTGATTGTGAAGACGACTTATCCGGGTCAGGCGCCAGAAGTGGTTCAGGACCAGGTGACCTATCCGTTAACCACCGCGTTGATGTCGGTGCCGGGGGCGACCGTCGTTCGGGGGTATTCCTTCTTCGGCGACTCCTATGTCTATGTCTTGTTCAATGAGAAAACCGACCTGTATTGGGCAAGAAGCCGGGTACTAGAGTCGCTTAGCCAAGTTGCTGCAAGCTTACCGGTTGCTGCGAAACCCCAACTCGGGCCGGACGCCACCGGCGTCGGTTGGGTGTATCTGTACGCGCTGATTGATCGCACCGGGCAACTGGGTCTTAGTGAACTGCGAGACCTGCAGGATTGGTTTTTAAAGTATGAATTGCAAGCATTGCCAGGTGTCGCGGAAGTGGCAACGGTTGGCGGCATGGTCAAGCAGTATCAGGTGGTGGTTGAGCCTGAAAAATTACGCGCCTTTGGGATGCCACTGTCGCACATAGAAACAGCGATCAAACGCTCGAATCAGGAAGTGGGGGCATCGGTAATTGAGATGGCCGAAGCGGAGTATATGGTCCGAGCAACGGGCTACGTGACGAGTATTGAGGATCTGGAGAATATTTCGCTTGGGGTCAATGATCGCGGGACCCCGCAGCGCCTGAAGGATGTGGCAACCGTTCGCCTGGGGCCCGGCGCCCGTCGCGCGGTGACCGATTTTAATGGCGAGGGCGAGGCGGTAGGTGGCATTGTGGTGATGCGTGCGGGGGAGAATGCGCAGGCAACCATTCAGGGCGTCAAGGCAAGGCTCGAGGTGCTGAAACTGGGCCTGCCCGAAGGGGTTGAGTTGGTGACCGTTTATGATCGATCCGATTTGATCGATCGCGCGATTGCCAACTTATCCGATATCTTGGTTGAAGAGTTGGTCATCGTTGCATTGGTTTGTTTGGTGTTTCTGTTCCACTTGCGATCGTCTTTGGTCGCCATCATTAGCTTGCCTTTAGGCATTGTGATCGCGATGTTGATCATGAAAGCCCAAGGCATTAATGCCAATATTATGTCGCTTGGCGGCATTGCCATCGCGGTGGGCGCAATGATCGATGGCGCCATTGTGATGATCGAGAATTTGAACAAGCATTTGGAAGGGAAAGTACCTTCCAACGAGGAGCGTTGGGGCATTGTGGCAACCGCCGCCAGCGAAGTGGGCCCAGCACTCTTTTTCAGTCTTTTAATCATTACAGTAAGCTTTGTGCCGGTGTTTACCTTAGGTGCCGAGGAAGGCAAGTTATTTGGCCCGCTGGCTTACACCAAGACGTATGCGATGGCGGCCGCGGCCGCCTTGACCATCACTTTGGTTCCTGTGCTCATGGGTTATTTCGTTCGAGGCCGGATTCGGCGGGAGCGGGATAATCCGATCAATCGCGGGGTTGCCGCAGTGTATACGCCATTATTAAAAACCGCGCTGAGGTTCCCAATCCCCGTTCTCCTCGGGGCAGCGCTTTTGCTCGCCAGCATTTTGGTGCCGCTGCAGCGAATTGGTAGTGAGTTTATGCCGCCGCTTGATGAGGGCGACCTGATGTACATGCCCACGACCTTTCCGGGTATTTCCATTGGCAAGGCTCGGGAACTCTTGCAGCAGTCGCACACATTAATTCGGGCGGTGCCAGAAGTGGTTTCGGTCTATGGCAAAGCGGGACGCGCTGAAACGGCAACCGACCCAGCGCCTCTGACCATGATCGAAAGCTTTATTCGGCTTAAACCGAAAGACCAGTGGCGAGAAGGCTTGACGCTTGCTGAACTTAAAGCAGAACTGGATGAGCGGGTTCAGTTCCCAGGGGTCTCCAATGCCTGGGTCATGCCGATCAAAACCCGGATCGACATGTTGAGTACGGGCATTAAGACGCCCATCGGGATCAAAATCTCGGGTCCCCAATTATCGGTCATCCAAACCCTAGGCACTGATCTAGAGTCTCTTTTGGGCGGACTTGCTGGGACGACGTCAGTTTATGCAGAGCGGGTGCTGAGTGGGCGGTATCTGATGATCGATATTGATCGCACCAAAGCTGCGCGGTACGGCCTGAATATTGCCGATATCCAAGGCATGATTTCTAGCGCGGTGGGCGGTGCGGTGATCACCGAAACCGTGGAGGGTCAGGCGCGGTATCCGGTGAACCTACGCTATCCAGAAAGTTACCGGGATACCCCAGAGCGCCTGAGACTGCTGCCTTTGGTCTTAGAAAACGGCAATCATATTGTGTTGTCGGATGTGGCGAGCATTCGAATAACGGATGGCCCAGCGGGAATTAAAAGCGAAAACGCGCGGATCAGCGGCTGGACTTATGTTGAAACGGACGGCGTCGATCTGGGTGCGTATGTTGCGGGCGCGCAAGCCTTGGTCAATGAGAACTTGGTGTTGCCGGCTGGATACGCCATCAGTTGGTCCGGACAATATGAGTCGTTAGCGCGCTCAAAAGCCCAGCTCCAGGTGATGGTTCCGCTGACCCTTATCTTGATTGCGATTCTGATCTATCTCAATTTTCGGAATGTGATGGCGGTATTGATTTTGATGGCAACCTTGCCGCTGTCTTTGGTGGGCAGTCTCTGGCTCATCTTTTGGCTTGGGTTTGATTTCTCGGTGGCGGTTGGGGTGGGCATGATTGCGCTGGCTGGCGTTGCAGCAGAACTGGGGGTCATTATGCTGGTCTACTTAAATCAAGCACTGGCCCGGAGATTAGAGCCAGACGCGTCTGATGCAACGTCATTGTCGAGAGCGGACCTGCAACAGGTCGTGCTGGCAGGCGCTGTTCGGCGGGTTCGTCCGGTTTTGATGACCACCTGCGCCACCATTGCTGGGTTGCTGCCGATTCTTCTGGGCAGTGGTACCGGTTCTGAGGTGATGCAACGCTTGGCCGCGCCCATGGTTGGCGGCATGGTGAGTGCGTTGCTGTTGTCCTTGTTTGTGTTGCCGGTTGTTTTTTATCTGTGGAAAGCAAAGAGCCTCGCGTTGTCCGCCTGAAGGGTGCGGCGGTAACGCAGGCGCAGACATTGATCTGGTTTTGGAACGCCGGCCAGAGGCCGTGGTCCTTAGATTTTATATCTTAGAGCTTATATCTTAGAGCTTATATCTTAGAGCTTATATCTTAGAGTTTAGAGCTTAGAGCTTAGAGCTTAGGGCTTAGACCTTAGAGTTTGGTCTGTTGTTGGCGAGCGCTCATACGGGTTGCAGCCAGCGCGTCATCCCACTACTCGCGGCTTAGCTCGAAAAGCTTAACTGCGCGGGCGAGACTTCCAACTCGCAAAAAACAACCAGATGCCTGAAATGGCGCTGATCAGAGCGAGAATGGAAAACAGTTTCATGGGCAGATTGTCGATGTTGTCGCGTTCTTGCCAATCCATGATGTGCAGGCCCCACATAAAATCCCAGATTCGCCACTGGGTCGAACGCACGGCGGTAATCTCACCGGAAAACGGGTTCACGTAAACGTTGAAGACGGTTTCGTCTTGGTCTTCACCGATCACGCGATACAGGGGTAGGGGCCGACCTCTGAACTCGTCCCCTGGCGCAACCTCGGTGACGGTCTCAGCCCTCAAAGGTTGCAGACGCGTTTGGGAAGCCACCACAGCCATGGCCTCGTCGCTGGATAATTGAGGAAGGCTTGCACCGTTTTGATCAAGGTAAAGGGTTTCTTCTGCCGTTGTGAGAATAAGGATGGGGGAGTCCAAGCGAGAAAGAATTCGAATGCTTTTGGCCTCCGAGACGTCCACCGCAAAGTCACTGACGTTGGCAGCAAAGACGCCCCGGGTCATGACATGCTCACCTCGAACTTCTTGGATTTTGTTGAAGGCGAAAAAAAGCCCAGAGACGGTCCAAAGCAGTAGTTGAATCGAAACGGCCAGGCTCACGTATTTGTGGCTGTTTCTGATGAATCGGCGCATGGGTTGCATCCTCTTGAGTCCAGCAAAATCTTACCATCAATTGCCGCCATCACCGATCCAGTCTAGGCGGGCGGGTATGCCCGACTGGTGTCGCAGCAGCGGTGCAACATACAATACCCTCGCAATCCGATCACCACTTTTTTCAGGATCGGATGATTTGTTTGGTGAGGCAGTTTGAACGCCATATTAATGCATGCCGAAGTCAAAATCAGTGGATCAAGGGAGCGCGGGCGATGAATAACGAATTGCAGTATGGCGTGATCGGTAATGGCCGATTGGCCAAGCACCTCCTGCATTGGTTTGGCGCTATGGGGTTAAGGGTTCGCAATTGGTCGCGCGCCGTCGAGGGGCGCGCGGTGCCGGTTGAGGTTCAGCTCGAGGCGGCCGATGTGATTCTGCTCGCAATCAAGGACGATGCCATTGATGACTTTATCCTTGCGCATCCTGGCTTGCAGGCGAAAACCTTAGTGCATTGTTCGGGTGCGCTGGTGAGCGCGCGCGCTGTTGGGGTTCATCTGCTGCAAACCTTTGGCGATACTTTGATGAGCCCAGCGGACTATGACCGCATCCCGTTTGTCTTTGAGTCCGACGCGCCGGCAATGCAGGACCTGTTCCCCGGATTTCCGAACCCGGTTGCGCGCATTAAAAAATCCGACAAAGCCTACTATCACGCGCTCTGTGTTTTGGCCTGTAGTGGCACCCAAATGCTTTGGCAGAAAATTCAAACGGGGTTTGAATTCTGTGGACTCGATCCAACACTGGCCCAGCCGCTCCTGCGGCAATCTGCTGATGCGGTGCTGGCCGACCCAAGATTGACCTTAACGGGGCCACTTTCTCGGGGGGACACCAAGACGATAACGGGCCATCTCCTTGCGCTTGAAAACGATCCCTACCTGCAAGTTTATCAAGCCTTTGAAGCTTTACAGCGGGTCGATTCGTAAGGCTCGCCCTGCCTGCCGCGATGTTAAGGGCTGCGCCAGCCAGGTTTCGGGCACCGATGCGTTTGGTTTTGAATCCAGGGGATGAAACAGGCAGATTGTTCAAAGCGCAACAAGTTTGTATGGTCGGGGTTCTAATGGTACCTTTTTGGTTCAAACGGAGAGATCGATGTCGATTCAAATGGAAACCCTAGACTTTGACCCGGATGCGTTGGCACTGAAATACCGACAGGAACGGGATAAACGCGTTCGCGTCGATGGCAACGATCAATACCAGGAAGTTGTCGGCGAGTTCGCTTATTTTGTTGAAGACCCCTATATCGAAGAAGCACTGAAGCGGGAGCCGCTGCTTGACGACGTCGAGGTCGTCATTATTGGGGGTGGGTTTGGCGGCTTGCTGGCTGCGGCGCGACTGCGAGAAGCCGGGATTCATGATTTTCGAATTATTGAAAAGGGCGGTGATTTTGGCGGGACTTGGTATTGGAACCGCTACCCCGGCGCGTCCTGCGATATTGAATCGTATGTTTATTTTCCACTGTTAGAACAAACCAAGTTTGTCCCCAAGCAAAAATACACCAATGCACCCGAAACGCTGGAATACTGTCAGGAGATTGCCCAGCAGTTTCAGCTGTACGACAATGCACTGCTGCAGACTGAAGTGCGGGCCACCGATTGGGACGAGGGCCTCGGGCGTTGGATCGTTTCAACCAATCGCGAGGATTCGATCAAAGCCCGCTTCGTTGTGCACTCCAACGGCCCGCTCAATCGGCCGAAACTACCTGCGATCAAAGGTATTAACGATTTCAAAGGTCATACCTTTCATACCAGCCGCTGGGACTATCACTATACCGGAGGCGATGCGCTGGGCAATTTGACGAATCTAGCCGACAAGCGGGTTGCAGTAATTGGCACCGGTGCCACGGCGGTTCAATGCGTGCCCCACCTGGGGGCGGCAGCAAAAGCCCTTTACGTCTTCCAGCGCACCCCGTCCTCGATCGATGTTCGCAACAATCAACCGACCGATCCGGCTTGGATGGCGGCTCAAAAACCGGGCTGGCAGGATGATCGACGTAGAAATTTTGAATCGATCATGACGGGTGCCGTGGTGAAAGAAGATCTGGTTTCTGACGGTTGGACCGAGGCCTTTCGGTTATTGTTTGGCTCGATAAGAGACAAAGCACCCTCAAAACTAAGACTGGCCGGTTGGGCGATTGGGGGCCTTGCTTCTAAAGAACTGTTTGAGCTCGGCTTGAAACAGTACCTGACAAACAAGGCCGCCGTGCATATGGACCTGAACCGG
>Ga0114994_10002286_pt1 | contig 13973 bp, 8 predicted proteins | sample ArcticOcean_MG_C_9_FD_87043 | JGI IMG/M metagenome (GOLD analysis project Ga0114994, IMG submission 87043) | Marine microbial communities from western Arctic Ocean - ArcticOcean_MG_CB2_152 | ecosystem: Environmental > Aquatic > Marine > Oceanic | place: Arctic Ocean: Canada Basin | collected... | reverse complement strand
CTTCCAAAGGGCCGTCCGCGTGGGCGTCGGTCGAGAACGCCGGCACGTAAGCGGCGCCGTCCCCCACAAAGTCTTCGGCCGCCTCGTCGTTGGCGTCGGCGCCCGGCCTGCTGATGACGCCCCAGCCCTTGGCCTCGAGGAAGTTCTCCTGCGAGCCCTCCGGGTCGAACCACGCCGGCCCGTCCCCGCTTTTGCGCTTGTACATGCCCGTCGCGGGGACGAACTTGTACGCGCCGCCGTCGCGCTCGAGGCGCATGGGCCGCGCGGCCAGGCTCCTGCACACCGCGAGCCACGCGAGCGCCAGCGTCGCCCGAAGCATGCCTGTGCGTGTGTGTTCACCAGGCGCGAACCAGACCGCGGGGAATGCGCGCGGCCAAAATTAGTAACCCGGCTGAGTGTTCTTCCACAGATTTGTGTAACGGAACGCGACGGCCGGTGATGGAGGCCGCCTCGGTCTTGTATTGTGGGTTTATGGACTATTAATTTTACGCTGGTTGCATGCCTGTTTTACTCCTTGCACAATGTATGCAGCGCCGCAGCGATGTCGCAAACCGCGGCGGCAATGCGTGTTACCACAAGTTAGGGCATTGCGCAAGGCTGCGGACGCGGTGCGGCAGCACGATTTGCGCCTATTCGCCGATTGCGCGGGTTTTCCTCCACGCGGGTTTTCCTATAGCGCGAGCGAGTAAATATCTGTAGTCCGAAGCGGAATGGATTTTAGAGGTGTACAAACAAACGAAGCTTACTAGCCAGGAGGTCGTATTTGAAAATTAGTTACTTCGGGACCCCGAGATGCTTACGCTGTCACAGTGACCCCTGGGGTTAATGATCCAAGCAGTGCCCGGCACTGCCCGCGACTCCGCGACGACGTTTTTCCGCGTCGATGCGCTCACGCGTATGTTCCGCGCACCGCTCTCAAATTATTTGGGTCAATCGACGACACGGCAATGCCAGGCCATAGCAAAAGCAAATAAATGCCCTATGTGAAAACCCGTTTTGTCGAGGTGTAGGTGTACATTCACATTCTCGCGCATTCTCGCGCACCTCTAGTCTACCCAGTAATGTGAACTCCACCAGTGAACCGTTTTGACGCCCTTTACAGACGCTTCTAGCTTGGCCTCTAGCTGGGTGCCCGCGCGCACGGGCCCTCGACTACTCCCAGATAAGCCGCACGATTACTCCCCCTTCTTCCCGGCCGGCGCCATGGGCAAGAAAAACCGGCGGAGGGACCCCGGCGTCGGCCACAGAGGGGGCACCTGCTCCGCGTAGGGCATCCAGGCGCGGATGCGGTCGCGGCGCAGCGCCAAGTGCCGGTCCAATAACGGCACGTCGACCCAGGCGTCGCCGAGCGCGACGATGAGGGGCCCGAGCGCCGTCGGGCAGAAGCCGCCCTGGGCGGCGCAGGCACCGGCGGCCAGCGCGAGCCACCAGAGCTGCTCCCCCAACCGGTTCGGGTGGCGGCACAGCCTCCAGAGGCCCTCGGTGTGGAGGGGGGGCTTCTTGTCGGACCGGAGGTACGCCAAGAGTTCCTCGTCGGCCTTGAACGCGAGGCCGAGGCCGACCAGGGCGACCACGAGGGCCCCCGCGTCGGTGAGGCCCAGCGGCGCGCCCGCGCCCAGCGGGGCGACATCGTCACCGTTCTCGTTCGGGAAGCCAAAGTCCACGAAGCCGACGCCGGCGCCCGCGAAGCCGGCCAGGCTCTGCAGCGGCAGCGCGCGCGCGCAGGCGGCGCCCTGCTCCGCGAAGAAGGCTGTCGGCAGCGAGGCCGGGGGCCACCAGCGCGGGCCGAAGGCCTCGCGCAGGTCCGCCCGGCGCCAGTTCTCGCGCGCGCCCAGCGACCACAGCTCGCGCCGCCCGTGCGCCCGGGAGAGTCTGATTGCCCACACTCCGACGAGCACCGCCGCGACGAGCGTGCGGTTCGAATGGAGCGCGCGCGGGTGCGACACGTAGTAGAGCTGGACGGTGAGCGGCAGGAGGGGCCGCGCCGCGTCGAGCAGCCACGTGGACCCCGCGCGTAGGGAGTGGGCCCAGAAGATGAGGACGTAGGTCCCGAAGACGAGCGCGTGCAGCGTCAGCGTCGGGTGGGCCAGGTAGCCATGGCACACGACGCCCTCCTCCGCCCGGCACGCGAGGCTTAGCGCGCACGTCGCCGCGACGAGCGGCGCGGCCGCGAGTACGAGGACTAGCGAGTCGCGCATGGTCCCGTTCGACAGAAAGTGCAGGGTCACGTCGGCGATGGTCGGATACTGCCGCTGCTGAGAAAGTACAGGTTCACGGCGGCGAGCGTCCAGGTATGCGCGTCAGCCGGCGCCTTAGGCTGTGTTTTTGTTTCGTGCCAAGCTATGAAACCGGGCGGCGGCGGCGCGTCGTTGTTGAGCGTGGTGCTGCCCTAGAGCGTCGCGTGGCACTTAATGCTGAAGTCGTCCTCCTCGTTTTTCATGCGCGGCAGCCCCTGCGCGTCGCGCGAGAGTGTCACGCGCAGCTTTATCGTGCGGGTATTTGATGCGCGGGTTTTTCGAACCTTCAGGCAAAAAAAACGCGTTTTGACGCCGCTCCTTTTCGGGAACACTAGATCGTGGGTATCGCTACAGCACGTGTGAAGGAGCACAATGCCGACCGACACGGACACGACTGTGGGCCTCGTGCTGCTCAACATCGTGCTGTACGCCTTCGCTTATCAGCTGCAGCGCCCGGTCGAGCCCTTCCTGATAGAAAGTCTTAGCGAGGGCGCCGACGCCAAGACCGTGGCGAAAACGTACGGGCGGTTGCAGGCGTTCTTCTCGTTGGCGCAGACGGTCGGGTCGCCCATCGTGGGCGCGCTGCTGGACCGCATCGGCACGCGCTACTGCAGCGTGATCGTCTTCCTGGCGTCGGCGCTGTCCTACGCCATCCTCGCCTCCGCGACGACGCTATCGCACCTCTTCCTCTCGAAGCTGGCGGCGACGCTGCAAGCAGGCTTTCTGGTCGCACAAGCGGGCGTGGCCGCTGCGACCGCGACGGCGGCGCCGGCCGTCCGAGCCGCGGCCCTGGGGCGCCTGACCACCGCCTATACGATAGGGGCTACGGTGGGACCGGCCCTGGGCGGCTTCCTTGGCGCCACCGGAGACCTGTATAAAGGGGCGAGGATAGCGGTGGGCGTCTCGCTGCTCTCCGCCTTGCTCTCCTTAGGACTTCCCAACAGCGGTGGGCGCAAGGCCTCGAAGACGACGACGGGCGGCGTGTGGCGCTCGTTCGAGATCGCGCGGCGGCCGAACGTGCGGGGCCTCCTCCTGGTGAAGGTCGCGGGCTCCGTCGCAAGTTCCATGTACGGGACGACGTATCCACTGGTCTTGACGCAAGACCTCGGCCTTGACGCGCAGACGCTCGGCTTCTTCATGAGCGCCTCGTCGATCGGGGTCGCGATTCTGGGCGCCTTCGGAATGGCGCCGCTCGTCGGGTATTTCGGGCCGCGGCGCCTGGCGCGCTACGGATTGGTCATACGCGCCGGTATGGTACTTCTATTCTCTTTTCTCGTCGTTTTCGCCGCGGACGCATACGGTACCGAGCAGATACTAGCAAACCGGACAACATATATCTGCCACGCGTCGGTATTACATGCGCTCGCGGCGCACGTCCTTGCGACGTCTTTGACGACCCAGACGACGGGCCTCGTCGCAGCTGACGAACAGGGTGCCTTGCTCGGTCTCGAGCACGCCCTCTTCGCCGGCGCGCGCGTGGTCGGTCCCCTGCTCGGCACGTCGCTGCTCGCGGCCGGCGGCGTGTCGGCCGGCGCGGCGGTGTGCGCCGTCGTCGACCTGTCGCTCGCGCTGACGTTGCGCGACGGCTCTGCTGCGAGAAAAGCCCCGGACCGTCCCGGGGAGGAGGTGAAGACGAATTAGTTTAATGGTCTGTGCATATCCCGAGGCCCGTTTTTTTTACGGTGCTAGGACTAGTGGCGCCCGAGCCTGCCGCCTACTTCGTGTCGGATCGCCACCCGACCCGAGGCCTCTATTTTTCGCGCGCGGGTTTCATCACCAGGTGAATTCAGGGCGCTCGTGACGCTATCGACCGCGTCACAATTGCTGCCCGCGGCTGCGCATACGTCGCATACCTGCAAGAGCTCGCGCATACGCCACCATACCTGCAAGGGCTGCGAGCTGCCCACCGATGCTGCTACTATTACTCGTTTCCACAGCGGCCCAGGAGACGCCCGTCGGCCGCTACCTCGCGTACCAGCAGCGCGCGTTAAGTGGCCTCGCCTCGAGCTGCGCCTACAAGCGTTTTATGCTCAAGCACGACGCGGCCTGCACTAATAACGTCGAGCGGCCCGCGGACATAACACCACTACAAAAAGGCCGCCGCCGCCTGCAGCAAAAGTGTATGAGGCCCCTCTTCGTGACGGGCTGCGGCGGCTCGGGCACGCACTTCGTGGCGTCCTTCCTCGCGGCCACGCGGAAGCTCGGGAAGGTCGCGCACGAGGACCCGGCGCAGACGAGCAGGGTGCTCGTGAGCTGGGCGGCGCGCTACGGCCCGGCGCTCCTCAAACAACAAGCGACGTACGGGCGGTGGGGCGTGCCGAAGCAGCAGCTGCGGCCACCCATGGTCGCCTGGGCGCGACATCAAGGCCGCGCCCCCTGCACGTATCGAGTCGTGGCGCACGTCGTGCGGCACCCGCTCAAGGTCTTGAGTTCCAGTGTGGCCTTTGGGCAGTGCGTCGAGTGCTGGGTGCACGTCGACGAGTTCACGGTGCCCCCCTTGGCCGCGCCCAACGCGTCGTTCGTGGACCTGACGCGGGCCACGCGCCTCGCGATCCTGAGCAACCGCGCGACGCACCGCGCGCGGCCCCAGGGCGGGCGCGCCTGGCCCGCCCACGCCATCGATAGTCTGTTGAGGGGCTTCGGCCTCTACTGGCTCGCCTGGAACGCCATGATCGAGCCCGTCGCGGACTTCCGGTTCCAAATTGAGAATGCGGACTACGAGCGGCTCTGCGTCGCGGCCGGGGCGTCGGCGGTGCAGTGCCGCGCGGGCGTCGCGGCCGCGCGCAAGGCCGCGGCGTCCTTCGAGCGCGGCAAGCACGGGGGGGACACGCTCAAGGTCACGTGGCCGCGGCTGGACGCGCTCGACGGCGACCTGTCCCAGCGCGTCTGGGACCTGGCGCGGCGCTACGGCTACGACCGCGAACCACCCAGTCGCGGAGGGTAATATTTCTTGTGTGCTCTTGCGAGGAACCGCTCGCGTCGACTCGTCCAAGTGAAGCACACATACTTAGCACATATCCTCACCTAGAAAGGTTCCGCGGTCGGCGCCGCCGCCGGCGGCGCAGGGGCACCACAAGCACCTCCGTGAACCACTCGGTCCGCCCGACCACGGCCCGGCCGCGCGCGCCGAGCTTGCGCCAGCCGGGGTCCGTCCGCGCCCGCGCCAGGTGGGTCTGCGGCGGGAGACCCGCCGGCCGCGAGCCCGGGGGCGCCCGGCCCCAGGCGCCGTCGACGCGCACGCCCGCGAGGACCCAGGCGTCGTCGCCGCCGCAGACCCGCCGCGCCTCCGCGAGGTCGAACGCGACGGTCCGCGTCGATTTGTCATCCAACCCCAGCGCGTCGACTGCGTCGCCGTGGCCCCAGCGCGCCGGCGAGGCCGTCGCGTCCGTCGTCGCGTGGCCGCGCGCCATCAGCTTCGCCCGGTCGCCGCAGACGGCCTTGGCGTAAGCGTCGTGGCAGCCCCAGTGGAGCGAGTGGCCCTCGACGCGTATCGCGCCGCCCACCCTAAACTTCAGACCGCCCGGCGGCGCGCGGCGCACGCAGCCGTCCGCCGCCGCATTGACCCAAGCGGCGTAGGGCTCCACGATGTCCATGGCCACGAGGGCCAGCCGGATATTGCGCGCGACGTGGCCCGGTCCCATCCCGAACAGGTTATCTTCTGCGCCAAATAAGCGCTGCGGCCCGGCCTTGTCGTTGGAGGTCTCCACTAGAATCATGGCGCACCGGTTCGAGGCGTCGTCGTAGGACACCGTTCGCGAGCGGTCGTAGTTCTTGGCGCTACACCCGCCCCGCACGCTTAGTGCAGAATCCCAGGACGCCGCGTAGGCCCAGTCCTCCATGCCGCCGTGCACCGGGTACACGATGGAGTTCATGCGCGACTGCCGGTACTCGCGGATGCCCAGGCCCGCACCGGCGGCCCGGGCCATGGCCTGGCTGAGGGCCGCCTGCGACGCGTCGTCCGGGGCCAGGTCGCGCGGCGCCATTCGTAAGCGCCGGCCGCCGCGCCGGGACCGGGCGTTGTAGGTCGGCGCGCCCCACTCGTAGGCGATGGCCTCCATGCCGCCGTGGAACGTCACGCCCACCTGGAAGACGTGCCGCCGAAACAGTTCGTTCACGACGCGGCCCGTGGCCGACTGGGCGCAGGCGCCGGGGGCCGTGTCCACGGCGAAGTCGCGGTTCGTGTCCACGCGCACCTCCGTCCTCCTCCGGTTCGCGAAGCCCCAGGGGTTCGTGGCCGGCAGGGCGTACGTGATTCTTGTCCTTGCGAGCCGCGCGAGCCAGGCCAGGCGCGCCGCCGCGACGGGGCCCGCCCCGACGCTCGCCCGCTCGCCCGCGCTGAGATGGGGGCACTCCGGTGCTGCGTGGCCGTCGGCGACGCACGCGCTGGCGCGCGCGACCAGTTTGAATGTGGCGAGCGTGGCGAGCGGCCCGACGCGCTCGTCGCCGTGCAGCGCGCCGCTCAGGAAGACCTCGGCGCGCGAGGACGCGTTCGTCAAATGGCGCTGCGCTACCGGGTCCTCGCGCCGGCCCTCGGCCTGGGCGCGGCCCGCGTCCGCCTGGTGCGCCGGGAGCGACGCGTACTCCGTCAGCACCAGGACGAAGTGCTCGCAGCTATGCTTGGAGGAGCAGCGGTCGCCCTCCACGTTGGCGAGGGCGCCGTAGGCCTCCTTCCCCGTGAAGAGCCGCACGAAGCGCGGCTGCTCGCGGGCGAGCGCTAAAACTTCATTGCGCAGCGCGTCGTAGGTGAGGTCGACGTAGGGGGTCGCGTGCGTTTGCGCGACGAGGGCCGCGAGGAGGTGCAGTCGTGTGGCTCGCATTTTGGGCTGTGGGCGCAGCGCAGCGCTGGAGTCGACTTTAGCCTTGTTTTTAGGGTCGCTTGCGTGCCCACCAATGTACACCCGATGAGGCGGGCTGTCTGCTGCGTTTGATACCTTACAAGGGAGCGGACATGCGAGGTGCAAACCAAAGCGCAGCACGTCTTCGCGCCGTCGGCTTTGCAGCTAGTTTGCTATCGTGCGGGTTTATTGAACTCCCACCGACGGATCGAAAACAGGTAGGTTTATGCTTTCTGGTCCGTCGGTCCGCCCGTTGACCAAGTGGGAGGGTAAAAAAAATCCGTATTCAAAACGGGTTCCTGGACTCGGAACAAGTTTGTGTTGTCCCTGCACCGGTGTCTAGCTGTTTGATCTCGAACGGCTGTCCTCGCATTGCATTAGTGATCCTGCACCAGCTCACGTTGCTGAAAACGCTCACCAATTCTGCCCGGAAACGACGTACAGCTAAAAAAGAGCACTGCCTCTGCCTTACAAAGCACTGCCTTGACAGCCGCCGCCCTTGACAGCCTTAGACCATTATAATAGCTAAAGTAACGAGCGCAGCTACATTAACGCGCACAATTAAACACCATGGCTTCCCCCGGCGACCGCTGGACGCAGAAGCCCCAGTACCGCGTCGGTCTATTAGTCTTGGAACGCAAGCGCGACGGTTTTGATATAGCCTGGGGCAAGAAGACGCGCGGCAAGTGCTGGGAGACGCTGGTCACGATCTGCGGCACCAACGGCTACGCCCTCAAACCGCTCAACGGCGACCACGAGCGCGTGGCCGACGATCGGAGCTTGCGACGAGCGCTCCAGAAAGCGAACGGCGACGTCGACGTTATCGTGGCCACGCAGCCGTCCTCGCACAGGCGTGCGCCGTGCCCGTGGTCCTGTGGGCGACGCCCGAGAATCCGGACGTGAGCGATTCGCCCACGGGCGGCGTGTCGTCGAACTCATTGGTCGGCACGCACCTCTTCGCGGCGACGCTGCGGCAGCTGGGGCGAAAAGACGTGGAGCTCGTCTACGCCGACCAGGACTGGGCCACGGCCGCGCAACAGTTGAGTCAAGCCATCGCGCGGGCCGCGGGCACGGCCCGGATCAAGACGGCCAAGATCGGTCTCTTCGGCCAACAGGCGCCGGGCTTCGTCGACTTACACCCGGACCCGTTCGCGCTCCACAAGACTTTCCAGGGCTGTATTTTGGAGCACGTGGGCCTATCTGATCTGATACAGGCGGCCGAGGCCACCGACCAGGCGAACTTGGACGCGGACCGCAAGCTAAATGTGCCCGGGGCCTTTGCGGAGCGCGTCGACGACGAGCGGTCGTCGCGCCTCTACCTCGCGCTCAAGCGCCTCGTCGAGGCGGAGAACCTCGACGCGGTCGCGATCCGCTGCTGGCCCGAGCTGCCGCGGGATTATGGCCAATGGCCCTATTTGGCCATTACAAGGCTCGCAGACGAAGGCCTGCCGGTTGCGTGCGAAGGAGACGTTGATGGTGCGCTGACGATGCTTTGCTGTAAGTTTCTGGGCTGCGGCGCGCCGTACATCTCGGACTGGCTCGAGCACGACCACTCGTCCTTCGTCTGCTGGCACGGCGGCATGTGCCCCACGTGCCTGACCAGCCATGAGGGCCCGGGCGCGCCGGTCATCAAGCCCCACTTCAACAACAAGAAGCCGGCCGTGGTCGACGCGACGCTGAAGTCGGGCATGGACGTCACCGTGTGCCGCTTCTGGGTGTGCGACGGGGCGTATCACGCCGTGATCTGCAACGGGCGGTCGAAACCGCCGAAGCGGCCGCTGTCGGGAAATAACGGCCTCGTGGAGCTAGACCTTTCGGACCGCGGCGGCCGGGACCTCTTCGAGTGCTTCGAGGAATGGGTCGTGGTACACGGGATGCCGCATCACGTCGTCATCTGCCAGGGGCACCATAAGGCTTCGCTGGTGAAGTTCGCGGTGGCACGAGGCGTCAAGGTCGTGTGATTTTAGTCTTAAGTATTACTAGTCGCTCTTCCGGTGGTGCGCCCGGTCGGCCAGCCGCTGTAGGCCCCGGCCCACGCGGTTGTTCGACGCCACCTCCGCGACGACCGCGCACGCGAACCCGACCAGCGCGATGCGGATGCCACACTCCTCGGCGGCGTGGACCGTGTGCGGGTCGGCGGCGCCCGACGCGTGGGCGACGGCCACGAACGCGTGCACCAGGGCGTCCAGCGCGTCGCAGAGCGCCGCGGCCCAAAAAAGGAGCGTCGTCGACCGCAATTTTTTATTTTTCCACTCCCGGCGCGCCCGCGCGGCGTCGGCGCGCGCCAGGTGCGCCAGGAGCCAGACACCGAAGGCCGGCACCAGGACCCGCAGCGCCCAGAAAAACCCGGGCGTCCGCCGCGCGACGCGCGCCATAAGCGACGGCGGCGGCGGCAGCGGCGCCTTAGCGCGGCGGAAGAACGACGGCTTCACCGTCGCGGCCGCGGCGGCGGCGTGCGCCGCGACGTCGTCGGCGAAGCGCGTCGCGACCGCCTCGCCGACGTGCAGCGACTGCTCCGCGACCGCGAAGCCGGCCTTCTCCGCGATCCGATGCTTGGCCTGGTGCTCCGCGTCGTGGCCCACGAACTCGCGCAGGGAACTCTGCCGCCGCAGGCCTCTCGGCGGCTGCTGCATCCTGCCTTACTGCTGGCTCTGTGCTTGACCGCTCTGAGAGTAGGTGTTGGTCGGTGCGTCGGCAGTGCAACGAGATTGCAGCTGTATTTGTGTGTGTGTTGCCACTGTTGCTATTGTTTTCTCTTAGCCTGTTGCCACAGTTGCCGTTGCCTCTGTCACAGCCCTTGCCAGGGAGATGCTTTTACGGGTTTGAATTAAAAAACAGCGCTCATCCGTCTCCAAACGCCCGATTGAGTCTCAGTAGACCTGTATATACGCGCCCACCTTCGCCCGACGGCTCGGCGGACGTCTCCCATCTACAGCTGAACGCCGTCACCTCTGCGAACGCAATCAGAGCCTGCGCAGCTGCCCCGCCCAATCGCACGAGCAGACGTGCCCACGTGGCAACCTGCTGGCCGAAAGTAGGCCACCAAACAAAAGAATGGACGCCCCCCTCGCCTGCCCAACTTGCCGCAAGCGGCCCCACGAGCGGACCTGCGGCACCAAGGTCTTCGCCAAGGCGCACTGCCCGTGCTGCCTCGAGACGTGCGAGCCCGTCGTCGCCCTGCCCTGCGGCCACGCCGTGTGCGAGACCTGCTTCTCCCGCCTCGGCGCGTTGCTCATCGACGAGGCGGCGGACCCGGCGCCCGCGCTGCCGCCGCCGACGCCGCCGCGCCGCTTCCGCTACGACGGCGGCCAGCCGGGCCAGGTCGTCGCCTGGGAGTGCGCGCAGTGCGACCAGCTCAACGAGCTGGACACCCATGCCTGCGCGCGGTGCAACAACCTGCGGGAGATCGTCGGCATCGACGTGCGCGACGACTCGGACGACGACGAGCCGGACTCGTCGGACGACTCGTCGGACGACGACGAGGACGATCCCTCGCTGCCGGTAGATGCGCGCATCTTACAGGCCCAGCGGCGCCTGCGGCGGCGCCACCTCGAGCGGAGCAGCTTCCTGATGGACCTCGACAGCCAGCTCGTTGCCGCCCGGCACTCGGAGCTGGACACGTACGACACGGCCGCGCCCGCCGCCGAGCGGCTCCAGCGCATTATGGCGCAGGTGACGGATTGCGATGAGCACATCCAGGAGCTGGCGTCGCTCATCAACGTGCCGGACCCCGCCGCGGCGCCCAGAAACCCCACCGCGGCGGCGCTGGTCCGCGCCGCGGAGGCGTTGATCGAGGGCCGCGCCGCGTGTTACGCCGCGGTGCAGACGAACTTTGTCGCGTCGGCGCCCGCGGGTGCGGAGGGTGCCCAAGGCCATGATATGCTCGCGTCCATCGCCGGGCGCGGGCGCGGGCTCGTGGACGCGGACCAAGGCCTGCGCGAGATGCTCCGGGACGCCCTAGTTAACGAGGAAGCGTTCGACGCGCGCGATATGATCGAGGGCATGCTAGGCCACCTCGAGCGGACTATGGACGTTGACGAAGAGCCGCCGTCGCGGCGCCGGCGCCGCGCGGATGCAGACGACACAGCGGCGCCGCCCGCGCGGCGCCGCAGGACGGGGCGGCGGTCGCCGTCGCCGTCGCCGTCGCCGGAGCGGCCCGCGCGGCGGCGGGCGCCGCGCCGCGCGGCCACTTTCGAGCCGGCGCCATCTCCATCGCCGGAGCGGCGGCCGGCGCGGCGGCGGACGCGTTCCCAGCGGCAGGAGCCGCCGGCGTCGCGGCCCAGGCGCGCGCGCCGCGAGGCAGCTCCGGCGCCCGAGCGCCCCGAGACCCGCGGGAGCCGCCCCCGGCGGCAGCGGCGGCAGGCGTCCTAGACTAGCGCCGTATAACACCCAACACGTAGCCTCCTCACCCCCCACTCGCCAGAAGGTCTTGCGTTTGCAATATCGGACCGCGAGGAGGCGCTAGGCGCTTCCGGTAAGAGTGCGGGTTTTTGGTGGAAAGTCGGAGCCCCCCAGTCACTCTACGCTCGAGCTTGGTCTGGAAGTAGGGATATAGAGCCACTCGCGCTAATTAAAAAAATCAACGTACGTCCACATGGCACAAAATATCATGAGCAGACTATAAAAAAGCAAAGAACCACGTTAACACCAGCGTCGGCAGAAAAAACTAGCGCTCCGCATCGGGACCTCCCAGATTACAGTGAGGGCTTCGCGCGGCCACCCAAACCCTTTGTTCGCGGCGAGAGAAGGAGGACCCTGATAACTGGCCTGAGGCCCGGCGCTCGATAGCGCCCGGACGCTCGAAGAGACACACAACAATATCATCAGCAATAGCATGGAACAACATGCACTTATTTATAAGTATGACCCTTGTCACGAACGCTGGCAGCAATAATTTATCATACACAATCGCGTCGGCTCTCAAAATGACCGACCAGGCGCCGAGCTCGACTCGGTCCATCTGCCCGCCGGATTCACAAATCTGGCGGGCCCGCGGCGTCGTCGTGCCTCTTCCGAGGCCGGCGGCGTCGCATCCGCGGCGACGTCGTGCCTCTTCCGAGGCCGGCGGCGTCGCATCCGCGGCGTCGTCGTGCCTCTTCCGAGGCCGGCGGCGTCGCAAGACCAAGGCCGTACTGACGCGTCGTTTCCACCACTAACATGGCAGATGCGACGCAACGGTCGCCTTGCAAGACCCACGGCACATCCAGGCGGGGTGCTGCCGCGCACTGTAGGAGAGAAGTGCACCAAGGCGGTACCGACGCGTTGCCACCCGTAACTGCGGGACAAGGCGTTACAACCTCAAAAGCCGCGTTCATCGTCGATCTTTCGGGCGATACTGTCGTCACCTGGGTCACGAACTTAAAGACCGCGTCAGCAGCACGCCGGCTGCACAATCCCTCACGCATCCCCCGCTTGCGCCGGTCCTCAGGGCCGGCGCGCCCGCGTTTCCCTTTCTCCCAGATCCTGCTCACGGCACGGCCAACTCCTGACGAGGAGATACACGCATAGTCGTTTGATCGGTCGCACCTCTTGGAGGGCGTTAAGAAAAAAATATCATCTTTGCCCGGGGGCTAGACCTGTCAGAGCCACCCCGCGCCGCTTCCGCTCGGGAACTAGCACTACGTTATTACACACCTCTTCAGCACGCCACGACGCCCCCGAGCCCTGCGATGCCGTTGAAGACGTAGGTGTGGTCCACGGGCTCGTACTGCCGCGCGATGACCTTGACGGCCTCCTGCGCCGCCACGCCGCCCACGACGGACGCGACGGTGTGGAGCTCGGCCGCGCCGAAGCGGGCCAGCTCCTCCGCGTGCGCGTCCGCGAGCACCGCCCCGAGCGCCTCGGCGGCGCCCGCCTCCGCCACGAAGGCCCGCAGCTCGTCGGCCAGGGCCCGGGCGTCCGCGGCGAGCGTTTCACTAGCGACTCCGGGGTACCGCCCCTGCTTGACGAAGAAGCGGTCGACGGCCCGGAGCCCCGCGTACCAGCAGATGGGCGCCTGGGGCTTGAGCTTCGGCTCGTCGTCCTCCATGAGCGCCTCGAAGGCCGCCTCGGCGAGGTCCGGCGCCACGAGCTCGTCGGCCAGCGACTTTGTCGACACGTGGCGCACGTCGCCGACGTGCTTGCAGACCAGCATGAGGACCTCAAGGTCCTCGGCCGACGGGGCGGCGCCCCGCGCGTCGCTCACCAAGGCGTCGAAGTGCGCCCGCACCTTCGCCAGATCCGCGGCCGCCCGGTCCCGGTAGAGCCGCTGGAGGTGCACGAAGCTCGTCGTGTCCGCGTGCATGTCGGGGATGGGCCCGGCCACGGGCGGCAGGCCGGCGTGCGCCTGCTGGAAGGCGGCCACCGCTCGCAACGCCAGCGCCGAAATTGTGGGCGGCGCGCCCTCGTGGGACGAAGACACGTCCGAGCCGCGCCGCGCGCGCTTGGCCGTTTCAGATGCGTGGTCGAAGGCCTGCTGCGCTTCGTAGGGCAGCTCGCGGGGGTCGGCCCAGGCGCGGTGCGCCTCGCGCGCGGCCTCCTCGAAGTTGAGCTCCGGAACGTTCGACGCGAGCTTGCGCGCGCCGTTGGCGATTTCCTTCCGGAAGGCGTCCTTCTCGCTGCGCGTCTTGGGCGAGGCGCCGTCATGCTGCGCGCGCCAGGCCTGGGCCGCCTTGGCCAGCAGCAGGACCCAGGGCACGTGCGCGTGCGCGTGGTCGTCCAGCGCGTCCAGGTCCAATGCATTAATCACCTTTTCCAACTCGGGGAACGGCTCCCTGAGCCTCAGGTCCCACCGCTTGTTCTCGGATTTACTTTCAACAATATCTAAGGACCTAATCTGCAAGCGCACGCTGCCCAGTAACCCGTAGCTCCGGCACACGACCAAAGGCAGGTTCGCCGCCCAGCACAGCTCGCCCAGCTGCTG
>Ga0114994_10002279_pt1 | contig 13986 bp, 14 predicted proteins | sample ArcticOcean_MG_C_9_FD_87043 | JGI IMG/M metagenome (GOLD analysis project Ga0114994, IMG submission 87043) | Marine microbial communities from western Arctic Ocean - ArcticOcean_MG_CB2_152 | ecosystem: Environmental > Aquatic > Marine > Oceanic | place: Arctic Ocean: Canada Basin | collected... | reverse complement strand
CCGCGTCCGCCTCCGCCGCCGCCAGGACCGCGCTGCGCAGCGCGTCCAGGCCCACGACGACGCGGAGCAGCGCGAAGGGCCGCCGCACGTCGGCGTCGAGCCAGCGCGCCGCCACGCCCAAAAAGGGCAGGAGCGGGTTCGTGGCGACGCGGACGGCGAAGTGCGTCGCGCGCCGGGGCGCGCCGCGCCCGCTCCGGACGAAGCGCGTGATGGCGTCCACCAGCGAGATGGCCCCGGCGATGCCGGCGAGGGTCGCGAGGTCCGCCGACGCGTCGCACGAGGCCGGCGCCGTTACAGCTTCGGACCGGAGGTGCCGCCGGAGCCTCCGCAAGTTTTTAAACGGGCCGCCGGGCAGCGGCGGCACGGCGTATTTAACATCCAACGTGCGCTCCCTACACTTGCGCAGCGCCGACACCTCGATGCCCGCGGCCATGGCCAAAAAAACGCCCCAGCGCATGTCGAGGATGGAGCTGCTCCGCAGCGCCCGGAACGCCCAGTCGCCGCCGCGCACCGCGGAGCTCACCGCCACCCAGCCGTCGAGCGCGGCCACTTTTGCAATAGCGTCCGCGACCGGGGTCGTGGTCATAAAGCCGCCGCACTCCCTGATGAAGGCGCCCGTCGCCGGTAATAACGCGAACGCCACGGCGAGGCGGTAGCACCACTGAATAAAAATGCGCGCGCCGAACGTCGCCTCCTGGGCCCGAAGGTGGAACTCCCACAGCCAGCACGCCTTCACGACGAGGGCGACAGCGAAGGGGAGCGGCGCGTTACGGAGGAGCGCGTAGCATTCCAACGCGGCCGCGACGACGAGGTGCAGGTGGCTCGTGACGAGGGTTTTGAGGCTCGGCTTTGGCGTGGCCATTTAGATAGTGCTCTGGGGCTCAGGGTGCAGGCTCAGGTGCAGTGGCGTTTGTTCACCGGGCGCAGCACTTCGGAGCTATCCAGCTAGTGCTCTAGCTTTAGTTGGAGACCGCGGCTTGCTTGTGCTACGCTGTTGCACTATCTTTAATTGCTTGTTTTGGCCTCAAAAACCCGTCAAAAAGTAAAACCCGTGCACAAATCGGCTTGCTTGCAAAAAGACATTCACTCTCGCAAACTTGCACCAAACAGCGCCCCGCCGCGCCCTATATCGGTTATTTCGCGTCCCCGGGAACGCGCCCCGGTCGCGCTGGCCCTACGCGCGCTGCGGCATGCACTTTTGGCGCGTGGAAGGACAGAACAGGAACAGGAACAGGCATTCAGCCGGCAGAAAACGCGAGGGCTGCGCGGCCTGCGAACCGAGAGAGGCACGCCGGTTTTTTGCCGCGCGGTCACCAAACACTCCCCGCAGACACCCCACATCAACACCATGCAGAAGCTCCTCGTCGCCTCCCTCGCCTGCGCCGCGTCGGCCCTCCGGGCCCCCCAGAAGAAAGCGCTCGCCGTGCGCGGCGGCGCGCAGCTCGGCAACATCGACGAGAAGGCCATGCTCCTCATCCAGGCCGCCGGCACGGGCATGTTCGGCGCCGAATTTATTTTCTCGGACTGGGCCTCGACGCGCTACTGGGACGACAAGAAGCCCACGCGCGCCTGGAAGCAGCTGAGCGAGGCCATGGGCATCGGACTCTTCCTCCACGCCTTCCAGGGCTTCAAGATCGCCACGGAGGGCGGCGACATTGCCACCTTCGGCAAGCGCTTCACCTACGGCTGGGTCGCCTGGACGCTCATGCACGTCAAGTGGCACCAGGAGGGCTCGCTCATCTCCTCGGGCAAGTACAAGGGCCAGCTCGGCGGCGGCGTCGCCTGCGCGACCATCTGCGCGCTCTCCGTCTACACGTTCTTCATGTGAGCGCGCGCGGACCGCCCGCCAAGTGAGGGTATTTAGTTCAAAACTCACTTAACATACCTCCGCCCCGTCCTGCATCCGTCTACACGTTCTTCATGTAACTCTTCACGTGAGCGCGGACCGCCCGCCAAGTAAGGGTATTTAGTTCACAACACACTTAACATACCACCTCCGCCCCGTCCTGCAACCACACGAGCCGCCGGCACCGTGTCGCCGCGTCGAAGCACAGTCCAGCACGCGCCGCCTTCTCGTGGAGCCGCGCGCGGCCGAGCGGCCGCTTCGCTCCCACGAGGAGCGCGTTGCCGCCCGTGGGCGTCGAGTCCACGGAGTCGGCGCGGTACGCGGCGTGGAAGTGCCTCACGAGCGCGCGTTCGGCCATCTCGACCGCGGCGTCGCGTTTCTTTCCCCCAACATGGAGGTTGTGGATTAATACGCCGTCGTCGGCCAATATTGACGCGGCGGTGTCCAGGAAGGGCGCCTCGGAGAATCCTGGCGGGCAGACGTTTTGTTCGTCGAAGATGTCCACAAAAATCGCGTCGAAGGTCTCCTCACATCCGTTGACAAAGTCCAGGGCATCTGCTTCCACGACGCGGCCCGCGGGCGGCGCTTCGAACGCGGAAATATCCAGCACGGCGCCGTCGAGGTCGACCGAGACGTGGTCGGACGTCGGCAGAAACGCTTGCAAGTAGCGCTGCAGCACGCCTGCGCCGTGGCCGAGGTGGAGGAAGCGCAGGTGATCTCGATCGGGCAGCGCCGCCACGAACAGGGCCGCCGCCGTCCGCAGGTGCTCCGCGAGAAGCACGGTCGGGTCGTTGGCGTTATAGATGCCATGGTAGATGTTCCGCCCGCCGTCGCATCTTAGGCCCAGCGTGCGCCAGCCGCCGCGCCGCGCGCGCAGCTCGACCGTCGCGTTGGCGAAGCAGCTCGGCCGGCTCGCGAGGACGCGCGATTCGCCGTGGGCGCCCGCGGCCCGAAACGACGCGGCGGCACTTTCGTTGTCGCCCGGTTGAAAATTCCGGGCGGCTTCTAATAGCGAAGCGACGCCCGGGCGGTCCGTTGGCCCGTAGAAGCCGTTCTTCCGCGGCCGCTGGGCCGCCCAGAGGTCCTCCGTGGCCTCGCCGCTCGCCGACACCTGGAGCAGCAGCCGCTCGACGCCCGCGTCGTGGATCAAGTGGAGGCCCTGCGCCGCGAGCCGTGCCGTCGCGCCCTCGCCAGTCGCCGCGAGCTCTTCGACCAAGTCGTCCGGGAGGCCGAGCCGGTGCACGCTCCGGCCGGAGAGGAAGCGGCGCCGGCCCTCGGTCCAGTCGATGGCCATGGGCAGGGGCGGCATGATTTCGACCTGCGTGGCAATCGAGTCCGATCAATGACGAGTCGCGGCGATGGCGTCTGGGTGGGGTAGAAGTCCTCTCGACGCCATCTCCGCAAAGACGCCGCGTCGGACGGTCTCGAACCCGATGGCCCGCCAACCCGAGCCGCCGCCCCAGTCCCGATCTATATTAGTGACGATGTCGTCCACTTCTCGGTCTTTTCGGAATGCCGCGATTAGCTTCGTGATGCCACCGACGACCCGCATGTCGCGCCGGGCGCAGAAGCGCAGCAGTTCGTGCGTCCGCCGTTTGCCGCTGGTGCGCTTAATCAGCTTGCGTCTCGTGAACGTCGCCACGGCCACCAGTTCCGCCTCGAGGTAGAGGCCGTAGGCGTACTTGGCCTTCGTCGGGCCCCAGAGGTGATTTGTTTCGAGGAAGGCTATCGCCTCTTCAGCTTCGATGCGCCGCGCCGTTGTCTTGCGCGCGTACACCCGCTGCGTGACTCCGTTTCCGACGCGATTCAACAGCCGGTCGCGCACGATGTCGCCTCTGAGTCGCCACGTGTCCTCGTGCAGGTGCATGAGTGATGATGCTTCGGCCTCGGCCGCGTCCGTGAGGCGCGCCGAGGAGCCGGGGTCGAGGCAGTCCTCGGGCTCTCGAGGCGTCGGCAGCAGCCGGAGGCGCAAGTTGTCTATGACCAGTGTGGTCTCGCGCCGGCTGCGCAACGCTCCATGGTATTCGATGCCACGTTCCACGAGCCATGCCTCGACGGCATCGACGAATGGCAGCTCGCGTGATGCGGGTAGCGGCGCGACGACCGACGGCGCGGCCGCTGGGGACCGAACCGGTGCGAGTGCCACCGAAAGCGAAATGTAAACGGCTGCAAGGAGAACTGCGCGCATCTATATCTATTTGGTGCCCCGCTTGCGAGCTGTACGCAGCAGTGTGAAGCCTCTGCACAGTGTGCTGTTTGCCAGCGAGCTACCGTAGGGTTCGTACTGGAGCCATTTATGTATTCGTTTGCATGTGTGCGTGTCTCTAATCCGCAAACTGCTGCCTGCCGCAACCGCAGGCGCGAGTACCAAAGCTGAGCTTCACGGGTTGGTTCGGGTTTTATGCACGGGTTTTTGCTGCCATTTTATGGCCGTGCGCAGTGGTTGCTAGACTGAGGGGTCGCAATTGCAGTGGCATTCACTTTCCAAGCCTTGTAGATCATCGCACAAGTCGTTTCTATACGGCTTGTGACCAGCCGACCGCGGCAGTGAGCACACAGCATTGATGCGCTGCGTTGCGGCGGCCCTGCTGCACACCACGGCGGCACTCTCCATGGCGAAGCTGCCGCTGCAGCCGTCGAGCAAAGTGGTCATCTTGGGCGGCGGCTTGCAAGGCTGCGCGAGCGCCTACTACCTCAAGCTGCGAGGCTTCGACGACGTGACCATCGTGGAGCGCACGTCCGTCGCCGCGGCGGCCAGCGGTAAGGGCGGCGGCTTCCTTGCCCGGGGCTGGGGCTCTGGGCCGACCCGGGCGCTGCACGAGGTCTCCTTCGACCTCCACGCCGGCCTCGCGAAGACGCTGGGCCTGAAGACATACCGCAAGATCAAGACGCTGTCGGTAACGGGTGAATTGGGGCTAAGGGAGTGGCCACCGCGCGACAAGGCCAAGAAGCCCAAGTTCTCGCCGGACTCGCCGGCCTGGCTCGATAAAGAGGACACGGGCGCAAAGCTCATGGACCCGGACACGGCCCAGGTCGTCCCGAAGGAGCTCTGCGAGGCCTTTTTTGAGGCGAGCGGCACCAAGCTGGTCGAGGGCCGCGCGGGCGGCCTGGAGATGAACGGCGAGAGCTGCACGGGTGTGAACGTCGGCGACGCCGTCATCCCGTGCGATGCCGTCGTCTGCGCCATGGGCGCGTGGTCCGTCTTACTGGAAGACTGGATCGGGGCCGACACCTGTGTGGAAATCAAAGTTCAGGCGCCCCACGCGATCGACGCGATATTGTCACCGCAACTGCAACTGCTCGATGGCGTGGAGGTTCCACGCCATCGACGCGGCGTTGTCTTTGTAACTTCGTCTCCTCGATGGCCTGGAGGTTCACGAAGGTCTTCGCAATAGTTCTCATAACCTAACTCACTGGTTGATTTCCACACAGGCCGACACCGGGCTGACTGTGCCGCTCGAGGGCGTCTATAGCTCCTCCATCGTCTTCGAGGGGTCGCCGGAGGTGGCCGAAGAGCCCTGCGCGCTGTTCTGCGCCGAGGACTCGAACGCGTGCCACCTGGAGGTGTACCCGCGCGTGGACGGCAGCGTCTACCTCTGCGGCATCGGCGGCTCGGACCACGTGCGGGGTGCGCGGCTGCGCGAGGGCGGCGACCTCCAGGACGCGTCGCTCATGAAGGCGAATCCCAACCGCGTCGCCGCCGCCGTGGCCTCCTTCCAGGGCATGGCGCCCTTCGCGCGCGGGCAGACGCCGAAGATAGAACAAGCCTGCATGAGGCCGTGCGCCCCGGACGCGATGCCGGTGTTAGGCGTGGTCCCCGGGACGTCGAACGTGGTTTGCGCCTACGGTCACAACTGCTGGGGCATCCTGTGGGCGCCCGTGACGGGCTTGCTGATCAGCGAGCTGTTGGCGGACGGCGCGGTGACGGCGATACCGTCGCTCGACCCGTTCTCGCCGAAGCGCTTCATGACCCGCGCGCCGAAGCGGGGACGGGCCAAGGGCGACGAGCGCGTCGGGGAGCAGTGGTAAATCACTAGTAAGTAGGCCAAAAGGACGGGCTCAGCGGCCGGCCGCGCGCGCCTTGCGCTGCTCCGTGGGCGTGAGGCGCTTGAAGGCGCGCTCCTCGGCGTTGGCCTCCGCGGCCGCCCGCTGGGCGTCGCGCTTCGCGCGGAGCTGGTCGTAGACCGCGCCGCCGGCCACCTCCTCGACGTTCGCCGGCGCCGGCGCCATCTCCGGGCTCTTGGAGGCCTCCTTCGCGGCGCGGATGGCCTCGGCCTTCCGGCGCCCGGCCTCCTTCTGGGCCTCCCCAAAGTTGCCGAAGGCGCCCCCGATGTCGGGCGCCTGGATGCGGTCGACCGACGGCAGCGAGAGGCCGTCGCCGGACGACTCCTTCTTCGCCCGCTCCTTCTTCTCCTTCGGCGCGGGCTTCTCGCGCGGGGGCTTGATGGACGGCGCCTTGATGGACGGCAGCTCGATCAGGGGCTTCTCGTCCGCGACGCCTCGCGCCTTGGCGAGGTTCTCCTCGCTGAGTTCGTTTTGGAGGCCGCCCATCATGGCCTTGAGCTCCTCGCTCGACGCGGCGTAGGCCGGCGGCGCGAACAGGAAGCCAGCTAGGGGCAAGAGTTGGCGCCGGCTCGTTTTCAGGGCGTCTAGGGTCATCTGGGCCCTGGGCTGCAGCGCCGCGGCGCCCGCGGAGAGGACGAGGACGCGGAGCATCCTTGAGCAACTGGTCTGGTCTATACAGTAGCGTGCGCAGCACTGCTGGCGTGCCGGCTCGCGATCTACGGCTCGCGATCTCTCTGATTTAGCTCTGATATGCCGCGGAAACCCGTCAGATAATGGCCAACGCGGCCAGACGTCGTTATTTGCTCACTACGCCTCGCGACAGCCCGTGATTTCCTCGGAGCAGCGATGGGTCCGATGTTTCTGTGGCCGGTCGACCCTGATTTTGACGCCGGCCGACCTCTCAAAGACCGCCCCGCCACGCGCTTGCACCGCCGATACACGACATCACTGCTCGCACACACGCCGCGACGCTGCAATCCACCGCTGCCGCAGTGACCCAGTACACACGCAGCGCAGTGACCACCATGGCCGCCGAGGACCAGGACGTGGCCATGGCCGACGCGCCACCGCCTGCACCGGAAGAACTCGTCCTGCCCATGGTCGACGAGCGTCTACTAGAAGATGTAAAGTCCATGGGCTTCCCCGAATTAAGAGCGAGAAAAGCTTTAATGGCCGGTTCGAAGAACGTGGAGACGGCCCTCGACTGGTTGCTGAACCACGAGGGCGATTCAAATATTGACGAAGCGATTACGTTAGTCCCTAAAGGAAGGACGGCCACGGGCCCCGTGGCCGTCGCCAAGTCCATCAAGTGCGTCGAGACCGGACGATTGTTCTGGACGCCGGCCGAGGCCCAGTTCTACGCCGAAAAAACGGGCCGCACGCAGTTCGAGGAGACGACGGAGGAGAAGAAGCCCCTGACCGAGGAGAAGAAGAAGCAGAAGATTATTGAATTGAAGGCTTTGGCCGCCAAAAGAAGGGCGGAGCGCGAAGAGGTCGAAAAAGTGCAAGATGTGGACGCCGAGAAGAAGCGGCGGGAGCAGGGCCAGGAGTCCATCAAGACCAAGGAGCAGCTCGAGAAGGTGAAACGACTGCGAGAGATCGATTCCATCAAACGGGAAAAGGACGCCAAGAAAAGTGAAAGAGAACGCTTACGAGCGGAGATCGCCAAGGACAAGGCTGAACGGAGAGCTCGAGGCGGCAAACTGGCAGGTAAATTAGGCGTGGACGGCTACGCGCCCTCTATTGATCAAAATGATTCCCGAAGGAACGACGGGGTCCCCGAAGAGGAAGCCGAGGCGCCCAAGATTAAGATCGCCAAGAAGGACCTGACGCCCGTGGAGCAGGTGGACAAGGCTATTTCTACCATTCAAAAATACAAGGCCGCCGGGGATGGTGGGACGTGCCTGAAGACGCTGGGCGCTTACCTGCAAAACGCCCTGACCAAGGGCGACCAGGACGTCAAGTTCCGGAAGATCCCCCTGGACAACGCGGCCTTCAAGAAGCGCGTGTCCGGGTTAGTGGGCGGTATTGCGTTGCTGCGGGCCGTGGGCTTCACCAAGGACGACAAGCACCTCGAGTTAACCTTGGCGGCGCGGGACGCGAACCGGGCGTTGCTGGAGGCGACGTTAGTCAAGCTGGGGGCGGCGCACACGGCGTACTGCGCGGGGGCGTGCTAGGCTAAGCGTATGTTACTTGATCTTACACAACATGGCTCCTCATCTATACATAATCTCCTCGAAGGTGGACAAGTGGTGGTCGTTGTCGCCTACCGGGTAGAGCTGCCCTCCATACACAAGCTGTTCACCGCCATCCGAGCCTGTCCCAAGTCGATGCCGAGGCCCGCGGCGACGGAGTTCACGTCGCATCCCTGGTACCTCGTGCCGTACGCGATGTAGTACTTGAGGACGCGCCGGTGCAAGGGAATCAACGTCGTACCATCGTCAACGTCATCACCGTCGACTTGAAAATCGAATCTGTGCCCGCCTCCCGTAGTCGACGCATTCAATCTGTCCACGGATACCAGGAACGCGACCACAATATTTACCTGCTCGGCCGTTACGCCGGGAATCCCGGCGACGACTTCATCGACCGCGACGAACCAAAAATCATCATCAACCCAGTATGCGAGGTAGCAGCTAAAGACTAACCGCTGAAACTCGGTCAATGTCCCGGACACTTGCTATTGCGTGTGGCACCGGACAGTATCTTCCCACGAAGGGCTTCCGCGCGCCTCCAGTGCCGGGAGCTGGCTCGGCGGCATGTCGGCGTCGCTCGAGTCGATGCCGGACGAGTCGGTGGCCGCCTGCAAGCGCACGATCCATTGCCGCTCCGCGAAGCTGCGAAAATACTGCTCGGCGTCCCCACGCCACGAGCTTGTGACGCGCAGCGCCGCGGTCACCTCGCAGAGAGGCAGCCACTGCATCACCAGCCACGGCGGAAGCGAAGCGGGAAACGCCACCGGCCTCGCGTCGATCTCAGCCTCTGCACTCGCTGCGAGCGCACGCGCCGTCGCCGCCAACGCGCGCAGCTCAGGCTTCGTGAGGTTGGGAAGACCGGCCGTCCCTGCGCACAGCACGCGTCCCGCGCGCTCAATGGATCCAGCATCTGCACTCATTGTGTTGTATACCTCTTTTGGGCCTGGACAGCTCTGCTCTTCGCCACCGCTGCTCGGGCACTCTACTCCGATGATATGCGGAGTGCTTCAGTGCACGAGAACAAGGCCAGTCGTGCCGACGGTGTCAAAATCCAAAAACGACAAACCCGCACTACGAAAACGTAAAACCCGTCACAAACGTAAAAACCGGTTTTCGAGATATACGGACCGCAAACGAGAGCGCGCGACGAAAGAGCCGCCGTTAAGCTCCAGACGTGCCGTAACGAGTCACCTACGCGCAATAAAGCGTCCGAAACGCCCCAGCGGCGGGCGAGAACCAAAACCATCGAAACGGCGCATCGACCCGACTCAGAGTAGCCGCGGGCGGTTAAGCGCCGGCGCGCCGACGGCCTTATCCATATGGGCGCGCGCGCGTCCGCGCCGCTCCGGCGGAAGAAGCGAGCAACAAAGGCGGCGCCCGCCCCCCCGCCGGCGCCGGCGCCCGCCCTGATCGAGCTCGCGATCATCTCGGACCCCGGCGAGGACTTGGATGACGAGCTCGCCATGGTCTTTCTGCGCCATCTGACGGCGCTCTACCCGTCCTTAGTCTCATGCGGTTGTGACCTCGGCGCCGCGGACGACGTCTGGGACCTGGTCGTGGGCTTCAACCTGTACGACGTGATCGCGTTACTTGCGTGCTGCCCGGCGCTCCGCACAAAATACCTGGAGGCGCACGCGGTGGACGTCAAGGGCGTCCGCCACCAGGTGATCGGCCGCGGCGACGCTGCCACAGGCGTGCGCGACGCCGACGCGCTCCGCCGGGCGCTCGCCGACGGCATACGCGACGGCATCGCCCGCGGCACACGCCGGTGATCCGGTCGCTCCACCCGCGCTCACTACAACCGCGCTCACTCTCCCCTCCTGCGCTCACTCGCTTCGACACGTAGTCTGCCGATAAATACTTCCCCCCGACACATAGTAACGACGATACTAATTACACATGGGGCCGGTCAAATGCCCTCCTACTTCGCCTTCCGCTTATTCTTGCGCTTCGGCTCCTCCTCGCGCGCGATCCGGAATTTGGCGTGTTCGGTTGCAGCAACATGTGCTTCACCAGAGTTACAGTAGCAAGTGATCTCGCTGTCCGCGACGAGCCGCAGCGCGCCTTCACGATTCATCTCGAGCGTCACCGTGCACTTCGAGCCGGGCGCTTCGCACTCGCCGCATCCCTCTTCGCCGTCCTCGTCCTCCCAGACCAGCTCCCCGCCTTCAAGCAAACCGTTCACGGCGTACATCCCCATAAGATGACACCACACGTTACCGATTGTCACCGTCCTCGCGCGGGGGTTCTCGCACGCGTTCGCGTCCTTGAAAAGAATGCGGGGTGAGGGATAATACCTTGGCTTCGGGTGCTCCTCCCAATTGTACGTCAGCATCTTGCTCTGGTCGGGCGCTCGGCTCCAAATTTCTGCCGTCGCGGCGTCCAGCGCGCCCCGCAGCGCCGGTGAGGCATCCCAGACCCTGCCAATCGCCGCCACGAGCTCGTCTTGCTTCATTTCGGTCAGGAATGGCTTGGCGTCTTCGAAAGACATACCAGACGCAGCCATGGCGGCGCGAGTGCTCTTCCTCGGGCGGCAAAGTTCAAACAACACATCAAAAATCTGCGTGCGGGTTCTTATACGGGTTTTCCGACGGGTTTTCGTGACCCATATGCCATCGATAGCTGCGTTAGGCAAGTCTTGGGCACGGTAGCACAACGCAGCAGCAGTAGCAGCAGCAGCAGCAGTAGCAGCTCACCGAGGCGTCGTGCTCGCTGTCCAATATCTGCAGCACATCGATACCGAGTGGAGCGAACTCGCGTGCGACGATGGTGGTCGACCGCCGCTCCCTGAGCTACGAAGCCCTAGGATTGGGCCCGTCCTGGATGTTGTTAGACGGAATCTTCGCGGAGGTTGCGCTCTTCGACCGCACGCAGCCCGAAGGCCTCGCCTTGGCGACATATTTAACAGCGGTCTCGGCCGTCGCGAATACCTTGGTGGTGCCGGGCCACGCCGCGGTCCAACGACGCGTGAAGTGGTCGCTGCGGACCTGGGTCGGGGGTGCCGTTTATTTGCAGGTGTTGAGTGCGTTGCTCATTGCGGCGTTCTGGCGCCATGCGCTCGGAGGCGCGTCCCTGGCCCTGTACGTCGGCGTCTTCGCCACGTCCCTCGCGGGCAACGCCCAGCAGCTCGCCCTGAACCCTTGGGCGGCGGAGACGGGGCGCGCCCCTAGGATTGTGGAGCTCATGGCCGGCGGTAATGCGGGCGCATTGCTCCCGGCCTTTTTGGCTTTGCTGCAGCGCGTCGATTCAATTCGGAGGACCTTCGGCCCGACGCCGTTTTTTCTCTGCCTCGCGGCGCTGTTGTTACTACCGGTGGTAGCCTTCCACGCCATCGGGCGCGTGGCCAAGGCACAAGGCGAGACGGAGGCCGCGGCCTGCGAGCTCTCGCCCCAGCGCGGCTTCGAGCTCGACGACGGCGACGCACCCGCCGCCGTCGAAGGCGTCGAGCTCGACGCGGACGAGGACGCGGCATGGGTGGAGACGCGCCTCCTGTCGCTGCGGATGCCGCCTTTGTCGAAGCGGGTGCCCGCGGCTAATCGGGATGCACGGCGGCTCGAGTGCCGGCGCCTCGCCTTCTCGGGCGCGGGCTACCAGGTGGCCTCCTGGGTGCTGCTGCGGTCGTTCCTGCCCTACGCCGCGTCGCTGACCGCGCCGAAGGCGTCTAAGGACGGCGCCGCGTACCTCGCAGTCGCCGTGAGCGGCTCGCTCATCACGTGCTTTATCGGGGCACTCCTGGCCCTGCGGCGCGACGCCTCGATCAACGTCGCGCGGTCCGACGTTGTCGTGACCGCGGGCTGTCTGGCCGTCGCGCTCGCGGCGCTCGTGTGCGGCATCACGGGCCGCCCGCAAACTCCCGTCGCCGCGTTCGTGGTCGTTTTCGCGACGTGGCTCGTGCGGTTCTTCGACGGCTACTGCTCGCCCCTCTTCTACCGGCGGATCCACGCGCTCTCCGAGTCCACCGACGTGCTCCAGTGGGCGGGAGTTGTTGCAATTTGGGTGGTCAACGCGGGCGTCTGGCTGTCGCTCGCCGTGGTGTTGGGCGTCGGGAACTAGTGTTGTTGTTGTGAGTTGTCTGTAACATTGGTCTTTCTTAGGTCTTCTAATCCTGTGTCAGGTCGGCGTCGTACGCATCCGGCTCTGCCGGCGGTGGTGGCGGCGGCGGCGGCGAGTCCTCCGGCGGCGGCCCGGGCGGCGGCGGCGGCCGCGGCGCGAAGGACAGCGTGGTCTGTCCTTTGACGAGCTTTGGCTTGCGCTTCTTTCGCGGCGCGTTCTGCTTCTCGACGGCCGCGTTCAGGTGTTCCCAGAAGTTATCGCGGTAGGGCGCGATGAACTCAAGCGCGCGCTTCTTCTTCGTGCCCGGGGGCTCCGGTGGCTTTTGCGGCGCGCGGCGCCGCTTCTTTGGGACCTTTTTTGGGCGGCAGACAAGATCCGCCTCGTCGTCCGCGAGCGGGGCGGGCGCCGGTGCAGGCGCCGGCTCGCGGCACACGTTGCGGCAGAGCGGGCAGGACACCTGGAGCGAGCGCCGCGTGGGCGCCGCGCGAGGCGCGTGGTCGACCAGTTCACCGATGCACGTTGCGTGGAAGGCGTGGCCGCACCGGAGGATTTGCGCCCCGTCGTCGATCTCCCCGAGGCATATCGCGCACTCCGCCGGCGGCGACGGCGGCGGGGGTGATAATTCGTCGGCGGGCGGCGCGGTCAGCACAGGCGGTGCGGCTAGCGCGGGCTCCGCCGGTGCCGGCGGCTTGACGGGTAGCGACGGCGCGGCTGGCAGAGGCGACGCGGCTGGCGCGGACGGCTCGGCCGATGCCGGTGGTTCGACTGGCCGAGGTGGCGCAGCGGGCGCGGGCGGCGCGGGTGGCGCGGGCGGCTACGTGGGTGTTGATGGCCCGGCCTTGGGCACGGCGGGCGTCGGCGCCGCGTTCACGTCGCGCGCATTCACGTCGAGACATGCGGAGGACCGTCGGCGTAGTGCCGCGGGCGACGGCGGCGCGGCCGCGACGGGATCGTTCCGTTGCCGTGCCGCGCACTGGGCGCAGCCGGGCGGATTTCCGTGGGGGCAGAGGTGCCCCGTCGGCGCGGCGCGCAACGGCGCAGGCCCCCCGCGGAGCTCCGGCGGCACGTAGGGCTGCGTCAGTTCTCCGTCGTCTGAAGTTTCGTCGGCTTGCCGCCCCTCGAAGGCGTCCAGACAATCGACAAAGTCTTGCGTCGACGGCGCCGGCGCCTCTTGCGTCGACGGTACCGGCGCCGCTTGTTGCGCCTCAAAGTCATCCAGGCAGTCGCAGAAGTCCTGTGTCGACGGCATTTCGGCCGCGGGTAAGGGCGGCGCCGGCGAGGCGAACGCCGTGGCCGGCGACAGGACCGGCGGCAGGAAGGACGAGGCCGACCCGCGCGACGACCGCGTGGCCGGTGACAGGAGCGATGTCCGCGCGGCGGGCGTTGCAACGGGCGTCGCCGAAACCGGAGGCGCCAGTGCTCTCGGAGGCGGCGCGACGGGCGTCGTCGGGGGCGCCCGCGGCGCGAAGAACGTCGTGATGAGGCCCCGCACGGGTGCCGGCGCCTGGTCGGCCCCTAGCACGAAGCCGCAGGCGCAATCGGCCGGCAGAGCGCACACGTACGAGCCGTCGGCGCGTTGAGCGCAGGCGACGCGGTGCGCGCGGCACCGTATTTGGGGCGGCGGTGGTGTCGGTTTGGAGGGCGGCGGCGGCGGCGGCGCGGCCGGTGGTGGCACGGCAGTTTTTATCGAAGCGGCGGCCGTCTGGAAGGCGGGCACGGGCGGCCCGCGCGGCGGCGGCCCGTCCATGGCGCGCGGCGGCGGCGGCGGCGGCGACGACGCGTCGCCGGCGACGGTCTCGCGCCGCACGCACGCCGTCGGCAGGTCTT
>Ga0114994_10002277_pt1 | contig 13990 bp, 7 predicted proteins | sample ArcticOcean_MG_C_9_FD_87043 | JGI IMG/M metagenome (GOLD analysis project Ga0114994, IMG submission 87043) | Marine microbial communities from western Arctic Ocean - ArcticOcean_MG_CB2_152 | ecosystem: Environmental > Aquatic > Marine > Oceanic | place: Arctic Ocean: Canada Basin | collected... | reverse complement strand
GCCCGGCAGATAGCGCATGTCCCAATTAAGCGTTGTATAGAGCAAGAAAAGAGCCGCTGTTTGCGGCTTTTTTTTGTTCTGATATGAGCTCGGGGCTTAGCGGATTAGCCCTGACCCAGTAACGCCATAGCGACGACTCGGGTCAGGATAACTAGCCAAGGGTGAGTCGCTAGTACTACCGAGAATCGCTGCAGGCAGGCAGGGCGCTTTGGCGCTTGTGTCGGGTTTGATAGTTTGGCTGGGTCATATGGAACAGAAACTATCCTCGGGACCGGTCACTCTAGTTATTAATCACGCCGAATTTAGCTAAGAGAGCAGAAAAAAATCAACCGATCGTCATCAGGCTGTTTAATACAAAAAAATTAATAACCTTTAAATCCTCCGACAATAGCGCGCGTTCAATAAGTCCTCGTTTTTGAAAAGCCTGTGTCGCAGGTTCAATTTCACCTTCGGACAGTACTATTGGGCAGTGGCCTATCCTATTTTCTAACACGCTATTTGTGGGGCGGGCGGCAGAGGTCTTACTCATACTTCTTCAGCCCTCTTCAGCCCTGGTCACCATTGAATCTAGGTCAGCATTCAACCAGGGTGGGGTCAATAAGCGAACTTGGTTTCAACCAGAAAAGTTGGTCGGAACAAGAATAGTGGGGGGATAAAAAACCCACCGGCCATGATGGGCGCGCGGTGGGACTTTACATTTCAGGCTTCACAGGGGCGGCGTCACGCATCCTAGCCAATGCGCGGGTCGACCAAGATTTTGACTTGTGCTGGTTTGTTCGCAAGTTCTATAAAGGCTTCTTGCATGCCCTGCAATCCGACGGTTTTGGTGTGTAATGTTTCGGTCTGAATACGGCCGTCTACGACCAGGTCTTGAGCAATTTTGAAGTCTTCATTCAGATAAGCGATTGAACTGGTGAGGTTGACCTCTTTGACCAACCAACCCGCGCCGTTGATCTGAGATGCCCCGTTTGGTACGCCAACCAATGACACTTTGCCGCCCCGGCGGACCAAGTCGACTGAAGTTTGAATGGTCGCAGCAATGCCTGCGCATTCAAACACGACATCCGCACCCGTCTGGCCGAGCGCTGCGTTTATTACTTCAGCGCTGTTTTCGCTGCGCGGGTCGATGAGTAGATTTGCCCCCAATGACTCACCTAGTTGGCGGCGCAGCGGTTCAGGTTCGATTAGCGTCAAATGTCCTGCGCCAGCGGCTTTAGCCGTTTGTAGCGTCAACAGTCCAATAGGACCGCCACCGATCACGACAACCGAGTCCCCCAGGCAAATGCCGGTTCTACGTACCGCGTGTACGGCAACGGTTACCGGTTCCAGTATCGCGGCCTGGGTATCACTCAGGCTGGGGGCAACGTTGTAAAGACGGTCCAGGGCAAATGATATAGACGGTGCAAATCCACCATGTGGAGCGCTGTTCGGGTGCATGCCCGTGGCGCCGGCAAAAACGGTCTCGCAGTGGCTCGCATCGCCGCGTTGGCAGCTAGGACATTGGCCGCAAGCGGTAGCAACGCCAATCGCGACCCGATCACCTTCCCGAATGTTATGGCTATTATCGCTACTACTCATTGCGGCAACGGACCCGACCCATTCATGGCCACAGATGGATGGGTTGTAGGGTTCACCTGACAAAAAAGCGTGTAGATCGGTACCGCAAATTCCGCAGTAAGAAATATCAACGACTGCTTTACCTTGGCTGGGTTGCGGGGCAGGGAACTCTTCAATGGTTATTGAATCTTTGCCGGTAACCAGCGCTACTTGTATCGAGTTAGTTGTCATTTGGAAGCCTAGTAAGTTTGAGCGTAAGAAGTGAGTTTGAGCGTAAGAATAGTAGGGATCATGATTGTAGTGGTCAACTATTTCCGAGCATGGGTTTAAGGCATTGTTTCGCCTTGCCCGGTGGCAGGCTGCCGTCATGGCTATATTTCTGTAGCCAGTAAACTTAAGACATCCAGCAGTAGGAGATGCCTTGTTCAACTTCGCGCGGTGATCAACCACCGATCTGCGTCAACCATGTTGCTTTTTAAACGCTAAATCAGCCGGCGGCGATCATTGATCATGATGATTGGCAAGCGCTACAAAAAAACGTGGTTAATGGGTACTACGCAAAAATAATCATTTCGCACGTAATCAGCGCATGAAAAATGTGGGCCTTTGACGAAGCCAGTAAGGTTTTCTCACTAAGGTTTTCTATTGGGTGGTCATCCACGCGTGTGCATTATGCGTTGATTGTATCCAACGCATTGCTTTCAAAGCCTCTGACCTGTTTTTATAAGCGCCATAGGCGACCCTGTTTAATCCTTTTGGTGAAAAGCCTGATAGATGAGCTTCGAACCCTAGCAAATTAAGTTCATCTACCAATTTTTCAGCATTTTGAACCGATTCAAAACCTCCAGCTACGACGATGTATTCACCGTTGTGTGATTCTTCGCCGTATAGTTCATCGTCATGCAGTTCATCTTCATTTGAATCAGTGCTTTCTGATTCATTTCTCCAATGATCAGTTTCCGTTGCTTTCTTTACTTGACCCTCGTCAATGTCTACTTCGTTTTCAACCTTAAGCGCGTTGCTTTCGGAAACAATGGACAAGCGCCTTACGACTGGACGTAACAATGTATCCGCTAGCATCGCGAATTCTTGCCGATCAAATTCACTCTCTTGTGAGACGCTTTCGAACCATCTTTGGATATTACGCCTAGGGAGCAGGTCATCATCCAGCGCCGCATTCACATGGTTGACGGCCAAAAACACGCTAAATGCGTAGGAAAAATAGTTGACCTGATCGCTCGTCGCCAAAGTTAAAAGCCCGATGCGCAGGGACTCAAGGTCTGAGACAGTCAAAGTATTGTGGGTAATGGCGTGTTTAATACCGGCCATCGAGTGACCCAACAGAGCAGCTTTTGCCTTGACCTCTTGAGGCTTTAGACTCGCCGCGATCATCAAACTGTCGAGTTCCCCTATTGCTGTCCGTGTGCCTTCTATCTCCAGCAGCAAACCAATCTCAAGCAATAGCCGAATAATCGTGTCGTTTAGGGGTACAACGCCCGGTGGCAATAAGGGGTCTTTTACAACAATATAGTCAGTCGACTGATCAGTCTTACGGTGGCAACTGTCACATTGGTAATAGGCAAGCTCAGGAAAGGCGCCGGCAGGAAATGATGCCGGTGTCGTTAGCATTTCAAGGTTCGTTGAGGCGGACTCTGCTAGCCCGTACAACCAAAAGTCAATGGGGCCGAAGCTGCCTTTACGTTCAACATAGTCTGCGTCTACCGCATAATGCATGGGTTGATTAATCGAGAATGCGGCAAGATCAAACAAAAGTTGCGGGTGCCCCGAACCCATAATGTCGTGGCTGGCGAATTTACGGTCATCGCCTAAATGGCAGGAAAGACATAGCTGAGCGCGCGTACCTGGCTCCGCTGTTGGAAATAACCCTTGTGCCAGGTTCTCCTGGTAACTGCCATTTTCCTTCGTATGGGATGAAATCCAGTTTTGCGAACCGCCGTGGCAAGCCTCACAACCGACACCATCAGAGATTTGAAAACGAGGGCCCCGGCTTTCCATGGCAACGTTATCGGCATGACAGTCAAGGCATACATCGGACTTAGTGGGGTCTGCAATCCCAAGTTTTTTGGCTATATTCAATGACGCTTGAGACTGCAGCGTTTCATAAGAACGGGCATGCGCATCCTTTGACTGCCAAACTCTATATTCAGTCAACCACACACGACTGGTATCAGATTTCTCAACCCTGCCGTGACACACACTGCTCGCACAACTGGCGACACCCAGATGGGTCGCAGGGGCGTATTGTGGTATCTCGACGGGGGTCGCTAAGCCTTCATCAGCGCCCGCTGCACTGCCAAACAACAGCGCCTCGATGATTACAACGCACGCGGCTAGTTTTCTACAAACCATGGTTTACCATCACTGTTTAAATATAGTCGTTTCATTTCTGCTTCGTTTAAGGGGCGCGAACCAATGCGTCCAAACACCGCGATTTGTCCGCCCGTTTCATCAACGCCGCGATCTCTTTCGAGACCGCGGCTCAACGATAGCGCAGGTGACTGCGTTGTATATCTCGCTATTAATTCTGGTGCCGGTCTTGGGCTAAAACCATAAAAGTTAGGCTGGCTTTTCGGTGACGTTAGCTGAACGACCTTCAAACCATCGGCACCGTCGGCGACATAGGCAAACAAAGACGCGTTGGTGCTGGCGACTGTCACATCATGGGCGTCGGTAATGCCATCAGCATAGCGTTGTTCCAGCGTCATCGACTCAGGGTTCGTTATGTTCACTATCGCAAGCCCGTCTTCACCAGCAGCAACGTAAGCATAGGTCCGGGCCAAATGAATACGTCGCGCTGATTTAAAAGCAATGGTGTTTCCTGCCGTAAGCAGGGGCGCTTCAGGCCTTGTGACGTCAATCACCTTCAAACCATCTGCATCTGTGACGAACAGATACCTAAACTGTAGAACTAAAGAATGTGGGCTGCTCAGCGGCAGGGTTGAAACCAGTTGTGGTTTCAATGGGTTGTCCATGTTGAGTACAACTAACCCTGAATCTGCCAACAAATAGGCATACCTGCCACCAAATACCAGATGCCGCGCGCCTGCTAGCACGCCTCCCTCATTCCAGGTTAGCGCTCGATCCAGATTATTATTTCTGGGATCCCCATCCATCAAAGTATCAATATCAACAACGATCAGGCCTTCTTCTGAATCCGTGATGTAAGCGTATTGGTACAGGGGATGAAAGGCCTGCTCGAGATTCGTCTCGCGCATTAACGGTCCGGTGTTACGCGATGGTTGTATCGGTTGATTGGTTGGTAGTACCACGCAGGTGGCATTGTTGCTTTTTATGTGAATATCCTGACCTAGCGGGCTAAAAGGTGCGGTGACTATTTTTTGTGAAACACCTTTGTTGGCGATGCTCGCAACGTCATAAACCCGCGTGCCTTTGGAGCCCTCTGAGGCAAATAGGTACTCGCCGCGCAACTGCAGGCACTGCACCTTGCCGCTATCATGTGTCACTGCATCGGCCAACTCTAGATTGCGGGTTAGGTGCTCGGCATGGTAATCCGGGTAGGCGTAGCGCTGTAAATAACTACCTTTCACGGCCTGCGGCTCTGTCCATTCGGTCACCGTAACGGCTGATATGTGTTCACTGCCACCAACGTAGGCGTTGTACCCCAGGAAGTTAACAAACCCAGTGCCGTACATTAGCAACTGCGACATTATTGCGTTGTTATCGTTCTTCGCGGAAAGATGGCAGTCCTCGCATGTCTTGGTTTCAGTCTTACGCACGGTGTGCGCAAAATGAGGATTAAAGGCTTGGCTACTGTAGCCACTGGAGGATATTGGAGGCTGCTGTACGTAGATTTTTTCGCGGTTCGCATTTGAAGAGCTGAGAACCAAGGCAGATGTGGACCGAACCGGTGCTATTTTCCCGCCTTTTGCTGTCTCTCGGCGTCCTAACAAAAACATCTGATCACGAGATACCTGGGGATTATAGGTCGCATAGTTACGACTTTCTTCACCGTCGTAATGCAATCGCTCGGTCTTTTGGTTTGCTTCGATCGGCAGATGGCAACCAGCACAGCTGGTCGTCCACGAAGTATGGCACGCATAGCATTCCATCTCTTCATCAGCGTGAGCGAGTGCCTGGGTATCCAGTGGATCTGCCCAAGCTTGCGAACTTGTATTTTTACCCATTAACTTGGCGCGAGCGGCTTTACCATTGTAATTAAGATGGTCTTTATTCACTGAATCTTTGACCAAAGAAACCTTCCACTCCAGGCCCTTGGTCAACACAGAGCGCTGGATCAACTCCCCGTTAAGCCACTGAAACCGCTTGCTGCCATCTGGGTTTCGGATCGCAGCCAAATCAGTACCCGCCCCTAGACTTGCAGGGCCGGATGTCTGCAACGAAGGATATGCGCCAACAGTGCCATGGCAGTCCTTGCAATCAATTTCTACTGCAGCTGCTACCTCGCCATAAATATGGCCATTCCCATGGGTATCTTGCGCATAGTGGCAATCTACGCAGTGCATGCCTGCATCCAGATGAATCGATGACATATGTACCGCTTTATCAAATTTTTTGGGATCATCAGATGCCACTTGCTGGCCCTCTGCATCCAAAAGATTACCCGAGCGATCTCGCTTGAATACGGCTCTAAAGTTCCAGCCATGGCCGTGATAGTCCGCAAACTGGGTATCGTTAAGGTCGGGGTTCAGTTCAGATACTTTTTCGACAAACTCCAGGTCTGCCCATTTACCTCGGGGCGCAGCGCCTTCGGGGTTTCTTTTATAGACCTTTCGTTTTTCAGCTTCAGTGGGATAAACCTGCTCCTCTGGCCACATGAAAGGCGCATCAGCTTCGTAGTCCCACATGGTGTAACCCAAGAAACTATTCACAAACATATTGGGTTGATGCATGTGGCAGGACATACATTGACTAGTCGGTATAGCCCGGGTGAAGACGTGTGCTATAGGGTGCCCAGATTCACCGCGCGGAATGGTAGGGTCTTTCGTATTGGTCTGACCTTTATTTCCAGAACGAGCATAGTCTCCGGAATGCCGGGGATCCCTGTCATTAGCGTAAACAACATGACAAGAGGAACAGCCAGAAGATCGGTAATCGCCTGGCTGATCATTCGTGCCCAAGAACCATGTATGAGGGTCGTTAAGCCGGGTCTTGGTCAAGTTCAAAACAGGTATTGATATACGAGCACCGGTGCCGGGTCCACGATTAGACTGTCGGAAATCGGGCCTGCCAGGCTCTTCTAGTCTTTGCAATTGACCAAATGAACTTGGGATACCCGTCTCCGGGAACAAATTAGTGATGTTCCGACCACCTCTTTCAAATACGCGAAAGATATCTCCCGGCGCAACGGTCTCCCAAGCGGGCAGCGGCAACAGATAATCGACAATACCCTTCGCATCTCGAACCTCCGGCGGCAGCACAATCGGTCCAAGTAATTTGGCTGCCTTGCCATCCTGCGTATAGGCCTCGCCAAAGATAGGCCGCTTGTAGGGCAAAACCCCATTGTTATAGGCCGCGGCAGCCCAAAACATAGCAGAGGTTGCCATTAAGCTGCGTTCTGCCGCCTCAATAATGGGTAAGTGGCAGGCTCCACAGGCCTCTCGGGCCACCCGATAATCGGCGGGGTTAGCAAACCTTACATACTCGGGGTTCTCCCTGTTAAGCAAGCTGTAGCTTTGCTTCGGGTTGGCGCTGGAAGGAAAGTTCCAGGTCTCTTTGTAATGCGGAACGGGGTGTGCATTGGCAATAACCTGTTGATACTCAGCAGAACCAATCTCCATGGATGCCTCTTTTGCTACTGTCGCATCTCCTCCATGACAGTCAATACAGCCTAGCTGTACCGCGGGGCTGACATGCATAGTTTTTGCATCGCTATCCGTGTGACAAGTAACACAGCCTTCAGATTTTAAGTGTGCGTCTGCGGCACTTTGCGATGCTGGCGCCGGAGCCACTGACGATCTTACTGGCACACGGTCGGGATCTGTTCCGCCGGACGCAGATACCAGCAGTGGTAGCATCATAACGACAGGCGCGAGTATGCATCGAGCGATAGAGCTGAGGTTTAGATAATGTACTACCATGTCAAAACCACATTAGCCAAAAGTGAGTAGGGATCTTCATTTCCATATAGGTCTTCAAAACCGTCTCCCGCGAATAGCTTTGCAAACGAGAGTCGGGCGACGGCATTCTGCGTCATCAGAGGACGCCATATTAGGGCGGCAGAAACGTCGATTCCGATCTGCTTGTCGATCTCACGGGTCGCACGCGCTATTTCTAAAACCTCGGTGTCGGCGAAGGCTAGATAGTTAGCATTAAAGGATAAGCGCAACTGGGGAAGCAGATCTAAATCCAGACCCGTTCCAACAAGAATGAGCCCGGGGTTAGTGAAGTTTGACTGGCCTAGTTCCTTAGAAGATCGCATAGAATTGAGCATGCCATTCCTGGACGACAGCGCGACTCTGCCGCCGCCGATTAATGGCACGGCCTGACGGATCCAATAACTGGTATCAGCCCCTGCGAAGATGGGGTTTTCAAAAACAGCATCAAACGCTTCGCTCTTGTCATCGTAAGGGTCGCTGTCGCCCGAGGCGTAAACCATCGAAAACTTTAGTCTAGCCCAGTCGAAGTCGATTGAAGGTTCTGCCGCGAAAAACAACCCATTCACATCGGAGTCAGCGTCCGTAAAGACGCCGCCGTCCTCCTTGCCCGTTACCCAGTAAAGCATTGATGTTAGGTTTAGGCGCCCAAAGTGGCCATCACCGCCCAAACCCACATAATAAACGTCGTAAGTCCGAGGGCGTTCCAGGCCAAGAGAGGCCGGGCGCGCGATAAAATTATTGTCATCGAAGATGGTCTTTTTTTCACGGTTACGGTTATAAGCCAACAGTATTTCAGTCGTGAAGCCAAGCGTTGGCAGGTCCTGAAAATAGATGTTGGCAAGAAAGAGGTCGTCGTCACGCAAGCCGGCACTAACATCATTCAGACCACTATTGACGTCTTTCTCCAAACGCCTGAACCAGGCCACGTTATATTGGACCTTATTATTCGAGCGATTACCGAATAGCCTTACCCCGAAGGGGGCATCCTGAAACAAAAAACCCCGAAAATCGCTAGAAAAAGGCTGAATGCCGACCCGGACGCTGTCGAAATCGTAGTTATCAGAGACGTTCCGCAAGTGCTTATCAACAAATGCACTCTGAATACCTATATCGGTTTTCTTTCTGGTTTTGCCTTCGCCAGGGTCCGCGTTAACGCCTAGAATTTCGTCAAGACGGGTATAGTTAAAATTGAACACTGGGGTGAAACGAAACTCCCAATCTACGGGCTTAAATATCGTGTCACCCTGATAATAAACGAACTCAAACGCTATATTTTGCACGAGTGCAGACTGGTCATAGCCGCCAAACACATCATTAGACCCGGGTGCGGCTGTAGATTGCAGGCCAACAGGGGTCGGTACAGAACGCGTCTCACTAAAGGTATCCGATATAGCGGTAACGTTAAAAAACCAGTCGTCTTTAACTGGAAAGTCAGCTTTAAGGGTATTTTGGTTATAGGGGTCGTACCATTTGTTCAGAGGTCCCAAGCTTTGTAAAATGCGCCAGCGATCCGGCATGGCTACGGCGGCGACATAGTCCTCTGGCCTTGGTCGTGGAATATCGGCCGTCAAGGCTAGATTTTGTGGCTCCCCGACAGTCTCTTCTGAATTGTTTGATACGGCTCTATTCGATACCACCTTGCTCGATACTGCGGACGATAAGGCAGGGTATGATGTCGATGTTCTGGCGATCAAAGATGGCCTAGGTACCGAGTCTGGAGAAGGGTCGAGTGCTTTACAGCCGGTGTTATTTGCCTGTGGTATCCAATCATTCAGGGCAGGTGCGCATGGCTGGCTAACTTGCCGTGTTGTAAAACGCTGCGGTTCGGCGTCGGGCGGTAGGTATGATTGAGTAGCGGCAATCTTCGTCGCTGTGATCGCTGGACCTGCAATAGGCTCAAAGCTCAGCCCGATGGTGACCTGATCTACTCCAGGGGTGAAAATTGATGTGATAGCGACGCGGTAGGTGTCCGCATGGCGTATCTCAAGCTCATTCTGCCTATCCTGCCCAAACGAAATGCTGCGAAATGGCGTACCTTGCAGGACATCATTGCCTGGCAATTTCTGATTAAAGCTGATCGCTTCCTGCTCATCCCATCTGAGCCTAAAGCTAGAAGCAGTCATGTCGATCAGGTAGGGCACATGCCGCGATAGAACAATGCTCAGGCCATCTCTTTTGAATGCGTCTTCGTTCAGATCAATCCTTCCGCGCACAAGAGAAGACCTATCTAAGGCGGAGAGGTTTTCGACGGTTTGATTAACGGTTGGTTTGTTAACTGACGGCATAAACAAGGACCCAGCCATATCCAGGGACCGCACGCTGTCTTGCGTATTAACGGCTACTAATAAGGAATCTGCGTCAACCTCGCCTAAGACCGGTGACGTGAACAACCAGCCCGAGCAGCTAAGGATAATGATAGCGCCGAGTTTTGCAGGTATTGTCAACGATGCTATCGCAACGTTTCTGCCAGAAAAGTGTTGGGATAAGGAGGGCTGTCGCTTGCCAAAGATTGCTGTCAACACTGGCTATTTACCCTCGCATACGTTTTCGTCATCGGAATCCGTAAAAGGGTTTTGGGGGCACTGCACATAGCGCAACCGGTAACCATCGGGGGCTAGCTGATCTGCACGAATTTCAGTCGGCGCGTTACCCACGCCGGACTCAAGCACCAGACCAGCATTATTCAATCCAAGAAAAGCCATCATTTCGTCTTGCTCCGGCGCGTCCCCCGCAACGCCCAAGCCACCCACGAGTTCACCATTTCGGTAAATAGGTACGCCTGATGCGAAAATTTGCAGCCCGTTAGCCAAACGCTCAGGCTTAGTGGCGCTTTCATTGCAAGAGAAATTGACATCAGTCCCCGCACCCGTCGCTGCAAAGAGGACGTGCTGAATAATTTTATTATAGGAAACATCGAGTTGAAGACCCGTTGAAAAAATACTCCATTCGTTTAGGTCAGGTTCCTTGTTAAGGGGGCCACTCCCGGCAGATGATAATCCGTCGGGGAAAAATGGCCGGTGGATATTGCTGATAGATCTTATCGAGTAAGCGGTGCCGTCTTCGAATGCCGTAGCCCCGAGTAATGCCTTACTGCGATCAATGTAGTCATCAATGTCGACGGTCTCTCTGACGGTCATGAAGTCGTTTTTAAAATACGTTGCGGGTATCTCAATATCAGAGAAAAAATCAGCAGCACCAAACGATGAAAGCAGCATGGTGGTGCGTGCTTTTTGCAATGACACATCGGCGCCAAAAACTGGCGCGTCACGGTTTCTAATAATACCTAGTACGACGCCATTCGTATCGACCACCGAAATAGTAACCCGACCAAAGGTGTCGAGCGGACGCCTAATTTGGGCCCGCGTTCTTGCGGCTACCGCTAAGGATGACAGGAGAATCTGCGAGACTTCAGTGGACTGCAGCGGGGCGTTGGTCAGGATCGCAGCATCGGACCCATCCCTTGGCGGATAACGGTTAGCGCCAGACGAATCGACAAAAGAAAAGGCATCACTACCTTCAAACACACCTCCAGCGGACTTAATTCCGGATTCAGGCTGGCCGAATACCGTGCCCGATCGAATAACAGCCTCTGCGTACCCTGTAACGTGGATCAATTTACCTTGATCCAAACGACGCTCAAATGGGGGCGCGTCACTTGGATCAACGATCAAGTCACTAAAGCCTATATCGGAGAACCTTAGCGTTTTCCCGTCGACTGTAATCCTATCGGCTCGTCTATTAATGGGCGCCTCGAACGCGTATGTCGCTGCATAAGCGATTAATTCATCGGCGTCTCTATCTTCGTTCTGAACATTTTTATCCAGCGAATACAGGCCGTCTGCGATGACTCCAACACCCCCTACCGGAGTGCCCAGTTTATAAAGCGGAAAGCCTCCCGGGTCAGCGGCTAAACCTAAAGGCGAGCGGTGCGGGCCAACAGATGCATTGCCACCCGTATATCGCTGAAGAAAGTCAGAACAGGGAAGTTGGCTAAACTGCACGCCGTATAGGGGGCCTGCTGGTTGATCCAATTCTCCGGGGTTAAAATTTTCCTGGATGATTTGACTGGCGGTTCGCGTGCTAAAGGCGTTGCCTTCACTCGATAAATAGGCGCCTGTTATGGCTTTAGCGATCGCTCCCAGAGCATCACCGTCACTGCCAAGCGGAAGTGTCACACCATCCAGTCCGGTTAATACGGAGTTAGGGACCGTCGACGTGATATCCAGCGGTTGTCCCTCCTGCGACATACGATAGACCGCCAAAACATTGCCAACGCGATCCACAACCGCGACGGTCGCATTCAAATCCATGGCGTTGGCCTGGTCGAGTGCCTGGGAGAGTACCTGACGAACGTCCTCTTGCGTCAATCGCGAATCCGATGAAACACAGCTTCCGTCGCACTCTACTGAAGGACCCTCATCGACTAATGTGTCGGACCCGCCGCCACTGCCGCTGCCACCGCAACCAGCTAAAAAAAAGGCAACTAGTACTACCAGCGGTAGCCGGCAAAACATAGTGATCGCTTTAGTGGGCAGCATCTTTTCCAAGCTCCATTATTTCGTGTCTAAAAGATCGCGTTTCAATAGCGGGCGATCCTGTGTCTGTATGAAAAACGTGACAGCTTATGCAAGCATTGGCGTTGCGGCCGGCGTCGATGCCGTGGCAAGGCAAGCAAACCTCCTTTTCAGGCATAAGCACATCTTTAGCCTCATGAGAGGTATCTGCGCGATGGCATGATAGGCACGATGTCGAGTCACTGCTTATTCCTGGTACACTCATATGCGTAAGGTGGTTAAACGACGCGGAGGGAAACCAGTTATCGGATATTCGCACAGGCACGATCTGCCAGCGCGCCTCCAGAGGTAAACCCGGAGTTTCCTCCACCTGATGACAAGTGCCACACCCGGAATCTCCAAACTGATGGATCGCCTCGGTCGTCAACCTCGCCTGAGGATCGAGAAGTCCTTCGGTACGTGCCTTGCGATAAAAGTGTGACTCCATTTCAGCGATCACCTCGCGCTCAGAGCCGTGTGGTAGAACTAATTCTGGTTGATCAAGGTCGTAAGTCAGTTGATGACAGCTTTCGCAATTCGCCTCCATAGATATGGGTTGCACGCGTCCGTCGGCTGGGTTGATCTGATGACAGTTAACACATGCCAGGCCATCACCTTTGTTATCTCGGCCCATTTTTTCACTGTTCAAGTGAACGTCGTGTGGAAATTTCAGGTTCGAGTTTTCGAAAATGGTTTGACCGGGCTCTGCATGCTGCTTCACCAACTGCCATTGGGAAGTGTCCTTTGCTTTGCTGTCATACTCCCATAGGGATACTTGAAATTCCGGGTGCGCTGATAACGAAAAGTCCTGCAATACCGGCATGTCAGGGGCCCAATCTTGTTCCTTCCCGTGACATTTCAAGCAAGCCCTGACGCTGTTGTTAACGAGATGACTCGGCTCAACGTGTTCCGCATGACAGTCAGCACAGGTAGTTTTCGTAAAGTGAGCATCGTTTGCGGGTGTGATCACGACATGCTCGCGTATCAGGTCATGACAATCCAGGCATGCACTGTCGGGTATCGCTTCAAAAGCTGCGGTATGACAGGCCTTACAGTCGTTTTTTACACCGACGGTTACATGGGCTCTGTGCAGTTCACCGGCACTCCACGCGGTTTCTCCAGGCGCCATAGCGGCAAAGGGCAGTGCGAAAGGTACATCAACTGACGAATTAACCAGTGGGTAGAGTAGGCCAAATATAAACACCAAAATTAAAAGAGAGTAACTCCAAAAGCGCACACTTATGCGGGTCTCAGAGAGCGTCATGGCAGCTCTTTCAGCCACTGGAACAATTGGGTTTTGGATGATCTGTAAACAAACATCAGAATCAGAATCGGCAATAGTTAACTTGACGGTAAAGAAGCCAACAACGAACTCTTCACCAATTCCCAGGGTTGTCGATTTGACTGATCGGCCATCCGCTGCGATCGATTTGGTCTTGCTTTTAAACCGATACCGACCTTTAGAGGCCGGACTGATTGTAAAACTAAAATCGAGACCAGGAAAAAAGCGGGCGTAGGGGGTTCCTGGGCCTACGGCAAGTGGGCCATCAGTTGAAATGCTTATTGTTTCTGCATTACTGGCCCCGTCGGCGAATTTTAGAGAGAGACGCATCGCTTACCAGTAGAAAAAAATGACGAAGACATGAATCATCAGCCCGATCAGTAGGCTGACAGTAAAAGGAATATGCAGATGAAGCCATATGGATAAAAGCGATTTATAACGCATATCTTTCCGGATTATCCTTAACACCTGCTGGCGACTACCAAAGAGGGAAAATGAAG
>Ga0114994_10002276_pt1 | contig 13992 bp, 11 predicted proteins | sample ArcticOcean_MG_C_9_FD_87043 | JGI IMG/M metagenome (GOLD analysis project Ga0114994, IMG submission 87043) | Marine microbial communities from western Arctic Ocean - ArcticOcean_MG_CB2_152 | ecosystem: Environmental > Aquatic > Marine > Oceanic | place: Arctic Ocean: Canada Basin | collected... | reverse complement strand
GAGGGCCCATCCAAGTCCGCCTCCTGGCCGGCCGACGTCGCGTGCGACAACGGCATCATCCAGGCGATCGACACCGTGCTCGTGCCCGGCGCGTACGAGGGCTCCCGCTAAGCGCGAGCTCAAGCCGGCTCTCAGCTTTAGGTAAGTGTAAAATTCGCCTGTGAATTTCTTGATATCACCTTACACCTACACACGGGCCTTAGTGAACGCACCGGTGGTGGCGCGTCAGCGAGCCCCTAACGATCCCCGTCGCTCGCACCACCGGGCCAGCTCCGTCCGCAAAGCCGCGCGCGCCGCGCGCCACCGCGCCTGCTCGTCGCGCAGGACGCGCAGCGCGCGGCGCTCGGCCGCGTCGAGGTCCGGGTGCCAGAAGTCGACGTGCAAATAATCCGCGGGCGCGTCGTCCGCGTCGTTGTACGCGGAATGGACGAAGGACGTGTCGAAGACGAGGGGCGCCGTCCACGCTCGCGCTTCGCCGGCGACGATCATGCCGGCCACGCCGCTGGCCGCGCGCTCGCCGTCTCCCCAGAGTTTCGTGGCGTAGGCCGCGCGGTCCGCGTCGCGCGTGGCGGCGCTCGCGAGCGCGCGCCGCGGCGCGAGTGCCTGCTGCGTCGCTAGCGACGGCGGCGGCGTTAGTGGTCCGGGCCGCGGTACAAGGGGTCCCGCGAGCGGCACGTGCGCCGTGAGGACCCAGCTCCGCAGGTCGCTGTGCGCCGGCAGGACGCTCCGGGACCGCTGCCGCGAGAGCCCCACGAGACGCGGCGAGCCGTAGACGCGCCGCTGCCAGCCTTGCTCAAATAACTCGTGGGCAAGCGTGGCCCGCCAGGCGCCGCGTGTTTTCAAAAAGGTTGCGGGCGGCGCCGCCGCGAGCGCCGTCGCGAGGCTCACGTGCTCGAAGCCGCACGCTTCGAGTAAAGGCGGCGGCGCGCTCTTTTTCTGCACGCGGCGGAGCCACGGCGTCGCCGCGTCGTACAGGCAGCTCCGCTGGACGACCTCCTCCTCGCCGTCGGCGTACCTTACCATATACGCGTCGTCGACGCGCGCCTTTATGACAGCACCATACCGCTGGGCGTCGCCCGGGAACTTGACTTCCACCGCGGCGCCTTCCACGAGCGGCGTTGAGCACCCGCGCGCGGCCTCGAGCTCTTCCGCAATGGCCGGCGCCGCTTCTATCAAAGGAGCGAGCCAGGGGAAATCTTTGACATCCCACCAGGGCGTCGCTTGTAAACCGGGGTACAGCCCGCCGTGGCGCGCGACGTACTGGTCGCCCACGAGTAAAGGGCGCGCCTTGTCGTCATCGAGCTCCGTGGCGTCCGGCCCGTACACCAGAACGTCCTCGCGCCAGGTCTCGCGGAACTGGGCGCAGAACTGCCCAAAGCGCGGCGGCGGGTCTAGTCCTACCCTCGCGTCGACACGTTGCCAGAAGGCGGCGTCTAGATTCGCGTAGCGCGTCGCGACCGTGACGGCCTCGGCCGCGAGCGCGAGCGCGAGGACGCGCATTTGTTTTTTCACGGGGCGATGGTGCGGGCGAGTTGTGCGCCACGTTTGTTGATGCTGTCGCTGCCTTGCTCGATTGCTAAGCAGTGCATGCTATGTGGTGCTACAGCTGTGGTGCTTTAAGGCTCCAGCTGAAGCGATACTGCGCAGCGCCGAACTTTTGTGCACCCGTCACACGCAACGTCTGTGCACCTATATCGCGCCCTACTGCACAGCCTACACTTGCCACTGCTCTTTGCTCTCTCTTGCTTTTTTTGTTGAGCGCTGCAGTTCGATTGCTTTTGTCAGAGGCATGCCTCGGTCTATGCGGCACCCTTTCGTCGAGAGACTGCACCTGTCCTGGGCTGGGCCCTGGCGAACTCATAACAAAACGGGTTTCTCCAGGGTGTTTCTCCAGGGCGAATCGAGGCCATTTTTAAAGCTGCACAGGCTTGGCAGTTCGCACGTCTCTCGCGCGCCAAGAAGCTGTCTGCGAACGCCCACGGGAACTGTTAGCAACCGCGACCGGTACCTGTACAGACCATGCGGTGGCTGCTCCTGGCCGCAGCAACGAGCGCCCTCGTGCCGGCTCCGCACCGGCAACGTCGCATCACGCACATGCATGCGCTGCCCCAGGCCACGGTGGACCTGAAGGCCCGGGCCCAGGGCCTGCTGGAGGACGTGGAGCGGAATCTGGCGGACGGCGCGGCGCTGCCCGGCAGCGCTCAAACGCTCCGCGCGGCCTACGCGACGGACGTGGGCGCCGGCGTCTTTGGTCCCTTCTTCGAAGCTGCGGGTGCGGCGTGGAGGGCGCAGTGCGGACCCTCGCTGCTCGAGGCCACCGGACGCGTCACTTCGAAGGCGCCCGCGGCCCGCCGTCGCCGCGCAGCCATCTGCCGAATACCCACCGCACGCCATCGCCGCGAGAAATTTTGTGAACGCGATCGAGTACACTCACCGCACGCCATCGACGCGGCCATCGATCGCGTACTTCCCGCGAGCTTGTCTCCCCGCGCAGGAGCACAACGACATCTATGTGGCGTTCCTCGAGTTCTTCATGGACCTGAAATTGGACTACGACGTCTCCGAGGGCGACGGCTCGCTGGGCAGCGACTCCATCTGTCCTTCATCAAACCCGTTGACGGATCTCGAGGACAAAGATACGCGGGAAAAGCTGCCCATGCTCTACCGCACGGCCATGACCATGCTCGACGGCGCCACGCCCGAGGTCCAGCTAGGTATCTGGAAGCTGGTCGTGGACAAGTTGATCGACCGGACGGGCATGTCGAACAATGAGTTCGTCGCCTGGTCGGCGTCTTGTTTGAAAGACGCGTAACCTGTTCGTGTGTGAGTTTGCCCCGACAGCAGCTGTGGCGCGAGCCCTCTCCCTAGTCATCGTGGCCCGAACGCGTGGCGCCGGCCGCCGCGACGGTATTTCGCCTCGGAGGCGTCTGCTCTCCGTTCTATTTGTGGCACGCATCAGATACAGCTGGGTGAGCCGTCGATATGCTCCCACTAAAGTTCGGGTTGACACGTACTCTCACACTGCAATCGAGAGCATCATAAATCCAATGTGAGTACCTCGCCGACCTTGCGCGCGACGCGCAGACCAATCGCGCGGCCTCCCTCCATCCCCGCGCGGGTCACCTGGCAAACACCGGTCGAAAACGCGTGTCGCGCGCGGTTTTATAGCACAAAAACTGCAATCTCTCGCTATTGGCAAACCATGCTTGGAGGAGCTGGACTGCTGAGAGAATTGGTAGATATGATCCAAGCGGCGGCGCATGCGGTGTAGGCGCTTACACACGTTTAGTGCCGACCTTAAGCGACCCCAGAGAGACCTCTGGACCACGGATTGACCACTCAAGCACCGCGAATCAAGAAATTATTTTTTTCGCTCCCAGTAATCGTCTTTTTGGTCTCTCTGGACCAGTATCAAGCAACTGCATGTCGCGTTTCACAGCGGCAAAAGCGCTAAACGGGTTTTTCATCTGCCTTAGATCGAGCATAAAAGTGCATAACGGGCCATAGGCTCGCAAGCGCAAGTCCGAGAGCTGCCATATCACGAGATCATACACGACCATCAGAGCGTGCGTTGCCCCAGGCTGCAAATAAGCATCGGGAGAGCAGCACGCAAGCATGCACGCCGCCCAGCTCCTCCTCGCGCTCGCAGCCGTGCCGCAGGGCTGCGCGCTCTCGCTCGCGCGACCGCGGGCCGCCGTGCGCCGCTCGTCCCCCGCGCGGCTCGCGCGCGGCGGCGCCGCGACCGACGCCGGCGCGCCGCTCCCGACGCGCGTGGCGTCCTTCGTGGACCGCAACTTCTTCGTCTGCGGCATGGTCGCGTCCGTCGCGGCCGCGGCCATCCGCCCCGGACCGGGCCGGGCCGCGGAAGCTTTCGTGGGCAAATACGCCGTGGCGACGATCTTCGTCCTGAGCGGTTTAGGATTGCGCCTTAATGAACTAAAAACGGCGGCGACGAACACGAAGCTCAACGGCATGACACAAGCGTTCAATTTAGTGGCGTTCCCCGCGCTCGCGGTGCCCCTGATCACCCTGCTGCGCAAGACGTCCTTGGACGCTCGATTACTAGATGGTCTGTTGGTCACCAGTTGTCTACCGACCACGGTGAACATGTGCGTGGCCCTCACGCAAGCCTCAAATGGCAACGTCGCCGCTGCTTTAACGAACGCGGTCCTGGGCAACCTGTTGGGCGTCGTTGTGACCCCCGCGCTCGTTTTCGCTTTGATGAAGAAGAGCGTGGCCCTGCCGCCGGCGGCCCAGGTCGCTCAATCACTCGGTGCGAAAGTAGCTTTACCGGTCCTCGCCGGGCAGGTACTCCGACGGTCCTCGGCCGTCCGATCTTTACTCGAGAAGCGCAAACTCCTAGCGAAGCGCCTCCAGGAGCTCGCTTTGCTTTCTGTAGTATGGTGCGCCTTCTCGACGGCGTTCGGGAAGGGCCTCGGCGTGTCCGGCGCCGACCTCGCTTCTCTCTTGATCGGCCTGCCGCTCCTCCACGTGTTGATGCTCCGCCTGTGTTTAAAAATCGGGCGGACCCAGTTCGAGGAGAGGGAGGCGACGGCCTTCGCGTTCTGCGCGTCCCACAAGACGCTCGCCTTCGGCCTGCCTTTGATTCGGACGCTCTTCGAGTGCTCGCCGGACCTGGCCTACTACTGCGCGCCGATCATGGTGCTGCACCCGGCGCAGCTGTTCGTCGGGTCGCTGTTCGCGCCGGGGCTGAAGGAGCGGGCCGGGGACTAATACTTAAGACTCATCTGTGGCCGTGCGCGTGGTCACCATTTTTCGTGCCGGGCTCGCGGTGGTCGCCGCCGCAGCAGTCGTGGCCGCCCGCGTGCGCATGCGCCGCGTTGTGGCCGTGGCCGTGGTCCTCCCGCGCCAGGGCTTGGGCGTCCGCGACCATGGCCTCGAGGTGGCCGACCCACTTGTCCCGCTCGGCCTCGTCGTCGCACGCGAACTGCCTGCGTGGGTGCATCGTTGGTTTTTTCTCGTCGCTCGTCGATGGCGTCACGGCTCACTCTCGCCGCGACGGCGTCGCTTCGAGGTTCGAACACCGCCACGCCGTCGCGCCGAACGACTATTGTACGCCGACGGGCACATGGTGTAGTTCGCCTCGTCCGCTACGCAGACCTCGAAGCCCGGCCGCCCGCCCTGTGTCACCGCGACGCGGCACCGCGCGAGCGGGACCCGCTTCCGCGCGTGCACGCCGTTGCGCGGCTTGAGTCGGCGCAGCTCGTCGTCGTCGCTCCGCTCGTTCCGGAAGTAGCGCAGCGTCGCGCCGTCGGCCACGACCCAGTAGCGCTTCCAGCGGGCGTCCTTGAGCAAGTTCTTTTTCTTGCGTTTGAGTAACGCGCCCTCGAGCGTGCCGTGGGGCGCCGGCGGCGCGTAGGCGTAGTTGTGCTGGGCCCGGTAGACCTTGTCGTAGGTGGGCTTGAAGGCGGCCATCGTTTGGGCTGCGCGGGCAGCCGATGCAGATGCCGAGCTCGAGGCTCGTTCGCAACGTGCGGGGAAATCTTTGCAATAGAGGCAACTCGCAGGACTCCTCGTGCACGCGGCGCGTATCCCCTCCCGCGGCAGAGAGTGGCGCCTGGACGGCTGGATTTGAAAAACCCGCATGTTGGTCTCAGAGCAAGCGCAAAATAGGTGTAGATCACATTAATCACGCTGTCATCGAACACCGAGCTGACGTACTGCTCGCTCGAGTACTGCGCGGATACCCAGATTGAACTGGCGGCGCGACCTGCCCCAGAATAACTCAGGGAGAGCGCTCTCAAAAGAAGAACACGCTCTCAGGCTGCCAAAAAGCTCCGGGAGATCGGACTGAAAAGAGGGAACACTAGCACTCGGGGGCCGCAAAAGACGACATGGTCCGCACGCGCACCGGCGCGACGACGAAACGCAAGGCACCCACGGCCCGGCACCCGGCCAAACGCGCCAAGGTCGCCTCGACGCCGCCGCCGACGCGCCTAAGAGCTGCGACCTGTGCCGCGTGCCTCGACGCCGCCGGCCCGCGCAGCGTGGTCTGCGGGTCGCGGGCGCACCGAGTCTGTGTGGCCTGCGCCGCGAGGCACATCAGCCAGCTCCCTCTCAGAGGTCCGCACGGCCTGCCCGGCTCTCCCGATGATGAGGCCTGGAGTAAAAAGGCGTGGGCGCCGTTCTGCTGCTTTTGCGGCGACGGCAAGCATCGCTTAGAACGCTTCTCGTCAAAGGACGCCGAGGCTTCGTTAAAGAAGCACGCGCACGCGCACGTGGCCGAGCGCGCCGCAAAGGCAAAAGCGGCCGAGGCCAAGAAGGCCACGACGCGCTCGTTGAACGCTCTGTTGAGACTGGGCCAGCCCGTCTACCGGTGCCCGCGGCCGCACTGCGGGGCGTACTGCGTGCACACGGCGTGCGACGATCTGCGGGCGCACCACCTTCAGCTCCTCTCGACGGAGCGCCTGGTCGACTACGCGCCGACGTTCCGGGAGAAGGTGCTCGACGAGCGCGCCGTGCTCCGCCTTGAGGAGCTCTACGCGCTCTGTTGTTCGCCCGCTTTAAAGGCGCAACTCCCGCGCCTGACGGACCCGTCGAACGTGGACGCGCACGGCAAGCCGCTGCGGGGCCCGCCCGTGACCTCGAACGCCTGTTCAAATTGCGGGTTCCTCGGCAACGAGATCGGCGAGTGGCACCGCGTCTGCCCCGACTGCCGGCGGCACGGGCATCCCACTCAGCGCGAGGCCGGCGACGGCTGGCCGACGCCCGTCTGCAGACACTGCGGATGTCAGTTTCACTGAGTCACGGACCCCACCCTCTACTACTTCTAGTACTAGTAAGAATGCTTGTTACGACTCGCGCCGCAATCTTGCACGACGTGTCCGCCACTGGCCTTGGCACCGCTGAAAGCTCGCGAGCGCGCATTTCTCGTCGGTCGTGAGCTCAGGGTGGAAGAAGTCGATGTGCAAATAATCGGCGGGCGCGTCGCCGTCGTTGTAGGCGCTGTGGACGAAGGAGGTATCAAACACGAGGGGCTCCGTCCACGGCCTCGCTTCGCCGGCCACGATCATACCCGCGCCGCCGTTGCGCTCGTGTGCCGTCCCCCAGAGGGCCTCGGCGTACGTCGCGCGGTCGGCCGCGGCGACCGCGGCACCCGAGCGCGTGTGCCGCGGCGCGACGGCGGCCTGCGCCTTTAGCGTCAGCGGCGGCGTGCGGAGCCCGGGTCGCGGTGCGCTTGGCATCGATAGCGGCACGTGCGCGGTTAACACAAAATTCCACAAGTCCGAGTGCGCCGCCAGCGCGGACCGCGGCCGCTGGCGCGACACGCCCACGAAGCGGGGGCTTCCGTACTGGTGAAAGCGACCGCGCGAGGCGGGCGCCCGGTCGCGGCACGCTTTGAGCGCGGCCCGCGTCTCGCGGAACGCGGCCCTGTCGGCGGTCGCCATCGCGCGCGCCAGCGAAAAGTGCTCGAAGCCCGTCGCCTCGAGAGCCCGGGGCCAGGGGTACCGCTCGCGCATGCGTTGGAGCCAGGCCGAGCCGCGCGGCGCCACGTTCGATCGATCGAGGCGCTCGACCTCGCCGTCCTCGTAGCGCATGTCACAGGAGGCCCCTTGCACAGTGTCGATCGTGCCAAAGTCGCTCGTGCCGTCCTCGAAGAAGACGTCCACGGCGCCGCCCGGCGCGAGTTCCGCGGCGTCGCCCCGCGCCGCCGCGAGCTCACGCGCGATGGCGGGTGCCGCCTCGACCAGTGGGGAGAGCCACGTAAAATCGCGTGCGTCCCAGTACGGTGTCGCGGTCAGCCCTGGAAAGGCGCCCCCGTGGCGCGTCACAAATTGGCCCGTGTCCAGGCGTGCCGGCCGCGCGACCTCATCATCTAACTCGGGGGCGGCGGGGTCTCGTGCCGCCTCCTCGTTCCATTGCTCGCGGAACTGCGAGCAGAATTGCTTGAACCGCGGCGTGGCCGCGGCTCCTACTCTACCGTCCACATCTGCCCAGAAAGCGGCATCGATGGCAGCGTAACTCGTCAGGAGGGCTGCTGTGAGCATCCTGCAGCTTTTGTCAGGAGCTATGTAGGGCGAATAACGCACAGCATGCCTGCACAGTGGCTCCAGCAGACCTCAAGCGAGCTACTGCGATGAACTTTGAGCAGCGCTAGCTGCAAGGAATCGATGCAAAGTGCGTTTTTATGAGCAAAAACCCGTTAGAATAAATACCCGCACCTTAGCACGTTACAAAAATTCATACGCCTGCGCAACCACACGAGGCCTGCGCCCCAAAAGGGCTGCCCGGAGCATGCGGGCGGCGCTCTGCCTCGCTTTCGTAGCCGCCCAGCCGCCCGAGAGTGTCTTGCGGAAGCGCGCCGCGGCCGAGTACCTCTACCTGTATACGGAGAGCGGCGGCGCGCGCGTTAACGTCCCGCTGACGGAGTGGCCCGGCGCGTGCAAGGCGCCGTGGCTCAGGACGCCGGAGCTCGCAGTGTGCTGCGCCGGGGCCTGCGCCGACTTCTGCCACGGCGCATGCGCGGGCATCGGGGGCTTCCACGTGTCGAACCCCCCGTCGCTCTTCGACGCGTGCTGCGTCAACCACGTGGTCGAGAGCGGCCGCGTCTGTTCGGAATCGCCGCCGCCTTGCTACGAGAGCGCGCCGCTGGTGAAGCCGAAGGAGGCCTCATCTACTAAAGCCGTGCACGTGGCCATCGCCGCGGGGCGCACGCATGCGCTGGGTTTGGTCGCGGCGGCCAAGTCCGTTGTTGACGCCTCGGCCGCGCCCGACCGGCTGCGCCTCTACCTCGCGACGGACTTGGTCGCGGGGTCGCGGGCGCGCGGCGTCCTGGAGGCAGCATTGCGTTGTGCGCTGAAGGACGTTACGTATGAGCTCGCGCTGGTAGACGCGGCCTTTCTCGCTTCCCACAGTAGCGTCGTCGCGCGAGTCCTGAACCACGAGCGCACGCAGCCCATGAGCGACACGTCCCGACGCCTGCGGAGCTCGCCCGTGAACTACGCGCGCTTCTTCCTCGCGGAGCTGTTTCCAAATCTAGCAGGGAAACGAGTCGCGTACCTAGATCCGGACGTCTCGGTCTTCGGCGACGTCGCGGCGCTGATCGACGGCGCCTTCACGGGGACCTCGCTCCTCGCAGAGCACGACCGCAAGGCGGGCCGGGTGCGGCGGGGCCCGCCGCCCGCGCTGGCCGCGACGACGAAAACCAAACATAATCGAGTCTTGACGGCGTTGTACCGCACGAAGCATGACAAAGACGAGCGCAAGATCTCGGAGTTCAACGCCGGCGTTGCGGTGTATGATTTGGCCGAGTGGAAGCGACAGGGGCTGACGAGGGAAGTCGAGACGTGGATTCGCGCGTCCTTCGAAGACAGTGCGAACAGCACGCTCTCGGACCACCCGACGCAGACGCCCCTGACGCTGGCCGTGGCCTCGAACTACTATCCATTGGACCAGACCTGGAACTGCCCGATCCACGGCGGCCGGAGCGGCACGGCCATGCACGCGGACCCCCTGTGCCTGAATAGGCCGATGATCCGCCACTTCACGGGCGCGCGGAAGCCGTGGTACCCGCTCGGGCGCTTGCGGTTGCTATGGCTGCCAGGCGCGCGACCGGTGCGGGAGTGCCTCGGGGAACTGGCGAACCTGACGGGGGGCGGGGCGATTGTGTGACATAAGTAGTAGTGATTTTTCAAGAACATACTTATAACTACCACACACAGTCTTCCTCCTCCTCCTCCTCCTCCTCCTCCTCGTCCGAATAATACGAGGCGCGCAGAACGATGGGCGGCGACGACCAACGCCGCACGATGGTCCGTTCGTCGCCGCCGGCCGCCATGAGCTTCGCGTAGGCGCCGTCGGCGCGCACCAACTGGATATGCGTTCCCCGCTCGACGACGCGGCCCGCGTCCAGCACGACGATGGCGTCCGCGCGGCGAACCGTCGCCAGCCGATGCGCGACCACCAGCGTCGTCCGGCCCGCCGCAGCGGCGTCGAGAGCGACTTGCACGCGACGCTCCGTCGTCGCATCTAGAGCCGACGTGGCCTCGTCCAGGAGTAGGATGCGCGGATCTCTCACCAAAGCCCGCGCCAGGGCGACGCGCTGTTTTTCGCCGCCGCTCAGGCGCGTCTCGCGCTCGCCGCAGCGCGTCTCATAGCCCTCCGGTAACTTTCGGATGACGCAGTCGACCCCCGCTTTCAGACAAGCGGCCTCAATGAGCTCCTGCGACGGCGCCGGCTCCATGCCATAGGCCACGTTGTCGGCGACGCTGCGATTAAATAAGCGCGGTTCCTGGGGCACGACGCCGATGCGGCGGCGGTGCTCGAGCGCATCGAGATCTCGCACATCCACGCCATCTACTAAGACGCGTCCTCCCGCCGGGTCGCGCAGCCGTAGTAATAGCCGCGCGACCGTCGACTTGCCGCTGCCACTCGAGCCCACTAAGGCCGTCGTCGCGCCCGGCTCCAGCACGAGCCTTAACCGGTCGAGCACCGGCCGCGGCGCCGTGACGTCGTACGCGAAGACGACGTCCTCGAATTCGATGGAGGGCGCCGCGCCGTGGCGTGGCTGACCGCCCACACCGTTCAGGATGGCTGCGGACCCCCGCATAAGGGCGACGTACCGCTCCGCGGCGCCGACGCCCCGCGCGGCCCTATTGGCGGCTTTGGTCGTTTCCTTTAAGCCGCGCTGATACTGCACCAGGGCAGCCCGGAACGCCGCGTACGCGCCCAGGCCCAGGCCCCCGGCCGCGCGCCGCCGCGCCGCGGCCACCAGCAACGCGAGCTCGCCCGCCGCCACGACTATGTCCGCGCCCGCCGCTAGACTCACGTCCTTTCTTAAAGTTTTCGTGTGCTGCCAGATGATCTTGTCGACGGCGCCCTGGAACGCGCGCGCCTCGAGCGGCTCGGCGGCGTGGGCGCGGACGGTGGATCGCAAGCTGAGCGCCTCGGAGACGCGGGCGAGCGCGTCCGCCTCGAGGGCTTGTGCTTTTCTGGTCGCTTTTTTTGCGAGCTTCGACCGCGCCTTCTGGACGAGGAACAGCAAGGGCGCGGAGGCCAGTCCGACGACGGCGAGGCCCGTGTCCGCGCGCCGCATCGCCCACGCGCCGCCGATCAATTTCACCAGGGCATGCAGGGCCGCCGCCGGGAACTCGCAGGCGAGCCAGGCCGCGCCCGGGTCCCGTATCGTCTGGACGAGCTCGCCCACTTTTGCATCGTCAAGCTCCTTGTCGTCCAAGCGTAGGACGCGCTCGTAGCCTTGGGCTTGGAGTTCACTACGCTGCTGGTGGGCGCGCACCTCCAAGAGGCGCCGCTGTAAGGCGTTGCACGCGACCGCGAGGAGCTGGTAGCCGGCCAGGTACTGGATGCGCCGCATCAGGTCGTCGGCGTCGACGTCGTCGAGGATCGCCGCGGAGCCCATCGGCACAACGAACGACTGCAGCGTCAATGCGACGAGCATAATTACCAAGTGCGGGATCAAGGCGACGAAGTGGTCGCTGATCTCTCTGAGGATGAAGCTGTAGACTGGTGGTGGTCGCCAGGGCTGCGGCATCGCTTTGCCGGTTGGTGGTGGCTTGTGCGGCAGGGTTTGCTTGTGATGCATCCTCTTCCAGCGCGTCTCGTCTCGCGCAGGCCTCTCAGCTATTGAAAGGACGTGCCTTCTCAAAAGTTATACCTGCTCCCGCGCCGCGATCGCTTCGCTTGGGCGTTGAGGCCTGGTCGCAAACCCGCGCAATAAACCCGCGCGAAGCGAACGTTCGAGTTTTGTGTTGGCTCCGAGAGCATTCTGACGGTGCTGAAAGCATACAAGAAGCTTGCGCAGCGTTCGATCTCGGCGAACAATCGCAAAAGTCGCAGATCAGAGCGACGATATTGCAAAAAGCATATCGCTATCGATGCAAACTGACGTCGGAGTTGCAACAAGCGGGCGAGTTCTAATCAAGCGCAGACCACAGGCGCAACACCGAGTCCAATTGATCGCGTATCGCCGAGCCGAAGCCGGATCCCAGAGTTGCAGTGCTTTTCTTCTGCACCAATACGCCGCGACAAGATGTCCAGCGCCGCCGCGCCGAACTCGGGCTCCGGCCGCCGCAAGTCGACGAGCTTCATGCGCCAGCTCGTGCAGCTCATCAGCGACCGGCCGGACGTCATCAAGTTCGACGAGAGCGGCATCCTCGTGATCCCGTCGCCGCCGGACCTCGAGACGTTGTTGCCGCACTACTACCGGACTGCGAAGCTCGCTTCCTTCCAGCGCCAACTGAACAACTTCGGCTACCACCGATTAGGATGGAGCCCAACGGCCCGCGGCGCGCCGGCGCCCACGGCCCTCAAGTACCACAAGGTCGTGGGCGAGGCCATGACGCGCACCGGGGGCCTCCTGGAGCTGCGCCCGCTCTCGCGCCGCAAGCGCGACCGCGAGGCGCCGCCGGCGGCCCGCGCGCGGTCCGCGCGGACGGAGCCCACGCGGGGCCGGACGCAAAGCGACGCCAACGCGGCGATGCTCCTCATGTCGTGTTCGAGCGTGCCGGCGCCGAACGAGCTCGCGGCGCTCGGCGAGGCGATCGCCGCGTGACCGCGACGGCGCCCTATTTAATCTTAACAACTGCTCTCCAGTGTCGAGTTGCGCGTCGACGGCAGAGCCAGAACGCCATCGACGAGAGTACTATGCACACACTTACTCGTCCTTCCAGTCCACGCCCTCGATGAACGTGCCGTAGGCGTCGGGCCGCCGCTGGTCCAAGAGCCGCATGGAGCTCCGCACCTCACTTACTTTCGCCAGGTCCAAGTCCACGAACAAAATCTCCTCACCAAAACCGGAGCACCGTTTCAGTGGAGCGCCCCACGGGTCCACCACTACCGAATGGCCGTAGGCCTGGTACGTTGAATCCGGGTTCCTAGCTGGAGAGGCACACACAACAAACGCCTGCGCGTCCAGCGCCCGCGCCCGCGCTAGTAACTCCCAGTGGGGCGGACCCGTGACAGTGTTGAACGCGCCAGGGTAGACGAGTACGGACGCGCCCTTCTTGCGCATGGCTATCGCCAATTCCGGGAAGCGCACGTCGTAGCAGATGGCCACGCCCAATGCATGGTCCTTGCTCAGAGGTGCTACTGTCGCTGCATCGCCCGCCGTCAGCGACTCGGATTCAAAAAATCGGATCTTGCCCGGGACATCTACATCGAACAAATGCACCTTCCGGTGCTTGGCGACTACTACGCCGTCCGCGTCGATTATTGGTGATGTGTTGTACACCTTATCCTCGTGTAGTTCCGGCACCGAGCCGCCCACGATCCACACGTTGCGTTGCTTCGCCAGGGACTTGAGTAATTCCACCGACGCGCCGGACGCTTCATCTAGACTTACAACTTCGGCGTGTTTTCTAAACTGGTCCACCGCGTACGGCGAGTTCCAGATCTCCGGGAGCACGACGACGTCCGCGTGCCCGTCGCAGGCCTGGTTCACGAGCCGCTCCGCATTTCTCAAGTTTTCTGATTTGTCATTACCGACAAGCATCTGCACGACGGCGACGCGCAGCGTGTCGCGAGCGGCCGTGGACTGGGCTCTGGCTGGGGCTCTCTGGGCTGCTAGGCCGCCTGCCAGCAACGGCGACGTCGCGAGTGCGACGCGCGGGAGGAGGCGCTGAAGACGATGCATGGCTGCGTCTTTGCTAGGATTGCTGCGCGATAGAGCCAGTGGCCGGCAAATAACCCATGTTTCTTGCGGGTTTGACGGGTTTCGCGGGTCGTGTTTAACACTCGAAGAGGCGAGCGTCTCTCGCAGAAAGCCAGGCCAAGATGATCATCACAAACTGCGCCGCCTGCGCCGCCCCACTGGCCCACGACGCCCCGCGATGTGTGCGGTGCAAAACCAGATACTGCAACTCGACTTGCCAACACGACCACTGGCGCCGCTGCCCCGTACCGTTAACGGTACGGGGCACACAGGCCCTAGTGAGTTTTGCGCCACTAGCATTTAAGCTGTTTTGCGCCGCTCGTCAGAACGCTGTTCTTCGCCGCTCGTCCTTTCCGTCCCTG
>Ga0114994_10002274_pt1 | contig 14001 bp, 15 predicted proteins | sample ArcticOcean_MG_C_9_FD_87043 | JGI IMG/M metagenome (GOLD analysis project Ga0114994, IMG submission 87043) | Marine microbial communities from western Arctic Ocean - ArcticOcean_MG_CB2_152 | ecosystem: Environmental > Aquatic > Marine > Oceanic | place: Arctic Ocean: Canada Basin | collected... | reverse complement strand
ATCATTGAATTAATTATCTTAAAATATGTCATGCGTGCTTCCCGTCCTTCTGCCACTAGGAGGTTTTTACGCATTGCCTTGTATTTTTCTTCCGCCAGAGCCCACATTGATCTTAGCACCTCCTCTTCATTTTGAGTGACCCCAGTGGCAAAGCACTCGTTAATTTTATCTCGAAGTATAATAATCCTATCGACCCATCGTTCCGGCCTAGGCTCAGAGGGTTCGTCCGCCATTCACGTTGCACTTTTTGCGTATTTATACACGCAAAACCCTCGCGTCATATAACTGGCACTTGTGGCCCCTTTAAACCCCCATTTTCCGGGCATTGGCCCAAGTCCTATCTTGTGACGAGTATGCATCTTCACCAGGTTCATATCCTGCGGCCATGGTTCCTTCTTGGTACGGCATACCTCCCCAGTACTATGGACCGCTTAAGTACTCGGGGCGGCGTGCTCGTTTGCAGCCACGTCGCCGATTGTTCGGAGTCATGGGCTCCGCCCAGAAGAAGTGCGAACCTCTCTAAGACCTCAAAGCCGGACGTTTAGCTTTTATTGCTAACTTATAGACCCGCGCTATAGAAAGCGCCACGTGCGTGCGTTTGGGCGTAGGGTCGTGATAGCGGCCTGGCGGACTTCGCGGCGTTCGGTGGCTGCGGTTTCCTTGCGCACGACGTACCGTATCTCAACGTGCCTGATTGTCTCATCGTTGTTTGTGTTTAAAACGGTCCAGGAATTTGGTTTGCCAATAAGCGCATCTCCTCTTAGCGTAAACGCAACATATTGAGGTTCCTTTTCCGCAGTTGCCAAGTTCATTAGGCACTCGAAAAAATATTTATCGTGGCCGACCCATATCTCCTGCATCGATTTACCCAGAATCGTAAACGGTACATAGTGCATGCTGGTATCGCCATTACCCTCGTAGATTATAAGGTCCCTACCCTGCAAGTCGCGGTCAAGATAAAGAGTAGATGGTGCTAACGCTTTTGGGGTTATCGTATACTCAAGTGTCAGCGCTGAATAGCGGCCATGTGCCTCTTTTTCGCGTTGTTGTTTCAGTGATCGGGCGTTGAGTAACGCTTGGTCCTGTAACGCTTGGTCCTCAGCTTGTGCTGCTGCCATTCTTTCTTGTCTTTTGTGCTCCTCTGTTCTGCCGTAACTATGCCCGAGTAAGTATTCGTCGTAATCGTCGGGTTCGTGTTCGTGCTTGTGGCGCGACTGCGGCGGCGGCTCGGGTGCCCGCTGCGTCACCGCGACGGGGTGCCTGCTACTCACATTAAGGTCCGTTAAACGGGCCCCCCACAGAGAATGTGTTATGCGGCTATCCATTAATGCGGTATAGCGCTGTTTATCGGGATGCCACCTGTGCGATGAAAAGTCCCCGTCGTGGAATTCTATGGTGCACGCATTATCTTCGGCTAATATGACTTTTCCGGCATGATAAGTCCAGACCCATGTTTCCCGTGGAGTACGTACTGTTTCCCAAATACCCTTGTAGTTCAATACTTTTTCCCGTGAATTGTGCTCAAAGCGCCTGTAGATAATATCACCCTTCACCAATGCTTGCTCTATTCTGTCAAGACCCTCGAGCTTAGCATCCCGGTTGTTTTGCACGTCTATTGTCGTCATTCCATGCCAATAGCCAAATGCAGGCTCGGGTGCCGCCGCGGCACCCCCGCCGGTTTCTTCCCGTGGAGGCTTAACCTGGACACCTGCGCCGCGTGCTGCTGTCCGTTCTGCCGCGGGCGCCGCTGCGGCACTCCCGCCGGGTTCTGCCGCGGGCGCCGCTGCGGCACTCCCGCCGGGTTCTGCCCCTAAAGGCCTAAGCATCTTCATTATATCAACAGCATTGATGTTGCTTAGGGTTAGGGTTCGCGGAAAGTCAGTTGCGATGAGAGCGATTTGTAGCCCCTGTGATGATTGGGGACGAAACACCGTCATTTCTCCGTGTTTTGCGGTATACCGCACTGGTGGTTCTGACAACCAGATTCCAATGGTTTCGTAGGTGGCGGGTATGTTACGCTTATCGATCTTTAGCGATAACGTTAGGTCTTCCACGGCAAACCCGGTTTTACTTATCGAATTCAGACGAGGTCCTGTTCCCGTCGTGTTGAAACCGAGTTCATAATCCGTATCCGTCAGTATGTTTGCTTTGTCATCGGGAGAGTATTCCTTAAATTGACCGTGTGCAATGAAGGCTTGTTTAGGATCCGCATCCTTCCAGACCGCCATAGTTACCATGCCACCTAGTAAATGCGCTATGTGCGGGTCGCTTAGGGTTGGTAGGGCGCTAAGAGCTCGATACTGCGTCACCGACGATCCGCCTCCCTGCGCCGCTAGCGCTTCCTGTTTTGTCGCCTTGTACGTCTCAGCGTTCACTTTAACATCCCCGTCGCTGCTTATTTGGATCGTTGTTTCTGCAATTTGATACATTTCTCCAGCATGATAAGCAGTAACAGTACTAATCATTTCTACCGGCACCTTGACATAAAGTATATTGACCATGATGTAAAGTGTCATTTGCATATTGTTGTATATAAATAGTAGCATTAACGCAACGGATAACGCAACGCGGCAATCTGTTGTTCTAGCCGCATTATGTGCCTGCGCTGAGCCAATGCGTCGGTGCAGTGGCAAGGCGTGTCTGGCCACACTGCATTGACATTGTATTGAATGTGCTGACCAACGGTGGACAACAAGCACATAGCAAACAGGGCATTCATGATATGGTTTACAATTAAAAAGGTTTACAATATTGTTCCGAGCAAAGTGGCGCGAAGTTTGACCAGAGGGGGAAATGGCATTTTTTCCCAGCAAGTGGCGCTCTTTGATTTTATTTAATTTGATTTGATTTGAATCCACTCTTCTCCGTTTACGGGTGGCTTTTTAGAGGGGGGAAATAAGGCTCTCAGTCCGAGGGTCAATAAAGTTTTAAAATAACTTGTAATATCTTTAACATATAGTATGAGAATATGCATAGTGGTGATCCAGTGATATATAAAACCTAACAGAGGGGGGGGGGCCCGGGGGGGTGGAGATTTCCCGTATAGTGGCAAAAAAAAGGTGGAGATACCGAGACTCGAACCCGGATGCAAAGGTGGGATTGTCCAATAAACATATTGTTGTCCTCTTCAATACACTGACCCTACCCACATCCCCCTGCTCCAGGGCGGGTTCGAACCGCCGACTTGCAGCTCATAAGACTGCCACTCTACCGACTGAGTTACAAGAGCTCTGCATTCGGTGAGCAATGTTTTGTGGTATATATACAGCGTGTCGAGCTGCCAGATTTTATTTCAAATCAAATCAAATTAAATAAAATCAAAGAGCGCCACTTGCTGGGAAAAAACGCCATTTCCCCCTCTGGCCAAACTTCGCGCCGCTTTGCTTGAAATGATATTGGACTATATTTAAAACCGCTTGTATTCCATGACTAAACATCCGCATAAGCCTTGTTGGCAATGTGTACTGTGCAACCGTGTGCTGTGCAACAAGTACTCTCTCGCACAGCATCAGGTGACATGCAAGGGCCCAAAGCCGCCTGATCCCTCGACGACGTGTGAGCGATGCAACCGGACGCTGTGCAATAAGTACTCTCTCGCACAGCATCTGGTGACATGCAAGGGTACAAAGCCACCTGAACCCTCGACGACGTGCGAGCGATGCAACCGGGCGCTGTGCAATAAGTACTCTCTCGCGCAGCACATGGTGACATGCGGTCGGCCGAAGAAAGCGAAGATCATGCGCACTTGTGATATCTGCAAGGTGTACACGACACCACGTGCGTACATGCTGGCACGGCACCGATCAACATGCAAGCCACCGCCCGAGGTGTACCGCTGTGATCGCCCAGGGTGCAGTCGGCGCCGCTTCGACGACAAGAAGTATTTGCTCTCGCATATGATCAATCTGCACGGCATGGAGCTGGATGCTGCCCGTGCAGTGGTCTATATTTAAATTTTAAATCGTCCATTAATTGACATGTGTGACGACGAGGACTATGACGACTGCAGTGATGTCTCGTTCGTGCCCTGGGACGACGACGGATACGATCTCTTTCGCGAGCTCGCCGAGAAAGCACCGAGCGTAACCATGGAGCACGCTCTGGACACGGCGATGCGCACCAACAATGTGCCGCTGCGGTGCTACTACGAGGAGCACGGCGAGAAAGCGGCCAAGGAACTTTTCCCCCACCTGCACCCGTCGGCTCTGGCCGAGTACGATCGCCTTCCAGTCGTGCGCGGCAGCGGTCTCCCTTCCGGCACTTTCTTCGTGCGCAGCTACGAGGGCGAGGTGTGCGAGATCCCCCCGGCGGCCGCGCAGCAGCATCGCATGTATGCCTTTCAGGCGTCTTGAACTGCGCAGGATTGCAGCAGTTGCTTGTAGCGCGCCACGATCCATTCCGTGCGCACGCCGTGCAGGTTCAGTGGCCTGGGCACTAGCTTCAGCGCGCATAAAGAGCGGAGCGGGACGCGGTCTGGTACGTACTGCCACTGGTAGTTGTTGCTTGCGCGTACTGGCACTATTCGGTGATCAGTGATGGAATCGTTGTCTATGGCAAACACTTGCCCTCGTACGAAGTGGCAGTTCATGGGGCGGTCGGTGTTTCCCATGATATAGTCGAGTGCCGCGATCATAGCGTGTCGTACGCCGTACCCCGGGTTCGCGCAGTTGTCGCTGCACGTTGCATCACCGCATTGCACGACGTCCACGGCGGGGGTGATCATCAGCTGTTGCTCCAGATCGAATGCTGCCGGTAAAAGAATGGAGCCGAACCCCAGAAGCATGCCGATCTGGTGAGTGGCATACTCGGCGTGCACGCCCGTGGTCTTGATAAACACGTTTGCGCCTCCGTATACTCCAAAGTACTTGTCGGAGGTCCAGTGCTTGCGCAGCTCTGTCACTGCATGCACGTGCTCCAACACAACCCCGTTGAATACACTGGGTTGTAGGCTCCGGGCAAAGCCCTGGCGGTCGCCAAAGACGCCGTATATGGCGCACATAGGGAGTCGCATTTATGTGTCTACTAGCGGCCGTGTGCGCATCCGCGGCGCGTGTGTAAACGATGCCCCACTCTGCAACTTGCACGCCGTTGGTAAGAAAGAGCAGATCGTGGGGTTGCCCACGTCCCCCACGTGCACGGCGGCATTCGGCCGCAAGCAGGGGGAGGTGCGGCCGCTGGCTCAGTAATGTTCACCCTTTTGTATGCCATCTGCGGTGTCTTTGGTGATCGAGAGGGGGTGGCACGGGCTCTGCGTCGCGTCGTTGTTGCCAATAACTTCAGACTACCGATCGCCCTTACGTGGGTGAAACACTTAGGAATTCCATATGACATTGTCAAACCAGAAATTGCAACAACGCACAACATCGGAGAAGCGTATGCCTACATGCAATGGATTGTGGAGAACTACGACAAGCTACCGGAGTATACGGTTTTTCTGAGCGACGCTGGGCCTCACCATTGGCACGTGGTCCAATCGTGGTACCCGCTGGTTAAGTCAGCGCAGCCACGGTGCTACGAGGCAAGTGGGACATCGCTGCCCGAAAAGTGGCGCCGTTGTTATCTTGTGGACTGCCTGCACGACGAATGGCCATGTATGCGCAACATTCTAAGCGCGTTTAATTTAACGTTTGATCGAAAACAAATTGATTTGGTACAGGGAAATGAGTTTGTACTGGCTGACAAAGCGGTACGTAGCCATCCTAAAAACGAATACCAGCACATGATTGCGATGATGCGCGACAAGTCCAACAGCTGCTCGAGCCAAAAGTGGGGATATGCTCTCGACCGCCTCAAACGCTTAATTTGGCACAATTGCAACTAAGCTGAACTCCACACAGCAGCAGTCCGCGCCACCCCACTCTATGTTGGGCTCCTTGTGGAAGATGGCAAATCCCGACGCGTGCAGGTGCTGGAACAGATCCGCCACCGCCGCATTGCCATTCCACGCGTGCACCTCGACGGCTATTTGCCCGATGTTGTCCAGCGGACCGGACAGCGCCTCAAACTCGCTGCCTTCGATGTCCATCTTCAATATGTCGATGCGCGTGTGACCGAGGCGACGCCGGGTGTCTGCCAGAGATGTAATAAACTCCTGGTGGAAGCGAACGAAGTGCGGCGCGTTGTACTGCACATCCTTGTCAAAGGTATGTATCTCACACTCCGGCTTGATGGAATGGATGGCACGCTCAAACGAGTAGTCCCCTCTGCTGCCCATGGAATAGACGATGCAGGGTGACGGGAGACCATGGGGATCGCAAATCCACTTGGATCCGTCTCCACCCGCGCCCACCAACGTATCATACATACAGCTCCAGCTGGGGTGGAAGTAGTCCTGCCACATCTTACGGTGCGTGAGACGGCGAACCATATTGGCATCCGGAAGCATGCTCGATATCTGCTGGTGCAGTGCTTGCCTGCGGTCGACGAGCGGCCGCGTGAGCCCCTGCCGGTCTCCAAAGACACCGTGCATCAGCGGAGTGATCCAATACATTTGTGCCTACAGCCCGCTGCCCTCGCGAGGGTCCACCCTCTTGCGCTTCGCCAGTGCCTCGGGCTCGGGCTCGTCCGGCTCCTTGCGCTTCTCCAGGGGCTCGGGCTCCGCCAGTTCCTGCTCGTCCGGAATGACCGGATCCGCCTCGCTGGACTCGCTGGACTCGCTGGACTCGCTGGACTCGCTGGACTCGCTGGACTCGATGGACTCGCTGGACTCGATGGACTCGCTGGCCTCGCTGGCCTCGTCGGCATTGCTACTGCTCTCCCACGCCTTGAGCACAACGGCACAGGTGACAATCATTTTGATCCTCTCGCCCGCGCTCATGTCCTCGTAGCCCTCGCACATCTTCGCCAGGTTCAATGGTCCGTTGCGGTCTGCCACCAGGTCATCGAGTCGGCCGGCATCGGCAGCGTTCTTGATGAGCGCACGTGCGATCACATCTTGGACGGTCGCCATGAAATTAAATAATGGAGGCCAATGTAATTCAAATTTGAAGTGGCCCAATTCCGAACGGTGCGATGGACTACACGAACGGCCCTTTCGGCCCCAACGAGTACGCCGCCGTAGCCGCCAACCCCGAGGACTTTGACAGTGTCGATACGGCGGCGACGGTGGTTCGTTACTGGTGCTGGTCGAAGGACGAGCGCTGCAAGTGCACGCTGCTGCAGTTGCCGATGCACCCGCACTATGCCAACGAGGTGGCGGAGATGTGTGTGCGTGGCGGTGCGATGGACGTGCTGGATATTACCCTGCTGGCCAAGTACGCCCGCTGCGTGCAGGCCGCTCGGATGTGTGTGCGGCAGCTAGTGGTGCGCATGTGCATCAACGCAACGCGGTTCCTGCCGAGGCACGTCGACGTGGCGCTGCAGATCATCAGTACGGTCTCGCGTGACCTGGGTGCGGCTGTCGAATACTTCGGTGCCTACTTGTGGTGTATCTCGGACGTGTATCCGCTCGCGACCAGAGTACTCGCGGCGCAGCTGGCCGCGGACTCCCCTGCATCGGGTGACAACCGCCGCTACGCCATCTCGGCACACGTGGTCGACCTGACGCGCCTGGCGCCACATAGCGACCCCGCTCTGTGCATGCTTACCGAGGTCGACATCATGGACAACGAGGTGCCTGCGCTACGGCTTGCCGGTGAGCTGCTGCGGTCGCGGCCGTCTGACACTGGCCTGGACATGCTGGCTGAGATTGGCTCGGAGTGGCCCGATGCTGCCATCGACCTTGGCGTGCTGGTCCCACTGCGGATGCATGACATGCGGATACCCGACGCGATGCTGAGTGTTCTGGCCACGGACGTGCCTCGTAACGAGCAGCACCTTCTCGCGTACCTGATGGTATATGGATCGGTGCCTAGCAGCGCGTGCCGATTGTTTAGCAACGTGCTACAGTGCTTCGCCGTGGAGACGCGCGTCGTGTATGCCCTGGAGATTTCCCCGCGCTTGGACGAGCTTGCGTGGCCCGAGGCATTGGCTGCGTTCGACGAGAGCTACGCGGGCTGCACCGTGTTCACCGCACGGGACGAAACGGAGGTGCGCATACTGACGGCGCACGTGCGGCGGCACTGCCAATATTTCCGCTGCGACCAGGCCGATACTTCCCAGTTTCGCGCGGCGGAATGTACCACCGACGATCTCTTGGCGTTCCGGGATCTGCTGTACTATGACCGTGTGCCGGATAGCAGGGACCTGGAGCATCTCGGGCGGGTCGCTACCCTGGCCGACCTGCTGTGTGACACGCGGCACACGTGCATGTGCGTGTCGCGATTGGCCAGGCAGGATTATTGGTTGGCCTATGACCTTGCCAAGGGCTGGCCGGCGGTGCGTCCCTGGCTGATCGACTCCGCGCATGTGCAGCTGGAGCGGCTGGTGAGATGCTCGCGGATCGTCGAGATTGCAGACATGGTCGCCGGGGTACTATAACCGTGATGGTGTTGCTGGGTGAAAATGAGTAATGGTCCGCTCGTGCAGTCGGCAATGTGGCTTTTACAAACCAGAAACAACACCTCAATCAAGAAGACGAAGGAGGACAAGGCGAAGGAGAAGGCGGCGAAGGAGCAAGCGGCCGAGCACAGGAAGGCTAAGAAGACGGCGGAGCCGACAAAGGAGCAGATAACGGCGGCGAATGTGAAGGAGCAGAAGAAGAAGGCGAAGAAGGAGAAGAAGGACAAGGCGGACAAGGCAGGGCGAGACAAGGCGGTAAAGGATCTCAGGCGCACTTTCACGAAGAAGAATGCGAAAAACGCGCTCAAAAGGGGGGCGACAGGAGGCTTCGGCTTAATTCGCAGCGTCAAGGATATATTGAAGAACCCTAACCATCCTGATGAGCTGGCGCTATTATTCTAAGTGGGATGCCCAACTACCGCGGTATCGCTGCGGAGCTCGCGTGGCTCGGCTTCCTCGTGAGTGCGGTCGCCGGTGGTGGCACGTGGGTGATCATCCATACCTGGGAGACGACACGTAATACACTGCAGACTATGCTAGCGGCTATGCTGTACGTGGCGGTCGTGGCCCTGTTCTGCACGCACTTTCGTGCACGACGGTCCGCTCGGCGGCCTCACTACTTGCCCGTTCACATTCGTTATCCGGGGAGTACCGCTGTGTAGCAAAAAAAAAAGATGGCAGATGCGGCCGGCGGGACTCGAACCCGCGAGTGCGAACACAAAGGGTTTTAAATCCTCCTCCTTGGACCAACTCGGACACGGCTGCATAGGAGGTACGTAAAAATTAGTGTATATAATGAGCAGATAGGCAAAGGTAGGTATTGATGAAAAAGGGATATGGACTGGCCAAGCAGCTGGATGAAGCGCAGGCCGAGTTCACTGAGTTACAGGACGAGCTCGCTCAAGCCCGTGAAGGATTGCGAGCGCCTGCTTCTGCCATCAAACTACTGCAGGAGCGGGTTATGGCGATAGCAGCTGCCCGTTCTATCCCACTGTTACCGTGTCCCATTTCCACTTGTGATGGGGTTATGGCGATCAAGTTGAAAACACTTCCCCAAATATTCGTGGGTGGGGAGCTGCAGCCAGCCCAAGTCCCTCCGTCGAGATGTCCTAGTTGCAGAGAGCAGTTGGTAGCCGTACATTTCTAAAAGTAGCGGCTCAAGTCCGTTTGCGTCAGTTTCGGTCGATTATCTCGTGTCCGTTTGTGTGTCTGGCGCCACACGAGCGTCTCTGGTGCGCCCAGTGCCCGCAAGATGCCGGACTGTCCCGTGGCCATCACGGTGCCCTGCACGGGCGCGAAGACCTGGTCGACATCGGGGCTGCTGAGCACGAGCAGTCTTCGCATGGCCTGTGTGATCTGTTGCGCGTACCAGTGCGTGTCGAGCTCGTGGTGCGCCTCGTCGAACTGCGCGGGGTGCACGGCGCGGTCTCCTACGCCGCCGGGTCCGCGCGTCACGACGTAGGGTATGCGGTCGCGCACGGCGGGTGTGGGGGTCATCTGCCGTGCGACGCGCACATGGGGCGGTTGCACGGCATAGTTCTCTGGTTTCTTCGTGAGTTCTTTCGCGATGGTAAAGTCGACCAGGTCATGGTGCCATCCTGCCAGGATATGCGTGAGTGCATCGCGCACGACTTGGTCGGCTCCCTGGGGGCTGTCGTGCATGACGAGCTGCTCCATGGCCTCTCTCTGGATGGCGGGCAGGAGCGGGAAGTTGTCGCGCCGCACCATCTCAAGCCCCTTGACGTCAAGTTCTCCGTCTCCCTTGCCCTCCTCGAACTTGCGTCCGCAGTACCTCTTCTTGCCCCTGAGCAGCAGCGGTCTGTAGACTTTCTCGAACTCGAGCTTATTGGGCTTGGGTATGATGGCGTCCACGATGGCTGCTAGTTCCTCTGCGCGTCTGGACGCTTGTGCAATATCCGTCACCCCCTCTAGCCGTAGGAAGACGGAGTCCGTGTCTCCGTATACGCACGTGACGCCGGCCTGTCGCTCGCAGATGGCTTTGGTGCCGAGCGTGAGCTTGCGTCCCATTAACGTCACGGCCGCTGCGATTTGTGGCTGTGGCAGCATGCCGAGCTCGGCTGCGCCCGTGAACCCGTAGATCGAATTCGCGACCAGCTTGAGGGCGAGCTGCTTACCGTTGGCCACCGCTTTGGCCAGTCCGGATGCGTGAGCCATGTCCCTCTTGGCTTCTTTGCGCCGTGCCAAGAGCGTGTTCAGTATGGTGGGCAGTATGCCTCTTGGCTCCCGGGCGAACGCTACGCTGCCGCACCTGTGGTATCGTCGCGCGTCTGCGGGTATGGCTTCCAGCAGCGACTGCGCGTGTCCCACAAACCCCAGCAGGCGGGTCGCCACGAGCTCTGGCACCTTTAGGCTGCGTGCCAGCTCGTAGGCGGTGACTTCTATTCGCTGTGTGGTATAGCACATGTTGAAGGCCATCATGATGGATGGGTAGAGGCTGGCGAAGTCGAGCGTGACGACGCAGTCCCTGTACAGTCCTGGCATCGGGTCCAGCACGACGGCACCTTTGTAGCCCACGGTGGTCTCCGGCACATCGTCTGGTATGTAGATGCCACTGCGGTGCGCATAGTGCGTCAAGAGTGTGAACACGCGTATTTGCTGTCCTCCGTTGACGATTTTGTCGAGCGGCACGTAGGTGACCTTACTCATCTGCACCGCGTTCATCCACACATTACGCGTTCCCCCCAGCTTCCACACGAGCCACGAGTCCTTGAGGCAGTAGGTCGCCATCTGGCTGCGCCCGCGCGTGTCATCCCACAGGCGCCGCATGTCGCTGTAGTGCACGGGGGCCTTGGTGGCACCCAGATGGTGCTCGGACACATCCGCCAGCTTGTACGAGCGCTCGCTGTGCTGTGCGCGCCACATGCCGAGCATGTCTGCCACAATGCGCCCTGGAATCTCGATGGCCGTATTCCCATTCTGCAGCTGCTTGACACGGGCGAGTGCTCCAGCTCGGCCCAGCTGGCAGGACAACCGGCACCGCTTGATCAGGTACGGCAGATCGAAGCCGTTGATGTTCCAGCCGGAGATGACGTCGGGGTCGGCCTCCTGCACGAATTGCACAAACTCCTGCAGCATGGTGGTCTCGCACGAGGCGACATGGACCTGGCAGCCTGCTGGATCATACTCGTCGATCTGTGGCAGTGCGGCGTCCGTCTCGCGCCAGGTCCACAGGTGGCACTCGCAGTCTTCCCCCACGAGCATGTTGCGGTCGAGCACGGCGGAGATTTGTATGATGGGATCGCATGCGGCATCCGGGAAGCCCCCGTCCGCTTTCGGCAGGCACTCCATGTCGAACACCATGAGCGTGAACGGCGCCCACGCTTGTGAGGTGGTATCGGCCGCCCTGGCCATGTCGCTGTCGCTGTCGAAGGCGGTGCGCGTGAACCAGGTGCCGGGTGGTATGCTGTTGCGCGCGTACCAGGCCTCTACCTTGCCGAGCCGCCTGTTGTACCATCCGACCCCCGTCCCCCGTTTCGGCGGGCGGCCCCTGATCGAGTACTCGGTGAACTGTGAGCACATGTCGGTGGCGAGCAATCCCCTGCCCGCCACGCGCCGGATGTCGGCCCGCTTTATCTCCGGGTAGCACGCATCGCGCACCCACACGGTCCGGAAGTTCGGTACCGTGCACGTGACGGCGTCTCCGCGCGCGTTACGGCCGTAGAAAGTGGCAGCTCCGTCTCTCGCGGACGCCGTGTGCGCGAGGACTTGCATGGTAGGTATATAAGGATTATGGGCCCGAGTGATGGCTGATTGTGCGCAATGCGGAAAGTCGGCACCGCCGGAGGGACCGGAGTTTCGTAAATGCGCGAAATGCCGAACTGCCGTGTACTGCAGTAGGGATTGCCAGAAAGCGAACTGGAAAGCGCACAAGCTTGCTTGCAATGCGGAGTTCATAGCGGCGGCGCGCCGAAACCAGACACTCGCTGAACTACGTTTGGCTGAAGCAATGCGAGCACTGCACAGGGCACAACCGGCGCGAGATATGATGCGCGAGAGAGCTGCAGAAGCGCGCCGAACCCAGATACTCGCTGAAGCAAATTTGGCTGATAAAAAAAAGGAACTGGACAACGCAAACCAGGCCAGTGCAGCGCTGGACGCGGAAATTGCGTTACAACAACGACTATCCAGGGCCGGCGACGGTGGTGGTGGAGGCGGCGGTGGCGGCGGTGGCGGCGGTGGTGCCGGTGCTGCGGCGCCAACGTCGCCGGAGCCAACGTTACGTGACTTACTTACAGGCGCGACCTTACAGCGGGATGCCACTCCAGCTGAACGGGCCGCGTTTAGGCGTATGCCAGTGCATCTCGACCGGACGCCTGAGAAGGCCAGCGTGGACCCTGCCGATCGTCTACACTTCCAGCACATCTTTGACGCTTGGGAGCGTATTCCGGAGGACCGGAGAACCAGGCGCGGGGTCAGAGGCACCAGCGAAGAACACCTGTTTGTGCGTTACGACGGGTTCCACTTGAGTATTCATCCGAACAAAAACTATCGCGGCAGTATTCACTTTCGTAGAAACGACCGCGGGCCGTATTTGGCCCAATTCGTGCAACGTGAAGCAGAGGGGAGCGTCGACAGCATCACTGGGTGGTATTTCTTCGTCGAGGAACTATATGCTCCAGTGCGTACGAGTCCCGAAGATGCCATACTCGACATACGAAGTACCCCTGACCCTGGCCGCAAGGTAGAGTATGTGGCCGACGAAGATGAGTTTAATGAGATCATTGCGTTTATTAAGAGTACGGTACCCGATGTACGCGTAGGCATGGAGAAAGCACTTGCGGAAGCGCGCGTAAAGCTAAAGTTCTAGGGCCAGATCGCAGTCGCAGTCGGGCCGTGTACGTCGGTATCCAATGATGGGTAAGACTTGTGCTTCGGCCAATTCCCTCCGGCACGTCCGTGTGACTATAGTTCCGTCGAACGCTGGCACCAGGTCTGCCAGCCTGAAGATCCATCCGCACTCGTCACACCGTGCATGCACCGACACCGGCATGGGGGTAGTACGACATCCAAATCTGATGGCTCGATGCATATCGTTTATGTGCAGCAGCACCTAAATACCGCTAGCGCAAACCCCAGCAAGAGAACAAGCAGGGCCATTGTCCAGTGCGACGGCTCTCCGCACCACTTGAGCACGTTGTCTTTGCGCTGTTCACACTCCAGCGAGGCTTGGCTCATGAGCCATACGCTCGTAACAAAGCACAGCAGCAGCAGTATGAGCAGGGCCCGTCTCATGTCAGTGTCGCACCCTTGGTACTTATAACCCCGCGCCGGACTTTTCTTTCTTGAATTCCGACTGGGGTCCCGCGCTAGCGCCCATCAGTTCCATCTTCTCCTCTTTGCTCCACGGGTCGCCCTCTGTGGCCAGGTCTTCCGCCGCCATCCCGCAGAACGTGGACATCTGGCGCTGGAACGCGGCCCAGGTAATGATGCCCATCTCGTACGCGGCAGTGAGTTCACTGACGCTGACCCTTGGCATCCGTTCGAAGCGCACGTTCTCCATGCGCTCTTGCACGGTTTTCTTGACATTCAGTCGTTTGCGTT
>Ga0114994_10002273_pt1 | contig 14001 bp, 13 predicted proteins | sample ArcticOcean_MG_C_9_FD_87043 | JGI IMG/M metagenome (GOLD analysis project Ga0114994, IMG submission 87043) | Marine microbial communities from western Arctic Ocean - ArcticOcean_MG_CB2_152 | ecosystem: Environmental > Aquatic > Marine > Oceanic | place: Arctic Ocean: Canada Basin | collected... | reverse complement strand
TGGATGTATCCATCGCGTCGGCGGCGACGGCGCTGGGGTCGTTGCTCGGCTGCTTTGGGATACAGTTCATCCTGCTGAAAGCGACCAAGAATCTTAACGCGCGGCAGGTGGTCGCTTATGGCGAAGAGTATCGAGCGTGGAAGGCCTGGCGCGGTCCGGTCGCCAAGGCCGAGACGGCCCCGGGGTCCAAGACCGGCGTCTCGGAGTTGTATAAGTAGTAGTTCCTTATGATCCGCCCCCACGCCATCGACGCTTCCAAGGTGGTACTGGTGACCTGCCGCAGCTACCCGGGCGGGCGCAATTGCGGGCGCCGCAAAAAAAGGGTATGTGCTATAAACTTAGGTTCGTTGCGGCCCCACGTTTTCGAGGGGGCGATTAAAGCCTCCACGCCGGTTCATGTACTGGCGGTACGAGCGGTTCTGGTTCTTCTTGATGGCTCCGCGCGCAGCGCCCGTCTGGTTGTCGGCGACCTCGGTTCCAGCAGTGGAACCAAAGCCACTAAAACCCATCATGCGCGCCATTTGTGCTTCCTCGGAGTCGTCCTCGGGCGCGAAGGCGGCGGCCGCGTCCGGCTTCGCGGAGGCGCCCTGAGCCGCGGCCGCGTCGGCACCGCGCATCTTCGCGACGACGGCGCGCCGCGCGGCGCTGGCACTGTCGGAGCGCGACCGGCTCCGGGAGCTGCTACGGCTCCGCGAGGAGGACGAGCGGCTGCGGCTTGAGCTCCGGCTCCGCGAGGACGAGCGCGAGTAGGACCGCCGGCCGCCGCCGCCGCGCGGGCTCGGCGACCGCCGGCGGCCGCCGCCGCGTGGGCTCGGCGAGCGTCGCCGCCGCGGCGGGCTGCGGCTACGGCCGCGGCTCCGGCTGCGGCTCCGACTGCGCGACGACGAGTAGCTCGGCGACCGGCGGCCCCGGCGCGGTGGGCTCCGCTGCCGCCGTGGCGGGCTCCGACCCCGCCGCGGCGGGCTGCGCGACCGGCGCCGCGGGCTCGGCGACCGGCGCCGCGGCGGGCTGCGCTGGCGCCGCGGCGGGCTCGGCGACCGCGACCGCTTCTTCGCCGCCTGAGCGGCGCTCCCGAGCATGGAGCTGATCGCGTCGTCGGGTATTTCGCCATCGGCGACCGCCGCAGTGGCGCCACCGGTCAGTATTTCGCCATCGGCGACCGCCGCGGTGGCGCCACCGGTCATCCATGCGGGGGTGGTCATGCCGCGGCCGCGGCCGCGCCCGCGAGGAGCAGGCATGGCGCTTTTTGCACGTCTGCTCGAGGCGGTGCGCGATGCGGCAGCGCGGATGCCAGAGCGGCGGGCTTTACCTAGTGTACAGCTGCGACAATGGTGCCCACGTGTGCGCAATATCTGCGCAAGCGAGCGTCGCGAGCCAGTTTTGCGTTTTAGCCGGGTTTTGTTGCACGGGTTTTACCGTGAAAAAAGCACTTAAAAAATGTGCTGTCTGTTGCCGCGACGAAGAGCTGAAAGTATGAGCAGCATGACGCGTGGACAAGCAGCATGACGCTTTGACACGCAAGCTCAAGTTCCATCATCCTGATCTCATCCTGTAAAAAGACGAGGCTGCATCTGCTGCACACTCACAAATGAGGTCTCTGCTGCACACGCGAATGAGGTCTCTGCTGCACGCACGCATGGGGCATCTCCCAAGGCTGTGCTCCAAAACAAGCGCGCCCCTGCGACGGCACGCGACGACGGCACCGGCCGAGCGCGCCGTGCCCGTCCACGCGCGCTACCTCGCCAAGACGATCGACGTCGCGCTCTTCCAGGAGAAGTTCGTCCAAAAAGGAATAAGGAGAAGAACCTTTGAACGCGACTCGGTCATGCTGACGATCAACACGAGCGAAGACAGGCGAGGCCACGTCGTGGTGTTCAACTACGGCGCCGTGGTCTTCTTCAACGTGCCGCGGGGACTAAGGACCTGGTGCCTCCAGAGCTTCGCGCCCTTTTGTAAAGATACGATCCCCGACGGCTTCCAGCCCGTCGAGGACTACAGCTGCAAGGTGATTGACGGGGGCCCGACCATCGGCTTCGACAGCGTGGCGCTCCCGAAGCTGGACGGCCACAATCTCGCGGTGATCGCCACGGTCTTGGCGCAGAGCGTGGCGCTGGACCACTACGCGGCCAAGGCCGACGCCATGCTCGAGGCGTTTACTCGTTTAAATTCCTCCGTGGAGCGGACGGGCGTCTTCTCGGCGCTCGAGAAACGGAGTCTGTTCCGGCTCGTCGCTTTAAACAACACGCTGTTCACGGACGTCATCGCCAAGATCGGCATCTTAGAACGGAGCAACACGGCCTGGAAGTATTTGCAGTACGCGGATATCTGGGAGGGCCTCCAGGACGAGTTCGAGATCCGGGACCGCTTCTGGAAGATCGAGTTCAAGCTCAACCTCATCCAGCAGAACTCGAAGTTCTTCCTCGAGGTCCTGGCGACGGACAAGTCCAACACGCTGGAGTGGATTATTATCCTGCTCATCTCGATCGAGATCCTGGTCATGGGCGTGGAGATCGCGCACGCGGTTTAAATACACTGTATGTTTACCGCCCAACACGGGCTATGTACAAATCAGGGCGTCGAGAGGCGCAGCGTCTCCGCCACGTCCAGCGCCCGGGGCCGCGCGACACCCGCGTGCCGCACGTCGATCACGGGACTCGCGCCCGTCGGCTCCGGGAGGTCGATCAGCCCGTGCGCGACGCCTTGATGTAACGCGCGCACCGCGTCCCCGAACACGACGGTGGCGGGCGCCTTGATCGCATGCAACGCCGCCAAATCGGCGATGTCCGAGAGGTCGCCCAGGACGGTCCGTTGGCGCGGCGTCGCCGCCTGCTCCACGACGAGCGCCGGACAATCGGGCGGAAAGTTCTGCGACGTCACGCAGTCTTCGGCAATAGAACGCAGGCGCCCGACGGCCATGAGCAACACCACGGTCCGCATGGGGTCGTAGGGCGGCAGCTCCGGACTGGACGAGTTGCCCCGGCCGTAGCCCGTCGACACGAGCGTCTGGTGGGCGCTTCCCCTATGCGTCACGGGGACGCCCGCGGCCAGAGGGGCCGCCAGACAACTGGACACGCCCGGGACCACGCGCGCCTCCACGCCCAATCGCTCCCGGCGCTCCAGAACCTCCTCGCCGCCCCGGCCAAAAACGAAGGGATCTCCTATTTTCAACCGGACGACCCGTCTCCCGTCCACCAGGCCCTCCCGGCACCACTCGTAGATCTGCTGCTGGGCCTTCTCCGCGCAGCCCGGCATCTTGCCCGCCACGCGCAGCTCGCCCCGCACTAATTCTCTAATTTCAGGACTCACGAGCCGGTCGCAGATGACCAGGGCCTCCGAGTCCGCAATGGCGCGTAAGGCCGCAATCGTGAGGAGCTCCGGGTCGCCCGGGCCCGCGCCCACCAATGTCAGACTGCCCAGGCTCGGGTGCGGCGGCGCGGCGCGCAGGATCGTCGCGGTCCTGATTGGGCGCGGCGGCGTCCAGGAGGTCGTCGCCGCGACCAAGGCCAGGAGCCGCAGCATTGTGGCTTCCGTGCGTCGCACAGCTGCTGTGGCGAAGAAATTGTTGTTTTGTTGCAGTGGTCACGCGGACAGCTCGCGGCGCAGTTTTCTCGTGGCACTCGCAGCACTGAGATGCCTCAAGCGCGATGCAGATCTCTAGCCTGTCGAATGTCGCTGTCGGCTGTCGTTGCGGCTGGCTTTATGTCAGCAAAATGCAAAATGACGTTAACGTGCGGGTCCACAACCCGATTGAACATCCGCCACCCCGGGCTGCTGCGGCGAGAAGAATTGCCAACTAGATACCTCCACGGCACGCCGACGACGCGGACCTCTAACTCACTGAACTCTCCCGAGCCCAATGGAGACGATAGCAATGCGCTAGAGACTTAGACAATGGCAGCCTCTGACGCCGACAGCGACGCGGACACGGCGCCCGAGGTCAAGCACCGCGCCACGCCGGTGAAGCTGCCCTCCTACCTGAGGAAGGGCATCACCTATCAACAACTGCCCGCCTGGCACGACGCCGCCGCGCTGCACGCGTTTCGGCGCGAGCACGGCAAGAGCATGTACAACGCCGTGGAGACGGATGAACGAGCGCCGCTCGCGCACTTCAAGCGCTTGGAGAACGGTTCGGTGCGGGCCTGGGCGGCGTATGAGAACAAAGCCATGGTCGGCCTCGTGAGCGCGGAGGATCGGTCGGACTACCGGACGCGCGGGTCGAGCGGGCGGCCCTGGGCCGTGTGCCACCTCGTGGTCAAAGCAACGCACCGGAGGAAGGGCGTCGGCGGCGCTCTGGCACGACTCGCGGCCGCGTTATTACTCGCGGGGGACCAGCGCTGCGCCGAGCTCTACGCAACCACGCACGCCGACGATAGTGCGGCCGTCGCCACGTTCCTGCGGGCCGGCTTCGACGAGCTTGTCACCCTCGCGGACTTCCGACAAGGGAGGGACGCCACCGTATTACGGAAGCGGCGCGGCGGCGGCGTGCCAGTGGCGCCCCCACAACCGGTGCCGCCGCCTCCTAAACCGCCGGCGGAGGTGATCCCCAGGTGGCAGCGCGACTACGCCAAGGGGCCCCTGACGGAGTCGTCCTACCCCGGCGGGGAGGCGGCGTAATGATGTTGTATTTCAACGACGGCTCTTTCGACGCTCATCACTCCTCGACGGAAGTTGCGCGCGGGTTTCAGGCTGTCGATGTCTTGCGTCAACTAGGCAAATAGCTCCCGCGCGTCGACCTACACGCGAGGCAGACGTACTCGACTCGCTCATAGGGCTCCTGTGCGACGACTGGAGAGTCTCGCTGCGTTTCAGCCTGCAACTATGGCGCCAGCCGTTTCATCGCTTGCAGCCGCAGCTTCCGCGGCGCTGTACTTCTTGGCGCCGTCCGCGCGCGGCTTCACGCCCCTGAGGCCAGTTGATTTAACACGACGGCGCATAACGTTGTCCGAGACGTATGACGTAACCATAGTAGGACCGGACGGCGCGAAGAACACGTTTCCGTGCGCCGACGATGAATTTATTTTGGACGCCGCGGAGGAGGCGGGCTTCGAGCTGCCCGCCTCCTGCCGCAGCGGCGCCTGCACGTCGTGCCAGGGGCGCATCGTGTCCGGCGAGATCGAGCACGACGACCAGTCAACGCTCGACGACGCCATGCTCGCCGCCGGCTACTCTTGCACGTGCGTCGCCTACCCGGCGAGCAACGTCGAGCTGCTAACGCACCAGATGGACAACTTTGAAGCGGGCGTCACGGACCCCGTGGCCGGCGCCGCGGCGCCGGCGCCTGTCGCCGCCGCGGCGCCCGCACCTGCCGCGGCACCCGCAGCACCCGCGGCGGCACCGGACGACGCCGCGTGGGCGCTGAAGCAGCCCATCGCCGTGCAGACGCTCGACATGCTGTCCGGCGTCGTCGCGGGCCGCGCGGACCTCGAGGCGAAGATTAGCGAGCTGCGCGCGCTGCTCGACGCGCCGGCGCCCGCGGCGGCGAACGGCGCCGCCGCGCCCGCGGCGAACGGCGCGGAAGCGCCGCCCGCGGACCTGTCGGCCGAGTACACGCCCTACTTCTCCAAGGACACGGGCTACACGATCTGGCTGAACAAGAAGAACCCGCGGAATTCGTACTACGAGTACCCGGACAAGAAGGCGAAGTAGCCGGCGCATGTTTTCTTCGCGCGCGCTTGTATAAAATTAATCGGAGACTTACACATCACACGTCGCTCGCCGCGAGGAACTCGCTGAGGACACGCAGATACTCGTCGGGGGCCTCCAGAAGCGCGTGGTGCGAGCAGCCCGGGAGCTCCTCGAAGGACACGTCGCCGAGGCCCCGCCACGCCTCGACGCAGGCGCGCGTCACGAAGTCGTGCTCGCCCCGGAGGACGAGCGTCGGACACGTGACGCGGGCCATGGCCTCGGCGCTCGCCTCGAGGCCCGCGATCGCAGCCGTGCCGCGCCAGGAATTCCCGGCGTGCGCGTAGGCGGCGGCGAGCTGCGGCGCCTCCCCGTCCCCGCGGTAGGAGTGGCGGTCCATGAACCGCTTGCGCGACGCTTTGCGGCGGGCGCCGCGCGTGGTGGCCCGGCTCCCGAGACGCTTAACAACCGCGGCGGGCTCCTCGCAGGCCTCAGCGAGCGCGCCGGCCTCGGCCTCGGCCAAAGCCACGGACGCCGGCGCGTTGGAGAGCGTCAACGAGAGCGGCGTGCTACCGGCGCTTACTGAGAGGAAGGCCAACAAACCGCCCCAGGACTGGCCGTAGAGGTGGTACTGCGTAACCTCCAGCGCCTCCAGCACACCTTGGACGTCGCGGACGGCCTTGTCGACCGAGTACGCGTCGCTCGCCTCGGGCCGGTCGCTGCGGCCGCAGCCGAGCTGGTCAAAGAAGAGCACGGCGCGCTTGCCGTCACTTACTCTTCCCAGGTCGAACAAATAGTCCGACGGGATCTGCGGCCCGCCGTGTAGCACGACGAGGGGCGCCAGGTTGTCCGGTTCCGACCCTTTGCTCCACTGGTACCAGAGCTTGTGGCCGTCGGCCGTCGTCACGTGCAACGCGCTGCACGCGTGCCCGGCCAGCAGCACCGCGCAGCAGAGGTGTCGCATCGTCTGGCGTGGCTAATGCGGGCAAGGTGCAAGGTGCCGTAGTGCCGGCGTCGTCGTGCAGCAGTCTGATCCACTCCTTTGCCAGAAGCGCTCACTCGCCTCTAGCTGGCCTGCATGCGCTGCAAAACCCGGCTCGGCTCTCCCGCAGAAACCCGCAACTTACTTCTTGCAGACGACGACGACCGCGACGCGACGCGACACACACCGGAGCGCCAGACGTACCATTATGGTTCGTCTTTCTCTCATTGCTGCGGCAGCACTGCTGGTCGCGGGCGGCGCCGCAGCGCAACAGGAGCCACAGCAAGCGGTGGCCGACGAGCCCCCAGCAGCCGCGAGCGCGGACGTCCCGCCGCAGCCGGACGCACCACCGGCAGAGGAAGAGGAGGAGCCCTCCAACGCCCTCCCGTTCGCAATTGGTGGCGTCGTCGCCGCCGGCGCCCTGGCATTGGCCCTCGGCAGGTCCTCCAGAAAGAAGCAGCCCGCCGTGTTACTCCTGGGCCCGAGCGGCGCCGGCAAGACCCTGCTGTTCCACCGGCTGGTGCACGGCGAGGCGTGCGAGACCGTGGCGTCGATGAAGAGCGCCGAGAGCGTCCTGGACAACCAACGACTCGTGGACGTGCCCGGCCACCGACGGTTGCGGGGCGCGGTCCGCGGGGAGCTGGCGCGGGCCTCGAAAATCATATTCGTGGTGGACGCCGCGGACGCGACGCGGTCGGCGAAAGCTGCCGCGGAGCTGCTGTACGAGGTCTTCTGCTGCGAGACCAAGCCGGACCTCCTCGTGCTGTGCAACAAAAAGGACCGCATGGGCGCCAAGACGCCGGCGCGCGTGAAGCTCACCTTGGCCTCGGAACTCGAGACGATCCACAAGACGACGAAGACGCTGACCACCACCGGCGACGACGACATCCGGCTGGCGCCCATCGACACGGGGGGCAAGTTCTTCTCCTTCGAGACGCACGCGCCCTGCAAATGCGAATTCCTCCCCTTCTCGGCGAAAGAGGATTCCCTGGACGCGGTGCGCGCGTTCCTCCGGGGGAAGTAAGGCATTACGGCATTTCGGCGCCGGCGTCGTAGTTGCAGGCGCGTAAACGGGTCGCCTGCGCTGATAACAGGGCTATGGCGACCGAGAGATAACCGGAATGCCAGCTTTACTGGGATATATACAAACCAGCAGACGTACGTTAAACGTTTACGTTTCGACTCTATAAAAACGGGTTTCTCGAGGACCTTGTACGGGTTTTCCCGAGGTTTCCGCCTTTTTGGGCCAGCACACGGCACTCTGCAGGCTGCCCAGCGGTGCACCAGCAAGCAAGTGCATACCACTCACAAGGGGGCAGCAAACGAAGACGTCGCACAGGAGGGCAGCGATCGATGCCGACCCAGAGCAGGAGGCAGGGCCAGGGCCTGCGCGCGGCGCCGGTGGTCGTCGCCGCCGTCGCGCTCCTCATTCTGATTTTCATAGAGTACGTCACGCCCCGCCTGCGCGGGCGGCCCGCGACGACATTTCGGTACAACGAGGCCGACCACTGCGGGCGCTTCCGGCCCGCGGTGAGCCCGCGGGAGATGGCGCGGAACGTGCGGACGCTTACTGACAAGAAATGGTGCGGCCAGTTCGGCCAGGACCGCGTCGTCGCGTCGCTGCTGAACGCGACAACAAGCGCAATCCGCGGCACGTTCGTGGACCTCGCGGCGAACGACGCGATTCGCAACTCGAACACCTACGCTCTGGAGAAGCTTCTGGGCTGGAACGGGTTGTGCGTCGAGCCAAATCCAAAATACCACGCCGGCTTCGAGGCGGGGAGACGGTGCGCCCTGGCGAAGACCTGCGCCTCAAATGAACGGAAGGACGTCGTCTTTGAACTTTCTGGCGGCAAGGGCCACATCGCGTCTTCCGCGACCGGGCATACGCTGAAGCTCACGTGCGAGCCCCTCTCGACCCTGCTCACTAAACACGGCCTCGCCGGGCGGCCCATCACGTACCTCTCGCTGGACGTCGAGGGCGGCGAGCTGGACGCGCTGCGGGGCGTCGACTGGGAGACGACGGCCATCGACGTGCTCACGGTCGAGCGGGCCTCGGCCGAGCTCATAACCTTCCTCGCGGCGCGGGGCTACGCGCGGGTCCTGTGCGTCGCCCTCGACTCCGTCTTCGTGGCCGAGCGGCTCCGGGGGCGCGCGGCCAACTGGTACGGCCGGGTCGGAAAGTCGCTGGAGCCGCAGTGCATCTCGAACGACCTCGAGGCCTGCTCCTCGGGCGCGCTCTTCGAGCGCTGCTACGAGGCGTGCACGCGGACGCGGTGCGCGAAGAGATAAGTACAAAGTCACATTAACTAGTCGGTCGGTGCCACGACCGCCTTCCGGCGACACACGAGGACGACCAGCCCCGCGTTCACCAGGCAGAGGAAACCGATCACCGCGAGGGCACTCACCAGCCGATTCCCGAGCACGAGGTCCGCGGGGCCCGGCTTGTCGTCGTAGACCGTCGCTTCTGTCACGAGGGGGGCGCAGTCGGTACTTTCACCGGTCGGCCGGTAGAGGGTTACAATAGCTTCCGCGACCAGCAAAGCCTTGAGCCACCGTCCCTCCGCCGTGCCGTGCACGCCGTCGCTCTGGAACCGCTCGCAGTCGCAGGTCTCGGGGTAGCACGCGAGGCCCGGGTCGCGGCGGCACGCGGCCACGATGCGCTCGTACAGGTCGACGATTACGATATCCTCACCTTCTAACAATTGCAAGGCCTCCTCATTCAATTGCACAGCGTCCGCATTGTCTCTTTTATCGTAGGACGCGCCCACCGGGACACTGGTCATGAAGACGAACGAACCGCCCGGCGCCAGCGAAGTAATAAGAGACGCATACGTCTGCCATAGATGATTCCGGTACTCGTCCACCGTAACGACACCGTACACATTGGCCTTGATGTCCCTATGCGCCCAGCCGAGCACGATAACAGACCACTTATGCGCCAGGTACGGCGCAATGCAGCTCGCCAGCCCAAAACTGGAACCGCAGGGGCCGCTGGACTCCGGGTCCGCCACGTAGATCGGGCCCACGCCCAGATCTTCTAAGAGGACGCGCAACTCGACCTGGGCGTACTCGGCCGTCGTCGAGTCGCCCACGACGAGGACGGAGCCGCAGGTCACGTTCAAGGGCGCGGCGCAATTGCCGGCGCAGGAGGCGGTTGAATGCTTCGCGAGCAGCAGCAGCGCGAGGGCGTACGTGGCCATGGTGCGATCCGTGCGCTCCGTGAGCAAGGTCCGGTTGGATGTCTTGGCTTCTACCGGGCGTTGGCCGACGACGCGCCTTGTTGGGCTGCCGCGCAGCGCGTCCACACGACCTATGAATGCATACGACGGCAGTTCAACTGCAGCGATGCAATATCGATTGGCTTCTCGCAAGGCGATGGCACAGCGCCAAACTGATGCAAAAGAATTTAATTCCGCCCCACAGAGTGGCGTGCTGCGGAGCCGCACGGAAGCCGTGTTGCACGACCGGGAGGGCTGACGGCGTTGCTCATTCTTCGGGGGAAATCTACGAGGCGGTTCGGAAATGTGCTTGTAAGAAAAAACGCGGCCCGCGCCCGCCGCTGGTTTGGAGCACACCTAGAGTACGCACCAGAAGCAAGCACCAGGCATCACCCGGGTTCGGGAGCACAGCTATTCTACAACAATTTAGTCCGAGCCGGAGATGGACGAGGGTACGTCGTACATCAAGCGAAAGCCCCGGGAGACCTCGGCGCCGAACGCGATCTTCAGGTCTTGCGACAGGGCCACGGTGGCCGCGCGCTCAGAGCCCTCCTTGACCGGCTCGTTGTCCGCGTAGCCGCAGCGGCGCATCGCCAGGACGAGCTGCCAGGCGTCGCGGCCCACGGACAGGTCGACTCCGCCGACGCCCGTCTTCGCGCGCCGCGCCCCGTACGCGTAGGAGGAGCGCGCGCGATCAGTGCCCTCGCGCTTCGCCGGCGATATTTTTTCGAACGACGCCTCGAGCCGCCGCTCCTTGGCCTGGGAGAGGTAGCCGGGCCCGCGTGAGACCCACAGCAATCGCACCCCATCGTCGGTCGGCACGCAGCGGGCCCGGCTCCGCAGCGCGCCCACCTCGCAGGTGCGCTCGGCCCACGCCTGCAGGAACGCGATGGCGAACGCGGCGTCGGAGGCGTCGGCCGAGAGGCTCGTCAGGGCCCAGCACGCGACCTGTCCCTTGCGCCATTCGGCTTTGGAGACCGTCCTCGGCTTGACGTTTTTCTTCTCTCACTTCAAGGGGCTTTGCCCGACCTTTGATGCGAACGATGCCAAAACGACGAGCGCCGCCGCCTCAAACCTAGCCGTCGGGTCCGCGAAGAGGTCCGCGGCCGCCGTCGCGGCGTCGAAACTGCGCGCGACGGCTCGTCGGTCGATGCGTGGCGGCGGTGGCGCGAAGCCACGGGCAGAGAGGAGCGTGAGCAGCAGTTTGAGGCTTCTGGGCAGCATCCTGCTGCCCTGGCTGTGCGAGGTGTGGGAGGCCTCCGCAGTTCGTGCAGCTAAGTATTATGACTGATTGCAACTTTCCTGCCATCAGTGAGCACGCGTACGGCGCTGTTCTTTTGCTGTTGTCGTTTTATTACGACGCGGGTTTTACAGCACGGGTTTTCCCAGCGTAAAAATTACACTCCCTCGTGTTTTTCAGCTTAAACAACAGCAAACACACCGTACGCCGTATACGCTGGTGGCGAAACAAGAAATAACCTTCGTGAGGTACTCACTCGCCCCGGGCTGCGCAGCACGCTCAGAGACGACGCAAAAGGGCAGCCGTAAAAGCCAGCACAACAACGCGAAGGGCAGCGAAGCCTAGCGCTCAGCGAAGACTCACGCTCGGACGCGCCGGGCAGCCAAAACAACACGACAATGCGCTGCCTCCTCCTCCTTATTACGGCCGCCGCCGCCCAGGACTGCGCTTCGCTGCCCCGGCAAACTTTAGCCCCCCTCGCCGCGACGGACATCGTCCTGGGCGCGCCCTCGGGCTTCCGGACCGTCACCGCGACGCGGTGGCCGCACGAGACCGCGAATGAAGCGGCCGCGCGGTTCTGCGCGAAGATCTCCGACGACAAGGAGGCGCACGCGCGGGTGACGCGCGCGCTGGCCGAGGGCGTCCCGATGGCCTGGCGCGACAAGAACTTGGTCAAGAACGAGGAGTGCGAGGCGCGCGTCGCGGCGGAGTTAAGGCCCGACGTCGCTGTTGTAGAGGATGTGGCGTCGCACGTCGCGGGCCAGTATATGAATGGGACGCAGCTGGCGCTCGGGGCGCAGCTGGCCGTCGCGGCGGCCATCCGGCGGTCCTGGACGCCCCTGAAGCGGGTCCTCGTCTTCGGCGCGGGGCGCGACTCGAAGCTCGTGTGTGCGGCGGCGACCCATGGTGAACCGAGGGGCCGCGCGGTCTTCGTGGAAGACGATAGTGAGTGGGCAACGATTGTGCGGGAGGACCTGGCCGCTTATTTACTTTCCCAGAACTTGCCCGCGGACGCGTGCGTCGTCAAGGATATTACGTATGGCACTCATAGAGCACATTGGGCCGAGTGGCTCGGGCGGGGCACCGAACTCGCCCGGCGCGTCCTGGACCAGATTGGGGAGCAACCGCGGTCCTTCGACGTCGTGGTCGTGGACGGCCCGTGCGGGTGCAACGACCTATGCCCCGGGCGCATGGCGCCGCTCGCGGCCGCGGCGGCGCTCGCGGCGCCGGAGACGGGTGTCGTGTTCGTGGACGACTACGACCGGCTCGTGGAGCGGGTCTGGGCGAACACATTGTTGCGGCCGGCCTTCGCCCGCGAGGTGCTCGTCCAGGACACGGTCCTGGAGCACCTCAAGTACTTCACGTCGGATGCCTTACTGGAGTGCGTCCTCCCGAAGGCCGGGGCGCCGCCCGCGGCCGTGGAGGACTCCAAGGGCCTCGAGAACCACTTCCGGCCCGGCGGTCCCGACGCGCAGCGGCTCGGCTTCCCGACGCCCGAGGCCCTCGCGCGGGCGACGCCCGCGCAGACGGACGCGGCGCACCGCATCCTCCACGACATGGTCGCGCGGCTCGACGCGCCCGTCGACCCCGCGTGGCGGTCTAACTAGTTCATGTAAATCTCCACTCGCGTCAGATACAGATACTTAGGCATCATAGCACAACAACATATATCAGGGATGCAGGGACAAGTACACGACAAGGGCGCACAAATTGTCGTCGGCGCCCGCGTCGAGCGCGGCGACCAGTAGAGCCTTCGGCCCAAAGTAAGGTTCTGGACACGTATCCCGGAGGATCTGGGCGAGGCGGACGTCGGAGAGCTGGTCCGAGACGCCGTCCGTCACGAGCGTCAAACAAGCGTCGCGGCCCGACAAGCGCACGGGACCGACGACGTGCGGATCGGGTACGACGCCCACGTATGTGCCCGCGTGCCCGAGCGCCCTGGTAACGCGCAAGCCACCCTCTCCGCTTCGAGCGGCAACACGCGCTTCTTTTTCACCAGGTAGTGTAAATATGCGGCCACCGGCAGCTGTAATGCGCGCTGTTTCAGCCACATCCGCAGGGCGGTGGTCCTGCGACAATGCAACGATGCCGCCCGCAAATCGACCGTCCTTGGCGTCTACCGACGGAGTGCACTCCAGCGACCAGGCCCACGTCTCGTTGCCGTCTCGGTCGAGGACGGCCCGGCAGTCGCCGGCGGACGCCACAAACATATCATCTCCTAGAATCAGCGCAACAACAACACACACGCCGCCCTTGACCGCGCGGCACGCCTCGTCGCAGCGGAGAAACGCATTGTGTAGCGCGGCGTGGACCTGCTCGTCGTCCGAAGCATCGACGGTGAGTAGCTCCTCGCCGATCAATCGCGGAATCCCATTCGCGACGACATCGGCCGCCTCGGCGCCGCCGTGGCCGTCCGCGACCACGTAGCACGCCGCAGCACCCCACTCCGCCGCCGCCGCGGTGTCCTCCATCGTTTCCCGCGGACCAGGCGCTAACTCGAGACCGTGGCCGCGGCGGCGAGACCCGCCGGACCGCGCGCGCCCGAGCGCGTCGAGGCGAGATATCTGTGCGGCCGAGAGCTCAGCTATCGGCGAGGCCGGTGCCGGTGGCGCGTCCTGCGAGGCCTCGACGAGCGCGTCCAGGTCCCGCCGCCCCGCGGCTGAAAGCAGCCCGGAGAGAAGCGTTCCTCGCCGAGCGCGACGAGGCTCGCCGCGAAACCCGCGGCCGTCGGCCTCGTACGCGCGTCGGCGGCCCACGCCAACGCGATGAGCTGAGGGGACGCGGGCGCCAGGAACTCCGCTAATTCGGGCCGCCGGCCCGCCACGATGGCGCGACAGAGCGCCGGAGTAGTATACGTCGTCTCGACGACCGTCTGCAGCTGGGCGTCCGGTCGTTCGGCGCCGTCGTAGGGCGCCTTTCCGCTCGCGACCTCGTTG
>Ga0114994_10002269_pt1 | contig 14008 bp, 13 predicted proteins | sample ArcticOcean_MG_C_9_FD_87043 | JGI IMG/M metagenome (GOLD analysis project Ga0114994, IMG submission 87043) | Marine microbial communities from western Arctic Ocean - ArcticOcean_MG_CB2_152 | ecosystem: Environmental > Aquatic > Marine > Oceanic | place: Arctic Ocean: Canada Basin | collected... | reverse complement strand
TTTGGGATTACGGCTGAGTATGAATATTTAGATATTGATGTTGGCGGTGCGGACCTTCACTCATTTAGTGTAGGGTTGCGAATGTCTTTTTAGGCAAAGAATAACTAAATCGTTGATGAAAAGCTGGCTTTTAAGCCAGCTTTTTTTTCGACCATATAAAACATCAATAAAATAAATTTTGTTAAAATTAGTGTTTGAAAAGAAACTAAGTACTACTTATTACTACCGCAGTTTTAGGTCGCGAGTATTAAGTCTTGTTAATCCCGCTTCCAAATGCGTATAAGCTAATAAAATACTAAGGACTACTATAGAAAATCCAATGGAAAATTTGCTTGTTGAGTACCTTCCAATTTTGATTTTTCTAGGCTTGGCCCTTGGGTTAGCCATTATTATTCCAATCGCGTCTCTTATAGTCGTTCCTCAAAAGCCTGATACAGAGAAGTTATCGGCCTATGAATGTGGGTTTGAGCCATTTGAAGATGCTCGGATTAAGTTTGATGTGCGTTTCTACCTTGTGGCCATTTTGTTTATTATTTTTGATCTTGAAGTAGCGTTTTTATTCCCATGGGCAATTTCTCTTGGGGAAATTGGCGCTTTTGGTTTTTGGTCAATGGTGATTTTTCTTAGCATTCTGACAATTGGGTTTATATACGAGTGGCGCAAAGGCGCGCTCGAGTGGGAATAGGCTAGTTATATGAATAATATCAATCGAAACTCCAAAAATTTACACGAACCTCTTTCACCTGGCGCAGCTCAAAATGAGTTACTCGGCAATGTGACCGATACGCTTGTCGACAAAGGGTTCGTTGTCGCTAATTTGGATGGCTTGGTGAATTGGGCGCGGACAGGCTCTTTGTGGCCAATGACATTTGGTTTGGCCTGCTGTGCGATAGAGATGATGCATGCTTATGTCAGTCGCTATGACCTAGATCGCTTTGGAGTTGTGCCGCGCCCAAGTCCGCGGCAATCCGATGTGATTATTGTTGCCGGTACTCTGACCAATAAAATGGCTCCGGCATTTCGTAAGGTTTATGATCAAATGGCAGAGCCGCGTTATGTGATTTCGATGGGTTCCTGCGCAAATGGCGGAGGTTATTATCACTATTCATATTCTGTAGTACGTGGTTGTGACCGTGTGGTGCCTGTTGATATTTATGTGCCCGGTTGCCCTCCAACCGCCGAAGCTTTGGTTTATGGTATTCTTCAATTGCAAAAGAAAATTCGCCGAACCGGAACGCTTTGGCGCTAACAGCAAAAAATTAAATTAATAGGAAACTCGAGAGTTTAATCATGGTCGATGCCCAATCTCATATTCAGAACCTTTCTGAACTTGGTGATACAATAGCGAGCCAACTTGGTGCTTCAATCACATCAATTGAGATCATTAATCGTGAGTTGGTGCTTCACGCGGAGCGCGCGGCCATTGTTAAAGTGCTCACTTTCTTACGCGATGATGTGAACTGTCAGTTTAAGCTTTTGATGGAGCTTTGTGGTGTTGATTACCCTGAACGCGAAAATCGTTTTGATGTGGTTTACTGCTTGTTGAGCCTTACACAAAATCACCGGGTTAGGATAAAGATAACAGCTAGCGAGAACACTCTTGTGCCATCAGCGACGAGCGTCTTTAGTTCTGCGGGTTGGTGGGAGCGCGAAGCCTGGGATTTGTTTGGTATTTATTTTTCGGGTCACCCGGATCTGCGACGTATCTTGTCGGATTATGGCTTCGAAGGGCACCCGTTGCGCAAGGATTTTCCACTCACGGGCTACGTTGAAGTTCGTTATGATGATGAACAAAAACGCGTTGTCTATGAGCCCGTTAAACTGACCCAGGAATTCCGCAATTTCGACTTTCTAAGCCCATGGGAAGGTGTCCAGCAGATGCTTCCGGGTGATGAAAAGGCTCGAGATTCCGCTGATGAAAGCGGCGGCGTGTGATGCCAGAGCAGCAGATTAAAAATTTCACCCTAAATTTTGGCCCGCAGCACCCAGCGGCTCATGGGGTTTTGCGTCTTGTCCTTGAAATGGATGGCGAGGTTATTGATCGTGCTGATCCGCATATTGGTTTGCTGCACCGCGGCACCGAAAAGCTGATTGAACACAAAACCTACATGCAGGCGGTGCCCTATTTTGATAGGCTTGATTATGTGGCCCCGCAAAACCAAGAGCATGCCTTTGCTCTTGCTGTTGAAAAGTTGGCTGGTATGGAAGTGCCCCCGCGTGGCCAATACATCCGCGTTCTTTTTGCGGAACTAGGGCGCCTTCTGAACCACATCTTTAACGTCTGTGCTTATGCCATGGACGTTGGCGCCATGACGCCTATGCTCTGGGGTTTTGAAGAGCGTGAGAAGCTTATGGAGTTTTGTGAGCGCGTCAGCGGCGCTCGCCTTCACATGGCTTATTTTCGACCCGGTGGTGTTGCCAAGGATATGCCTGATGGTCTGGCTGAAGATATTATGGAGTGGGCTGAAAATTTTCCTAAAATGATAGCGGATTTAGAAAACCTGCTGACTGAAAATCGAATTTTTAAGCAGCGTACGGTTGACATTGGTATTATTACTGCAGAGCAAGCAATGGATTGGGGCTTTAGTGGACCTAATCTTCGGGCAAGTGGTGTTGCGTGGGATTTACGTAAATCCCAACCTTATGATGTTTATGGTAAAATGGATTTTGATATTCCAATTACGAAGCATGGCGATTGTTATGATCGCTACCTTGTACGTATTTATGAGATGTACGAGTCGCTGAAGATTGTTAAACAATGCATTGAGCAATTACCACCTGGACCGGTTGCCTGTGATGATCATAAATTTTCTCCACCGAGTCGTAGCGATATGAAGCATTCGATGGAAGCTTTGATCCATCACTTTAAGCTTTATACCGAAGGATATCACGTGCCTGCTGGTGAAACTTATTCTGTTGTTGAGGCCCCAAAAGGTGAGTTTGGCGTTTTTTTGATTTCTGACGGGTCAAACAAACCATATCGTTGCAAAATTAGAGCCCCGGGATTCGCCCATCTACAAGCATTGGATATGCTGAGTAAGGGGCATATGTTGGCGGATATTGTTGCTAATATCGGCTCACTAGATATTGTGTTCGGAGAAATAGACCGATGAGTAGTCAAATTTTTGAACAGCCGATAGCTTTTTCTTTTTCGGCGGATACCCTGGTATCGGCAAAGACGCATATATCTAAATATCCAGAAGGCCGTCAGGCAAGCGCTGTGATGCCATTGTTGGACTTGGCTCAACGCCAAAGTGGCGGTTGGTTGCCGCGTGCCGCTATTGATTATGTAGCTGATTTTCTCGATATGCCTCGGATAAGGGCCTATGAAGTAGCAACTTTTTATACAATGTTTAACCTTGAACCAGTCGGAAAATATCACGTCCAAGTTTGCACAAATTTGCCGTGCTGGTTGCGTGGCTCTGAACGCATAGTCGAGACAGTTAAACGGAATATTGGTGTTGAAGTCGGTGGTACGTCAGAGGACGCTTTGTTCACGCTTTCTGAGATGGAATGCCTTGGCGCTTGCGTAAATGCACCGATGATGCAAGTCAACGATGATTATTACGAAGATTTGGATGAAACTAGTACCGAGCATATTTTGGCTGAACTCCGTCGTGACAATAAACCAAAAACGGGGTCGCAGGTTAGGCGTCAAACCTGTGAGCCTATTGGTGGTTTAAGCAGTCTTCTTGATGATGTTGGGAAATAATTGATGCTGAAAGATAAAGACCGCATTTTCACCAATTTATATGGGCATCACGATCCGTTCTTAGTTGGGGCTAAGGCACGTGGTGATTGGGATGGCACAAAAGAGATTCTCGGGAAGGGTCGTGAATGGGTTATTGAAAGTGTTAAAGCTTCTGGTCTAAGGGGGCGCGGTGGTGCCGGCTTTAGCACTGGGTTAAAGTGGTCCTTCATGCCAAAAGAATCTGATGGCAGGCCACATTATCTTGTTGTTAATGCTGATGAAGGTGAGCCTGGTACGTGTAAAGATCGCGAGATACTCCGCCATGATCCACATAAATTAATCGAGGGCTGCCTAATTGCTAGTTTTGCGATTGGAGCGAATGCTGCCTATATTTATGTGCGGGGGGAATACTATAGGGAAACAGAGTCCCTCCAAAGAGCAATTGATGAGGCCTATCAAGCTGGGTTGATTGGTAAAAATGCCTCTGGCACTGGTTATGATTTCGATTGCTACGTTCACCGTGGGATGGGCTCTTATATCTGCGGAGAAGAGACCGCGCTGATCGAAAGCCTCGAAGGTAAAAAAGGTCAGCCTCGCTTGAAGCCGCCGTTCCCAGCAAATTCAGGTCTTTATGGCTGTCCCTCGACAGTGAATAACGTAGAATCACTTGCTGTTACGCCAACAATTTTGCGCAGGGGTGCAGAATGGTTCGCTGGAATGGGCCGAGCAAACAATACAGGGACCAAGCTTTTTAATATTTCGGGTCATGTTGAGCAGCCTTGCACCGTCGAAGAGGAAATGAGTATTCCGCTTAAAGAACTCATCGAGAAGCATGCTGGAGGTGTGCGAGGTGGTTGGGACAATTTATTGGCAATCATTCCTGGCGGGGCATCTGTGCCCTGCCTACCAAAAGGAATTTGTGATTCTGTGTTGATGGATTTTGACTCTCTCCGGGAACAAAAATCTGGTCTCGGAACTGCGGCTATCATGGTGATGGATAAGTCGACAGATATTGTTGCTGCGATTGCGCGATTATCGGCATTTTACAAACACGAAAGTTGTGGCCAGTGCACTCCGTGCAGAGAAGGTACTGGTTGGATGTCGCGCATGATGCAACGAATGGTTGCTGGCCGAGCTTCGGTTGAAGAGATTGATCTTCTTGAGCAAGTGACACGGCAAGTTGAAGGGCACACAATTTGTGCGCTGGGCGATGCTGCTGCTTGGCCTGTTCAAGGCTTAATTAGGCATTTTCGCCCTGAGTTAGTATCCCGGATTGAGCAAGCTAAGAAAAATGCAGTTGCGTAAGGTGGAATTGTAAATGCCGAAGTTAATAATTGATGGAAAAGAAGTCGAAGTTGAACCCGGGCTAACAGTTCTGCAAGCGTGTGAGATCGCGGGAATTGAAATACCTCGGTTTTGTTATCACGAACGGCTTTCTGTAGCGGGAAATTGCCGTATGTGCCTCGTTGAAATGGAGCGCGCGCCTAAGCCGATAGCCTCCTGTGCTATGCCGGTTGGCGAAGGTATGGTTATTACCACCAATTCCGAGACCATTATAAATGCGCGTAAAGGCGTAATGGAATTTTTGCTTATCAATCACCCGCTGGATTGTCCAATCTGCGATCAAGGTGGGGAGTGTGATTTACAGGATCAAGCCATGGCTTTTGGTGGTGATCGTTCTCGCTATGCAGAAGAAAAACGCTCTGTCATTGACAAAGATTTAGGGCCCTTGGTATCGACTGTGATGACCCGCTGTATTCATTGCACTCGCTGCATTCGTTTTGCCACTGAAATTGCGGGTGTTCCCGAACTTGGTGCAACGGGTCGTGGTGAGCATATGGAAGTTGGCACCTATGTTGAGAAAGCACTGACGTCTGAATTATCAGGTAATATCATAGATTTATGCCCAGTTGGTGCTTTAACCTCTAAGCCGTATGCTTTCAATGCACGGCCGTGGGAACTCAAGAAAACGGAAAGCATTGATGTAATGGATGCGTTGGGTTCGTGTATTCGAATAGACACACGTGGCGGGGAGGTTCTTCGGATAATTCCTCGTAATAATGACGATGTGAACGAAGAATGGATTTCGGATAAAACTCGGTTTGCCTATGATGGTCTTAAACGACAACGCTTGGACCAGCCCTTTATCCGTAAACGCGGCAAGCTTCAATCTGCTAGTTGGGATGATGCTTTTGCAGCGATTGTTAAAAAAATTAAAAGTGTCGATAGCTCCGCGATTGCTGCTATTGCGGGCGATCAAGCAGATTGCGAATCTATGTATGCGTTGAAAACACTTTTGAGCTCGCTCGGGTCTACGAATGTCGATTGTCGCCAAGATGGCGCCGCGATTGGTGAAGGTTCACGGTCAGGTTACCTATTTAATTCGACAATCGCTGGTATTGAAGATGCTGATGCTATTCTGATTGTGGGCTCTAATCCTCGCCTAGAAAGCCCCGTCCTCAATGCCCGCATTCGAAAGCGTTTTTTACAAGGTGGACTGCAGATTGCTTTGATCGGCGAAGAAGTGGATTTAACGTATAATTATGCCTATCTTGGTGCCGGATCAGAAGCGCTTTCTGATATTGCAAAGGGATTGAACGCTTTTGCGCAAGTCCTTAAGCATGCGAACAATCCCATGATCATTGTCGGGGCAGGTGCGCTGACGCGAGTTGACGGTGGGTCTATTCTAGGTGTCTGCCGCAAGGTAGCGGAGGATACTGGTATGATTTTTGATGGCTGGAACGGCTTCAATATTATTCATACGGCGGCATCGCGTGTTGGTGGGTTGGATCTTGGTTTTGTTCCAGGCGCTAATTTTTCCATAGGCGCTATGGATGTTGTTTATCTCTTGGGGGCTGATGAGTTTGATATGTCTACCCTCGGTGATGCTTTTGTTGTTTATCAAGGTCACCACGGCGATGCTGGGGCGCACCGGGCTGATGTGATTTTGCCAGGCGCTGCATATACTGAAAAAAATGCAACTTATGTAAATCTTGAAGGACGCGCTCAACGAACGCAGTTGGCATCTTTTCCAGTCGGTGAGGCTAAAGAAGACTGGTCGATTATTCGAGCTTTATCGGCTAAACTTAATAAGACATTGCCATTTGATAGCCTGGATGAATTACGGACAAAAATGATCACGGCGACACCTTCCCTTGGTAATATAGATGATGTAACACCCGCCGAGTGGGGTGTCTTTGGTTCTGACGGCGCGATGACACCGGGTTCTTTTATCAACACGACAGAAAACTTCTTCATGACTGATCCGATTAGCCGTGCGTCTTCAACTATGGCTGCTTGTCAGGTAGCTAAAGAGGGTGCTCGCATTGAGGGGGCTAGCACGAATGAGTGAGGTGTGGTCGGTATACCTTTGGCCAGTCGTTTGGATTTTAATTCAGGCATTAGTGATTATCGTTCCATTACTGGTCGGGGTTGCCTACCTGACGTATGTTGAGCGCAAAGTGATTGCTGCAATGCAATTGCGGCGAGGCCCAAATGTTGTTGGTCCCTTCGGTCTGTTGCAGCCCCTAGCTGACGGGTTGAAGCTTTTTTTTAAGGAGACAATTATTCCGTCTGGTGCAAATCGGGTTGTCTTTGTAATGGCTCCGATGATTACTTTTTCTTTGGCCTTGGCCGCTTGGGCCGTCATTCCACTTGGTGAAGGCTTAGTCGTCTCTAATATTAATGTTGGTATTCTGTATCTCTTTGCGATCTCATCACTTGGTGTTTATGGCATCTTGATGGCGGGTTGGGCAAGTAATTCCAAATATGCATTTTTAGGTGCAATCCGATCTGCTGCGCAAATGGTGTCTTATGAAGTCTCTATGGGCTTTATTATCATTACAGTATTGTTAGTCGCCGGATCGTTGAACCTCTCTGATATTGTAAAAGCGCAAAAAGAAAGTGTCTGGTTTATCATTCCGTTGTTTCCGATGTTTGTGATTTTTTTTATTTCAACCTTAGCGGAAACAAACCGGCATCCATTTGATTTACCAGAAGCCGAGGCCGAGCTTGTGGCGGGCTATAACGTTGAATATTCGTCTATGACCTTTGCGCTGTTCTTCCTGGGTGAATACGCCAATATGATTCTGATGTGCAGTATGACGACGATCTTATTTTTAGGGGGCTGGTTGCCCCCGCTAGATATTGCACCCTTTAACTGGATACCTGGTCCGTTGTGGTTCATCATTAAAATATGTGCGTTGTTATTTATCTTCATTTGGGTGCGGGCAACATTCCCACGTTATCGCTACGATCAACTAATGCGTCTTGGTTGGAAGGTTTTTTTGCCAATTTCTTTGGCTTCTGTTGTTATCGTTGCTGGTGTTGTTTTAGTATTCGATATTTCACCGCTTTCAAACGTAACGACTAATTAGGGAGGCGGAAGAGTGCTGATTATGGGTTTTCTTGATCGAGGTATAAGAAGTATTTTCCTAGCTGAGCTTATTTCAGGGATGGGGTTGACCTTGCGGTATTTTTTTAAGCCTAAAGTTACTCTCAATTATCCTTATGAAAAAGGCCCATTGAGCCCACGATTTAGGGGAGAGCACGCTTTGCGCCGCTACCCCAATGGCGAGGAACGCTGTATTGCGTGCAAGTTGTGCGAAGCGGTTTGTCCAGCCCAAGCGATTACAATTGAAGCTGAGCCACGTGTTGATGGTAGTCGCCGGACAACTCGTTATGACATCGATATGGTGAAATGCATTTACTGCGGTTATTGCGAAGAGGCTTGCCCAGTTGATGCAATAGTCGAAGGTCCAAATTTTGAATTTGCTACCGAAACTCGTGAGGAGTTGCTCTATAATAAAGATAAACTCCTTGATAATGGTGATCGTTGGGAAACGCTACTCGCTGCGCGGTTAGAAATGACCGCGCCATATCGGTAAGAGGAGGGGATTTATAACCGATGGTGAACATGGTTAATAAAATGTCATTGAAGGAGACAGGTAAGTGATTATTCAAGGTATGGCATTCTATATGTTTTCAGCCATTTTGATTGCTGCTGCAGTGATGGTGATCGCTGCCAGAAACCCTGTGCACTCTGTTTTATTTCTAATACTAGCCTTCTTTAATTCCGCTGGATTATTTGTGCTACTGGGCGCTGAATTTTTGGCGATGATCCTGGTTGTTGTTTATGTTGGTGCCGTTGCCGTTTTGTTTATGTTTGTTGTGATGATGTTGGATATCAGCCTTACTGAGGTGCGAGAAGGTTTTCTGCAATATTTACCGCTCGGCGCATTGGTTGGGTTCATCTTGGTATTGGAACTTGGCGTCGTTGCTGGTGCATGGGCGCTTGCCCCAGATGTTGGGACGTACCTTGCGTTACCAACCATTAACCTTAAGGCAAGCAACACCGAAGCCATTGGAAGTGTACTCTACACGCATTATGTTTACTACTTTCAGGCTGCGGGTATGATCCTGCTCGTTGCTATGATCGGTGCGATTGTATTGACCCATAGAACGCGGACCGGTGTGCGCAAACAAAATATTGGCGATCAAATTGCGAGGCATCCCAGTGATACGCTGGAAATCAAGAAAGTTTCATCGGGGAGTGGGATATAGTGTTTGAAATAGGTTTGTCCCATTATTTGACCTTGGCTGCGATCCTGTTTACGCTGGGTGTTTTTGGCATTTTTCTCAATCGGAAAAACGTAATTATTATCATGATGTCGATCGAGCTTATTCTGCTCGCAGTTAATATCAATTTTGTAGCCTTCTCGGCTCACCTTGGCGACATGTTTGGACAAGTGTTTGCGCTGTTTGTTCTAACCGTTGCGGCCGGTGAAGCTGCGATCGGTCTAGCCATCTTGGTGGTTTACTTCCGAAATCGTGGCAGCATCGCTGTCGAAGATATTCATACGATGAAGGGCTAGGCGAAATATGTATATAGCAGCAGTCTTTCTTCCATTTATTGCTAGCCTTGTCGCTGGTGTGATTGCATTTGCCGCTCAAGGTGCCGTACGCGATGAAGATAAAGATCGAAAGAAATATCTCGATTTGTTGGCTCAATCTGTGACCTGCGGTGCAATGCTTTTAGCTGCCGCCTCTGCGATTTTTGTCTTTATCTCCGTCGTTGTAAATGGTCAGGATGCTACGATTGATTTATTTACCTGGGTTGATTCTGGATCGTTTAAAGTATCATGGGCGCTCAGAGGAGATACACTTTCTGTTCTTATGGTAACTATGGTTACAGTAGTCTCCTCGATGATTCATATTTATTCTATTGGTTATATGTCGCATGATAATGCCGTGCCGCGCTTTATGGCATACCTCAGTTTATTTACATTTTTTATGTTGATGTTGGTTTCTGCCAATAACCTTGTGCAAATGTTCTTTGGATGGGAAGGGGTTGGCCTTGCGTCTTACTTGCTGATTGGTTTTTGGTACGACCGCGCATCTGCTAACGCTGCAGCAATTAAAGCTTTTGTGGTTAATCGGGTTGGTGATTTTGGGTTTGCCCTTGGTATTCTAGCAACGTTCTTCCTGTTTGATAGCATAAGCTTTGATATGATTTTTAGCCTTTCTGCGAGTAAGTCCGCGGCTACTATGAATATATTCTCTGGCGAGTTTCATGCATTAACAGTGATTTGTTTGCTCTTATTCTTTGGTGCTATGGGTAAATCGGCGCAGCTTGGTCTCCACGTCTGGCTACCGGATGCTATGGAAGGCCCTACGCCAGTATCCGCGCTTATTCATGCAGCTACTATGGTCACCGCGGGCGTGTTTATGGTTGCGCGCCTTTCACCGCTATTTGAATACTCTGATACGGCCTTAACAGTTGTGACTTTGGTCGGTGCCTCAACGGCGATTTTTGCTGCGACAGTCGGTTGTGTTCAAAATGATATCAAGCGCGTGATCGCTTACTCAACTTGCTCGCAGCTTGGCTACATGTTTTTTGCTTTGGGTGTCTCAGCTTATTCAGCTGGTATGTTCCACTTGATTACCCATGCTTTTTTTAAAGCATTGCTCTTCTTGGGTGCTGGCTCCGTTATACATGCTATGTCAGATGAGCAAGACATGCGGAAGATGGGCGGGTTGTATAAGCTTATCCCTGTGACTTATATCATGATGTGGATTGGTAGTCTTGCCCTGGCGGGTATTTGGCCTTTTTCCGGGTTTTTCTCAAAAGATATAATTTTGGAAGCTGCATGGGGCGCTCAGACTGGGATTGGACTATATGCATTTTGGCTCGGTATCGTGGCAGCCTTCCTGACAGCATTTTATTCCTGGCGTTTAATAATTATGACCTTCCATGGAACTTCGCATGCCGATGAAAAAACCTTGGCTCATGTGCATGAATCGCCTAAAATAATGATCCTGCCTTTGTGCGTGCTGGCCCTCGGTGCTTTATTTGTTGGTGTTTTCTCCGTCGAATATTTTGTAGGCGAGCATGCAATTGAATTTTGGAAGAACTCAATCTTCGTGCTGGATACCCATAGAGCACTTGAAAATGCACATCATGTGCCGATCTGGGTTAAATTCCTGCCCATCATTGTTGGGCTCTTAGGTATTGCATTGGCTTATCTGATGTACATGCTTGCGCCAGAACTTCCAGGTGCCCTCTCATCAGGGTTTCAGCGAATTTATAAGTTTTTACTCAATAAATGGTACTTTGATGAGCTCTACGACAAAATCTTTATCAGGCCAGCCTTTTATTTAGGTCGTAGTCTCTGGAAGGCCGGCGATGGTTTGTTGATAGATGGCGTTGGGCCGGATGGTATCGCTGCGGCTGTGCGGATAATCGCTCGAAGAGCGAGCGCCGTTCAAAGTGGTTATCTTTATCACTATGCCTTTGCAATGCTACTGGGGGTTGCTGCCTTGATCACCTGGTTTTTGGCTGGGGGTGCATGATGAATAATTTCCCTTGGCTATCTGTCGTAACTTTCGCGCCGCTTGTTGGTGTCTTTTTTATACTTCTTATTCGAGGCGATGAGAAAACAACTGCGCGTAATGCACGCGCTATTGCACTTTGGACTTCTGGTGTCACCTTTTTGGTATCTCTTGGTGTTTGGATCAATTTTGATAACTCAACAGCGAGTTTCCAGTTCGTGGAGAAGGTTGTCTGGATGCCGGGTCTCAATCTGGCCTATCACATGGGTATTGACGGTATTTCGATGTTCTTTGTGATCCTTTCGACGCTACTGACAGTAATTTGTATTTTAGCAAGCTGGTTATCAATTACGGACCGGGTAAAAGAATACATGATTGCCTTCTTGGTTCTTGAAACCTTGATGGTTGGGATGTTCTCTGCACTTGACTTAATGCTGTTCTATATATTCTTCGAAGGTGTATTGATTCCCATGTTCATCATCATCGGTGTATGGGGAGGCCCGCGCAGAAACTATGCAGCATATAAGCTTTTCCTTTATACTTTGACTGGCTCTGTCTTGATGTTACTGGCAATTTTGACCATGATTTCTGAGGCTGGTACATCTGATATTACCGTCCTGTTGAAGTATAATTTTCCGGCAACATTACAGCCATGGTTATGGTTAGCGTTCTTTGCCTCTTTCGCTGTTAAGATGCCCATGTGGCCAGTTCATACATGGTTGCCTGATGCTCACGTCGAAGCGCCGACAGCTGGTTCTGTTATTCTTGCAGGTGTATTACTTAAATTTGGTGGCTATGGTTTTTTGCGGTTTTCATTGCCAATGTTTCCACTGGCCTCGGCAGACTTTACACCTCTAATTTTTACGCTAAGCATTATCGCCATTATCTATACGTCGTTAGTGGCGCTTGCTCAGGAAGATATGAAAAAGCTAATTGCTTATTCATCAGTAGCCCATATGGGCTTTGTTACTATTGGAATTTTTTCAGCAAACTTTCAAGGCATTGAGGGCGCTATTATTCAAATGCTTAGCCATGGTGTAGTCTCTGCTGCGTTATTCCTTGTCGTAGGTGTGATTTATGACCGCATTCATAGCCGAGAGATTGATGCCTATGGTGGGCTTGTTCACCGTATGCCAAAATATGGTTTGATCTTTATGATATTTATGATGGCCTCAGTTGGTTTGCCGGGGACAAGCGGGTTCGTTGGCGAGTTCTTGATCTTGGTTGGTGCTTTCAAAGCGAATACATGGGTCGCAGCTTTCGCGACGACAGGCGTTGTTTTAGGTGCTGCTTATATGCTGTATCTTTATCGTAGAGTTGTTTTTGGTGCGCTTACCAAAGAGAACCTTAAAACAATTGTGGATGTTGATGCCCGCGAGGTCGCAATATTCGCTCCTCTGTTATTAATTGTATTTGTCATGGGCATTTATCCCTCCTTATTCTTGGATGTAATGCATGTCACCGTCGAAAGTCTCATTGATCGTTATCATGGCGCGCTTGCAGCCGCGCAGCATATTTCGGTAGTTGCGAAGTAAGAGGAAGTTAATATTATGCCACTTGCAACCTTACCGGTTTTAACACCGGCTTTTCCCGAGATATTCCTGGCCTTGGCAGCTCTGCTGCTCTTGATGGCAGGTGTGTTTGTTAAGGCTGAAAATATTACGAGGACGGTTTCCTTTGCGAGTATCATCGTGTTGATCGCAGCCATTCCTTTTGTTGTGATGGTAACAGACGGGCGGACGGTTACTTTTGGCGGCGCATTTGTGACAGATACTTTTGCTGTCTACATAAAAATTCTTGTACTGGTATCTGCTGCAGCTGCAATTTTGATGTCGAAAGATTACCTCGAAATCCATGGTATTGAGCGGTTTGAGTTCCCTGTACTAATTGTTTTGGCTACCCTTGGTATGATGATGATGATCTCTGCCAATGATCTTCTCGCGCTTTATTTAGGTATTGAGTTGCAGAGCTTGTCGCTCTATGTGATTGCATCCTTTCAGCGCGATAGCATTCGTTCAGCTGAAGCTGGTTTGAAGTATTTTGTCCTGGGTGCCTTATCCTCTGGTTTGATGTTATATGGCATGTCGATGATTTATGGCTTTGCCGGAACAACCAGCTTTGATGATTTAGCTAAAATTTTCTATAATTTGAACGGCCAGGCACCAGCAATGGGCGTCATTATTGGCATGGTATTTATCTCTGCAGGTTTGGCATTTAAAGTGTCTGCTGTTCCATTCCATATGTGGACGCCCGATGTTTATGAGGGTGCGCCTACACCTGTTACAGCATTGTTTGCTGTTGCGCCTAAAATTGCGGCGATGGGCTTGTTCATTAGAGTAATGACCGGTCCGTTTGGCGATCTTGGTAACCAATGGCAACAGATCATTATTTTTATTTCCATCGCCTCAATGGGATTGGGCGCCTTTGCTGCGATTAATCAGACAAACATAAAGCGTCTCATGGCCTACAGTTCGATCGGTCACATGG
>Ga0114994_10002268_pt1 | contig 14010 bp, 10 predicted proteins | sample ArcticOcean_MG_C_9_FD_87043 | JGI IMG/M metagenome (GOLD analysis project Ga0114994, IMG submission 87043) | Marine microbial communities from western Arctic Ocean - ArcticOcean_MG_CB2_152 | ecosystem: Environmental > Aquatic > Marine > Oceanic | place: Arctic Ocean: Canada Basin | collected... | reverse complement strand
GACGGCGGCCGCGAGAGCTTCGGCTCTGGAGCGGGCGCCGGCGCCCCGACGATGCTCTCGGGATCCGACGGCGGCGCCGCCGGCTCGGTTTCTGGCGCCGCCGCCACGGCGAAGTCGTCGCCGTACGATTCGCAGGCCAGCGGGTCCGACGGCGGCTCCGGCGCGGGCGCCTGGGCCGCGACGTCGTTCTCTGGTGGCCCCGCCCGCTGCTGGAAGTCGTCGGGGTACGGCTCGGCCCTCGCGACGGGCGCGCGCGTCTTCGTCGGCGACGGTGTTCTCGGCTTGGGCGCGCGCGGCGAGGCCATGCGCGCCGCCGCCGCGCGCTGCGCCGCGGCCCGCGCCGCCCGGTCCTCCTTCTCCGCTGGCGACAGCGGCGGCGCCTCGACGCGCGGCGGCGCCCGCGTCGTCCACGCGGCCGCGGGCCGCCGGACCCACTCTATTGTATCGCCGCTCGAGGGGCAGAACGGCGGCGGCAGCCGCGGCAGCGGCCGCGCTTCGACCGGCGGTCGCAGGCGTACGGGCTTGGCGAGCTTATCGATCGTCTGGCTTATCGACCAGGCTTGGCACGCCTGCTCCCTCCGCCACACGCGCCGGTCCGTCCACGTTTTACGCGCCCTGGCTTCGTCGCGGACGTCGCGCGGGAGCTGAGCGACGCGCGCGTACTCCAGCTCGCTCGTGGCGGCGGCGCTCGGCCCGCGTCGTTCGAACCACGGCTTTGGCGGAGGCGCGCGATGGTCCCGCCCCCGGTGCGCGTGGCGGTCGTCGACGCCGAAGAGCGCCCCCACCTCCTCGAGGCTGTGCTGCAGATGGAGCCGGGCCTCGCGCCGCGCCGCCTGCGCCGCGCAGTCCGTCTCGTCGCGCACCACGGTCACGTCCAAGGGCTGGTCCGCGGCCAGCCACGACCAGACCTCCTCGAGGGGCACGGGCAGGCCGTGGAGGTAGGCGAACGCCTTGTGGGGCGGTGCGTCCCCATCTTGCCCCATGGGGCTGCCCCTGAACGTTAAAGCGCGCCACAGCGCCAGATGCAGCGCCGAGGTTAACTTTGCTGCCCCTGAACGTTAAAGCGCCCACAGCGCCAGATGCAGCGCAGCGCCGAGGCTAACTTTCGGGTTTTGTGGGCTGCCGCCGCGATGCGGAACGACCCCGATGTCCACGGATAAGTTAGGCTTGATCATGCCCGTGACTTGTACTAGCCAACACACAACATTTATACGAGGAGCTCCGCGAGCCCCTCCGGCGTCTTGCCGTCCGGGGGGAGCTGCGCCTCGCCGGCCGCGCCGGGCATCGCGTTGAACACCGCGTTCTTCTGCAGCTGCGCCTTGTTGCGCTTGATGATTCCCACGCTCGCGCCGACGTATAAGAGGTGATAGAATTTCCGCGCATTCGGCGGGCCGTCGAGAAGGCCACAAAAGCTTACCGCGGCCTCGTCGAGCGCGGCGACGAGCGCCGGTCGTCCTGAGCCCTCGGCCGCGAGGCGATAGGTCTTCCCGTCGAGCACGAAGACGGCCCACTCGACACCAGTTGAGTCGTCTCGCACGCGGGCCCAGCCCTCGGCCACGGCCGCGGTGGCGGCGCCCGACGTCTTCACGCCGTCGGCGGCGCCCTTATCCATTCGTGCGTAGGACTCTGCCATTTTCTAATGCCAGCTAGAGCACTACGCCAAACGAACCAGTAGGCTTACGATGCAGTGCTACAGTAGTGTCCAGGGGTGCAGCCAGAAGTGTCCAACACTTTTGCAGCGTTGCAGTCAGGCGCTTTTGATACCGACCGCTTGTTGAAAACACACTGGGCTAATAATAATAAGAGCTTTACACTAGCTTGATTGAGCACACCTGGGTGCCAACACGCGCGACAATCCGTCAAACCCGTTTTGTAATTGAGAAAAACCCGAAAACCCGTCAACAAATCGGCGCGCGGTGTCTCCCCCCGGGCCCCGTCCACTAGTCCTAGCACCGTAACAAAAATCAAACAAACGTCCTCATCGCTCATCTAGGCTAGAGCTCCTTGTCCAGCTCACGCCGAGTCACGGCTCCAGCTCACTGTTTTCAACATCACTTATGCCCTAGGACCACAGGCCCACCAGCGCGCACACCCCGTATCCGGCCGCGCCGCAGACCCAATACGCGGCGAACGCCTGGGGCTGCGTGAGCGGCGCGACGGCCGGCGACGCGCGGGCGAGGCGTCCCAGGCGCCACGCCCAGATCGGCCCGATGGGCGCCACCGCGAGGGCGATCAGAGCCGGCTTGACGGCGCGGCGGAGGACCGTTCGCACGCGTTTCGCGAGCACGCCCTTCGGTTTCCCAAGGAGGAGCGGCGCCAATCGCGGCGGCGGCGGCGGCGCGGGCGGCGCACAGGCGATGAGCTCGGGAACGAGAACACAGCCCCCCGCCGCGACGCGCTCCGGCCACGCGGCGATCTTGGAATGCTTGGCGAGGGGCGCCGTGCCCGCGCGGAGGGCGGCGCCGACGCAGGCGACCGCGACGGCGACGACGCCGCGGCGGTGTCGCGGCGGTGTCGAGGCGAACCCGGTGGCACCAGTCGCAGCGAACGTGGCGGCGCCAGTCGCGACGAACGTGGCGGCCCCCGGCACGGTGATCGGCGAGGTGGCGGCGTTCACCATTTCCACGGTAGCCGTCACCGACGCGTCGCAGAAGAAGCGCGCCTTGACCGCCCGGGCGATGCGTTCGGCGAGGTTGATGGACGGCGGCCAGACCTTGGGCGGCGACACCTCCGGCACGTGCCGGACGGACGCCGTCTCCACCAACTCCGTCGAGGAAGCCGCCTTGACTTCCGGCTTCAAGGAGGCCGTCGGCACCTCCAACTCCGGCGCCGGCACGGTCGGCAGCACATCCTCCGGCGCGGACCCCGCCGACGAGCGGCGGCGCGGCGCCCGGAGCGGCGCCGGCGCGGCGCGCGGCCGGTGCGGGCTCGTGATCGTCGCGGCGGCGCGCGGCGGCTTGACGGGCGACCACCCCGGCGGCGACCAGCCGCGGCGGCGCGGGCTGGAGGCCGGGAGAGGCGCGGCGTTCTCGCCGCGGTAGAGCTGCTGCCCGACGGCGCAGAGCGCGGCGGACGCGGCCGCGCCATAGCGCTTGCTCAGGTCGCGGAGGAGCGCGTCGTGCCTCCCGTCGTAGTGCGTGAGCACCGTCTTGAGGCGGTCCGGCGCCGTGTTCGCCGGGTTGTGCGTCGCGTAGAACGTCCGGAGCGCCGCTTCGGTCACGACAGTGGCGGCGGGCGACGCCTCCGTCGCGACGGCGGCGCCGGTCGCGCCGGTCGCGCCGGTCGCGCCGGTCGGTTTCAGGGCAGAAGACCCGGTCACGGCGGCGTTGGACGAGCCGGTCGGCTTGAGGGCGCGGCGCTGCCGCGCGAGCTTTCTTGGCGTCGTGTTGGCCCGCGCATCGGCGGCGGCTTCCATGGTAAAACGGTTTTGTACGCCTCGTTGGCTTTGCCGCGCACGGTTTTTGCGCACGCAGTACGCTGTCACTGTGTGCGTACTGTGGCAACGCTGCTCTTGACGCCAATACTTCCCAAAGTAAGGTCCTCTACTCGGCTTCGCGCGGCGGCAAATAAACTGTGGCCGACGGGTTTTTGTAACTTGGAGCGGGTGCACCGGCTCCTGGGCCTCTCTAAACCAAGCCAACCCCCTCGGACTGTGCTATAAATCTCTGGGACTCTGAACAATTCGCGCGGGTTTCACTAACTGGGTTCACGCATGGCCGCAGGTGAGAGGAGCCACCGAGTTCAAGCAAGGTGAAGCTGCAGTGATATCGTGAGCATAGTTCGACAGGAATCAAATCGCTACGTTGTGCCAGCCTTTTGCAAACAGCCAGCTGCTGTATCACATGATGAATGCAGCAGTGCTACATTTAGGCCTCCTCCTTTTGACAGCACCGGCACTAGGCCTCCACGGTACGCCACCACCGCGGCGCCGGACCGGCCTCCGCGCGACGCAGTGGCAGGACGCCCTCGACGACATAGACGGCGAGACGTGGCGCGACCTGCGGCGGGTCGTGTACGGCGCGCCCGACGCGGCGGCGCCCAGGGCGTTGGCGCGCTTCGAGGCGTACTGCGAAAACCGGCGCACGAGCCTCGAGGAGGAGGTGCGCGAGGACCTGGGCGGGCGGCGCTTACTGGAGTGCCAGCAGACTTATCCCGGACTTACGGCCCGGCCCGTCTGGGACGTGTCGACTGAAGATTGGGACTGTCTGGAACCGATTGTGAATCAATACGAGGACCTGCGCGACGAGGTGCGGTCACAGGCGACGACGTTCCGGGAGAGCAAGTGGGTCGACACGTACGGAAGGGACGGCGCCTACGACTCGGGGTGGGGCATGGTCGACGTCTCGCCGCGCGCCTTCCCTAGGATAGCGCGCGCGCTCCGGGGCGCGCCCCTCGCGCCGCGGCGGCGATGCGTCGCGCGGCAGCGGGCCAGTCACTCGATCCACGCTCACTCGGACCGCGTGCCATGGGCGCTCACGTGCCATGTGACGCTCGAGGGGTCCGGCCACATGGTCGTGGACGGCGCCCGGATGGAGTGGGAGGCGGGCAAGGCCACGGTCTGCGACACGACCTTCTTCCACTCGGCCCACAACGAGCACGCGTCCGAGGACGTGTACCTGCTCCACCTGGACGTCTTCCATCCCGAGTTGTCGGGCGACGAGCGGTACGCGCTGGCGGAGTTGCATAGTCACCTCGCGGCGGCGCGGCGGCACCGCGCCGCGGCGCTGTCGCCGTTCGTCGCGGGCCTCGAGAGCGCGTTCTCGGCCGGGGACGCTGCGAGGGGGGAGTCGTAATGTTTTGTGAAACGAAACACTAGTAGTAGTACACACGTAGTTAATTAGGGGGGCCCACCACAAAGGTCATCAGCACCTGGTCCGCGGCCACCACATCCCCGACGTCGGCGCAGAGCTCGTCCACGACGACGCGCGTCTCGGCCCTCAATACGTTCTGCATCTTCATGGCCTCGACGACGGCGAGCGGCTCGCCCGCGTCGACGGCGGCGCCCGCCTCGACGGCGAAGCTGAGGAGCGTGCCCGGCATCGGGCACGCGAGGCCCGCGAGCGGCGCCTCCTCCGCCGCCGGCCGCGCGTGCTTCGCGAGCGCGTGCTCCCGCGGCGAGCGCATGGCCGCGTCGACACGCACGCCGCGCACGCGCAGCGCGTGGTCGAAGCCCGGCAGCGGACGCGAGTTGACGTACTGGCACGCGACGCGGCCGCCGCTCAGGACCAGCGGGTCCGCGAGCGGCGCGGCCCAGACGGCGTCCTCCAGCCGGATTGCACGTTCCTCCCCATCGTGTAGGACCGTGTACGCGCCGTCGGACCCGTCCACGTGCAACGTCAGTTCCGCATCCGCGCGCGCCGCCCGCAGCACCACGACCTGGGGGCCCCTCAGTTCGAGCTCGCCGCGCGTGGCGCGCGCGGCCGCGTCGATGCCGACGACGAGGCAGGCCAGTTCACACGCCGTGTCCGGCGGCAGCGTCGTGAGCACCTTGCCCTCGTCGAGGCCGGCGGGGTAGTGCTCGTCGATGAAAGCCGTCGTGTAGTCGCCCGACCGGAAGGCGGCGTGCCCGCACACGTCCCGGCAGAACGGCACGTTGTGCACCAGGCCCTCGACCACGTAGGCGTCGAGCGCGTCGCGCGCCGCGGCGAGCGCGGCCTCCCGGGTCGCCCCCCGCGTGACGACCTTGGAGATCATGGGGTCGTAGTGGATGCCCACCTCGCTGCCGTCCTCGACGGCCGCGTCGACGCGGACGTCGCCCGCGTGCGTAAATGCGACCGCGGCCGGCGGCGCCGCGTAGGCGGTGAGGGAGCTGGTCGAGGGCACGAAGCCTCGCGACGCGTCCTCGGCGTAGATCCGCGATTCGACGGCCCAGCCCACCGGCGGCACGCTGCCGATGACGTGGTCCGGCAGCGCCTGCCCGTCCGCGACGCGCAGCATGAGCGCCACGAGGTCTTCGTTCGCAATAGCCTCGGTCACCGGGTGCTCGACCTGCAGCCGCGTGTTCATCTCCAGGAAGTAGAAGTCGGCACTGGTGGCGTCCACGAGCATCTCGACCGTGCCCGCGCTCGTGTAGCCCACGGCTTTGGCGAGCTGCGCGGCCTCCGCCTGCATGCGGGCCCGGAGCTCGGGCCGCGCGTGCACGAAGGGCGACGGCGCCTCCTCCACCACCTTCTGGTTGCGGCGCTGGACCGAGCACTCGCGCTCCGGGAAGCAGGCCACGTTCCCGAAGGCGTCGGCCACGAGCTGGATCTCGATGTGGCGCGGCGCCGCCACGAACTTCTCCACCAATAGCCGGTCGTCCCCGAAGCTCTTCATCGCCTCGTCCGTGGCGATCACGAAGCATTCGGCCACCTCGCGCGCGTCCCGGGCGACGCGCATGCCCGTGCCGCCGCCGCCGGCGCTCGCCTTGAGCATGACCGGGTAGCCGATGTCCTCGGCCACGGCCACCGCGTGCGCCGCCGACGCCACGACGCCGTTGAAGCCGGGAATCACCGAGATGCCGGCCGCCTCCGCGATCTTCTTGCTCTCGACCTTGTCGCCCATGGCCTCGATCGCCGTCGCCGGCGGGCCCACGAAGGTGATGCCGTGCTCGGCGCAGCGGTGGGCGAAGGCCGCGTTCTCGGACAGGAAGCCGTAGCCCTGCGTAGGGTATCCTGAGGACTATTGCGAGAGACGCCACGCCATCGAGCAGACGCAGTTACAAGCGCGCCGCCCAACAGCACGCCGTCGCCGCGGCCCTTCGAAGGCGCCTCGCCAGACGCCGCGTGCGGACCGGGTGGATGCAGTCGGCCCCCGTCGCGCGCGCGGCCGCGAGCACCGCGTCGCCGTCGAGGTAGGACGTCGTCGCCGCCGACCCCGTGCCGACCTGCACGGCGACGTCGGCGAACCCGACGTGCTTCGCGCGCGCGTCCGCCTCGCTGTGCACGGCCACGGTCTCGAGGCCCAGCGCCCGCGCGCTGTTGATGACGCGGCACGCTATTTCTCCCCTATTGGCTATGAGGAGGCGTTTCAGGTTGGTGAGGGCCATTTTTGCTCTCCGACGTTAATTTGCGCTCAAAAAGCGGCTCAGGAAACCAGAGCGCTGCGCGTGCAGCGCAGCGCGTTCCAACCGGCAATCCAGTGGGAGCAAAATGGCTGCTTCGTCGCGTCTCGAGTAATAGGCAGGTTGATGCTCTCAGAGATCAATTAATTTAAATACATTTTGAACGTGCGGGTTTCCAACTTAATCACGTGTGCCAACACGTTATTCCAAATTTCTCTGTTAGTGTAGTGGTTCCCGTGAAGAAAATTTCGCGGCCATCGATCACTTTAGGTTTTGATTCTATGAAATTCTCATACCGATAAGTATTTCGGATAAACAACATGGGTTCGAATCCCATACGGAGATTTTTTTTGCCCGCCAAAAACTCGACGCACCCCCCCGGCCCCATCCCGACAATTGAGAAATACTGCCCTTGCGAGGCTGCCGCGGTGCGCTCGAGCGCTGGATTTGGCAGCAGCAGTACAGGTAAGTGCGCTTGCAACTCCGCGCGCACGAAACCGGCATGGGCACGCGGCATAATGGGCAGAACTTCCGAACTTGATGTTGAAGTTTCGGCCGAAACTACTTCCTTAGAATGAGACTAAACACCGAACGATCTACAGCAGCCCGTACGCCGCGAGCGTCTGCTGCGCCCCGAGCAGCCCGAGCGCGACGCCCAGGAAGGCGAGGCCGAAGCAGCCGGCCCGGCCCGCCGCGCCGGCCGTCGGCCAGCGGATCATCGCCGGCAGCACGTACACGACGAAGCCGCCGAGCAGGGACCCGGCGAGCCCCGCGGGCAGGCCGATGTCGCCCGCCGCGAGCGCGACCTGCGCCGTGAGCAGGACCAAACACAGCGAGCCTAGCGTCCGTTCCGCGCCGCGCCGCTTCTGGAGCGTTTTCTCCCACGCCGGCGGCAAGAGCCGCGTCGCCGAGTCGTAGAAGCCGCTGAACACGAGCGGAAAGCCGAAGATGATCGACGCGCCGGTGGCGAGGCGCGCGACCCGCGCGAGCGCGTCGGACGCGCCGTAGTTCAGGAGCACGTTCGGGCCTGCGCGGGCGGTGTGTGATGGAGTTGGCTTGGCGTCGCGGGCGAGGTGTACCGGGTCGCTCGTCACCGCGTGTGTGTGTCGTCTCGGCGTCGCGGAGCCATGGCGCCATCGGAGTACAACCCAAGACAAGACATGACGGACGCCGCGCACGCACGCGCCGCGTCGCCGAACGTCGCCTTGCCCGCCGCCATGACGCCCGCGTAGAGCGCAACAAGGAGGGAGAACGAGAGGAACGTGACCCGGCGGAAGCGCCGCCGCGCGCCGCCGTCGCCCCGCGCCAGCGACTCGGCCAGCGGCGGCGCGTTGTAGTGCGCCACGTAGGCGAGCCCGAGGTTCGCGCTGAGCACGAGAGCCCGGGCGCTCACGTCGCAGCAGCCGCCCGTCGCCTCCCCCACGACCGCGCTCGCGCGGTGCGCGCCCTCCGCTAGGTAGGTGCCGTCCAGCGCGCGCTTGAGGATGACGAAGGCGGTGAGGCCGACGGACGCGCAGCCCATGAGCGAGAACTTGGCGAGCGTCGCGAGGTCCAGCTGGCAGAGCGGGAAGAGGGCCAGGACCGCCACGGCGTAGACCGTGGCCGGGGTTCCTATTCCATACGTCTCGAGGAGGGGCCCGAAGACGTCGCCGACGATGCCGTGGTAGATGACGGCGGCGGCCCCGCAGAAGGCCGCCACGCTCGCGTCCACGGCCCAGGCGCTCCTGGGGGAGACGGCCGCGGACCAGAGCTCCCGCACGTCGCTGGCCTGGTACCGCAGCGCGTCCTCCCCCAATAGAAGGAAGGTGGCGCCCGACACCGCGCCCAGGAAGGCCACCAGGCCCACGGCGGGCAGGTACCCCGTCCCCGCGGCGCCCGCCGTCAGGGTGAGGAAGCCGCAGCCCGCCACGTTGTTCACGAGGTTGAACGAGGCGCCCAGGACGTCCGTGCGCCCCTTGACGATCACGGCGCGCGGGTTGCGCGTCACGGTCGAGTCCGTCGTCGCCGCGCGCAGGTCGAGGCGGCCGCCGCGCGAGCGCAGCTCGGGCCGCGGGCGCCCCCCCGGCAGCGCATGAATCGTTGCGGCAACCGCCAGGAGCAACTTTGCACACCGGGCCATCCGTGCGGCTGGCAGGTCCTGCTCGGTCCGTTTGCTTGCAGGGCTGCGTGCTTTTGTCGTGCAAGGACGTCCGGAGGCAACGCGGCGACGGCGTGCGGGCACGGATCCAAAAGCTTAAGCTGGTTTTTGTTTTTTGACGGGTTTTACGCGAAGGCTTTGCGCTGAGATTCGTCCACGAAGTTTATCTCTTGTTCTCTAACGGACTGCAAAAACTTCGAGGCGATTGGCTCATTTTGCCACGGGTTTTGCTCTCTGATATTGCATTGCTGTTTTTGCTCACGCAGCCTACTACGCATCGCATAAACATTTCATAAAGCACGCACGACTCGCAGCGCTCGCCGCAAAACCGCTCGCATCTAGCACCAGGACTCAGCTGGCCTCCTGCGGTAGCGCCTCAAGTCTCAGCAACAGGATGGCAAAACTCCTGCTCCTCGCGGCCGGCGCCTGCGCATTGCTGCCGCCGACCACGCGGCGCGTCTCCGTGACGCCGCGCATGGGCGTCGTCAAGCCCGGCGACTTCAAGAACGGCATGACGATCGAGCGCGAGGGCAGCGTGTGGAAGGTCCTCAACTTCCAGCAGACGAAGACGGCGCGGCAGGCGGCCATGGTCCGCACCAAGCTGAAGAACCTCATCACGGGGAGCACGGCCGAGGAGGTCTTCCGCATGGCCGAGACGTTCCAGACGGCGCAGGTCGACACGAACGACGCGGTCTACTCGTACGACGACGGCGAGTCCCTGGTGTTCATGGACGCCGTGGACTTCGACGAGATCACCATCCCCCGCGCGAACATCGAGAACATCGACCTGGTCAAGGACGGCATGACCGTCAGCATCGTCAAGTGGGGCGACAAGATCCTGGGGGTGGAGCTCCCGACGTCGGACACGTACGAGGTCACCTACACGGAGCCGGGGCTCAAGAACGCGGCCTCGACCGGCCAGTCCAAGGACGCGACGCTCGAGACGGGCGCCGTGATCCAGGTGCCCCTCTTCGTCGAGATCGGCGACGTCCTCAAGGTCAAGTGCGCCGAGCGCGAGTTCATCGAGCGGGACAAGGGCAAGGGAAAGGGGAACTAAGTGCGGTTAACCGAATGTGGTTACGGTGCTAGGGGGGCCAGGCCTAGCGGGCGGCCGCGCGCATAGGACGCTTCCGTTTCCCTCGACATGTTTTCTCGCCATCTTGTAATCTTGTTCGCGTCCAATCCGTGCCACTGACTCGGGTGGGCGTCGGGCGGGCGTCGGGTCCTTCGTCGGCGCGGCGTCGGCGAAGTCCTCGGCGCGGGCGTCGGGCGGGCGTCAGGTCTTCGTCGGCGCGGCGTCGCGCCGTGGGTTTCAAGTGCGGGTTTCTCAAAACCCTTCGGGTTTCTCAGCTCGGCCCCCAATAAACCCGTACAGCCAGCCCACGCGGCGCGGCAGTCGATCGTAGAGATCGCACGAGGAGGAACACGGGTGTTGTGCCGTCATCAGTACAGCACCAAGCTTCACAGCTAAAGTGTCGCATCACTGAAGGACACATAAGGACACAAGCAGGAGCGCGAGCACAGGCCAATGGCCGAAGCGCCAAGGTCGCCGCATTCCCCGCACAAGTCGAACTGGATGCTCGGCGACGACAGCGACGACGACGCGGCGACGATCCGCCTGCGCTACCTCTACCGCGGCGAGCACAAGCGCGACGGGCGCCTCGCGCGACTGAGCGTCGCAAACGGCACGATTCAAACGGCGGCCGTCCTCGACGTCCTGCGGAAGGACGGCTCCGTGGACCTGGCGCGCTTCGGCGTCGCCGTCTATGACGAGCGGCACGCGGGCTGGCGGACGGTGGGGGACGAGGACGAGGTCGCGGTGGCGGGCGAAGTGCGAGTGGAGCTCTACGACAGGCTGCTGGCGGACGCCGGGCACGGCGAGGAAAAGGGCTTTTACGGCATCGGGATCGTGCGGGGCAAGACGGCGGGCAACGCGGGCGTGCTCTGGCGGTCCGCGGCGCAGCTGGGGGCGGCGTACACGTTCACGGTCGGCGCGCGGTTCGAGAAGGAGGACGACCGCACGGACGCGATCGAGGCGTGGCGCCGCGTGCCCCAGTTCGCCTACGGCGACGTGGCGCAGTTCGCGGCGGCCGCGCCGCGCGGCGCGGCGCTGGTCGGCGTCGAGATGGGCGGCCAACCCTTGGAGACCTTCGCGCACCCGGAGCGGTGCGTCTACGTCCTCGGCGCCGAGGACGAGGGCCTCCCCAAGAGCGTGCGGAGGGCGTGCCGGCACGTGGTATCGCTGCCCTGCGCGCGGTCGGCGTCGTACAACGTCGCGGTCGCGGGCGCGCTGGTGCTCTACGACCGGTTCCTAAAAAACAGCCGGCCGGTGCCGCCGCCGCCCCAAAGCGTAGCGGCGGCGCCCGACGACTCGGACGACGAGGCGCCGGCCTACTTGCCGGTCGTGCTCGTGCAGCGCGACGCGGCCGTGGCCTCGCGGGTGGACGCGCTGCTGGAGACGCGCCACGGCGCCGCGATCCTACGCGAGGCGACGAACGGCGATTTAAGTCCGGCGGAGGTCGCGCGCGCGCGGGCCCGCTTCTCCGTCGCGCGGGCCTACGACGCCGGCGCGCTCGCGGTAGGCATCGCGACGGACCCGCTCCTCCGGGGCCACGTCCAGCGGTGTCTGGTGCTGGAACGGCGGGTCGCCGACGTCACGCGCCTCGCGCCGGGCGCCGAGACGTACCGCGTCGTCGCGCACCCCGCGGCCCTCGCCGCACGGGTCGTGGACGAGCTGCCGGCGGCCGTCGAGCTCGGCACCGCCGGGGCGACGAGCTTGCTCTGCGTCTGCGATCTCGGGGGCGACGAGGGCCTCCTGGTCGGCGTCGCGCCGGTCGCGGCCCGGCCGCGGCCCGCGCCGCGCCGCGAGCCGCGCGGCGCGGCCGTGCTGCGGGCGCTGGCGCGACGAGGCCGCGCCGCGCCGACGGTCGGGCGGTTCGAGGTGGTCGGCAGCGTGCCGGGCGCCGCGGACTACCTCCGGTCCCGCGGCCGCGCGCACGAGTATTCCGACTCGATCGAACTGCTCGTCGCCGAGGGCGACGGGCCGGCGCGCGCGGTCGAGGTCTCGGCGCACCTCCTCCCCCAGCTCCGCGGTGTGTTCGCGTGCGTCGTCGCGCCGCGGCGACGCGTCCGCGACGCCGACCTCGCCGCGGAGCTGGGCGCCGCGCTCCGCGAGGCGCTGCCTCCGACGACCCGCGTGGGCGCGCCGACGTGCGCCTGGCTCCTCGCGAACGCGAAATACGAGCGGACGCTGCTATGTAGGATAACTAGGTCATGAATTCTCGTTAGGGAGCCGCGGCTGGACGGCGTCCCCGTCGTCGAGCCGCATCGAGAGCACGCCCTCGGGGTACTCGGCCATGTGCGTGTCGACGAAGGCCCGCAGCTTCGGATCCTCGGCGGCGCCCGGCGGATTCAGCCAGCCCCGGGCCTCGAGCTCCGCGCGCGACTGCGGCTGGCGCCGCTCGGTGGTATCGTCGCGCGTCGGCGCCGCCCGCGCGGCCGCGCGCTGCGCCTCTTCGAGGCGCTCGCACTCGGCCCGCATCTCGGCGAAGGCCCGGGTGAGGGCGGTGCCGGCCTTGCGCAGGCGGCTCGTCGCGAGCGCGTCGATCGTCGGGCACTGGTAGACCGTGCCGTCGAGCACGTAGAAGTAGGCCTCGACGTCGAAGCCGTCGCCCGCGGCCTTCTTGCGCCACTTCGAGATCGCGAGGCAGCGCGGGTTCCGCGAGCGCTCCACCCCGAACTTGAGGCCCTCGACCGTCTCGTAAAAGGGCGAGCGCTCGAAGTAGGCCAGCACGTTGTCCGGCCGCGCGCCGCCGACCTGCTGCAGCCAGACGGGGTCGAGGAAGCACGTCGACGGCGTGACGCGCGCCTGGTCGAGGGGTGCGGGTGGCGGCGCGTCCATCTGCCCGGCGGCGGGGCGCTTTTTAAGCGCACGGCTGTGCGCTGAAGTGCTGCCGTCAGCGCTCTTGGAATCGATGCCTTTGCTGGATCAATATGTTCCAATTGCTTGCACTTTTTGTAATAAAATTTGTTCAAAACCCGTGCGAATAACCCGAACCTGAGGCCTCACTCACCTCTGGCGGGGATTCGGGTTCGGGTTAGTTACGGCGCGCGTCCCCTAGGTAGAGAAGAACAAAAAGAACACGTTACAAACAAAAAATCAGGCCTCGGCAGACGCCGCCTCGACCGCGCGCGTCATCGCCGCGAAGTACGCCGGCTCGAGGTGGTCGTCGATGGCCCCGCCCGACGTCAGGGCCGAGAGCATCTTGAGCTCGGCCTCGACGTAGGTCGCGTCGAGGCCCACGGACCCGAGCAGCTCCGACGAGGAGCTCCCGGAGATGGTCGACACCGACTTCTGCGTGAGGCGCGTCGCGGCCTCCAGGGCCGACTGCACGTCGAAGGGCTTCACGCTGCGCGCCTCGCCCAGGGCGTCGTCCAGCAGCGTGGCGAGGGGGCTGCCGGGCGGCGCCGGCCGCGTCACGACGCCCGACAGGCCGCCGTCGCCCCGCTTCAGCGGGCACGCGCCCGCGTCCTCGCCCTCGACCCAAATATCCGCCGTCGGCGAGACGAGCACGGTGCTGCCGCCGTGCGCGTAGGAGAAGCCGCGCGGCAGGCGCGCCACGATGTCCTGCCCGTTCACCAGGCGACTGTGGTTCGGCACCGCCACGTCCAGTCGCGACGCGAAGGCCGCGTCGCCCACCCGCGGCGCGCCCAGCGTCACGAGGTCTATGGACGCGAACTTCGGGGCGTCGGACACGGAGGCGACCGAGCTACTGCCGAGGAACCAGGGCCGGGAGCGCGGCCGCCGCACCGGCAGCGCGCGGGACGCGTC
>Ga0114994_10002266_pt1 | contig 14014 bp, 5 predicted proteins | sample ArcticOcean_MG_C_9_FD_87043 | JGI IMG/M metagenome (GOLD analysis project Ga0114994, IMG submission 87043) | Marine microbial communities from western Arctic Ocean - ArcticOcean_MG_CB2_152 | ecosystem: Environmental > Aquatic > Marine > Oceanic | place: Arctic Ocean: Canada Basin | collected... | reverse complement strand
GAGCAGGGTGTGCCGCGGTACGTCTCGTACGAGTCGGAGAGCCGCAGCGACAGCCTCGTACGTCGCGGCCTGGCGTTCATTATCGAGCACGGCTTCTACAAGACCGAGCTTGGTCGCCAGCACTACCTCATGAACCTCAAGCAGATCGTCGAGGCTGTACACGAGACGGTGTACTTTGGCGTGATGCACGAGCTTCTCGCGTCACCGAACTTCTACACGCAGTGGCAGCGCAACCATGGCAACCAGCCGTCGCTGATGCACAACGATGCAGTAAGTGCGCTTGCCGAGGAGAGGTGGCGCTTCGCATGCGTCCAAAAGGACGTGAAGGGCCTGTTCATACTCGATGCCGAGATCAAGGACCGCATGCGGCGCAAGGGCATTGAGCCTGACTCGTGGATCTTCCCGAGTAAGATGGCCATCTATGCGTCTATGGTGCCCGAGTACTTCAACGAGTTCATTCGCGCTGGCGACAAGGCAACAACCGCACTTGAGAACGGAGCCAAGCGCTTCGACACGTTCAGAGGCTCGCGAGTATTCGAAACACGGCCATTCGATACAGACTTCATGTCAGACGACGCGGTCGAACCCCTCATGCGCAACAGGCAAATCGGCGAGTACTATCTTATGAACACCAACGAGGACCTCCGGATCTTTGATATGGCACGTGATAAGTTCCATCCTATCGGCCACAAAGACGCTGTACGGCACTGCTGGCAGAGACCTGTCGACGCACGTGCGGGTACGAATCTGGCTCAGGAGGATATCGTCGACCTGTTGTGCCAAGACTTGACAGACAGGGCGATTCCAGTCACAGTTGAAGACCTGATTGACAACGGATTGAACTATGAACGTGTGCACGACATCGCTATAGGTGCGCCTCCGCCGGGCAGTTACAGAACCCCTTGTCAATACGGTGCAGCCCTGGCCCCCTTAGGTCAGACAGGAGCAGGGGCACAGCCACCCGAACGAACGCGGATACCTCTGAGCGATGATGCAGCCAAAGGCATCACCGGCATACGTACGCTTATTAGAGAAATCATGGAGGATGAGAACGTTCTGATCATTCCGCACAAGATGCTGCTCTTACGCCCACGTATGACATACCGCATGGGCACCGCTGTCCTGCTGAAGGGGGGTGACGAACTCGGCAGCACACTTCACGGTCATCATGACTTCCAGCTCACGGATGATGTGATCCATAAGACACACATCGGACACTATACGTTCTACAGCAAATCGGTCGTGCGCGAGCCCAAAAATATGTACCTCGCGGAGGACGTCTACTGCTCAGGCTATGTAGGTGGGGAGAACACCGAATTCCTGGATCAGGTGGACGCTTCTAAGTACGGGTCGGAAGTGGTTAGCGTACAGAGTAAGTCGCTCATCGCAGTACCCGTCGCCCCGGACTTTGAGCCGGCGGCGTGCTTGGCCCTTACCGGCGATCTGGAGCGACATGGTCTGAGTTCACGCAATGGAGTGGAGGGGAATTACACGACGTCGCATGTCGTAAGCCACGAGCTGGCCGAATACATGGATGAGGAAGCCGACCTGGGCATAGGCGAGATGCAAAAGAACGGTATCTGCTTCCGCGGCGCCGAGCACACGAGAAGACATGCGAACCTGACGGATGCACAAGTGACGGCGCAAACTGTGGGCGGTGCTGTTGCGTTGGGTGCGGCTCGGACAGCCAGATTCGCGAACATTGCTTCCCGCCGCCAAGCGTCGAACCTGAGAGAATACGCGCAAACGCAGCAAAATACGGGCCACTGGGGACCGTCGGTGTACGACGGCTGTGCATCGGTCCGCCAGGGCATGTACTCGCACCTCCGGCATCCCGGCTCAAGCACTGCGGTTGGGTACACTTAACCTATTAATAATACACAGTATTCTCATGTATGAATCGAGCACCTGTACAGACTGTCGGTAGTGGTATGAGAGGAATCGTGCCGGACTCCGCACAATATAAAGACCAGGTGGCCAAATGGACGTCACGTATACTGGCACACGAGCCATGCACGCCCGATGGCCACATCTTCCTGTGGACCCGAGGACCGGACAGTGCCAGCAACTCCGCCTACCTATATGATGCTACCATGTGCAATGTCCAATACGCACAGAATCAACTACAGCGGGCAGCCACAACGGTAGGTAAACAATCGTACAAGGCGTGTATAGATGCTGCACAAACATACGCGTTCGTGATCACAGAGCTACTGCCTAGATGGACGTTCCGGCCAAGAGAACTGTACCGCTTGCCCGACACTATGGATCACGATATATACGGCCACTATTGCCTTGCTCGGGCGATGGCCTATCATTCGGTCGGCCGCGCGGACCTTACGTGCACACGACCGGCCCATATAGCTGCTGCTGGAAATGCTGCCCATCTGTACATGGTGGCAGCGCAGCTAATCTGCGGGGATACGACGGAGATGATAAACCGCGCAGTAGAGTGTACAGCAGATGCACTGGTTCAGAGCAGCGACACATATCTAGACGCATGGGAAGAAGATAAGGATCCGAACGGAGCTGCGAAAGCCCTAGCGTGTATTCAAGAAGCAGACAAGCGCTATAATTCAACAGGTGCTGCCGGATGTTCTGAAAAGGTGATATACACATATGCTAGAAATCAGGTGCACTGGCTGCCACCTGAACTGCCCGAATGGAATACATTGGTGCGCGCGCGCATTACTCGCTGCTAGGGGTATCGCATTCACAGTCACTATAATCACTAGAGTCACTAGAGTTGTCAGAACTGTGCGGCAACCACTCGTCGTCTGATGCACTCTGTTCGACCAGCGGCGCCCCAATAGGGTTACCGGCATCGTGCTCCTGTTCGACGAGGAAATCTACGGCGGCCATAAGAGGCACAATCGCCTCAGGGTCCAGTGGGTCGGCCCCCACGTCGATAGCAAGGTCACCGTACGTGTCCTTCCACTGCCTCAGCATACTGTGGGGTAGCATTTCGACGGTTTGTACCTTATCATGCGAATGGATGATGTGTACGTCAAACGTGGACATACCCCCCCGTGTCCGCTGCAGGACAACACTACCGACGCCATCCACTACGGTACACTGCTTACTCGTCCAGATCAGCACCGTGAGGCCATCCTGGATGATTTGAACGTGTGTACGGCCGCACGCTGTCGCCACTGGATCTACTTCGTCGGTACCGATAAACATCGGCAATGATGCCAGCGCACGTACTGCTGCATCCCACGGTACGTCATACTGGGTCATGACTACGCCGCGGACAGCTTTCGTACCCGGCACAACGGCCTTGGGCTCATTCAGGCACAGCGCCATCCGATCTTTACAATGGACGATGTGGTCTATGCTAACATGAGCAATCAAACAAGTCTGCGCCGCGAATTCAAGCGACAGCGCATCAGTCCCGCTATTTAATGTACATTTGCGACCATTGATCATGACAGGGACATCAATGCCGTGCACTAGGTGGCTCATCATATCTGTCGTATGGAATACCTGGAATACGCCTGGTCAAGAACTGAACTCCCCAATATGCCGCGATGGTGGCCGTTATAATGATGTCATCTTGCGCACCCTGTGACTTACCCGTGTACGAGATGCGTGCTTCGCTGCGACCGGTCTGACTATGTAGCACGATCTTCCGAAATGCCAACAGTTGTTTGCGGAATTCGGTCTGTGCAGCCGCACGCTTTTCTGCGACGGTACCAGATTTGAGTGGATTTGCGACTACCAGCTCATCACCTGTGTGCTGAATTGCACTCTGGGACAAGAACTTGCATAGCTCCATAGCATATAGTTCCTTCCGCTTGCCTGTGGTGCGCACACCAGCCAGACCACCTTCCATAACACTGTACACAGTAGGCTCGTAACGTAGCATATGCTTCATATGGTCCGCTTCCTGGCCCAGGTTCGACTCGCCAACGAAGATAATCCACATGTCGGGATATGCGGCCTGTAGTGCATGTACGTGCGCCATAAGCAACACCTCTATCTCGTCGTGGCCACGCACAGCATGGTAATCAAGACCCACGACTACCATGCTACCGCGGATGAATGTGCACGATACAAGAGCCATGTTGCTATCCCCACCACCGTTAGGGTCGCATGCGACTAGGATGAAAGAAGGTCGCGGCGATACAATATGTGTCACTGCGGCAATATATGCATCGACCCACTGCACGCGGAACAAACTAGTCTGATCTTCGGTCACAATACCCATGCTCTCGCGCATAAGGAGATCTTTGCGGTCGCCGTATAATGCCTTCACCATGTCGAATTTCTCCCTACTCTTCCACGGAGGAATCGCGTCTTGGTTGTGCTCACACTCCGACCCTCTCCCCGCAGCTACGCATACACTACATGCGAGACCTACCTGGATGTTTCGGAAGAGCTCGTTGCCATCTGGGCCCTTCATCGTGAACATTTCAGAGTAGAAATTGAGCGAGTCCTGTAAAACGACAGCAATGTGAATAGTGTGAGTTCGGGATTTAAATCGACACAAGGACTAAGTAGTAATAAAGTATAGGACGTACCTGAGGAGTGGATATGCAGATGAGGGCGGTCTTGTCAACCTCTAATAATGGTACGATGACTTCGTAGAAAACAGCCAGGTCCATAAAACTTGCCTCTTCCATATACACGACATCGCCGCCCACACCACGCAGCGTTTTTGCACATGACGGGTAGCTGTTGATCTTGGAGACGGTACCACATGCATGCGAGATCCAGACTGTCTCTTGGTTGCTTTTCACTATGCGGTCAGCGGCACCCGACACCTGGCACACCAGTTGGGACACAAGTTCCAATAGCTTGTTCGACGCGCGACGGCCGGTACTAAAGATAGCCTGCTCGCAGCCAGGTACCACCAGCGCCATCGCGCCCACAAACATGCCGACGGCCACTGTCTTGCCAAACCGACGTGGCGTCATGCACAAGCACTGCTGGCGAATGTCCTCCCAGTTGTTCGTATCCATGATCGTACGATAGTCCGGTGGACTTGTATCATGGCTATACAAGTATCGGACACATGCGTTCAGGAATGCCTCATGGAAACGCCGCTGTGTATTACTGCGAGACCACGTGTATCCGTTCTCCAGAATATTACGTAGCGCGGACAGCCTCTCACTGCCGAGAGAAGACCCAGCACGACCAGGGTCAGTCGCACTACTCAGCGCACATCGGCGCCGAGGCTGCTGTATGCATATCGTCCGTGTTCGAATGTCTTGCTCACGATCTATCGCGTCCTGAAAATGGTGGACGTACGATTCCATTATCGGACGAGAATGGCAAGTGTCAGAACGATGACGGGATTGGCACGGAAAATTCCAAATGCGATAGACAATACGGCAACGGGCGAGACGGAGTTATACTTGCTTACACATGCCCCGCCCGCGTATGCGATCAACAGCATCGACGCAACGGCGGCACGAACACACTGGGCCGGCCACGACAAGCGCCCGTGACCGCAGAGCATACCCGACACAATACATATCCCGCGGACCACGGCGTGTACCGTAGGAAATGGATGTACGATAATCGTGTACAGTAGTATCGCTATCGTGTACCATCGCCAATAACGCGTAGCAAGAGCAAGTGCCAACAGCGCGAGCACTACGGCGTCGCCGGCGCCCCCAGCCAGGATCAATGACAATGCTTCGAATACCCCGTACAGTACAGCGACTACCATTGCACGCACCCGCGAGGTCCGTCGTGTACACTGACGTACTACACTTGTCTGCGCAGATACAGACACAAATGTTCGATTGCGCCGCTCGTAGCGACTCGCATCATGTTTGACGAAACAGGGTAGCATGCGCTCGAACAGAGCACCAAACCATATACTTATCACCCTAACGGAAACGAATCCTGGCACGCATACGTCCGAGGACCGCATGGCGAAACCAAGAGCAAGACCGCAGAGCACACTACTTAAACGAGACAGATGCGTACAGGACATCAGCACATGCATCGATACATTAGACTTGTTGTGAATATGGCAATGGCGCGGGCGGCTTGCGACTTTAACTTCTTTTGGCAGGATAAATATTTCCTCAGTGAGATGTGGGCCCCGGTCATGACACAAAGCGCGTCCGCGGGACGTGACTTTATGCAGAAGATCGATTATGATCAAAGGGCGTGCAATCTTCCAGTGTTCATCATGTGCCCAGCGATCAATGCTAGTAACCTTGGGCAGAAAATACAGCAAGCAATCACCGAGTCGACGGACGGTCAAGGTACGGATGGTCCGATCGACAAGCTGTACACTGCCGCACTGGCCATCAAACCCCAGGCCTACCACGACGAAATCCTGCGCGGGTTCTCGAACCAGATTCGGCCACCACTACAATCGATCGACAACTTTGACAAGTACGCACAGGCCAACGAAGACTTCGATATGTACTATGGCGCTAGTGCGAACGCGAACAACTATCCGTACTTCACGTTCCGCCGCGCGTCGAACGCGAGCGACTTTTCGGCCGCTCATGGCCCACAGCAACGGTACGATGGGCCAGCCTACGACTTCGACGTATATCTGGGTCAAGATAACCTCGTTGCCCTCCAGAACGACGAATACACTCTCGCATGGGCCCGAGCATATGCTGCCGCCGTGGACTATACCCAGTATAGCACACAAACGGCGGCATTCAATACGTTTGTGAAACGAACGATAGTCTCGAGTAGTGCGGCCATGTGCTGGAGCCTGCTGCTGACAGGCCGAGAAACCTCTGTCATCCCCAATAGCGCACCCGCAGCGATTCTATCACCAGAGCTCGATCCACATAGCGAACCTCTGCGGATATGGCAAGAAAGGTGTATAGGCACCTGTGATCCGTTTGAAAACCCTATACCTACATCCCAATGGTGCAACGGCACCGGTGTCGATACGTGCAAGGCGGAGTGCTTGGCACAAGACGAGTGCCTTGGCATCTACTTTAGCTATACGACGGGAAATGGAGCTTGGGTCACTATTGCTCCCGGGCGAAATGAACTGGCGATGATTGATGGCACATTCGATAGCTACCTCGAGCTTAACAGGTACGATGGACCCAGCAACCTCGTGTTCAATGCACACGGCACGGCACCGGTGCAGTCATACGAGGAAGACCTTTACATCTATGATATCACCTCCATGGAGTTCACGGATCCCATACCGGCGACCGGCGTGCAGAATCTGACATCGTGTATGAAATCGCACGAAACGACGTGCATCGTGACACATAAGGGGACCTATACGCCCAGTACAATTCCCGACGGAACAGTTACGTACCGCGAGTATACGCGCCGGGGCGACAACACACCTACTGCATGCAAGGCTAGATGTATGCTGAACCCAGCATCTTGCTATGCCTGGTCCTGGTACGAATCCGAATGCCGTATCACCACCGGGGTCGGACAGATGACAACCAGCAGCATACTAGCGGATACCGCGGTCCTGCACCTGCTCGGCCTGAGTGTTTCGCACTGGTGTCCTATCGATCAGGCATATGATACCTGTTCTGCTAGATGCGTGGACATACACGATCCGCTCCAGATGGGATGGTGCAATCACAGATGGGTGCACTGCCAGGGGGGCAAGTATAAGCCGCAAACAACAAAAGGTGAAACGAGCACAGCTTCAGGTGTAGGTAAGCTGCCGGCACTTCCCGTTATACAGAACACATGGCATGCCATCGGATGCACTGTGCAGCTCAAGCCGACTGACGAGCTCTACCAGAAATGGCTGGGATGGTTCAATGAAGAGACGACCACGGACCCTGCACAACAAGTGCGCTCGGATATGGAACAAATATGCACATCAGCGACGACGACGGATGAAGCGGTACGTAAGCACCAATCCAAGCTGTGCTGTGGGACGGAGGATTGTGCTTTGAAACCCACGTTCGGCTGTTACCCGCAGTACGATTGGATTGAAGGCGGAAAACGTCTATGCGTCGGTGGCCTCATGCCAGAGGGTTCTGGGCAGCGATTCGCCGTCCGCACACAGGGAGTTACCTATACGCCGACGACCGGACAGCCGGGGAAGATCAGGTCGGCAGGAGCAGACAGCAGTCGCACCCAACTCACGCTGTATGGTGGCCTAGTGGGAGCCTACGAAACATCTCGCGCGTGCGGTGACGTCGGTGCATCGAAGCTGGAATCCTACTCAGTGTACGGAAACTGGAGACAGCATTCTGCCGATTACCTCGGTACGAAACTCGAAGAGAGTATGGATTACAAGCTCTACCAGTACGCCGACTCCGCGGATTTTACGACGAACACCTATGTAACGGCGAGTACGGGCATCGGTAACAACACGGGAACAGCATACGCCAGCACAACATCCGGTATTCACGGGACGAATACAGCGTCTAAGACAGACGATTCTTTCAAACAGGGTGACTGCGGAGGCAAGACCTGCCTGTTCCCGACGTGTATGTACGGTGGTCTCGACGGTAAGGATTTCCCGCACTATTCCGCTACGAACCCACAGCAAAAGGGATGTTTACACGGTACGGGCACAGGTGTCGCTGACATTAACACGCGTGTGAAAAACTACTATTCCGTGGAAGCATCACAGATGCAGGACTACATTAACAAGAATGCGGCTTCGTGCCATAACCAAGCGGCAACAGCTGCACCGACCTGCTCCGTGAAAGCGGACGATTGGCAAGGCGCCGGGACCCCCTACGTCGACACCGTCGGTAACTGGAAGGATGGGATATACTACAGCGATTCAGGGGCTCGAAGCGGGGGCGATGGCGTCGCATATGGGATCATATCCGGATCGTTCGACGCCCATATGAATGAGCACGCAACGGATGCCAGCAATAGAGGGCACCAGTTGGTATGCTTCAACCATCATCAGTCTGGTCCCAGTGCTAGCGGCCTCGTAAGTGAGTGTAACGCAGCTGGGCAACAAGGTGGCTTTGTCCAGCACTTCATCGTCTCTAACGCACGATTTGGCCGGATAGTGATCGACCAGACCGAGTGCACCAGCAACGAAGCTCTCGGTGAGCATTTCGTGAGCGAATTACTAGATAACCAAGGAACGAAAGGTGTCTTAACCAAGTCAACCGTCGAGCATATGGTACCCCGTACCCCTTACGGCAAGGCATCCATAGTCGGTACCACCGATGCGCAGCGTATGCGTACAGACGGCGGTACGTACATACAAGCAATGACATTCACTGGCACGTCCAGCGGATGCAACTTGATAGACCCACAGTCAGCGCAAGTATACAACCCCGCGGGTGTAAAGTTTGTTGATCTCCATACTTCAAGGCACATACGGACAGGTACTGGCTGGGTGGGCCAACAGAATCCTGCTACCGGGCTCCAAGCGTATTACTGTAATATTGGGTCATGCTATCGCCAATCCGGAGGCGACACATCCGGTGTTGGGGCTACAGAGTGGTGCGCTAGGATGCCAGTGCAAGCTACGGGACCAATTGTAAGGACAGCCTTCGACAAGGTAGCAGGGGGACCGACTGCGCGGGCAACATCCGATGCATCAACCTTTGCGACCAGCGGCAAGATAGGTTTCACACTGCCCGGCTCCGATATCAACGCGGCGTCCGCTGGGTTCATGTGCCCCATTGGGATCTTTGTACCAGAGCGCGACGATGTTGTACCTAGCGTACCACCCAAATCTAGTTCAGATGGTGCATGGCATCCATATGCCCAGCTGACGGCCAAATGCCCCACAGATCGACCCATTCGCTGCAGTCATCTGTCCATCCAGACACCAGCGGGGGGGACATGCGAGTACGGCTACGACTGGACCGGAACGAAATCGGGGAAAAAACGCATGTTCGGCGGACAAGGATCATCTGTTTCGCACATTACAAAGGCAATGCTGGAAGATGCGAACCTTACGTTTACGCAAAACACAGAGTCCATGGACGATGTTACCGCGTACCTCAGCAAGATGGGCCAAAACAGCCAGTGCAATACCATGGACATCTCATGTAGTACAGTGGAAGATCATACAACCCACGCGGTATGCGGAAGGCAGCTGGACAATGACAACTCGGAGTCTAACCTGGGAGGAGTGCCATGTGGCACGAAACCGACAAAGGGCCTGGGGGACGGTGGCTTTTGTGGCTTAATAGAAACAGGTGGTGGTTCGGGTGTGCGTATGTACACTGCAGAGGACGCATATAGAGGATGCAAGGTGTGGCCAAGTCGAGCCAGGCGTGTGTGCCCGCCTGGGTACGCACTTTCCTGGGGGGCCCCGGAAGCTTACGAGCGTCCATCGTGCGTCATAGCAATCAAAGCCGAGAAGAAAGTGAACAACTTTGATACGAAAACCCCGGCTAAGCTCAAAATAAAGGAAAAGGGGCCCCAGCTCAGTCCATACTACGTGCTGAGCTCGTGTACAGCGGACCAGGTGGCCACTTACTCGGGCATGTGCGTGCCCATGGCATGTGGCGTACGGCCAGATGGTGACTGCGAAGTCGTTGATACGAAACCGACGACAGACATCGATAACGATTGGCCTATGGTAAATTCGTGCAAGCTGACAAGCCCAGGGAATTGTGTAAGAAACCCACCGCATGCACCACCAATTCAAACCGCTACACGACAGCATAATCTTTGGTGGCCAGGGTTCCTGAAAAAGGAAGGCTCGTTCGCAGGCGTTGGGCCCGCGTACGGCCGTGCTTTTCCCGCATGTGATACTCCTGGTACAAGTACAGCATGCCAGGGATTCAATCTCTGCGGCATCGAGTTCGAATCGTCGAAAACGTGCCTCGACCCGGATATCATTCTCGATGGCTGCTGCAAATACGACCCGGGCAAAAGCGCTGCAACCGAACAGGAGATGATGGGCCTAGGTACCGATACAGGGTCGACGAGCGATGATACGATGTGCTGGGTATCACCTACGACAGTTTGTGGTGGCGGCAACCATCTCTTCTATGCCGAAGCAACCAGGTCGACCTCATCCTCGACGACAGCATGCAGCACCGGCAATCGGTATGCTAGTGCGGTGCACCCGGTATCATCGAAACAGTGCCACTGCTGCGAATCGGCGTGCAAGGAACGAACGTCTATGCCATACACCCAAACTGACCTCAAGATCCAGGCGGGTGACAGCAGCGGCTACTATGACAAACTGCGCGAGTTGTTTTTGGCCTTTGTGGACCTGGACACTGGTATGACGGTAAACTCCCAGACCTGTCGTGCGGCAGAAAGCCGGCTCGCTGGTAACCTGTGGAACAGCGGCAAAGGCACGTGCGCGTGCAGAGATATAGCGTTTATACACCGCGGCTTGCACGCCGACGCACTACCACTGTACCAAGAAGCGGGCGGGCACGCCGCATGTAACAACGACGAGGCATGCGTGGGGTACGACAGCGATAAGAGCCTATTCTCGGCGCCTTCGAGTGGACGCACACTAGTGCCACAAACGGGTTCTCATTATCAGAAGAAGTCAGCCTTGCGGCCACCGGCATGCGATCCGGCGAAGAGCTGCGCATACACGAACTCCAGGCGCGCTACAGATGGGTTCATATCGCGTGGCAGAGCTACGATCACAGGAGACGAAGGCACGCTAGAGTGCCGTGGATTCGAGTATACCAACGCACAGTACTCCGCCCAACTGTGGTGTATCGACAGTGGTATACAATGCCAGGGACTTCTGCAAACTGGGCCCACCGAGTTCTGTAAGGTCTCGGTAGAATATACCGTTCAAGCAGGAGGGACACATACGTATCTCAAGCGGTACTCCTCGGATACCGTATATGGCTGGGACCACACTACGAAGCCCACCGGTGTGCAGTCCCCGTTATATCCCGCAGGTGCGCCAGATGCAATACAGGCGGTGTGCGCAGTGGATAATACGTGTACAGGTGTAGCATGGAACTCAGATGGTACTAGCTATACACTACACGGTACACAGCCGAGCAATGTAGCTGGCATGTTCGCTACGAAAGTCGCTCCGAAAAGCAATTGCCCCGTAGAGCACCCGTATGCTTTTGACGCCGCAGGCCACGTCGGGTACCATTGTTGCAGCTCACAACTGATCTCGAGTACAGGTAACTACGGTGCAATGCTAGATAGCTGCCCCAAACTCAGTATACCGTGCACAGACCCACCGTGCTCGGATCACAGTGGGCTGTCAACGTGCCCGGCACATACACACTGTGAGAATGGAAAGAGTATACTCGTAGGTGACACGTGCTCATGCATGTGTGACCAGAACTGGGAGGGGTCGGCATGTGATACGTGCACCAGGGCGAACGCCGGCAGCAACTGCGTAGATTGTAAGACCAATTACCTAAAGGGTGACGGCGACACCTGTGTGTGTCGACGCGGATTCAATATCACAACTGATTGCACCGAATGCATGCAGGGCTTCAAAGGCGATGATTGTCAAACAGACACATGTACATACACTCTAGACCTCGACATACAGGGCGCTGAAGTGGACGCCCCATTCGAACACGTACTAGTAGCACATGGCGCCAATGGCATGCTGTACGACGGCATATACGGCACAGGGTACGGCGTCGTTCCACTGATCATGCGCAACAGCTTTGTCCAACAAGATGGCAAGTCATTCTGGATCTATGGCACACCTGGCCATGAAGAGCGAGTCGAAATCCTAGCAGGCATACCCGAGGATTGGCACAATATCGTGCATCAAACGAGCGGAGAGTGGCTATACAGCATCAACCTGCGCAAAGTGCAAACGTACACACATACGACCGGGCCCAATACCATAGACCAAAGTAGCTGCGAGAAGATGGTGGATATATCATTCGCGTGTACAGACGGAAGTTGCATGCATGCCCAACGGACCGCAGAGCGCCAAGATCCGCCACTGTCCAAGTACGCAACCGATGGCACCCATATTTGCATGGGACCGAATGCATCGGGGCCACACATATACGAAGGCAGCGGCATATACTCCCCAGCAACGCTGCCAAGCGGTACCGATATCATTCTTGACCCCGATACATGGGGCGCAGTTTGCCCGAGTAACGGGTTCGTAAACGACAACCGACAAACCCCAGTGCAATTGTCGAGCACGGTTCATACTGGGGTTGCGACACCGAGGGCCTGCGCGGAACTGTGTCATACGGACGGTGACTGTGGCGCTTTCTTTTATGAAAGCGGTCACACCCCAGTATGCGAGTGGTATTCAACCGACCAGGTGGTCGCTGGGACCTTTCCGTCTAGCGAGTACAGCGTCAACCCCCAGAAATGCGTTAGCGGGGGGTACGCTGGCACAGGCCAGTGGCGCAACCTACCGAACAACCCCGGGCTAGCTATCCCGACCGCGAATGAATTACTCGGAGAAACACCGACACAGTTGCGCTATGCCATCGTATGTGCATATGGAGAGCATACACCATACTTGCTCACACAGTACCGCCGACACGCATGGCAAGGAAGTTGTGACAGTACGACTACGCGCGTGCAGTCCGTGTGGCTCTACAGCATCCCCCGGGGCCAAGGTGCGGACATGCTGACCGAGCGGGAAATACAAACGTACCCCAAACCGACACCCGTCAAGGTTCTGAGCAGTGTGGTCAGCTCCAGTACGCAGTGTGCGTCGACGTGCAACGCATCAAGTACTTGCGATATTTGGTTTCACAATGGTACACACTGTGCACATCACTCAGCACTACCTGCGGATACCAATCAGCTCGTTCTGGACAACCATCTACTGGAGAGTGCCTGGCACGACACGGGATGCCCACAAACGTGCGATCTATGTGAAAGCTACTTTACGGCCTGGCCAACACTGCAGGAAGTTCTGACCGATATGCATAATAGGTGCCAATCTGCCAAAGAAGGCAATGGCGGTAATGAAGTGAAATGCTGTGGATCGACAGGCTGTGGCCAACTGACCCAATGCCCTCTACATCCGCTGACCATGGTAACGCTAGCGGACATGGTGCCCACAACTTGGGGCGGCAGTATAGCGGTTGTCGGGCCAGTCAGAAGCCGCACGACGTGCAAGGGACTCAAGGATGGCACGAGAATATCCACGGACACTTTCTGCCACGATGAAATCGCACAACCCGCCAACTGG
>Ga0114994_10002265_pt1 | contig 14020 bp, 19 predicted proteins | sample ArcticOcean_MG_C_9_FD_87043 | JGI IMG/M metagenome (GOLD analysis project Ga0114994, IMG submission 87043) | Marine microbial communities from western Arctic Ocean - ArcticOcean_MG_CB2_152 | ecosystem: Environmental > Aquatic > Marine > Oceanic | place: Arctic Ocean: Canada Basin | collected... | reverse complement strand
GACTTTTAAAGCGGAGAGAGGAAAAAGTGAAAAAAACAGTACCTTATATTATAAATTTAAAAAATAAAGAGATTATTTCTATGGTTACCGCTTATGACTATCCATCAGCAAAAGCAGCTTCAGAAGCAGATATTGATGTAATTCTAGTCGGTGACTCTCTAGCACAAGTTGTTTTAGGGCACGATGATACACTTTCAGTTACTGTTGAAGAAATGTTACATCATGTAAAGGCTGTTACTAATGCAAAATCCAACCCACTTGTAGTAGCAGATATGCCCTACATGTCTTATCACATAGATATCCAAGATACATTGAGGAATGCAGCAAAATTTATACAAATAGGAAAAGCGGATGCCGTAAAAGTTGAAGGCGGGTCAAAGAGAAAAGATACCATTGAAGCTTTAGTAAATGCAGAAATACCCGTGATGGGTCATCTTGGACTCACACCTCAGTCTAAAAATATGATGGGGGGCTATAAAGTACAAGGTAAAACTCTTGAGTTGGCAAAGAAATTATTTGAAGATGCTCTTCTCTTACAAGAACTAGGCTGTTTCTCAATAGTACTCGAGGGAGTACCTTCTATAGTTGCTGAATCAATATCTGAAGCACTTCATATCCCAACCATAGGAATCGGTGCTGGTGGAGCTACCGACGGACAAGTACTTGTACTACATGACATCTTGGGAATGAAATCAAAAGAATATATAGATGCTAAATTTGTCAAAAGGTATACAAATCAATACAAAGACACCGTAGAGGCACTGAAGAGTTTCAAATCAGAAGTTCAAAATAAAGAATTCCCAACTGAAGATCATTCTTATGCGATGGGACCAGATTTACAAGAATCACTTGAAGAATGGAAAAAAGAAATTAAAAAAATTCTGTCATAAGCTATTTCTAGTGTTAAATTATAAGTACCTGCTTCAAAAGAAGCCACGTACAAGTGTCCATAGGAGAAAAAATGACTAAATATGACTTAGTCTCAATCGTGAGACCTACAGCAGACGACATTCTTGTTGAAGAAATCCATAAAAGTATTACTGAAATAATTACTAATAATGGTGGTTCAATTTCAGAGCAAAGCGTATGGCAAAAAAGAAAACTTGCCTACCAAATAGAAACTTTTAATGAAGGCATCTATTCCATTACGACTTTCGAAGCACCACCAACTGTACCAAGTGAATTAGATAGAGTGTTAAAAATATCTGATGATGTGATTAGACACAAAGTCTTAAAGATGGAAAGCTAGAGGTAGAAACATGGTAGATAATACAGTAACAATAGTTGGAACCATAACAATGGATCCAGAACTAAGAACAACTAACTCAGGAATGTCTGTTTTAGACATCAACTTTGCAGGACCTAAAAAAAGAAGATTTACTGACGGTGAATGGAAAAATGTTGATGATGACCCACAATACTTTAGTGGAGTAGTTTTCGGTCAACATGCAGAAAATGCAAGTTCATCTTTAACTAAAGGCATGAGGGTAATAATCGTAGGAAAGCTCAATTACTCAACATGGGAAGATCAACAAGGTGGAAATAGATCAAAAGTATCAATTGTGATTGATGAGATTGGGCCAGCTTTAAAATGGGCAACAGCAAGTGTAGATTCAGGCTCTTCAGGATCTTCAGGAATGCCAAAAGCTAGAGATAATTTTGAAGAGAATGAAGCACCATTTTAGGAGGTATGTAAATGGGACAAGCACAAGGTCAAAAAAGAGCTCCAAAGTCTAAGGCTTCAAAATACGACGCTCCTAAACCAAGAAGAGTTACTAAACAGCAAATTTCAAAAGCTACATATAAAGATGTTAAATTATTAGAAAAATTTATATCAGATAGAGGAAAAATACGATCAAGTTTAATTACCGGTATTACCAAACAAGAACAAGCAAAAGTTGCACGTCTTGTGAAGATTGCTAGAGAACTTGCATTGCTTCCTTACGTCACAACAAGTACTTACAAACAATCCTACAACAGACGATGAAGTTAATACTTAAAGAAGATATATCTAAGCTAGGTCGTGAGGGTGATATTGTTAACGTTGCTAAAGGGTATGCTCGTAATTATTTAATACCCAAAAATATGGCGCTGGTTGCTACAACTAAAAATGTAACAATAGCTCAGAGAATGCAAGAAAAACGACAAGCAGTTCTTGAAGAAAGTAATGAACTTGCAGATTCTATTCAGCAGGCACTAGCTGATGCACATTTAGTCATAGCTCAAACCTCAACTGATGAAGGAACATTATATGCTGCAGTAGCTAATTCACAAATAATTGAATCAATTGAAAAATTTTCAACATTTAAATTAGAAGAAGATCAAGTTATTGTAAAAAACCAGGTTAAAGAGATTGGTTTACACACAGTGAACATACAGCTAAGTTCCGATGTCAATTTTGACGTAACTTTGGAAATAGTTCCTGAAACAAAATAATGGCTGGACCAAAAGCAGTTTCATCCAGCGATTTACTAGGAGTTCATAAAGCACCACCAAGTAGTATCGAAGCGGAAGAAGCTCTTTTAGGTAGTTCACTTTTATCAAGAGATGCTTCAAACAGATTAATGGAGTCTATAAAGCCAGGAGATTTCTACAGCCCAAATAATGAAAAGATATTTGAGGCTATGAAGGAATTATTTGATTCTGGTAAACCTATTGATAGTGTCACAGTTTCTGAAATTGTTTTTAAGAATAAAAATACAACAAGCTTAAATGCGTCATATATAGCTCGTCTTGTTGAGAATGTACCTAGTTCGGCAAACTTTGAAAGATACATTGAAATTGTATTAGAACACTCAAATAGAAGAAAGTTATTAAAAGCAAGTGGGAGAATCGAACTACTTGCATACACTTTGGATAAAGATATATCTTCAGTTATGGACGAAGCTGAACAGTCAATATTCAATGCGTCAGATGATGCGATTGGAGACGGCTTAATAGGTGTCTCAGATTTTTTAAATGAAGCAATTGAACAAATCGAGGAAATAGAAAATCAAGGTACTGGACTCTCTGGGCTGGCAACCCACTTTGTTGATTTAGATAATACTTTAGCTGGGCTACAAGAAGGTAACTTAATCATTATTGCTGCTCGTCCAAGCATGGGTAAATCTTCATTGGCTCTAAACATTGCAACAAATGCTGCAAAAGAAAAGAAGACTGTTGCTTTCTTTTCACTTGAGATGACCAAAGAAGAGTTAGTACAAAGAGTTTTATTTTCAGAAGCAAAAGTATCTTCTGGTGACGCAAGAAAAGGTCAACTCGGTCCTGAAAAATGGTCAAGAGTTGTAGAAGCAGCTTCAAAAGTTAATACTATGCCACTCTATTTTGACGATGCTTCTGTAATTACTGTTACAGATATTAGAGCTAAATCAAGAAGGCTAAAAGCTTCTAAGAAGTTAGATTTAATAGTTGTTGACTATATTCAGTTAATGCAAGGTAATTCAAGAGATAATAGGCAGCAAGAAATTGCGGAGATTAGTAGAAACTTAAAAGGACTAGCACGAGAGTTAAAAGTTCCAATCATTGCACTTTCACAGCTAAACAGAGCAGCAGAAGCAAGAGAAGATAAAAGACCAAGACTTGGAGACTTAAGAGAGTCTGGCGCAATTGAGCAAGATGCAGATATTGTAATGATGATTTATAGAGATGATTACTACAACCCTGCAACTGAAAAACCAGGTGTTGCTGAAATCAATATTGTTAAAAATAGATCAGGATCCACAGGTAGGGTAGATCTTTATTTCAGTAAGGAATACACACAATTTACAAATTACTCAAAACAATCTCAGTAAATGAAACCTGCAACAAAAGCCTATTCGGGAATAATCTTATTAACTATTTCTTGGGGAACAATACCTCTAATAATAAAGACATCAGATGTTACCTCTATAGAATTAGTTGGTATACGGACATTTTTAGGGACATTTTTCTTAGCAACACTGCTGATAAGAAAAGATTTTAATATAAAAGAGCTAATCAAACCTGGATTAATTCTTGGACCACTACTTGCAATCCACTGGGTAACCATGTTTGAGTCAATTGAGTTAAACTCTATTGCCGTTGGAATAGGTTTAGTGTTTTCATACCCACTCTTTGTATTGTTAATTGAACTCTTAAGAGGTAATAAACCAAAAAGCTATCAAGTATTTTTGATATTTCTCGGTTTTATGGGCTTGTATTATCTATTAGATATTTCAAACATAACTTCTTTAGAGGGAGTTCTATATGGATTAATAAGTGCTATTAGTTTGTCTTTAATTATCACAATTGGGGAAAGATTTAGTTCGCAACTTGGGGGATTAAAAGTTGCATTCTCCCAGCTACTCGTTGCTTCTTTAATTCTCATTAAATTTACCTATGAATCAAAAGAGTGGTTAATTGATAACATTGCCGTAAGTATTTTCTTAGGCTTCTTTTTAACAGGCATTGGCCTCACAACATATTGGTATGTTGTGAGAATAATAAAACCTATTGCCGTTAGTACAATCTCTTATCTAGAGCCAGTTACTGGGGTTATATTGGGAGCTTTTCTACTGAATGAGACACTGACCACAAAGCAGTTGATTGGTTTTGTTTTAGTTCTTTTTGTAGGTATAGGTCAGATTTACTTTGACTCTAGGATCAAATTAGCTTCAAAAGTCTGATAATCTTTGAATGAATGATTGTTCAACTCTAGATATTTTTCAAAATCCCATGATGAATATTCAGCAAAGTACCCATTAATTGAAGCAGTACTGGCCTTAATAGGAGTTGAAAGCCTTTGGTAGTTTTCTCTATCAAGATGTTTTACAACTTTTCCTGAAGCATCAATTTCTTTCAAAGCATTGGTTACTTTTTGTGTTGTAATAGAGTATTTTGCTTTAAGAATGTTTTCAAGAGAAATGGAAAGAGTAGGTTCATCTGTAACAAGATTGTCAATTACTATACATGTTTCATTTTTGGCTAGATGAGCAATTTCTTGAAAATTATCGAAACTTTTTTGTTCGGAGAGTGCAAGACCCTTTTCATTTGAGTACTCAACCCAACCATATGTTGGCAACTCTTTGAAACTTAGAAGTAAATATTTCATATAATAAAAATAATATTGTTTTGAAGTAATCCAACATTGCAAAAACCTTTTTTTCTGTGTAACTTGAAGAAATAATGAAAAGTGTTAATGGAAATGGTGTCTCTATAGGTAGCTGCATTGGCAATGCCTATGTATATCAAAATAAAATTGACCTTAAGACTGATAGTAAGATTGTATTTCAAGATGCTATTAAAAAGCTCACAGCAAAGTTTGAATCACAAATAGAAGCTTTCAAAAATAATAATAGAAATGATGAAGCTGATATATTAGATGCTTATATTTTAATTCTTAAAGATCCAGAAATTACAGGACAGATCACAGAAGAGAATGAATCTTCAGTGCAAGAGGTCTATAACCTTTTTGAAACTAGCGCAAATATTCTTGCAAGCATGGAAGACGAGTACTTTCAACAAAGAGCTGAAGATATTACTTCTGTAGGTAAACATTTAATTAACACAATGCAAGAAAGAGAAATAATTGTTGAATTAAATGAAAATTCCATATTGGTGGCTGATGACTTAACGCCTGCGGATACCTCCTCAATGAATATGAGAAACGTAATAGGGATTATTCTTAAACTTGGTGGGCCAACATCACATGCAGTAATTGTTGCAAAAAATTTAGGTATTCCTTGCGTTATTGGCATTGGTGAGGGTATCAGGGAAATTCAGAATAACGACTTAATCGCTTTAGATGGATCTAGTGGTGAGCTAAATATAAATCCAAATCAAGAAGTTATCGAGAACATGAATAAAACTAAAAAACAAGAAGAAGAAATTAGAGATAATTTTACGCTGTCTGCATATGAAACACAAGATTTTGAGTTTTTAATCAATCTTGGTTCTGGAGAAGAAATAGACTCCTTCGATCATGATTTTTTAAATTCTATTGGACTTTTTAGATCTGAGTTTATCTACTTAGATAGATCATCTATTCCAACTGTTGAAGAACAAAGAGATGTATTAGAAAAAATACAAGATAAATTTAGTGGAACAATTACTTACAGGACCCTTGATATAGGTGGAGATAAACAAGTAGATTATCTAAGCTTACCAGTTGAGGAAAATCCATTTTTAGGTGTTAGAGGTATCCGTCTATCTCTTCAAATTCAGGAACTTTTTAGGTCTCAAATCGAATCAATTCTTACATCTAGAGACTCAAGCAGGGTAAAGATTATGTTCCCCATGATTTCAACAATTGAAGACTTTATAAGAAGTAAAAATATAATTATAGAAATTGCCAAAAAACTAAACAAAGACTTACCAGAAGTGGGGATCATGATTGAGACTCCATCCTCAACTATTCTTGTAGAAGATTTTGCAGAGTATGTAGATTTTTTCTCAATCGGAACAAATGACCTAACACAGTACATCATGGCTGCAGATAGAGGAAACCCAAACTTAATAGAATACCAAGACCCACTTCATCCAGCTGTTTTAAGAGTTTTAGAAAATGTTTTTAGTGTAAGCAAAGAACAAAATAAAGAAGTATCTGTATGTGGAGAAATGGCCTCTGATCCAGTTTCAGCATTAGTTCTTTATATATTAGGATTACGAAAGTTCAGCATGTCTCCTTCAGCTGCTCCTTTCGTTTTTGAAAAGTTAACTAAATTAAAATCATTAGATAGTGAAAATCTAAAATCTAAAATTTTGAAAACAAAAAACAGTCAAGAAGTTAAAGATTTAATAAATGATTTAAAAATATGAAGACTCATGCCATTCTATTAGCTGGCGGTTCTAGCCATAGATTTACAGATGAAGAGAATAAAGTGTATTTTCCAATTGGAAGAAAACCCGCACTCTGCTGGCCTCTAGAAACTCTGGAAAGTTCAGAATTCGTAGATTCAATTCTTCTTGTAATTAGAGAAGAAGATTGGGAAAAAACAAATAGGGTAATTGAGCTTGTAGAAACGGATAAGTTAATTGGAATAACAGTAGGTGGTAAGACTAGGCATGAAAGTGAATATGAAGGACTTATGTATTTAAAAAATTCAGGAAACGTTTCAGAAGATGATCAGATTCTAATTCACGATGGGGCAAGACCTTTGTTACCATCGTATTTGCTTGATGAGTTAATTAATGTAGCAAAAAGAAATGGTGCATCAGCACCTGGATTTAACTCTAAAAATTTATCAGTCAAAAGTACTTCAGATACAAGTAATGGCCAAGAAGAAACAATTGTAGAAATTCAAACTCCACAAGTATTTCCAGCTGATGAATTATGGAAATCATATAAATTAGCAAAAATAGATAACTGGCAGGCTGATGACACAACGGAGTGTGTTTCCAAGTATGTAGGAAGAGAGGCAGTCATTGTCCCAGGAGATCCAAAAAATATGAAAGTAACCTACATTGAGGATATTTTTGAGCTCGAAAGAATTATCACTGAAGAATAGCCAATAATGTCTATACAGTTTTTATCGGAGCGGTTACATAGAAAAAAAATATAGCTGGTTTTAAGATTGCAAATCAAAAGTAATCACATATAAGATAGGATTATTAAGCAAGGAAGTTAATTATTCTAGAATCACCTATAGCACTAGGAGCACTATTTTTAGCCTTCGCTAGTATGTGGGTTTTACAAATGCAACTTGGTAAAAAACAAGCAGTCAGCTTCATGAATGTAGTTAAAGAACTTCACGGAGATAATCTAACTGTAGCTATTGGAACCAATCAACCTAAATGGGGAAGAAAAAGAGTTTATCTTGCTATGTCTGCAAATCCTGAAAAAATAATAGTTGATGCAATAACTTTAAAAGGAACAACAGTTTTTGCAAAAGGACAACAAGTTGAAGAGTTAATTAATAAAAGTTTATTAGAGTTCACGGACTCTAGTGGAAAAGATCCACTTTTTGATGCTGCAGCTATGGCTGCTGCCACATTAATTAAAAAAATTAATGAGGATACGGAGAGTGTGTCTAATTAGAAATAGAAAGAAGGGGGAAAAATGGACTTATTAGTTAGTATGGCCGATGCGTTTATTGGTGTTTTTAGAACTTCAGCAGATGTATTTGTCAGCTTGACTACTGGTATTATCCCGTTGATAGTAGTGTTTTTGACTGCAGTAAATGCATTAGTCAAATTCATTGGTGAAGATAAGGTTGAAAACTTTGCCAAGTGGGCTGCTCAGGAGGGCTGGATGTACGTTCCAGTTCGATATACATTGCTACCGTTTGTAGCTGTGTTTATGCTGACAAACCCAGTTTGCTATACATTCGGAACGTTCTTGCCAGAAAAAAACAAACCAGCATTTTATGATGCTGCTGTTAGTTTTGTTCATCCAATTACAGGAATCTTTCCACACGCAAATGGTGGAGAGTTATTCGTATGGTTGGGAATTGCAGCAGGAGTTGAGATCGCAGCTCCAGAATTAGTAACGCCGTTAGCAGTAAGATACTTACTCGCTGGGCTTGTTGTTATTTTGATTAGAGGTGTCACAACAGATATCATTTATTCAATAATGTCTTCAAGAAAGGTCGGTGCTGAATAATGCAAAGTATGATCGAAAAAATAGGTAGGTCCGTTGGGGGAGTAGTTGGAAAATTATTTCAAGCGGGTCGTGATGCCGTACAGTTATGTATTCAAACAATAATTCCATTCATGGCATTCGTTGCTGGTGTAATTGGATTAATCCTTTCAACAGGAATTGGTGATTTCATAGCTCAAGGAATTAAAGGATTCGCTTCTAGCTTAACTGGCTTGATGCTTGTCTGTATCGTATGTTCAATTCCTTTCTTGTCTCCACTACTAGGACCAGGAGCTGTAATAGCTCAAATAGTTGGTGTACTAGTTGGAACTGAGATTGGACGTGGAAATATCGATGTTTCTATGGCTCTACCGGCATTGTTTGCAATCAACCCACAAGTTGGTTGTGATTTCGTTCCAGTTGGTCTCGCATTAGGTGAGGCGGAGCCGGAAACAGTAGAGATTGGTGTACCAGCCGTTCTAACAAGTAGAATGATTACTGGACCCATTTCAGTTGTTGTTGGTTATTTGTTTGCATTAGGTTTGTAAACTTTTAAGACAATAATTATATTTTTGTGGCGCTTTGTGTAAAATCAGAGCGTCACAGACAATTTAAGGAGAGAAAATGTCAGAATATAAAAAAGTAAAAATTGAAAGAGGCAAAGGTGGCTGGGGAGGACCTTTAGAGATAAAACCAACAGACGAGAGAAAATATATCGTTTGTATCACTGGTGGAGGCATACATCCTGTTGCACAAAAAATTGCCGATATGACAGGTGCAGAAGCTTTTGATGGCTTCAAATCATCCCCTGAAGGTGGTTTTAAAGCCATGGCATGTGCTGTAATTGATTGTGGAGGAACTGCAAGAATTGGGGTCTATCCAATGAAAGGTGTCCCAACTATAGATATTCACGACACTTCACCTGCTGGTCCATTAGCTCAATTCATAAGAGAAGAAAACTTTGTTTCAGGAGTATCAGAAGAACAGATTACCGAAATATAGTGGCTATATACTCTTCAAAAATAGTAAAAATTGGAGATCAAGCACACTTATTTTTAGAAGAGGGGATTGTTGTTTTTTTTGGAGATAATGCTCCTGAAGAACTTCAAGATGTAGCCGTCGTTCATGAACTACAAGAGGTAGTCGGAGAAATTGTGGTGGGAACAAAAATAAATTTATCTGAAGAAGAACTAATAGTTACAGCTGTTGGACCCGTAGCAAATGAAAATTTTCTTAATTTAGGACACCTTGTTTTAAGGTTGGACTCAGCAATAGAAGCAGCATTACCGGGTGATGTTAGCTGTAGCTATACAAATGTACCTGAAATAAAAATAGATGACAGGATAGAGATTAATTAAATGAATTTTACAAAAGAACTTATTAAGAGGCAAAAAGAACTTGGTAGACCTGTTCGTATTGGGCTTGCAGGTGCTGGGCAAATGGGTTCTGGTTTAGCTGCGCAAATTGGTCGTATACCTGGCATGGAATTAGTTGCTTGTGCAGATATAGATGAAAAAAGGGCAGAAAATGCCCTACGGCTTGCTGGCATTACAAGTATTGGTCATGATAAAGATGCAAGCACCTCCATCTCAAATGGTCATGGTGGAATTGTAAGCAATGCAAAAGACCTGGCAGAACTCCCCATAGACATTGTTTTTGAAGCCACAGGGGTTCCTTGGGTAGGTGCAGAGGTTGCTTCAAACTGTATAGAGGCAGGAAAGCATATCTTGATGTTAAATGTTGAAACTGATGTAACAATAGGACTTTACCTTGCCCAACAAGCAAAAGAAAAAGGAATTGTTTATAGCGTTGCAAATGGTGATGAGCCTGTTGCTTGTAAAGAGCTATACGACTTCTCTATTGATATTGGCTTTGAAGTGGTATGTATTGGGAAGGGTAAGAATAACCCATTAGATCAAACTGCTACACCTGAATCTTTAAAAGATAGAGCTATGCAGAAAAATATGAATCCAAAAATGCTCGCAAGCTTTGTAGATGGAAGTAAAACTATGATCGAGATGACAGCCTTATCAAATGGTATAGGTATGCCTTTGGACAAAGTGGGAATGAACGGTCCTATCAGCGAAGTCTCAGAATTAAACAAAAATTTAATACCCGAATCAGATGGAGGGGTTTTAAAAGAATCAGGAAGAGTTGACTTTGCCTTCGGACCAGCACCAGGTGTCTTTTCAATTGTCACAACTGACAACCCAACAATTATAGAAGAGATGGAGTATCTCTCAATGGGAGAGGGGCCTTATTACACTCTCTACAGGCCCTATCACCTTGCCTCTGTTGAGGCTCCTCGTAGTGTTGGAATGGCAATAATAAATAATGAACCCGGACTTCAGCCAACAACATGGATATCAGAAGTCATAGGCCATGCAAAAAAAGATTTGAAACCGGGAGATAAGATTGATGGCATTGGAGGTTTCTCTTCTTATGGGGTTGCTTATCCTTATTCGGAAACTGAAGGATTAGCTCCTCTTGGTTTAATCGAAGGAGCAACAGTAGTTGGTGAAATAAAACAAGGTGAGCCAATTCCAAGAGACTCTATTGAGTTACCAGATAATTTAATAAACAACTTACGTAATAAACAAAATAATTAAAAAGGTTCATGTGAATAAAGAAAATAAATTAGAACTTTATAGAATGATGCTTCTCATACGTTTATTTGAAGAAGCTTTAGAAGAAATGTTTTCTAGAGGTTTACTACATGGAACAATGCATTTATCTATTGGACAGGAAGCTACGGCAACCGGGGCTTGCCTTGCTCTCGAGAGAGAAGATTTAATTACTTCAACGCATAGAGGACATGGTCACTGTTTAGCAAAAGGTGCAGACCCTTATAAGATGTTTGCCGAATTACTTGGAAGGGAAGACGGCTATTGTCGTGGAAGAGGTGGCTCGATGCATATTGCAGATTTATCAAATGGAAATTTAGGAGCAAATGGAATTGTAGCTGGAAGCTTAACAATTTCTGTTGGTGCAGCTTTATCACTCAAGATACAAAAACTAGATAATATTGTTCTTTGTTTTTTTGGTGATGGAGCGGTTAACGAAGGTTCCTTTCATGAGGCATTTAACCTGGCATCTTTATGGGAGTTACCTGTTCTATTTGTTTGTGAGAATAATCAGTATGGCATGTCCATGGCATCAGAGAATGCTGTTGCCGGTGGGTCAATAGCTCAAAGAGCCGAGTCTTATGGTATCAAAAGTATTTCTATTGATGGAAACGATGTAGAAGAGGTCTACAACTCAGTTTTAGAATTTAAAGAAACAATAAAAAGTTCTGGAAAACCTATGTTTATTGAATCTGTGACATACAGATATAGAGGACATTCTAAGTCTGACCGTAACCTTTATAGGACATCAGAGGAAATTGAATTCTGGAAAGAGGAGAAAGATCCTTTAAAACGATTTATCGGAAAGCTAACTGAAGAAGATGTAGAAATAGAAACATTAAAAGAGATTGAAGCACAGGTAAGAGAAGTAATTAGAGACTCTGTAAAAAAAGCACTCCAGTCTCCTGAAAGTCCTAAAACTAACCTGGAGGAAGACTCTTATGCCTGAAATTACAACTGGTCAAGCAATAAAAGAGGCACTTTCCCTGTGTCTTGATAGCAATAACACCACATTCATTGCAGGTGAAGATATTGGCGTATATGGCGGAGCTTTTGGTGTTACTGATGGATTATTAGAAAAATATGGTGAAGAGAGAATAAAAGATACACCAATTTCAGAAGATGTTATAGCTGGATTAGCCGTGGGTGCAGCAATTACAGGTTCAAAACCAATTGTCGAAATGCAATTTAGCGATTTCATTGTTAATGCGATGGATCCAATTGTCAACCAAGCTGCAAAATTACATTTTATGTATGGTGGTGCAGTGAACGTTCCGATGATTGTCAGAGGGGCAAGCGGGGCAGGAACTGGTGCCGCCGCTCAACATAGCCAATCTCTGGAGTCATGGTTTTGTCATGTACCTGGTTTAAAAGTAGTGACTCCATCAAATCCACAAAATGCATATGATTTGCTCCTTGCTTCGTTCGTTGATCCTAATCCGATAATTTTCATGGAACATAAGTTAATTTATAAACTGAAATCCGAAGTCACATTGGGACCCCTACCCAAAGATTCCTCCAAGCTTGGAAAATCAAAAGTTGTTCTGGAAGGAAAGGATATCACAATTGCCTCATACTCAAATATGGTAAACACAGTTTTGAATGCTGTTAAAGATGACTCTCTTAAGGACTACTCCATAGAAGTAATTGACTTATTAACACTTTCTCCTCTCGATACAGAAACAGTAATTACTTCTGTGGAAAATACTCATAAACTTTTAATGTGCCAAGAGGCACCAGGCAGTAGCTCTATCGGTGCAACTTTAATTTCAGAAGTAGTCTCCTCTCGTGCGTTTAATTCTTTGAATAAACCACCAACACTTTTGGCAGGACTACATAGTCCTATGCCTTCCGCTAAACATTTAGAGACAGCAGTAATTCCTCAGGAAGAGGATATTGTAATGAAAATAAAGGAGATGATCGATAATGAGTAATGAAAATATTATTTTACCTGCAATGTCTGATCAAATGACAGAAGCAGAGCTTTTAACATGGAAAATAAGTGTGGGAGATGAAGTAAAAAAAGGTGATGTTATAGCTGAAATTGCTACAGATAAAGTAGATATGGATCTAGACAGTCCTTATGATGGAAAAATAATAAAACTTAACGTAGAAGAAGGCTCAATGGTCAATGTTGGAGAGACACTTGCAGAGATAGAGGTTGAAGGCGACAGTCTACTCGGTTCACTATTTGACTAACAGCTGCTGTTATAATCTAAAGTTATCGATTCTTCAGAATCTTTTTTAATCAGCACTCCAGTAAGGTAATTACAACTATCGTCAATAATAATATTTGTTCTGACCACTAAATCACAGGTGTATTCTGTAAGTGCAGGATATTTTTCAGAATAAAAATTTAAACACTCAATGACCACTTTTTCTGAGTTCTCTTTCTCTTTTTGGTTTATAGATATGAATAATTTATTTTCTTCTAAGATAACTTCACTAGAAGTTTCTTGAAAAACTTCACCTTGTACTTTATTAAATACTCCAGAAGTTCCTGTAACTAAAGAACCTGTTGCACCAAGAGATAGTAAAGCTAAAAAAGCTAATAAAATCAATGAAATTGCAGTATTTTTCAAGAAACCTCTTTTTCTAATATTAATGTTTTATTAACTAATAATTACATAAAAATGATGGTAAACGATTAATTTAGTTACATATTTAATTTTAGGTTAACAAAAGTCAAACAGAAACACCAAAAAGTACTTTTATACTGAGATTGTTGAAAATCAACACAAACGATCGAGGGAGATTGTAATATGAAAGAATCCATACAACGCGTTGGCGGTGCTATGTCCGGAATGGTTATTCCTAACATTGGTGCTTTCATTGCTTGGGGTCTAATTACAGCACTTTATAT
>Ga0114994_10002263_pt1 | contig 14031 bp, 15 predicted proteins | sample ArcticOcean_MG_C_9_FD_87043 | JGI IMG/M metagenome (GOLD analysis project Ga0114994, IMG submission 87043) | Marine microbial communities from western Arctic Ocean - ArcticOcean_MG_CB2_152 | ecosystem: Environmental > Aquatic > Marine > Oceanic | place: Arctic Ocean: Canada Basin | collected... | reverse complement strand
TTGCCAAGAGTTCGATTAGAAAGATACCCATAATTGGGCTCATAGGTGATAAGTTGAACAACATTTGGATTGATCGCTTTGCGAAAGGGGGTGGAGGAGTGACAGCTCAGATTATCAACAGAATGAAAACAGGAGGCAATATAATAGCTATTTTCCCAGAAGGGACAACATCAAACGGCACGGCGATTGTCAAATTTCGCACCGGAGCGTTCGTCCCAGCTGCACCAATCGTGCCGCTGATTTGCAAATATAGATGCACACTTGGATTTGATCCAATTTTCTGCAGCTTGAGCACAAAATGGCATATTTTGAATTCACTTGCACAACCTGCTCACAGGATGTCCGTTCAGTTCCTTCCAGTGCAATACCCCAATGAGGCCGAGAAGAATGATCCAAAGCTGTACGCCCTAAACTGCAAACAAATGATGGTCACCGCGAGTGGGCTGACTGACACAAATGAAGAATATTCGGACAAGCTTGAGTGGGAAAAGTCCGTTGGGTACATGAATAAAGAACTTGCTGCGCAACAGCACAAGGATCAGGAGCTCTTGCTGCAGGGGCAAGTGCCCCAAAACAGAGTATAATGTAGCGCGTCAAAGATCATATTTTTTACAGAATTTTATGCGCGGTGTGTTCCCCGTTCCCCGTTCCTCTATCATACCAAAAACCGATCGTCAACCAAGGTTTTGTTAGCCACGTTCGCCTGCCCGAAAGCTCCTCTCAGCCAAACCAGCCCTAAATGCATGAGATACGTCATCAAGATGCTAACCGCCGTATTCCCAACCGTGACGTCGAACACGTTGAACGTGAGCACGTTGTGCATCCACAGGTCTGGTTCTATTCCCAAAAATACAACCTTAAGAAATCGGTTCTCTGTCAACCAGGTTTTTTTATCTGGGTAGAAGATGCATTTGCTGTTCGATGTCCGAATGTCCGCGGGAGGGTTGCCCATGAGCATGTCCAGCAAGGGGGGCTCTGCAAGAGATTGAAAAGTGTTAGCGAAGTGTTGAATGTCGTGCATCATGCCGCCTTATTACCCCACCCCGCCCCACCCACCCCATATCACTCACTCACCTCTCACGATTCTTTTGAGCTCCTCGCTCCTCGGGGGAGGACTCTGCTCCACGAACGACTGCAAAAATCCGTTCAACTCCTTCAGAGCCTCGACCATCCTCTCCGGCGGCGGTGTCCGCCCCTTTCCTCCCGCGCGCCCGACCATGTGACCCAACCGCCCGCTTTGCTGCGCCAGCGCAGCAGAGTTCTGCTGGTGCAAGCTGCTGTAAACTTTGTCAAATTTCCCTCGGAAAGTCGGCGAGGTGAAAAGTTCGAAAGCTTGGCAATCCCTTGGCGCCCCTGGAGCGTCCAAACCTCTGTCGGTTGTCAGTCCCGACTCCTCCTTCTTGAGCTGCTCGGTCAGTTGCATCATTGAACCGTCAGCAAACTCGTAGGGCGACCTGCAGTGCAAGTAAAACCCGTGGTAAGGCTCGTCCATTATGAAAACCGATATTTTGGCAATTGTACACAGATCGATGAAGACTTGGCCGCGAGGCTCCTTGTAGTATCGTTCGTAGAAAGCAAACTGCCACACCCACTGAACAGCGAACATGACGAAGAAGTACCACGTCGTGTTGCAGAACCGCAGCGCCGGGTTGATGTACCCCGCACTAACATCGTCAATGTTTGGCTGCATTGTGGCATTGTTCTCCAGCCCAAGCCCGTACAAGAAAAATCCGATGAAGAACAAGCTGAATTCTATGCTCGTCTTCCTCGACGTCTGCATCTCGTTCCACTCGTTAGCCACCATAATTGTTCGCCAGATGGAAACGTCTTGCTTGGGCGTTTTGGACTGAAATTGCAGCGCAGTGAGTTTTTGGGGTTAGTTATTGTGTGTTCGCTGCAAACTGTGCTGTGCTGTGCTGCGCTGCGCTGCGCTGCCGTAACTCACCTTCTCCCAATCCACAAGAAATATATCGGTGTTGCACTGCTGGTAGATGACGTACAGCAAGTACACCGTGTGCGTCCAGAATAGCGCGTGAAACATGGCAATGTAAAAGAAATACTCGTTGTCGTCATCGTAGTACTCGTTGTTGGCCGGCATCAAGACGAAGACCGTATCTTGCAGTTTGAAGAAGACGAACCTGCGCCGAGCGATTTCAATCTATGGGTTAGTAATGTGGTGTTGTGTTGTTGTTGTTGTTGTTGTTGTTGTTGTGTTGTGTTGTGTTGTGATATTTTGTGGCTCGCTTCTCGCTCGCACACAATCTCACCAGTACGCGCACATGCAGAAAACGAAGGGGAAGAAGACCACCACGAACGTGTGGGCGAAGAGCATCACGACGTGGAGCATGTACATCATCCCGACCTGCTCCTCTCCGCCGCTCCCGCCGATCTTGTTCGTGCGGTTCTGCCAGTTCCTGATCCGTACCATCCAAAGCATGCCAGCCACCGCACTCACGAACCCAATTAAAATGTCCGTGTTGCTCCAGAACTCGTCGGTGTTCATTGTGTACTCGGTCTTGAAGACGAGCACATCCTCCGCGAGCATGACTTTGTCACCGATCAGATCCACCTCCTCCTTGTTCGTGCCGCGGTCCGCGTAAGCTGACGGTTTGCGCTCGTAGTACTCGATCGTGAGGATAGGGGGGTGGATCTTGGACGTGTCCTGGGTTGTGATCGACGTTCGCAGGACGATGCGCTTGGCGTAGCGAATCACTTCCAAGCCGTTGTTGCCCCTGCCGCTCATGTTGTCGAAGAGGAAGAACCGCCTGGTGTACTCGTCGTCGCCCTCGTCAACCATGTAGTTGTTGAGGTTCGGGAAGTCGCTACCGTCGACGAAGTTCCTGTGCAGAACGGGAACGGGGTAAAGACAGAGCCCACCCTCGCGGAAGCCATCACAGTCCGCGGAGCTGTCGGATCCTTCGTCCACGACGTACATGTCGTAGAAGAACATTTCCTCCCGGGCCAGGAGCTGGAGGTCGCAGGTGTACTCCTCACGCTGTGACGTTCCGAACTTGAGAAACTTGGTAGACGAGGTGGACCCACCACCAATCTCCGTGTTGGGGGAGGCGGTGCCGCAGTAAGAGAACTGCGTGCCGAGGTCCTCCATACCCACGAACGTGCCGTTCAACGAGAATTTGGCAAGCTTGTAGGTCATTATGTTGGTGAAGCCGATCAGCTTGGTGAACGACATCTGCATCTTGATGTTCTTGTCGGCGAGGATGGTTTCGGGCGAGTCTGAATAGTAGAGCCAAGGGGCTCCCAGCTTCCAGCCCTGCTGGTCGTGGTAGTCAGAATCTCGGTTCGAAACGACAACTTGGTCGAACTCGGAGCACGCAGTTGAGTCCTTGTCGTACATTTGCATCACACAGAGGTTTGCAAGCGTCTGGCAAGCTTTCAGTCCCTCCGAGTTCATTCCGGAAAGGAACTCGCACTTGGACGCTGCGTTGGAGTAGTAGTGGTCGAAAGTGGTGGAATCAACTGACAACGAGTTTTCTCCCAACACGGGCTCCAGGAAATAATTTTCCTGAACTGCGTTGAACTCGACCTTGTTGGACGAGCCGGACTTCGAGGGAGAGTGCTTGTAGCAGAACTGGTGACCGACGGACTCTTGGCCGGTGATGGTGTAACCAGCCTTGCACACGCACTGGGGTGCTGCCCCCGCTGTGGCAACAATGAACTCCATGTTGGCATCAGGGCAGGTGGCACACGTATACGCGGACGGAACGAAGTCCTTGCCTGTGATGTGATGTGGGGTGGGGCGGAGTGGGGGTGGGGCGGGGTGGGGTGGAGTTTGTAAGTCGGGTCGGGTCGGGGGTCGGGTTGTGTTGTGTGTGCGTACCCCCTTCAAAATCACTCACCTGCTGTTACATAAAGTCCAGCAGTTGCGTACGAGTCAAGGATGATTGCAGTACCAGCAGGACACTTTTTGCAAGTCTTCTCGGTGGGAAGACCAGTCGTCGCATCAAATTCCTCCACCAATTTGTAACCAGTCGCGCAAGTACAATCATTGTCGGTGACGGAATTGAAAGCAATTCCGGTGTTACTGATATGAATAAATTGGGTTAGTTTTGTGTTGTTTGTCAGAAATTGGCCGTGTACAACGAGGCAACACAGCACAGCACTGAATTGAAATTAGTTTTCAACCAGCAATAAAATAACATCAGCAAGAGCTTCATGTGTTTATTTAAACCACTGCGCAAGATTGTGCTAATGTTGATGTTGCCCCACTCACCAAGTTACGCAGCTCGCTTTGTCGAGAGAAACTGCTTCGGAGCATGTATCATCACATTTGAAGTCGTAACACTCTCCAGACTGTAGGTCTGAGACGACACAAGTCTCAGGGAGCTTCTTTAACCCCACTGGGCAAGTGCACTGCATTGCATTGCCATAGACATCAAGGCTGCTGGTATCCGGAATCTTGTTAAGGTAGTTTAGAGACCCATCGTTGCACACTGTGCACTTGAATCCTGCTGAATCGAAGTACTCAGTCAAAGGATCACAGAAAATGTCTGGAGGAAGTGAAACGAGCTCTGTCTCAGCGTTGGTGTGGGTGATTAGAAGAAAAAGGAACCACAAGAAGTTGGCTGTGGACGCCATGATCGTGATCGTGTTTGTTTGGACGATATATAAAAGAAACAATCAAAATTTAAATTTTTTTTTTTCACTCAATTTCATTTGAATCAAGATATTAAAAAACTTTAATATGAACACGTCGGCTGCTGTTCTACCGGCACTCCTGATTGTGGCTTTCTTTGTAATCTCGGGATTGATGAAGTCTAGCACACATCACAATACACACCGACAACCCCAATTCAATCAATATGGTGGGCCAAATGATGCCAAAGATGGGAAATTCTTTTACTAGTTTCCTCCTGCTTCCAGACAGTTTCAGTCAGGTAGAAGTGGCTGATAAATTAGATTGAACTTAAATTGTAAAACGCAATCAATAGATCAAACATTAACAATTTCATCAATCAATTTTGATTATAACACAATATCCAAGTGTTCAATCTTTTCGTGATCCCCATTATTTTCTTCGGCATGTTTGTGTTTATCTCTTGAATAGACTCCTCTCGCGACACCCCCAAGATCTTCATCCGCGAGTGACAGTCCGATGAACTTGTGAACACCCGCGGTAAACTCTTTCAAGCTCAAGCTGCCGTTCGCATCTAAATCGAGTCGCCTGAACAAATCTATAACCCTCAGCTTCCGTTTGTGCATAACCTTCTCGAACTTTCCCATGATGATGCTGCATTTGTTCTCCATTACCAAGTCTTTGGTCGACATGTTCCCTCTCTTCAAGCAATCTTTGAATTCTTCCGCCGTGATGAAACTCGTGAAATGGGGGTCAAGGTAGTGCACGATGAAGTCTAGGTCACTTTCGCTCAGGAAGTTTTCTATTTTTAGCGTCGCCAAACTGTGGTGAACCGCAGTTAAACTTAGCTCTCCTCCCAATTTCCCCTTGTTCTCACTGCGCGCGTGAGCGAAGAATTCGTCAACAGAAAAATTGTTTTTTTGCAGCAATTTCTCAATGTTTCGGCAGAGCGAGCGCCCCTGCAACGAATTTGGGTTGAATGAGTGTGAGTGTGAGTAACGTGTAATGAGTAATGAGTAATGAGTGTGAGAATGAATGTATGACCACTCAACTCACCTTTGCGAATTCCTCCGACGCCCCCTTTGCCCTCTTGCTGTAGCGCAATACGTGTTCGAACTCAATTCTAGACAATGACCCGTCGGCGTTGCCAAGCCTATTGTCGATGTAGTCAACCAGAATTTTGATCTCGGGAACAGATAAAGACATGCTCTCGGCAAGTTCTTCCCTCTCTTGGGCCGCTTGCGAGGCCTCCAGCCTCTTCCCCATCGCCTCAAGAGCCTTGTTGGAGGTTTGCAGTTTCTCGGCCATCGTCTTCTCGGCGGCAGCCAGTCTCTCTTTTATTTTGTTGGATTCCTTCAGCGCTGCTGCCAACTCCTCTGCCCCCTTCTCCTCTTTTATTTTCGATTTCAGCGCCGCCGCCAACATTTGCTGCTCATTCTCGACTTCGTAGTCGATCATTGTCCTGTCGCCGTCCAACTTCTTCCCCATGGCAACCAGAGCCTTGTTGGACGAATCGAGTTCTGCCTGCATGGCAACTACTTTGTCGCCCAATTTTGATTCCTTGAACAAATGAGCTGCTTGCAGAATTTGCTTTTCTTCTTCCGCCGCTTTCAGTGCCACCGCTAACTTTTGCTCATTCTCGACCTCGTGGGCGATCATTGCGTCGTCGTCGTCCAACTTCTTTCCCATGGCAACCAGAGCCTTGTTGGACGAATCGAGTTCAACTCGCGTTCCGCCCAATTGTTTTTTGTTGTCACTCAGAGATGCTTCCAGGCTAGTAATTCGGCGCGTATGTTCCTTTTCCTTTGAGAGTGACTCGGCAAGATTCTTATTGACCTGTTCGTTTAGATCCTTCGAGATTGTGAACTTTTTGTTGAGAGATTCGATTTTGATTTTGGACTCCCGATTCTCTAGTTTGGCCTCGGCGAGGGAGGTTTCGCTCTTATTTTTCAAGGCGTCGTGCTTTTGGGACTGGGAAGTTGCGGCTTGGATGGAAGTTGCCAACTGTGTTTTGGTGTTTGTAAGGTTGTTGTTGAGGGTTTCGACTTTGCCTTCGAAAAATGCAATTGACTCGTCGTGTTTTTTGAAAATTGAGAGTTCGTCCTCCTTCCACTTCAGCTCCAAATCAGACTGCTGTTGGACCAGGGCCTTTTCTTTCTCCTTGTTCATTGTTGTAACCGTTCCAACCAGCTTGACTTGGAACTGCTCCGTTAGGTTGTTCAACTCGGACACGTATTCCGCCTTGCTATCGGTGGTAATTTTGAGAAGCTCGTCGCAATGCTTTTGGTTGAGGAGGGTCGCTGATTCGTGCAGCTTCAAAAGTTGTTGCTCGTGAATGCCGTGAATCTCCTCAAGTTTGAGTTTCATTCCGTCCGTGTCTGTGGCGAACTGCTGTTTGATTTTTTCTGTCTCGAATCGCTTTGATTCCTGTTCTAAAGCGACACTCTCGTCGCAATTCCTTTTCAGAGTTGCGAACCTCTTCTCGTTCGCGTTGTTCTTAAAAATGGCGCAGCACTTCTGCTGGAAGATTGAGCGTTTTAATTTCTTGCTGAGATTTTCGCAAGCTTCTAGCTCTTCATGGTGAATCTTCCTCTGCCGCTGGAACGCAGCTTCGTTTTGAGTTTTGGCGGCCTGAGTGTGTGTGGGTTGGGTTGGGTTGGGTTGGGTTAAATGAGATGTGTGCAGGTAGCAGTTAGTTACATGCTCACCTCCGTCTGGGTCACTATCGCTGAGACTTGCTGCTCAAAAAGTTTGACGTTGGACGCGTAGCCCGCTTCGGCCGCAGAAAGTTTCTCATCCATAGTCTTCTGCTCCGCTTCAAACGCCCGTTTGAGCTCGGTTAGCAGAGAACTCGTTTGCGCTTCTCGCTCCAATTTAATTTTATCGTGCAATTCTCGTTCCCGAGCCAACTCCTCCTTCGAGTATTTTAGGTCCGAGCCGTGGGCAGCTTTCTCGGCCTCCAGTAATATGGTGATCCGCTGGATTTCCCCCCCGAGAGTCTTCTCGGTGGAGAGTTGCTTCGATTCGCATTCTTCTTTTGCCTTTTTCAAGGTTTCGTTTAGCCTCCGCTCCATGTTGAATCTTCGCTGGGCATTTTCAACGGCAGACTGCTGGGTTTCTGTGAGCTTTCTGTGCTCTTCTTGGGCCGACTGAAACTGGGCGGAGAAGTTCGTTGACACTTCATCGAGCTTCTTGGATGTTGAGGTACGCTCGTCGAGGATGGTGGCCATGAGAGTTTCGGTTTGGATGCGGCGGGTGGCACGCTCGCGCTCCTCGGCAAGCTGCCGGTGGAGCGAGTCGATGGCCGAAGACTGGGCGCTATCCATCAGCATCAGCATCGGAAGGTTCGAGGAGTTGGTCGAGGATAGAGGTTTAAGGTCGAAATCGTCGCGAAAAGTTCGCGAACCAAAAACTGTATTCATTTGGGAAGGGGGTTGGGATTGGGATTGGGTGCGGGGGGGGGAGGGGAGGTCTCCTTGCTGGTTATTATAATCGGGACACGTGGGGTTTAATTGCCTGGCAGTTGTTGGAGAGAACATTTCATAGGTTGATTCGTTTACTCCTGCAGCAGCTGAGGAATTTAACAAATTCGTGCGATCCATGTTTACTTTTGCCTGATGTGTTGAGAGATTCAACTGTTTTGGGGCAAACATTCTGCAATCTTTGTGTGTGTGTGTTGTGTTGTTGATTATTTCGATAAACGAATTAAAGTGAAATTGTCATTTTTTTATTCCCTTCCTAAAACTATTCTGATATCTACAAGCAATAATTCTCCTCATGGCAGATGAGCCCTACCCAAGATAGCGTGTCGCTCTCTCGGGTGAACCTGCCTCTGGGCCAACATGTCTGATACCGCTTGATACCATGACGAATGCTGAAACGTATCAAGTCCAGTCAGTGCCCTGTTTGCGACTCCCCCGGCCGCAACGGCAGCAGGGCCCAACCGCGCCAATCTTTTTGGGGCGGATTCCTTCAATGTGTTCAATTTTCTTCGAAAAGAGTCCAAGCTCAACGCGCCCATCGTCCCACCTTCCCACTTGAATTTCAAATGTACTAACATGGCAAATCCTGCGCTTGTTGCTGTTCTTGGCTTTGTCTTTTTTTTCTTCTTTCCTTTTTCCTCGTTCTCATCTTCCTCGCCCTCATCTTCCTCCTCGCCCTCACCCAACGCTAGAAACGTCGCAACGTTGTTGATGAGATTGGGGGCTCTGGAAACGTGACCAATAACGCCCCCCTTAGCTGTTCCTCGTCCAAGCCACGTTTGCTCAGAGGTGCAAATTGAATGGGTTGACCACTTCGTTTTGCCGGGGGCAAGAGAGCTCATTTTCGTGTTGACCACGTGCTGCCGCCAAGAGCAAAGAAACCGAATCAGGTAATCATTCTGAGGATTCGCACACAACGTCCCCGGTGGTGGTCGAGGAGATCCGAGCTGAACGAGTTGCTCCCGGCATTCCTCATTAGTGCAAGAAACCATGGGCCGTGATTCATCCCAACCGTACGGATTTTTTCGAGTTCTCTGTTTTGTTCCACAGGAATAGGTTTCCTCAGTCCAGGGTACTGTCGGTGGCCCCTCGCAATTCCTTCTATGTTCATCAGTTTGTTGCGCATTCATCTCATAAATTGCATCCTGGTTCATAGGCATGTTGTTGCCCCCCCCCCCAACCCCCTGCATCAAACTCTGCATGAGCATGTTGCCCACCACTTCCTTTTGGTGAAGCTGATCTGCGAGTTTTCGAGATGCGTCCTCCTGGTCCTCGTTCAATAGCTGCCGGACGAGGAATTCGTCATTGTCGGTGTTAGGGGGAGAGGGCTTGGGCTTCCTCGCATAATCTTCAGACATCAGCTGCCGAGCTAATGCTAAATCGGCCACAAAGTTGTTGTTGTTGTTGTTGTTGTTGTTGTTGTTGTTGTTGGAGGTGGTGAAATCCTCCTCATCACTCAAATCTAACTCAATTGGATCCTCACTTCGCCCAATTGGCGACACTTTTTTGGGAATTTGGGTTGGGGCTGGGGCTCGCCCAATTGGCGATACTTTTTTGGGAATTTGGGTTGGGGCTGGGGCTGGGACTAGGGATAGAGGTGGGAGGACAGTGGTTGTGGAGTCAGATGGAGTTGTGGATGTGAATTTCCGTTTCTTTCGTGCCTCACGAAGCTGAGCGAGTTCCCGTAATTCATAATTCATTGGAGACAAAGAGGATAAGGATGATTAAATGGTTACAATTTTCTCCAAAAAGCTAAATTCCAATATTGATTATGTGGTGAACATGTGGTGACACGTTCAATGAAGTCACGTGCCACAAAAGACAAGAGGCGCGACGACAGGGCGAAAGATGCTTCACGTAAAAAAAATACATCGCCAAAACTTATTCAGTCAAATGAATCTTCTCCAACAACGATCATGGGAGGAGGGCGAACCGCTTGGTCAAAAGAAATTGAGGATATGATCGTTGATTTGATGATGGAAATAGACAAGAAAACCATCATCGATACCAAAGCTGACAGTGAGCACAGGGCCTCGAGTCGTCGACGACATTGGCTGAAGGTCCAGCTCAAGCAGCACTACTCTTCCGTCGCGTCCCCCATTTTAACCTCTCCTCCGTCTGGTTCCATCTCCACTGGTCCCCCGGCCTCAGCCCCAGACTCTTCCCCAGCCCTAGCCAATCTTACTGGAAAGGTACGCGTTACTCTTCAGGACCACGATAACCAAAACAATAAGAAATTGTTAGTTCTGGACCGCTCAACAAACCTCACCAGCAAGGAAGTGTTGAAATCGTTCAAGGCGAAAATCAAAATGAAGAAAAAGCCCGTCATTGCCTACACACAAAAGAAGAAGGAGGGAGCGAAGATGTACATTGACAACTTGGGGACGGTTGAAGATGGCGGTGTTGTGTTTCTCAGTGGCGAGGCTCCTCCAAAGCTGGCTCCGTCCCCCCCGCCTCCACCAATTGAAGCCACCTCCTCCTCCTCCTACACCATCACCCCCCCCCTCCCTCCCACCTCGCAGATTGATCCAATTGAGTCTTGCAAGTTGTCTTACAAAATACGGCGTGAGCGCAAACACTCAAGGATTATTGCGCACCAAAAGAAATCCCCCCTCGAACTGACCCCAAACTCCCTCTCGTCCCCCCCCTCCCAATCCCAATATCTCCCCGACCCTCTCCCCCCAATCCCCGCCCCCCGGTCTTCCCTTCCGTCGGCAAACTTTCGGTCTGAAATCCTCACCAAACTCACTTCTTCGCAAATCCTAATAATTTCCGGCGAAACAGGTTGCGGGAAGTCCACCCAAGTCCCACAGTTCCTTCTCAATTTTCCCAACTCGCAAATTCTTGTGACTCAGCCTCGGCGAGTTGCCGCAATAGCCTTGGCCGACAGAGTCTCGCACGAGTTAAAATCACCAAGCCCCGGTCGAGCAAATTCTCTCGTCGGATTCAACGTCCGGTTGAAAACAGCCGTTTCCGCCTCGACTAGAATTACGTATGTAACAGTTGGTGTCCTTTTGCGGATGCTGATGGATGGATCTGGCGGGCCTAGAGACTACACCCACGTCGTGATTGACGAAGGTGAGAGTGGTGAAACATTTATGAAGTCATTCGCCACAAAACTAACACACAACACACACAGTTCACGAGCGAGACATGAACACTGATTTCGTTCTGAAGCTTATTCGACAATTGCTCCGCACGAACAAAACTCTCAAGGTCGTTCTGATGTCCGCCACAATCTCTTCGCAGACCTTTCTCAACTATTTTGAGGGTTTTAATCCCCAACTGATCAACATCCCTGGGCGGACCTTCCCCGTGACGGTTCGGGGTCTCAGGGAGTGTGAGCAGTTCGCGAACCGGAAACTGAGTTTTGAGGAAAACAACGGGCGGGGTGGGAATTTCGATCACAATAAAGAGGAAGAGGAAGAGGAAGAGGAATCAGAATCTACTCACAAACTCTCCCCCATTGTCACAACGAAAATCGACGAGTCGTTCATTGTCCATCTCGCCAGCAAACTCGTGAAACAGAAAGACGGCGCTGTTCTCGTTTTTCTTCCTGGACGCGGAGAAATTGAATCTCTTCTCTCGTTGATGAAATCGGACGCAATTCTCCGAGACAGAAAAACGACGCTTCTTCTCCCTCTCTACTCCAGCTTGCCGCACAATGCACAGAAACTCGTATTTAATCCGACACCGGAAGGAATAACGAAAGTTGTGCTAGCGACAAACGTCGCTGAAACTTCCGTGACAATTGACGACGTAGTCCATGTAATTGATGCGGGGTTCGTCAAGGAATCCCGATACAACCCACATACCAGAATTAAGGAACTCACAACCGTGTGGACGAGCAAAGCTTCGATGAAGCAGAGGGCCGGGCGTGCAGGGAGAGTCCGGTCAGGGGAATGCTGGAGGCTGGTCGAGGACGATTTTGCCGAGAAGCAGCTTTGCGACTTCACCGTCCCCGAAATTTTCCGCACGCCGCTAGACGAGCTGATTCTGCAGTGTTTGCTAGTTGCGGAGAACGCCAATGACGAAAAGGTGGGGGTGGAGGTGGAGGTGGAGGTGGAGATGGAGGCGGAGGCGGGGGTGGGGGAGGGGTTCAGCGTCGACGTTCTAGCTGAAATGTGTGAGCTTATTGAACCGCCGAAAAAGGCTGCGATTGTGAACGCTTGCCTTGGGCTGCGGGAAATTGGTGCGATTGTGGGCCACGGCGGCTCAAGGTTCAGGCTCACTGGCTTGGGGTTTCACCTCTCCCACTTGCCAATGGACGCAAGAGTGGGGAAAGTCCTTATCTCCGGAGGTGAGCGAGCGAACGAGCGGAAAAGGCTACAGCCACCCACATCCACCACTATGCTAACCCACCCATTTTCATTTGGCTTGCTTGTTTCGCTCGTTCTTCATTAAAAATGCGCCTCGCTCGCTTCATTTTGATCGGCGCAGCGGTGCTGAACTGCCTGACACCTTGCCTTGTCATCGCTGCCGTTCTGTCAGTCACCAAACCAATTTTTACGGGATACTTGAGGGGAGAGGGGGGGTCAAAGAAAGGCAAGGAAATTTTGGCCAACATCATCGAGAGTGGGTTCGGTGGAGGGAGGGGCTACAACGACAGCTCCAAAGGCGACCTGATTGCCGTTGTGGCGCTGTACGAAAAATTCGAGAGCGAGTGCAAGAACTTATCGATCTCGGAGCAGAGAAAATTTTGCGCCTTGAACGCGTTGGACTTCAGCGTGCTGAAGGATGTAAAGGTTCTGAAGAATGCTTTCAGCGAACAGGTGAGCGAGCGGAGCGGGGGGGGGGGTTGAGGAAGACGAGAATACGAGCCACTGCCAACCAACACTGATTATATTATTATTCCACTCAATTCGTATTCGCACCTTCTTCGCTCGGCGCAGCTTCGGGACGCTGGGTTCGTGGCGTCGAGCAAGTCGAATGATAGAAATGCGAGCTTGGTTAGCGCCTGTCTTGTAGCAGGGCTGTACCCGAACGTCGGAATACTGGTCCGGCCGTTGGTCACCGGAAAGGGGAGGGGCGGCAAGCTGATTACTAAAAATGGGGATTTGTGCCGTTGTGCAGTTGCGTCGTTCCAGTGCCAGCGTCTTCGAGAGGCGAGTAGCAGTGGCAAGGACGCATACGTAGTCTACCACAGCAAGTCCAGGAGTGTGAGTTCCGCGGCGAGCGTAGGACAAATTTTTCTGAACCAAGTGAATTTTGTTTCGAGGTGAGTGAGTGAGTGAGTGAGTGAGTGAGGGAGTGTACGCCTACTAAACTTACTCAAACTTGGGGCAGGTTCGCACTGCTGCTGTTCGGTGGCGAACTCAAGATTGAGGGGAATATAATCGTCGTGGACAAGTTCTTAAAATTCAAAATGGGAGAGGGGGGTGGTGACAAGAGTGCAATTTTGCTTAAATCGCTCAGGGGTGTTTTGGACGAGGTAATCAATGAGAAGGTTGCCGAGTACGTAGACGAAGATGAAGACGAAGACGAAGACCAAAATGATGAGGAGGAAGTTCATAAAATGGCAAGACGTGAAAAAAATGAAAAAGTAATTAAAGTATTAGCGCTTCTGCTGCAGCTAGAGTAGGAGACATCAACAAGAAATCTTGTTACTTAAATTTTGAGTTTCCTCAACGCCAACAGATACATATTTACGCAAAGAGATACTCCAATGCAACCCAGCATTCCAAATCTTCGCAGCACGGTGAAATCCTGAAATTTGTTCTCGCCATCTCCTTTTGACTTTTGGTTTTTCACGAAATCGTCTATAACTTTCTTGTAGCAATCCTCCCCCCTTCCATCCCCCTCTCCGCCATCACCACCTCTGCTATTTTCTCGCAGCGCAACTTGGCCGTTTCTGATGACGTTTTTGAACGTGTTCCAGATTCCCCCCCCCCCCCCCCCCCCCCCCCCCCCCCCCCCCCCCCCCCCCCCCCCCCGCCACACCCCTCCCCCCCCCCC
>Ga0114994_10002262_pt1 | contig 14039 bp, 10 predicted proteins | sample ArcticOcean_MG_C_9_FD_87043 | JGI IMG/M metagenome (GOLD analysis project Ga0114994, IMG submission 87043) | Marine microbial communities from western Arctic Ocean - ArcticOcean_MG_CB2_152 | ecosystem: Environmental > Aquatic > Marine > Oceanic | place: Arctic Ocean: Canada Basin | collected... | reverse complement strand
TGTAGCGGCAATAGGAATGGCCTCGGTGATCCACCAAATAGCGATCCATAGTGTTGATGCTAAAACAGCATTAGCCTGATTTGATAGCCCCTCAGCCTCAAGAAAAAACCTTGTTAAGATAAATAGAAGTGGACCTAGGTAGAGACCTATTTTTCTTGAATTCATTTATATTCTATTTTGTTTCCGTTTTTTCAATTGAGACTAGATCTTTAGTATAAAAACTTAAAGTATATCTCCGGATTAATCCTTTTATGTTATCATTAAAAATAAAAAAGATATTTCATTATTAAATTATTTTTTTGAGTATTGATGATCCATCAAATAAAGTTAATGAAAAAACATATAAATACTGTACCTTTTAGACGTTTCCTTTACTATGCTCAAAGTTTTAATCAAGATCTATCAGGCTGGTGTGTTACAAATATTGTATCTGAACAAGCTGGCTTTTCCGACGGTTCACCTCTTACAAAAGCTAATAAACCCGTATGGGGAACTTGTCCTTAATCCAGGCATGTCTCTTCAGTATGTTCTGGGATTTGTGATTGTTTGATGATATTTATAAATTGTAGCTTATTAACCATAAATCAATTTAAAATGAAAAAAATATGTACAAAGAAAATCTTATAGAAGTTCATCAAAAAATTAAACCATACATCCATAATACTCCTGTATTAAGTTCAAAACTTCTGAATGAGATAGTCGGTGCTAAGCTCTATTTTAAATGTGAAAATTTTCAAAAAATGGGAGCTTTTAAAATGCGTGGTGCTACTAACGCAATTTTGAAATTGTCAAAATTTCAGCGTTCAAAAGGTGTTGTGACTCATTCATCTGGGAATTTTGCTCAAGCACTATCGCTTGCCGCACAAAGTATAGGTATAAAGGCTTATATAGTGATGCCTTCGAATGCCGCAAAGATAAAAAAAGAAGGTGTGATTGGCTATGGAGGTATATTAATAGAATGTCCTCCAACATTAAAAGCCAGAGAAGCTGCTGCAAATAATATTAAAGATACAATTGGGGCAACTTTTTTGCATCCGTCAAATGACATAGATGTTATTTTAGGACAAGGAACAGCTGCCAAAGAATTACTAGAGGAGCAACCAAATTTAGATGCAATATTTGCACCTGTTGGTGGAGGTGGACTAATCGCTGGAACAGCACTCGCAGCTAACTATTTTGGGGAAAATTGTAAAGTCTATGGAGGTGAACCATTTGAGGTAGATGATGCATACAGGTCTTTAAAAAGTGGCTTTATTGAGTCTAACAAAACTAATAACACCATTGCTGACGGTCTAAAAACTCAATTGGGAGATAAAAATTTTCCGATAATTCAAGAAGGGGTAGATAGAATAATTAGGGTAACAGAAAAAGAAATTGTAGAGGCTATGAGATTAATTTGGGAACGCTTAAAGATTGTCTGTGAGTCATCATGCGCAGTTGCCTTAGCTGCATTAATAAAAGAGAAAGAATCATTTTATGGCTTGGAAGTAGGAATTATTATTTCTGGTGGAAATGTAGATTTAAATAATTTACCTTTTGATCTATTTTAATTAACTCAACTATTTTTTTCATAAATTATGTCTATAAATTATAAATAGACTGCTTATGGATATGATTGAAAACAGCAAACATCGATAAAAACATTAAGGTTTGATCCTAATTAATTTATTTAAAATGAAAAACTTAATCATTATTACTTTTTTATTTTTAATCAGTTGTACACCAAAAACAGAAGTTTCAATAAATAGTTCTGATATAACAAATTATGATGTTGTCTTTCGAGAAAGTTTAGCTGGAAATTATAAAAAATGGGTTCTAGGAGAAAATAGCTTTGGCTTTTCATATCAATATACCGATAGAGGACGTGGACCAAATTTCCAGGAAGAAATCACTTTAAATAAAAAAAAATATATTGTAAAGCATTCTACTACAGGGGTTAATTACCTTAAGGATTCTATTCATGAAAATTTCACAAGCAATGAGAAAACAGCTTTATGGATGAATCCAGGTGGAGAAAATAAAGACATCTTTAATGGCAATGAATTATACTTTCGTTACGACGGGTCTCCTGCTATTTATGAAATTCTTGCTAATCTTTTGTTAACATCAAATACAAAAAAAATTAACTTATATCCTGAAGGTAATGTACAGTTAATTAAAAAGGTTTCTCTAAATATAGGAAATAATGTCCCAGCCAATCTTTTAATGATAAAAGGATTGGACATTAAACCTACTTATATATGGATGAATGATGATCAAATGATTTGTAGAATAAACGGAAATTTACATGTTGTTAGAGAGGATATGAAAACCCATCGCCTCCAAATGAAAGTACTTCAGGATAGTATTGAAGATGATTACTTATTTAATCTTTCTAAAAAGCTTTCGCATAAGTTTAAAAAAGTGGTAATTAAAAATGTAAATGTTTTTACAAAACAAGGGACATTAATTTTAAATCAGGATGTTTTTGTAGAAGAAAATACAATTAAAGAAATTAGGTCTAACGGTCAAAAGAATTTGATTAATGGTATTAAAATAATTGATGGAACTGGAAAAACGTTAATGCCAGGAATGTTTGATTCGCATACGCATAATAATAAATTCAGAGGAGCACTGCATCTAGCCGGAGGAGTAACCTCTGTTAGAGATTTGGCTAATAATAAACAATTAAAAAAGTTAAGCAATCGATTTAATAATAATGAAATTATTGGCCCTCGTATTGTTACTTTCTCAGGAATTATTGATGGTCCAGGCCCTTTTGCAAATCAACGGAATGTTGTCAATAACCTTGAGGAAGGCTTAAGGGAGATTCAAGAGTATAAAAAATTGGGGTATCAACAAATAAAATTATATAGTTCTATCAAACCTGAATGGGTTCGCCCATTGATTGAAGAAGCTCATAACATAGGTATGAAGGTCAGTGGGCATATACCCGCTTATATGACTGCTTCAAAAGCCATCGAAAGTGGTTATGATGAAATACAACATATGAACATGCTGTTTTTAAATTTTTTATCCGACACTATCGACACTCGAACTCCGTTAAGGTTTACAATGGTTGCAAAACACGGAGCAAATCTCGATTTAAAATCTGATGAATATCTTGATTTTATTGAACTATTAAAATCAAATGAAACTCTAATTGATCCAACAGTATCTATTTTTGAAAACATGTTTGTTTCAAAAAAAGGAGAGCCAAGCCCAACATTTAAAAAAATAATAAATAGACTCCCTTTAATTAATCAGCGTAAATATTACAGTGGAGGTTTACCTAAACCTAGAGGACAAGAAGAAAATTATATTAAATCATTTGATAAAATGTTGGATGTAATTTTTGATTTATATCAAAAGGGAATTGGTATTGTGCCTGGAACTGATGGACTACCTGGATTCTTGTTTCACCGTGAGTTAGAACTTTATGAAAAATCAGGGATACCTTCAGCAGAAGTTCTAAAACTGGCGACTATAAAAGCTGCTGAAATTATTGGTGTTTCAAAATTATTCGGATCTATTGAAGTCGGCAAACAAGCTGATCTCATTTTAATTGATGGGAATCCAATAAAAGACATTAGTGAATTAAGAAATATTGAGTGGACGATGAAAGGAGGCAATATCTATTATTCCAAAGAATTATATGCCTCAATGGGAATAAAACATTACAAGTAGTAAAACTGATGAAACTGAAAAATATTTTTTTCTTTTTTAGTAGCTTAATTATATAATTAATTATAAATATATTCATTAATATGAACCGTAGAAATTTAATGAAAATGATCCCTCCAGGACTACTTTTACCTGGACAAATTTTAAGTGATTTTTCATGGGAACATGGATTTTTTAACGAATCACTTAGATCAAGTTCTCAACAGCAAAAAATTGCTGAACTATTTAAAAAAGCAATAATTATAGACGGGCTAGTAATTTCTCGTGATTGGAATGAAGAGTCTTTCGATGCATTAACTAAATCAGGATATACAGGTTTTGGAACTTCACTGGCATCAGGAAGCCTAAAGTCGGCATTAAAGTCATTGACTGAATGGCAAAAGCGTATAGAAATTAACTCAGATAAATTAATTTTTGCTAAAACTGCTGATGATTTTACTCGTGCAAAAAAAGAAAACAAAGTTGCTATATTGTTTGGTTTTCAAAATGCAACAATGATTGAGAAATCAATTGATAATATAGATGTACTATACCAAGCAGGTACTCGCTGGATTCAATTAACATATAACCAACGAAATCTACTGGGAGATGGATGCACAGAACGAACCAATGCTGGATTATCTGATTTTGGAATTGAAGCTGTTGAGCGAATGAATGAACGAGGTATTATTGTAGATTTATCACACTGTGGCCATCAAACAACAAATGATGGTATACGATTCAGTAATACTGGACCTTGTTTTAACCATACTATGTGTGAATCTTTATACAAAAAACATCCACGCTCAAAAACTGATAAGCAAATTCGAGCCATGGCAAATAAAGGAGGAATTATGGGAGTAATTTGTCTTGGTTATATGATTGGCCCTAGCCTAGGTACTAAAACAACATTAGAAACCTATGTTGATCATATTGATCATGCAGTTAAAGTCGGTGGAATAGATCATGTTGGTGTTGCTGCAGATTTTGCAATTCAAGGGCTTGAAAAAGCAGGTGCAACTCGAGAAAATTGGTACATACCGCGTTTAACCCGATTTAAACCTTCTTATAAAGTACAATGGCCTCCATGGATACCTGAGCTCGACAAAGCTGAACGTTACAAATATGTAGCTCAAATTTTAGACAAAAGAGGATATAGCTCTGGTGATATTGAAAAAATATTAGGCCTTAATTGGCTAAGATATTTCAAAGAGGTGTTGAGTGAATAATATTTTTAAAAAAATGAAAATATCTCTTTTAAACAAAAAAATATTTTATTTCCTTACAATATTGATCTTAATTTTATTATCATTTAATGGTTGTTCGAAAAATTCAAAGGAAGATAATCTTTTTAAAATAGTTGAAAATAATCTAGAAAGATCAATTATTGAATTAAATTTAAGAATTCACATAATGTCAGATATAATTATGATACATCCTTCAGGATTGAATATGCCTAGTTGGATAAGTAATGAAGATGTGTCAGAAATTATTTTACCAGAAATTAATTCAATTTGGGAGCAAGCAGATATTAAATGGAAAATTGAATCAGTTATTAAAGAAGATGTTGTGAAAAGTGAATTATACGAAGAGTCAATTGCATTTATATCAAGCACAAAAAGAGATTCACAAGGGCGATCAAATCCTGAACGACTTCCACATTTATTTTCATTAATGCAGCCAAGCTACATGAGTAATGATAATGAATTAGAAAAAAATTTATTTCATATTTATATATTCCCATTTATTGGAAATACCTCTCAGGGAAATGCGATGAGGGACTTTAATTTTCACAGTGTTGTAGGTACTTGGACAAACAAACATAATGGAGGTGGTATTCCTGAAAAAACATTACTTAAAGAAAGTCAAAATTCATTTATAAGAGGATCACTTTCAAGAACAATTTCACATGAAATAGGGCATGTATTGGGTTTAAATCATAATGAATGTAACTCAAAGTGTTTAATGGGTGGTGGATCAAATGGATATTCATTAACAAAAGCTCAAATAAATACAGCTAGACTATCCGCTTTAGATCGTTTTTAGATTAATATTTATTTATTATTCATTATTCAAAGTCATAAAACTTTCAATTAATTTTCGTTTAAAATATCATATATTTATGAAAAGCATGTTTTTTTTGTCTATGTAGGCTAAATTGTTTGCTTATAGTATATAATATCCTGTTATAATGTTTAATAGGTATTAAAATCATAAATCAATATGGAAGATCAAAAAAAAATGTTTTTGGCACCAAAAAATAAGATTGAAAAAAAAGCTATAAATAAACTAAAAACTCCTGTAGTTGGTTTTGATACATTATCTATTGTAAAAGATTCACATTCAAAAATTTGGTTGAATTTAAAGAATGGTGATAGAGCTGCACTAGGAGAACTTTACGATGAATATATCGAATTATTATATTCATATGGTATGAGTATATCAAAAGATAGGGCACATGTTATGGATTGTATTCAGGATTTGTTCATTGATTTATTTAAATACAGGAGAAATTTAGCAATGACAGATAACATTAAATATTATCTTTTTAAATCATTAAAAAGAAAAATAAACCGAAAATATTTTCGGAAAATTATCCCTCTATCTATGGAGGTTCAAGACTCAAAAAATTATAAAAATAAAAATTATTCTAAATCGCATGAGGAAACTATTATTGCAAATGAAGTTACATCAAGAAGGACTAATAACTTAATGGTGGGAATAAATTCTTTAACTAAAAAACAAAGAAAAATATTGTACTTGAGATTCAATAAGGAAAAAACTTATAAAGAAATATCTAAAATTATGGAAGTTTCATTGGAAACATCAAGAACAACGATATACAGAGCAATAAAAAAATTGAGAAAAAACGTCTCTTACTTATAGCATTTTATTAAATGTTTAAAAATATTGTCTATAATAATAGTAAATCCTCCTTATTATATTTGAGTGACTAAAATTTAAGTTTTTATTTTTTTTATTACACTCCATTAAATAAATTATGAAAGAAAAAAGTACTCATCTGAATAGCAAAATGTCTATAAGTAAATTAGAAAAAGAGCTCTTGAAAAATTTTATTTTCAAATCTGTTGACAAACATATATTTAAAATAAACCGCAGAAAATATGTGATTGGAATGGTTGCTTCAATCATTATTCTAATTGGATTAACCCATTACAATAATAAACATTCTAATGAATCAATTAATGATTTCATTAAATCTACAGAAAAAATTGATTACGATAATTTTGACAAAGTATTACTCATACTAGGAGAGGGTAAAAATCTTAAAATTAATGAAGAAACCACAACTATTAATTATTCTAGTAGTGGAAAAAAGGTGACAATAGGTGATGAAAAAGAAGTTATTCAACAAGTTAATGAAAATAATAAAACTGTCTATAATACGATAATGGTTCCCTTCGGGAAAAGATCAAAAATTTACCTTTCAGATGGGAGTAAAGTATGGCTTAACTCTGGTTCAAAGTTAGTTTACCCTGCTGTTTTTAAAAATACTAAAAGAGAGGTTTATTTAGAAGGTGAAGCAATTTTTGATGTAAAACACAATAAGCAAAAACCGTTTTTTGTAATTTCTAAGAATCAAGAAATAGAAGTTTTGGGTACTGTTTTTGGAGTTACAAACTATTTGAATGAAAACTCAGTTAATACAGTTCTTAAAAGCGGTAGCGTTCAGATTAGCTATAAAAATAATTCACAACTCATAAATACTGATAAGTTGAAGATTTCTCCTGGTACTCTAGCCCAGTATAACAAGGAGGATAAAAGTATTGTATCAAGCAAAGTTGATGTAAGTAATTATTTCTCATGGAGAGATGGAATTCTGATTTTTAAAAATAATAGCCTAGAATATATAATGAATCGATTGTCGCGATTCTATAAAGTGAATATTATTATTAATAACGAAAACCTAATGAAAGAAACCTATTCTGGATATCTTGACTTGAATGATAATATCAATACAGTAATTAAAAACATACAAAAGAGTACTAATATGAATTATACATTAAATAAAAGTGAAATAATTATAAGTAATTAAAAAACTATTGAATGGAATGATTAATTATTTGATTAAAAAAACCGGAAAATACTAGAATATTTTCCGGCTATTAAATTAGCATCGCTGAAAATTTACAGCAACATTAAATAAAAAATAAAAATATGAAAAAAATACATAACGGAATATTAGCTATTATGAAAATTTTTATAATATCTGTTTGTATCGGTCTTAGCTCGATTTATGCAAACCCAACATTAGCTGAACCAAAAATTGACATTGATGTAGAAAATGTAACTTTAGAAAATTTCTTCAAAGAAATTCAAAACTCTGGTGAATATGTCTTTTTCTATAAAGATAATGTCTTAGAAACTAATAAGACGATATCTATAAATATGAAAAATTCAGAATTGTCCAATATTTTGGATAAAGCATTCTTGAATACATCTTTAACTTATATTATTAACGGTAAGCAGGTTATTGTTAGAAAAATACCCAAACAAAGCGTCAAAAGTAATTTAGAAAAAAGTGAAGTAGTTATCCAACAAATTACAGTAACTGGAAATATTGTTGACGATACTGGTCTACCTTTAATTGGAGTTAATATTCTTATTCAGGGAACTTTATCTGGAGCTCAAACAGATTTTGATGGAAACTACACTATCAATATTGATGAAGGCGCTATTTTAGAATTCTCTTATATAGGCATGCTAACACAAACAATTGCTGTAGAAAATAAAACAGTAATTAATGTCATAATGCAACAAGATGCTTCTTCTTTAGATGAAGTTCTCGTAACAGGGTATGGTATACAAACTAAAGAATCTTTAACCGGTTCAGTAGGTTTAGTAACAAGTAAAACTTTAGAACAAGTGCCAACATCAACTTTCGAACAATCATTAAGAGGAAGTATGGCGGGGCTTCAAGCAACAGCTATAGATGGTGGCCCGGGTGCTAATACGCAAATTCGTATTAGGGGTATTGGATCAATAACCGCATCAAGTGAACCTTTATATGTTATTGACGGAATTCCAGTTCAGTCAGGAAGTATAGCAACGAATGACAATGATGGTAGAAGTACTAATGTCATGTCTGCCATTAATCCTAACGATATCGAATCTATAACAGTATTAAAAGATGCTGCATCGACAGCAATTTATGGTTCAAGAGGAGCTAATGGAGTTATTTTAATTAATACAAAATCTGGAAAAGCTGGAGAGGCAATAATTACTTTTAAATCTTTAACAGGATTTAACTCTGTGGCATCACAAAATATTCTTAAGCCAATAAATGCTCAACAATATACCCAGCTATTTCTTGAAGGCTATATGAATAGAGGAGACACTGCTGCTCAAGCCCAAAACAAATTTGACGATAGATTTCAACAACTAATTGATCCTTCAACAGGTAAACCAACGGACACAGATTGGTTAGAATCAATTACTCGTGTTGGTATCACTCAAAGTTATGATTTAAGTGCAAGAGGTGGAGATGAAAACCTTAAGTACTTTGCTTCTGCAGCATATTATGACCAAGAAAGTTTTATACTTGGTTCAGATTTTCAAAGAATGAGTGCACGTGCTAACCTCGAATTTAAAGTTAATGATCGTATAACTATCGAAAATAATATAACAATCGCCGATCTTAAATCTAATACTTTTAATGATGGTGGTTCATGGGATAATCCTTTAAAGGCTGCCTTAGAATTATCACCGTTAATTCCAATTTATGATGAACAAGGACGATTTAATGGAGAGCACAAAAATTATTTTCCTATGGCAGGATCTAATCCTGTTGGTATGTTAAGTGGTGACGATTTAAGAGAAACTAAACAAATTAGAATTATTGATAATTTTGCTGTTTCAATCAAACTTATAAATAACTTAACATTTCGCTCTCAATGGAATTTTGATGTAATCAGTTTAGATGAATCAGAATATAAAAATCCAAGATATGGGGGTGGATCAAGGGGAAAAGGAGGTATTGCTTATAATTCAACTATTTTAAATAAAAATTGGGTAGGAACACAAACATTAAATTATGATTTCAATTTAGGCTCGGATCATAATTTAAATCTTTTGGCAGGTTATGAAGCACAAGAATCTACGCGACAATCACACAGCGCATATGGAACACAATTTCCTAACGATAAGTTGCAAACACTTAACAGTTCTTCAGCTGAATTTGCTGTAAGAGGGGCTAGATCCGAATTCACATTTGCTTCAATTTTTTCAAGAGCGAATTATAATTATTTAGGAAAATATTATCTTTCTTCAAGTGTTAGACGCGACGGTTCATCAAGGTTTGGTTTAGATAATAGATGGGGAACTTTTTACTCTGTTGGGGCAAGTTGGATTGTTAGCAAAGAGGATTTTCTTGATAGTATATCTTTTCTAGATCTCCTTAAATTAAGAAGTTCTTGGGGATTAACAGGAAATGCTGCAATTGGTAATTTTCCGTCACAGGGACTATATAGTTATGGACAAGATTATAATGGAAGCCCCGGTGGAAGCCCAAGTCAGATTGGGAATCCTGATTTAACTTGGGAAACACAGAAAAATTTTAATGTAGGATTAGATTTTGGCATTTTATCAAGTTTTTCCGGTACTGTAGAATACTTTAAAAGAATTTCTTCTGATCTTATTTTAGACGTACCTATTTCAAGAACTACAGGTTTTTCTTCTCTTACACAGAATTTTGGAGAAATGACAAATTCCGGTTTAGAACTTACTTTAAATGCTGATATTATTAATAATGAAAATTTTAGATGGAGTTTAGGAATTAATTCAACTTTTCTTAAAAATAAGATTACCAAACTTACCGAAGATTATATTTCTGGTGTTTACCGAAGAGAAGAAGGTGAAGATTTTCAATCTTATTATGTCTATGGGTTTGCGGGTATTGAGGCATCAAGTGGACAAATCCAGTACTATACTGATTCATCTAAATCAGAAAAAACTAATGGTGTAAAAGATGCTAATAAATTCTTGGATGGCAAATCAGCTACCCCTAAATATTATGGCGGGTTTAATACTTTTCTGAATTATAAAGGGATTAGTTTAGACCTAAACTTCATTCATTCCTATGGAAATTATTTGTTTGATGGTAGGGCTCGAGGAAGTCTTGCTGATGGTAGGCTAACACCAAGAAGTACAGCTACATGGGCTTTTGAAAATAGATGGGTTCCTGGGAAAACAGATGCCCTACTTCCCATGCACAGATGGGGAGGAAGTCCAGGAAGTGGTGAAAGAGCAACTTCTAGATGGTTATATGATGGAAGTTTTCTTAGATTAAGAGATTTGACATTGGCATACAACTTGCCTAACACATTAATATCGGCCTTAGATGTAAACTCTATCCGTTTATTTTTAAGAGGGACAAACATATGGACACTTACAAAAGACCGAGATTTATATATGGATCCAGAGCAGTCAATAAATGGAACCTACGACCAACTAACTCCTGCTTCAAAAACAATTTCTTTAGGAATTGACATACAATTATAATATATAGAACCATGAAAAAATATAATAAAATAATACTGATTATGATGATAGGAATGATTTTGTCATGTTCAAAATCGTTTTTAGAACTTACACCTCAACAAGAGGTTGCAGATACAGAGGCTTTAACTAATATTGAAGATTATAGCTCATCAATTACTGGAATATACAATACAATTTCAAGTCCAAATTACTATGGTAGATATATGTTTCTAATACCTGATGTAATGGCAGATGATGTCAAACAAAACTCTCAAGCAAATAGAATTATTTTTTATGCAGAGCATGTTGTAAACGTTTCTGATTCTGATGCTAGTAATTTATGGACTGATATGTATGAGGCCATTAATGCAGCCAACATAATAATTAATTCAAAAGTTTCAGTGCCTAGTGCTGTATTAGATGAACAAAGTCATATCATAGGAGAAGCACATGCATTAAGAGGCTTAGTATATTTTGATATGGTCAGGTTTTTTGCCCAACATTATAAATATACAGCAGATGGAAGTCATTTAGGAGTTCCATTATCTCTCGATTTTGATCCATCCGACAGACCATCAAGAAATACAGTTAAAGAAGTTTATGATCAGATTATCTCTGATATGACAACTGCTATATCTCTAATGAAAAATAATTCACGAAGTGGAGATTCTAGTACTCTATCTGATATTTCTGTAAAAGCACTTTTGGCTAGAGTTTATTTATATAAAGAAGATTGGAATAATGCTGAAGCAATGTCTAGTGCTGTGATTGAAAGTTCAGAATATAATCTAATACCAAATGATAGCTATTTAGATTTGTGGTCTAATGATAATAATTCTGAATCAATTTTTGAGATATCAATGACAGATACAGATAATGTCGGATCTAATGGTATTGGTGGTTTATATTTAAAAAATAGTTACGGTGATTATTTACCCTCAAGTGATGTAATCTCAATGTATGATTCTTTAGATAAAAGGTTAAGCGTCTTTACAGTTGACAACTTCTTAAGTGGAGATTATGCCCCTTACAGAATGGAAAAATATCCTGATAATAATGGATCAAACAATGTTAAAGTTATCCGTTTAGCTGAGTTATATCTGATTAGAGCAGAAGCAAGAGCAGAAATGGGAACAAATATTTCAGGTGCTCAAAAAGATTTGGATGTAGTCCGACAACGTGCATTATCGTCTGCACCCAATAATTCAGATTCAGGCCAAACACTCAAAGATGCTATTTTGACAGAAAGAAGAATTGAGCTATGCTTTGAAGGACAAAGACTTTGGGATTTAATGAGAAAAAAACAAGATATTGTAAGAAATCAGTGTACTTCCTTAACATGTAAAATTCTCTATGCAAGTGAAAGTGTAATATTACCTATCCCTCAAATAGAGACTGATATAAACGAAAATATTGAACAAAACCCTGGTTATTAATGTTTTAATTAGTTTTTTTGAGTTAGTTTTAAAAAGCGGTCTTCATGTCCGCTTTTTAATTATTCATAAAACGATGAACTAGAGATAAACAAAAACATAAATAGTCCATTTATTAATTTTCTAATAATAAAAGTTATAATATGAAATATAATTCTTTATCAAATTTTGCTTTTTTTTTCTTTTTTTCAAATTTTTCTTACTGCCAAAGTTTGGAATTTTTTAATAGTGATCGCCTTATTTTAGGAACTCACAAAGAAAGAACTGCATCTGTAGGAGTAGGTGATATTGACAACGATGGTGATGCGGATATATTAGTTGCAAACGGAAGACATTGGCCTGGTCAAAATAGAGTGTTTGTAAATAACGGAAAAGGAGTTTTTACTGTCTCTAGACCATTGGGAAATGAAAGAGAAACAAGTTATTCTACAGAACTTGCAGATTTTGATAATGATGGTGATCTAGATATCGCTGTTGGAAATGATATGGCACCTAATTATATTTTTATTAATGACGGAAATGGATTTTTTATTAAAGGACCTAGTTTCGGTAAAAAATACGCCCCAACTAGAAATATTGTAGTATCAGATATTGACAATGATGGAGATATAGATATATTGATTACCAATAGAGGAAGAGAAAATGAAATTTGTTTAAATGATGGTAAAGGAATGTTTTTGGAATCTATAGGGTTTGGCTCAAAAAACGACTCTACAATTGATGTTGAAGTAGCAGACATGAATGGAGATAACCATAATGATTTGATATTAGCCAACAGAGATGACCAACAGAATTATGTTTACCTAAACAATGGAAATCTAAAATTTAATATAAAAGAACCTTATGGAACAGGTTCAGACATTACAAGATCGATAGCCATTAGTGATATAGATAAAGATGGGAATCTTGATATAATTACAGCAAATATTGGAGAACCAAATGTTATATACTTTGGAAGTAACAAAGGTACTTATGAAAAAAAAATAGTTTTCGACGAAAGTTTAGATAGAACCTATTCAATTACCATAGGAGATTTGGATGATGACGGAGATAAAGATATTGTTGTTGGCAATGTTAAAGCAAGAAACAATGTATTTTTAAATCTTGGAAATGGTCAGAAATGGGAAAAAATAGTTTTAAGTGATAAAAAGTTTAGTACCTATGATATAATGGTCTTCGATTTAAATGGTGATAGGAAATTAGATATTATTGAAAGTAATTCCGACGAGCAAAACATATATTATTTTAATAGATTTACTCCAAAATTTCCTTAAATATTTTAATTTAAAAAATATAGAAAATGTCTAAACTTACAACTTAAAAAAAATGATAAATCATTATATTATTTCAAAAATTTATTCAAAAAGAGGATATACCGTTTCATTTTTTTTGTTGCTATTATTGACTGGTTGTTCTACAATTACTCCAAAATGGGAGCCAACCGATGAAGAGGGGAGTTTTCTG
>Ga0114994_10002261_pt1 | contig 14039 bp, 9 predicted proteins | sample ArcticOcean_MG_C_9_FD_87043 | JGI IMG/M metagenome (GOLD analysis project Ga0114994, IMG submission 87043) | Marine microbial communities from western Arctic Ocean - ArcticOcean_MG_CB2_152 | ecosystem: Environmental > Aquatic > Marine > Oceanic | place: Arctic Ocean: Canada Basin | collected... | reverse complement strand
GGTCGGGCGCGGCATGCGGGCTGTGGGAACGCCAAACAAGAACTTGGATCTGGACGCTGCTCTAGGGATCCCGTGGGGCGGCGCCAGTCGCTGCGACGCCGCGGACCCGACGTGCGTCACGGACGGCGGCACGGGCGAATTCGCCACGGCGCAGCCGGTGCCTCCGCTCCAGGGCAACGTCACCGGCGTCGCGACGCTGCGCGTCACGGTCGCGGGCAACGACGAGGGCCTCCTCAAAATAGGGCTGTACGCAAATACGCCCGCGGCGTCCGGGACCTTCGCCGCGCTCGCCCAAGGTTTATACCGGGCTGATGAAGGCTCCTCGCCGGCGGCCTGGGCTTATGGTGCGGACTGGCGCGTGGAACGGCCCTTCGTGCGGCTCTCGCAGGACGCGGACAAGCAGGATGTGGCGTATCGGCGGCGGACGGGCGCGCGCAAGAAGTCCCTGGACTACGCCTTTTCGCCCTCGACGCCCCCAAAGATCGACCCGGAGGCGGCCCCATCGATGCTTCCTGCCGGCGCGCTCTCAGTGGCCAGGAGCGGCCCCGGCCCCGATTTGGACTTCGCTCTCTCCTTCGCGCCGTCCGACGGAAAAGATAGATACGCTATTGGTGCATTGCTCGACGAGGCCTCCATGACGCTGCTCGCGCGCTTAGGCTCGCTACCCGTCGTGTCGTCGCGGGCCGCGCTGGGCGGCAAGGCCGGCCAGCCCCTCGTGAAGGTCGTGGTCGTGGACGCGGACTTTAATATACGTTAGTTTACACACGACGGGCACGTCCCGTCCAGGCCCACGAGGTTGTCCTCGACGAACTGGGGGTTCAGGGGCTTCCTCGCCTTTTTGCGAGGCTTCCTCGTCCGCTTCGCCTTCGCTTCCTCCAACTGCCGCTCCAAGTCCGCGATCTCCGCGTCGACCTCGCCCTCTTCAATGTCGGCCTCGGCCCCGCAGTTCTCCGCCGTCTTTTTCCGCCTTCGTATGCCGTCGGGGCTCGCGATGACATCAGGGACGACGGCGTCCACGTACTGCCGGTTCGTGCCCCGTTCCTGGGGCTGCTCGACGCCGCCTATGATAATGGTGATGTCCAGCAGGGGGCACTGCTTTCGAGCGACGACGAAGAGCGATTGGGCAAAACCGCTGCCCGGCGGGCTTTGCTGGATGATCTCGTGCGCCTCATCTCTAAAGCCGACCCGGTAGAGGTCTTGTAAAAAGTGCGTCGCGTTCGTCACGGCGACTTCGGGTGTACTCGTGAGGGCGTCGTCGTAGTAGTCCGCTCCGTCGCCTCCCCCGAAACCGAGCTGGAGCGAGACGTGGCCGTCGCACTTCGTGACCCGGAAAAACTCCTCCAAGTACGTGTAGCGGATTGAGTGGATCGGTATACGTTGCAACAAGTTCGCGGAGTAGACCACATGATACGTATCGTTCGGGACCGCGTCAAAGCTCAGGCCGTCCGAGTGAAAAAGCGTGTACGGATTCGCATCGGCGAGGCGCGCGTGGGCCGTTTGCAGCGCCGGTTTTGACGTGTCCACACCGTCGAGCTGAGCGACTTTGTGCGAAAGCCGCGCCATGAGTTGGCCACGACCGCACCCAACCTCGAGCGCGACGAAGCGCGCCAAGACCTCCGCGGGCGGGTCCGCGACGGCGTCGCGCTCCGCGCCTTTGAACACACGCGCCGCGAGGAACTGGAGCCAGGCCTCGTCCGCGGAGCCGTCCGTTGTTACGGCAACACTGGCGCTTGCCCTCCACCTCTGCACCCACTCCTGCGCCACGCGCCGGACTGTGTCGCGGTGGGCCTTCATGGCCTCCTCGATCTTCGACGCCACGCATTTATGGCGCGCATAGATCACCTCCTCGCAGCCCAGCCCTTTGTACTTGCCCAACTGATGCTTGCCGACGAACGCTTCGGCGTAGCGGAAGCGCGCCTCCCACAGGTTGGACGCCTCGTAGTGCAGTTCGAGGCGCTGGCCGTCGACGTCGAGTTCCAACCGTAGAGCAGTGGCGCAGACGGCGCAGAGGACGAGGGCGGCGCGCATTGTGGATGCTGTAAGGGCTGCCCTGCAGCGATGCGAATTGCAGCTGGAAATTGTGCAGGCTGCTCCTGTGAACGTGCACGCGATCGCGACTATACGCTGTTGCCGCGCATGCACCGCGCGTCGACGAGCACTTGAAAATACCCGCACCGAAAAAAAGCCAAAAACCCGTAGCGTGTGATCTTATAATTAACCCGAACCCCTGCTCACGATCACGCGGCACAGCTTGGGCTGCCTTCAGACAGGCACGTAATGATTCTCACGAACTGCGCCGCCTGCGCTGCCCCGCTCCCCCCAGTTTCGGCCAAACAATGCAGCCGCTGCAAGACGCGCTACTGCGGGCCGGCCTGCCAGGCGCAGCACTGGAAAGAAGGCGGCCATGACAAGGTCTGCAAGAAGATTAAGAGAGGTGGAGGCGCCGAGCAGTACTATGCACAAAATAAATACGCGGCGGCCGTCACGGTCGCGGTCGAGAAATGTGCGGAGGACACCAAGGGCCAGACGTGCTACATCTGCACGGAGGCCGTGCATTGGAAAACGAAGGAGGGTCTCGTTCGCGGCTGTTCGTCCCGCGGAACGGCGGGCTTCGCGCACGTGTCTTGCTTGGCCGAGCAGGGGAAGATTTTGGTCGTGGAGGCCGAGGAGAATAATTCAGACGACTCACAGTGGCGGCGGTGGCACATGTGCAGTCTGTGCGAGCAAAACTACCAGGGCGTCGTGCGGTGTGCTCTCGGTTGGGCGTGCTGGAAGACTTACTTGGGCCGGCCGGAAGATAACCGGGCTCGGCGATCCGCGATAACGCAGCTTGGGAACGGTTTATTGGACGCAGGACACTACGAGAACGCATTGTTTGTGCAAGAGGCCGAACTGTCTATGGAGCGGCGCCTTGGCGCATCACAGGGCGCCATTCTCTGCGTGAAGGCCAATCTTGCGACCACGTATAGAGCGTTTGAAAGATTTTCCGAGGCCCTGCCGCTTAAGCGAGACGTATACTCTGGATGCTTGAAGTTCTATGGCGAAGAACATAGCAACACTATCAGGGAAGCCTCCAACTACGCGACGACCCTTCTTGATCTAGAGCGCTTCAAAGAAGCCAAATTGTTGTTGCTCAAAATAATGCCCGCGAGTCGACGCGTTCTCGGGGATTCGAATGAAGTCACGCTCAAAATTAGATGGGTCTACGCGAAGGCGCTCTACGAGGACGACGACGCCACGCTCGAAAATCTCCGCGAGGCCGTGACGATGCTCGAGGAGACGGGTCGGACCACGCGCCGCGTTCTTGGCGGTGCGCACACGCTCACAATGGCGAATGAGCACTCACTGCGAGAGTCGCGAGCCGCGCTCCGCGCCCGCGAAACGGCGCCGTCGGACATTTCTTAGAAACGATGTATGTAAGACTCCGCGCAGGGCCCCACGCCGTCGCCGCGGCTACTAGGACGTTTAAAAGTCAAATTAAGTTAAGTCCCCCCCCCGGGCCGGTGGGGATCCCGGCGGCGGCGGCGTCGGCGGGTCTTCCACGTCGGAGTCCGGCACGAAGATGGACTTCCGGCAGAGCGGGCACGTCGCGTTCACGGCGAGCCACTGGTCCACGCAGTCCGCATGAAAAACGTGCGAGCAGGGTAATACACGTAGATTGTCATTTTCTTCGTAGTCACAGATGCACACGGGGCAGCACGGCTCCTCGCCCTTCAACAGCTCAAAGTCCGACGAGAAGGGGCACGTCGGGAGCTTGTCGAGGTCGCGCCTAGTAGCCCCTCGGCCGTGCTGGGGATCGTGCAACACCGCGAGGAGCCGGATGACGCACGGCAAGCAGAAGCAGAACACAGGCACCATGGCTACGGCGAACAGACACGGCAAACAGATCTGGGCGTACTGTACGGCGAGCATCGCCACATCAGTAGCGTACACCGGGCTTCGCGATGCTTCGGCACACGCGCCGCCCGCGGCCCCGCCCAGCAGCCACATGTTCCCAACCACGAACCAGATCAGGGCCAACGCGTCCAGCGAGTTCCGCGCGTTCGCCGCCAGCGCTCGCAGTCGTCGCCGCCCTTCCGTTTCCGGGCCGTTCCGGGGCGCCGTGTGCGCCAGCCGCGCGCGGCCCGCGCTGACGAGTGTTCCGGCCGTTAATCGCAGCGCGTGCACCACGCCCCAGGCGCGCCACTGCGTCCGCGCCACTTTCGAACAGAGGTGCGCGTCACTTTCTCCAAAAACGGTGAACACAACAATCGTGGCTATAATTTGAGGCACGTTCACCAGGCACGAGCAGTAGAAGGCCACGAGCGGGTCGTTGGCGTGGAGCAGCCGCAGGAAGCGCCGGCCTCTCCGCGCGCTCCGGCTCCGCTCTTCTCTTCGTAAGACGGCGGGGACCTCGACCGGCCCGGCCTCCGTCTGGAGGGGCGTGTAGGTGGGCATCGCTGCTCGCTAGCTCCTGGCGGTGGTCCGCGCTCGGAGGGAGGGTTCAGGCCGCTATGACTCAGGGGGGCACTCCGAGCTTCCGGCGTCCGGGGGGCGCACGGGGCCGGGTGCCGTTTGCGCTGGCTTGTTCCAGGCTTTTTTTAGAACAAGTGCGGCGCCTCCAGCTCAACGTGGGCTTGCGCCTAGCTAGCTTGATCCCAAAAACGCCTGGATCAATTTCTAGAAGAAACCCGTTTTAGCGCATTAGTGAGGGACGGGTTTTTCGCATGAGCTAAATATCGCAATATTGATCGCCAGTGCAGCGCCAGTTGTTAAGTTGGGCGTGCTTCATCAATAAATTTTACAGGGCTATTGATAGTTGCCGTCGCCGCCGCGCAAAACGACGGTAACAGTCTTGCGAGCACGCCGCCGCCGCGTGTCATGGCCAACCTCGCGGGCCAAGTCGGCGCCAAGGACGAGTTCCAGGCCTCGAGCCACCAGGACCGCTGGCGGCTGCCGCCCGACGGCATCACAGCTCTTAGAGAGGCGGCGAACGCGCGGGGGCGAGCGCTCGCCGCGACCGGTACGACAACACCGCCGGACGCCGGGAGCGCGCTGCTCCAGACTGAGATCGTGGAGGCGCCGCCGGGCCTGACGGCGGACGACGAGACAAAAATGCTCAGGTGGTACGAGCAGCAGATCCCCCTGTTGGTAGGACGGGCGTCCGCGAACCGGAGGCTGCGAAGGAACCACAAAGTCTCGGCCACGGCCACGATTCTGATCAAGCGCTTCTACTTGAGTCATTCCATGTTGGAGCGGGAGCCCTTAGCACATACGCTGGCCGCGGTGTTCCTGGCCGCGAAAGCGGAAGACGAGTTCGTGTCGGGCGGCGAACTCGCGACGGCCGTGGTGGACAGCGCCGAGGAGGCCAAGCGCCTGTCGGACCGGGCTGCCCGGGCGGAAAGTGCCATTTTAAGTGGTGTGGGCTACGACTTGCGGGTGGCCCACCCGCACGGCCCCGCGCGCGCGCTCTTCGACAGCGTTGGGAACGATGAAGACAAGGACGTCAAGAAAGAGAAGAAGCCGAAGGTCGCCCCGAAGCTCGAGGATGGAGTCAGGGAGCAGCGCAACCGCATCATGGACGAATGTGATAAGTTCCTGACCACGGACGCGCCTCTCTTACACGCGCCGTCCATCTTAGCGGCCGCGGCGTGTTTGAGAACAACCGGCCCCGTCACGCCCCAGCAGCTCCAGGCCGTTTTCCTAGCCAAGTTCGCGCCGGAGGCCCTGGACGTGATCCGGGCGCTCGCACAGACCGAGGAGCCGCCCGAGGACGCGGCGGCCCTCAAAAAGGTGCGGAAGCGCCTGAAGAAAATGGCGCTCTGGCGCGCCGCGCCGGCGAAGCGCCCGGTGTCCGACGCCACGCCGATCGAGCCGGCGGCGAAGCGGGCGAAGAGGGGCGCGGCGCCCGAGCCCGGCGCCTACGTGGAGGTAGATCACTCCCGCCCCCTCTAATGTGCTCCCTGTGGCTAGTCCCCTAGGCCGCATTGATGCTTGGCGGGCCGTGAGTTTCGTGTAGCTTGCTGCGACGGCGTGGAGAGGTATCGATGGCTGTGACACGGGTTTTTTTGGCCTCATGGCGCCGGCCCCGTGTCGTACTAGGCCAGTGCAGGCAACAGCACAGCTTTTACACGCCACCGCACAGCCGAGCAGCGGTCGCCGCAGCTTCGCACGGCCAAGCAGCGCGCCGCAGTCCATTGGGGCTGAACAGCCAAGCAATCGGATGGAGACCAACAACATCGATGTGGTGCGGGCCATCGTGAAGGCCGCGCGCCCCGCCGACGCGAAGCAAGCACCGCCGCCGCGCCGCCCGCCAGCCACGCCGCCGGCGCTCCAAAGGGCCGCGGCTCTCGTGCAGGGCGTGGACGCGTGCGAAAACGCTTTGAAGAAATGCGCGCGCGCCTACGCCATGCCCGGCGACGACACGGCGATGACCGACGCCGCGCGCGACGCGGTGGACGCGCGCGTCCGGGCGCTGCTCAGGGAGTGCCAGGCGGCGCTCGAGGAGCCGCCCCACGGCGCCTGTAAACCGGGCTCGCGGCTCGCGCACGCCAAGGGCGGCATCGAGGTCGCGCGGGCGCGGACGGCGGCGCTCGCGGGGCTCTTCCGGGACCTCGAGGTGTTAAGGAGGCGGCGCGAGGCCGCGGCGTCGGCGCCGCTCGCAGTCCGCGCGGCTGTTGATGAGGACGCGGCACAACGCACGCCGGGCGAGGACGCGGAGCTTGCGGCGATGCGCGGTAAGCGCGCCGTCGTTACGCAGCCGACGCCGGCTGTGACTGCGAGGCCTTCCGCCGCGAAGCAGACCGCGAGGCCAGCCGCCGCTTCACGACCGCCGCCGCCGGAGCCGCGCGTGCCCGCGCAGCAGCTCCAACGCGAGCAGGCCCAGCTCGAGGCCGAGTTCGAGAGCCTGTCGGACGCGGCGCGCACCGTGGAGGCGCGCACGGAAGACGTGTCCCGCCTCGCGGCGCAATTCGCCACTCTCGTGGACGAGCAACACGACCAGGTCGTGACGCTCGACGGGCTCGTCGGCGAGACGGCCAACTCCGTGGACAAGGCCGGCGACCACGTCACGCAGTCCGCCTCGCGCAAGGCGACGCTGCCGCGCGTGTTCAACGCCGTCGTGCTGACGCTCGCGGCGCTGCTGCTGCTGATTCATGCCGTTGATTCGTAATTTTGTTATGTTGTGTCTTACGCGTGCGTTTTTTTCCAGAAAGGATCGATCGGCCTCTCATGAACCCCGAACCCACCTCTCCGGCGACAAGCCAAAACAAGCTAGCTCAGCAGCATACGCTACAACACAACATCAGTGCTCCGCTGCAGCATTCGTCACCGCGTAGAGAGGCTGCTGCTGCTGCACAACACGCGTGAACGCGTGTGTACATTAGCGTCAAGGGCAAAATACAAAGGAGAGAGCACCCCAGCCATGCCCAAGCCATCCAAGGCCGCCCTCTTCGACGAGACCGACGACACCTTGTGGCACGCGCGCCCCGGCGCCAATGATCAGGGAACGCCGTCCGCGGTGGAAGTGGCCGCATTACGCGCGAGCGCCGAGCGCTTGTTCGGCGACGAAGTTAGAAATTGGACCGCGAAGCGCGAGGCGCGGGCGAGCGGCGATGATAGATATATGAGTCAGGTCTTGCGGTCGGGCACGATGGCTGATAAAGTGGCGGCGATGACGCTGATGGTCCAAGAGTCTCCGATCCATCGGTTGGAAACGCTCGACTCGCTCCTCAGTACGGCCAAGGCGGGCAAGCACACGGCCAAGATGGCCATCGAGTCCCTCAAGGACGTGTTCGCGTGCCCTACTGGGTTACCTGATGATAGACGGTTATTCACATTAGAGCAACGACTCCCTCTACCGGCCGACGCCGCGAAGCAAATATTGTGGCTCTTCGAGGAGAAACTGAAACAGCGCTATGCCTCCTTCGTGAACGTGGTCCAGGGCTACCTGAAGCACTCGGCGTCGGAACTTCGGCGCTTCGCCGCGGAGACGTGTGCTCATCTCCTCAAGTCAAAACCCGAGCAGGAGGCCGAGTTACTGGCGTTACTAGTCAACAAGCTGGGCGACCCGGACCCCAGCGTCTCCGCGCGAGCCTCCCAACTCCTAAGCGAGCTGCTCAAGACCCATAGAGCGATGACGGGCGTCGTCGTGGAGGAGGTCCAGGGCTTCACGAGTAGAACGCCCAAGGGCCCCCAGGGCGCCAAGGCACGACTCCAGGCCGTGGCCTGCCTGTCCCAGGTCTACCTGTCGTCGGAGCTGGAACCCGTGGCCACGTCGCTGGTCCAGATGTACCTGGCGTTGTTTGTGGCGAGCGTGGACGCCGGCGACCTGCAGACCAAGCTGCTGGCCGCGCTCTTGACGGGCGTCGCGCGGGCCTTGCCCTACGCCCGGAAGGGCGTGCTCGATGCGTCTACGTCCAAGGAGCTCGACGCGCTGTTTGGTCTCGCGCACGCGGGCACGGGGCCCGCGCGCGTGCGGGCCCTGCAGTTATTGGAGAGGCTGTCCTCGGACGCGCCCGTGCTGCGGACTCGATTTGAAAGGGCCCTGTACGCCGCGCTGCACGCCCAAGAAACGCGGACCCCATCGAAGCCCGCGTTGCTACTGAACGTGGTCTTCCGCGCGTGCAAGAAGGGCGACGTCTCGGCTTTACTCAAAAGGTGCGTCCAGGTGGCGCTGCACAACTCGCCCCAGGTGGCCTGCGCCTCCACTTATTTAGTGTCTTCTCTCTTCGAGCAGCGGCCGGAGTTAGGAAGGGCCCTCGTCGCCAAGAAGCCCGAGGAAGCGGACGACTGGCGCGGCATGTTAAAGAGGGACCCCAAACACGCCGGCGGCGCCAAGCTCTGGGAGCTGCACACGTTAAGGACGCACTACCACCCGTCGTGTCGCGCCTGGGCCGAGAAGGTCGCGAAGGATCCGTCCAAGGCCATCCCCTACGCGGGCGATCCCCTAGTGGACTTCGGGCTCATGCGGTTCCTGGATAGATTTGCTTATAGAAATCCGAAGAAGCGCACGACGGCAGCCCGAGGGCATTCTCGAACGGACGCGCTCGACGAGCGCGTGCCCGTCAAGGCCCTGGGGGGCAAGCACCTCGACGCCGTCGCGCCCGAGGACCGCTTCTTCCTCCGGTCCTTCAAGAAGGCCAAGGAGGAGGTCTCGTCGTCGTCCGACGACGAGGACGACGCGCGCGGCGAGGACGAGGACGTGCGCGCCGACTCGCTCGCGTTCGCGGACGTCGAGGACGTCGAGGCGGCGTCGGACTCGGACGACTCGCCCATGGAGGGGCTGCCCATCTACGACTCGGACGGGAGCGGCGACTCGTCCAGCGCCTCGGACGGCGACGACGACGACGACGGCTCGGCCGGCTCGGACCCCGAGGACTTCCCGTTCTCGGACGACGACGACGAGGCGCCGCCGGCGCCCGCGCCGAAGGAGAAGAAGAAGCGCAAGGGCGCGAGCCCCTTCTCGGACGCGGACGCGTACTTCACGGAGCACCCCGGCGCGCTGGACGCCGACGAGCTCGACGGCGGCGAGGAGCCCGCGCGGAAGCCCAAGAAGAAGCGGTCGCGGTAGTACATGTAACAACACTTAGGACAACAACTGCACTACCGCTATGACAGCGGCGTCGACTCCTTCGGCCGCAGGGGGTTCGTGGTCGCGAGCGCCTGCGCCGAAATGCGCCGGGGGAGGTTCAGCACGTTGTGGACGGTGCCCAGGATCCAAGTAAGCCTCCGACTCTCGATCTGCGAGCTGTTGCGCCGCAGCAATTGCGGCGGGCTTGCGGGCTCCGCGTCGTCGGCGAGGTGTGCCTTGTGGACGCAGTAGAGCCCATAAACGTCCTCGGCGACGAGTGTAAGCAATCCGAGTCCACTCAGCGCGTACCACCCGACGTAAGCCACGGCTCCCGGCGTGTGCGGTATCGTCGCGTCGACGCCGATCGAAGACAGGGCCATGTAGCCGTAGTAAACCGCCTCCCAATAGCCGATGTAATAGGCCATGTGGCCCGCGAGGCCTCCGAATACGAGTATGTGCAGCACCAGCAACACCAAGACACACACTAACCGGCGCTGGTGGCGCAGCGTCGGGTCCTTGGTCAAGTGATAGCCGGCCACCGCTCCCTCGAGCGTCAAGCCGATGCGCGCGGCGCCGTTGGCCGCGACGTTCAGTAGTATGGGCAGGGCCACGAAGGTGCACAGCGAATACGCAACCGTGAAGACGCGGCCCGCGGCACTCGACGGCGCGAGCTCGTCACTCACGCCGATCGTGGTAGCGATGGCTAGAGCAGTGTAGCAGCTCTCCGCGAACCGGCGCCCTTCGAGGACGCTGTAGACTGCGCCGCCGGCAAGAAGTATCAATGCGACGGCTGCGGTGGCCTTAAGGGCGCGCCGGGCGTAGTCTCGCAGCCTGATCTCCCGCGTCCATTCCTTGAAGGTGCCGCGTCGATCGAGCGCGGCGTAGGCGCGGCGGCGCGTGTTGAGCATCGTGGCTCTACGCTGTCCAACCGGTTTGCGAGAGCACAGCTGTGCTTCAGGCGTACGTAAGCATCAGTACCATCACTGCGGCCGCAGAGAACTCCTTAACGCCTGCTAAACGCCCAAGCCGCAGTCTTCGTGCTTCGTGCGGGTTTCTGAAAACGCAAAACGGGTTTTTGCTCTTCTGTTTTTGCTCTTCAAAGCAAAAGCGAACAGCATTGAGCTGCTGTTGATTCTGCAGTGCGAGCACCTCTCAGACAGATGCGTTTCATCCTCGTCGCAGCGCTGGCCGGCACCCATGCCCTGAAACCAGTGCATCGGCGCGCGCTGATGCTCGGCGTGCCCGCAGCCGCGATGCCCATGCCGAGCCACGCCCAAGAAATAACAAAAACTGCGAGCGGCTTGGAGTACTACGACGTCAAGGTCGGCCAGGGTGACGGCCCCGCGAAGATCGATCAAACCGTGACCATCGACTACATCGCGTGGTTAGGCGGCTTCGACGGCAAGGAGTTCAGCCGCTTCGAGCAACCCATCAAGGTGGTGCTCGGGGCCACGGAGGGGAACAAGATACCCACGGGATTGGAAGAATGTGTGTTGGCGGACATGAACATCGGCGGGACGCGGCGGTGCAAGCTTCCCCCGAGCTTGGCCTACGGCGCGACGGGCTACCCGAAGAGCGGCGCCAAGGCGGGCTCAATCATCCCGCCGAACGCGGACGTCTTCTTCCAGGTGCGGCTGCGTAGCGTCGTGCTGTCGAAGGGCATCGGGTTCGGGCTTAACTTCATCTAGGTATCACATATATTACTCGTCCGCGCGCTTGCCCTGCCACGGCGGCGCCCCGTCGCCCGACGAGCTCGCGCGCTTCTTCTTCTTCTCCTTCTTTTTCTTCTTCTTCCTCTCGACGGCGGGCGCCATGGCCGCGTCCCCATCCGGCTCCGCCGGCGCCGCCGCGCCCGCGCCCGCGCCCCAGAGGTCGCAGCCCGCGCGCTCCTCGGCCAACGCCGGATTGGCGTGCGCCGCCCAGCCGAGCGCCGCGCCGGCCTGGGCCTCGAGCGCCGACAAGAGCGTGCCGCGCTCCCGCCGGTGCACGTGCAGCACGGCCGACCGCGACCGCGAGTTCCGCCGCACCTCGGCGTCGCTCGGCCGGCGCGCCGGGGCCGTGACGCAGCCCCACTGGCGGGCGTGCACACTGGCCGTCGACCCACTACCGTTCGCTTCCCACCACTTGAGGAGCGGGGCGTCCGGTTCGGCCAGGGCGTTCGACGCCTGGAAGTCCACCACCACGGCGCACTCGGCGTGCTTCCACGTTAAGACACAGACGGAGCCGCCCGCCTGCAAAGCTTCCGTAGCCGCTCCTAGACCGTCGCGCAATTCGGCGAACTCCCGGTTCACCGCCACCCGCAGCGCTTGGAAAGTCATCTTGGCCGGGTGCATCTGCTGGTACTCGCGATGGCCCTTGGCGGCCGAGGCTAATGCAGCTAAACCCCGCGTCGTCATCTTACGAAGGTCGGGGTCGCTCACTTTGGCAAGAGCGACCGCGTCGGCGATGCGCCGCGCGTGCGCCGGCCGCTCGCCGCCGAAGGCTTCTAATGCGGCCGCGAGTTGGGCACGCGTCGCCCGGACCAGGTACGCCCGCGCGGTCTCGCTTTGGGACGACGCGTCGAACCGCATGTCGAGGGGGCCGTCGACCTCCGGTCGAAACCCGCGCCCGCCGTCCAGCTGGGGGGACGAGATGCCCACGTCCAGCAACACGCCCCGCACTTTTCCACGATCCGCCTCCGGCAGGTGGTGTAGTAACTGGGAGAAAGGCGCTTTATGCATCACAAAGCGCCTGTCGTCCCGCATCAGCTGCTGCCCCGCCCGGATGGCCTCCTCGTCGACATCAAACCCGTGGAGGCGCCCGCGGGGGCCCAGGGCCTTCAAGACCTCCCGCGAGTGGCCGCCCCGTCCAAAGGTCCCGTCGATAAAAACGTCGTTCGAACCCAGCGCGCCCATGGCCTCGACCACCTCCGCGGCCATGGCCGGCGTGTGCGTGCCGTCCGCCTGCATGGTCCCGTGCGTCGTCGCGACGCTCACGCTGATGTTCCGTCCTCCTAATTTGCCGCCGTCCCGCTGTAACGCATTCCTTAGACCTTGCTCTTCCGCAAAGGTCACGAAGCCTCTAATGACTTGGCCGGTCGCTCGGTCGGTGAGCACTCTAGGTGCCTTCTCCAGCCGGCCGCACCCGTCGAAGAACTGCGAGACCTGTCGTTCCGTGCAATCGTGCGGCAGGTACTTCAAAAAAGCCTCGTAGGGCGGGCTCAGTGGTTGCAGTCTAGCGCACTTGAGGATTGTGGAATCATACGTCTGGTGGCCGCCCTCGGCCTTGCGCTTCGGCGCAGGCGCTTGCTTGGGCGCCTGCAGGGCCTTCTTGTGCTTCTGGCGCTCCTTCTTCCTTGCTTCGCGCTTCTTGACGGCCGCGGCGTGCTTGGCCTTTTCTTCCTCGGTGTACTCGCGCTTCTCGCCGGCCATGGTGCGGCGATGGCACTCTCCCTTGGTGTTATGCGCTCTGTGCACCCAGAGGCTGTTGCAAGTGTGGGGCTTCGATTGATGCGTGTCACGCGCAGCGATTAAACCACTTTTAGCTCCTTAGGTTGCACTGTGTTTGCCCGGTGCATTGAGCTTTGTGCTCGTCTTTGCGCGTCGCGAGAAACCCGTGGCAGTGCATCAATGATGAAACGTGCAAGGCAGTTGTTTGAGTAGCTTTCGGTTCGGTACTGGTCAAAAGAGATCAATGGGACACTTCTTGGGGGGCGAAAAAATTAATTTCTTGATTCGCGGTGCTGAAGTGGTCAGTCGCGCCGGTGGAATGCTGTCAATTTGTGGTCCGCAGGTCTCCCTGGGGTCGCTAAAGGTCGGTACTAAACGTGTGCAATCGCCAACACCGTATACGCGGGTGCTTCCGCCGCCACACACAAATGAACAAGTGCTTGGCCAGCAATCCGGCTCAAGTCCAAATCTCTCAATGATTGGATCCACAGCTCTCCGGGTTGCCCCAAGCGCATGCGCAAACGGTTTAGGCGCACACCCACCATCATAACTACCCAGAGGCAGTCCGAGAGCCGAACTGCATCCCAAAAAAGTGTTTTATTTGGCCTCGACAGCACCCGCTAACGTCAAATACGCTAATTACCCGAGGGCCCCCAGGAATCGTAATAGCGGTCTCGTTGGGCCCCATACTACCCCACCTATAGTGGAAACCAAGTATACGACATCTACACCACGAGAAGTGTGCTTTGGGCTGCCCACGCTTGGGTCTGAATATTATTAATCTGGACCTCGCGCAGGTCGGTCGGTCATGAAACAAACGATCGCGCCAGGGCCTATAGTGATGGTACAAGCGCTGATAGTCCCAGGTCTAGGTCTTGTGCCCGAATTAACGAGATCGAGGGGTCGCGGAGTCTTCGAACCGCGCGGAGCTACGGAACATATAATCCTATGTGGTAAATGTTCGGGCGGTTCGGATGGACCACCCAAGTACCAAAGCGCCTCAAACGCAAATTTATTTCATAACTCACGGGTCTGGGGCCTTTTTGGAGGTCCGCCTACGC
>Ga0114994_10002258_pt1 | contig 14043 bp, 16 predicted proteins | sample ArcticOcean_MG_C_9_FD_87043 | JGI IMG/M metagenome (GOLD analysis project Ga0114994, IMG submission 87043) | Marine microbial communities from western Arctic Ocean - ArcticOcean_MG_CB2_152 | ecosystem: Environmental > Aquatic > Marine > Oceanic | place: Arctic Ocean: Canada Basin | collected... | reverse complement strand
CTTCTATTTCAGCAGCTTTGGGTATGTCCTTAGCTTCCGAATTAAAAGAAGATAAAAATAAACAACATATTGCAGTTATTGGGGATGGATCTATGACTGCTGGGCTTGCTTTTGAAGGATTAAACCATGCGGGTTCGGAAGATACAAACCTGCTAATTATCTTAAATGATAATTGCATGTCCATTGACCCTGCTGTAGGCGCTTTAAAAGAATATTTAACTGATATTGCTACTTCTAAAACTTATAATAGAGTAAAAAATAAGGTCTGGAAAATATTAGGTAAAATCAGTAAATTTGGTCCGAATGCTCAGAAGGTAGTTCAGAAATTAGAGGGGGCTATTAAATCCTCTTTATTAGGAGAGAGTAATTATTTTGAATCTTTAAATTTCCGTTATTTTGGGCCTATTGATGGTCATGATGTAAAACATTTAGCAGAGGTAATGGAAGATTTAAAACATATTCCAGGTCCTAAAATTTTACATTGTATTACACAAAAGGGAAAAGGATTTAAGCCAGCTGAAGAAGGCAATACTACAAAATGGCACGCTCCTGGTTTGTTTAATAAAGAAACAGGGGAGATAATTTCTCCAAAGAAGAAAAAAACTCCTCCTAAATATCAGGATGTTTTTGGGGACACTATAATTGAATTAGCGAAAGAAAATGCATCTATTGTTGGTGTTACTCCTGCCATGTTATCTGGATCTTCTTTAACTAAAATGCTATCCGTAATGCCTGATAGAGTATTTGATGTAGGTATTGCAGAACAACATGCAGTTACTTTTTCTGCTGGATTAGCGACTCAAGGTATGATTCCTTTCTGCAATATTTATTCTACCTTTATGCAAAGGTCTTACGATCAGTTGATACATGATGTAGCTTTGCAGAATTTAGATGTTGTATTTTGCTTAGATAGAGGTGGTTTTGTTGGTGCTGATGGTGCAACTCATCATGGAGTTTTTGATATTGCATTTTTAAGATGTATCCCAAATATGACTGTTTCCGCTCCAATGAATGAACAGGAGCTAAGGAATTTAATGTACACTGCTCAACTTCCAAATAAAGGTCCTTTTTCTATCAGATATCCAAGAGGTAATGGGGTGATGTTAGATTGGGAAACACCATTAGAAGAAATTGAAATAGGGAAGGGTAGAAGGATAAAAGATGGAGAAGAAATTGCAATTTTATCTATCGGGAATACCGGTAATTTTGTTGTAGAAGCTGATAAAGATTTTATAAAAGAAGGTTTAGATATTGCTCATTTTGATATGAGATTTGTAAAGCCAATTGATAAAGAATTATTACATACGATATTCCAGAAATTTGATAAAGTAATTACTATTGAAGACGCTTGTTTACAGGGTGGGTTTGGATCAGCCGTTATAGAGTTTATGGTAGATAATAATTACAAATCGGAGGTAGTGAGACTAGGAGTTCCAGATGAATTTATAAATCATGGAACGCAACAACAACTTTATACCGAATGCTATTTTGATGTAGAAGCTATAAAAGAAGGCGTTCATAAACTCATCAGTAGAAAAGCTCAAGTAGTTTAGTTCTTCTTCTTAATCTAATACTCTTATATTAAGAACACGATAAGTAAAGATAAATTTGTTGTTAATAAATTAAAGATTATAAATAAAAAAACCCTCCAAAATTGGAAGGGTTTTTTGATATCATTATCTATGTTCTGAAATTTATTTCATTTCAAAAGTCTCCATAAATTTAGTAGTATAATTTCCATTTCGGAAATCTTCATTTTTCATAAGTTGTTGATGAAAAGGAATAGTTGTTTTTATTCCCTCAATAATAAACTCATCTAATGCTCTTTCCATTTTAGAAATCGCTTCTTCTCTAGTTTGTGCAACCGTAATTACTTTTGCAATCATAGAATCGTAATATGGAGGAATCATGTAATTAGCATATACATGTGTATCAATCCTGATACCATGTCCTCCTGGTGCATGAAATGCAGTAATCATTCCTGGGCATGGACGGAATCCGTTATAAGGATCTTCCGCATTTATTCTACATTCAATAGCATGTAGTTGAGGCATGTAGTTTTTCCCAGAAATTTCAATTCCTGCAGCTACTTTTATTTGCTCACGGATTAGGTCAAAATCAACAACCTCTTCTGTAATTGGGTGTTCTACCTGAATTCTAGTATTCATTTCCATAAAGTAAAAACCTCTATGTTTATCTACTAAAAATTCTACTGTACCAACACCTTCATATTTTACTGCTTCAGCTGCTTTAATAGCAGCTACTCCCATTTCTTTTCTCAATTTATTTGTCATAAAAGGAGAAGGAGTTTCTTCTGCTAATTTTTGGTGTCTTCTTTGTATAGAACAATCTCTTTCAGAAAGATGAGCTGCTTTTCCTGTGTAATCTCCAATAATTTGTATCTCAATATGTCTTGGATCTTCAATAAATTTTTCCATGTACATTCCGTCATTACCAAATGCTGCTTTCGATTCCTGACGAGCGGAATCCCATGAATCTTTAAGATTTTCCTCTTCCCAAACTAATCTCATTCCTTTACCACCACCACCAGCAGTTGCTTTTAGCATTACTGGATATCCAATTTCTTTTGCTAATTTGGTGCAGTCTGCAAAATCTTTAATTAAACCTACTGAACCAGGAATTGTAGGAACTCCTGCTTTTTTCATGGTTTCTTTTGCATTTGCTTTATCTCCCATTCCATCAATCATTTTAGGAGAAGCTCCAATAAATTTGATGCCGTTTTCATCACAGACTTTAGAAAAGTTAGAGTTTTCTGCAAGGAAACCATATCCAGGATGAATAGCATCTGCATTTGTGATTTCTGCAGCAGCAATAATATTAGGTATTTTTAGGTACGATTCTGCACTTGCTGCAGGTCCAATACATACTGCTTCATCTGCAAATCTTACATGTAAACTATCGGCATCTGCTTTGGAGTAAACAGCAACAGTTTTAATTCCCATTTCTTTACAAGTACGGATAATTCTAAGAGCAATTTCTCCTCTATTTGCAATTAATATCTTCTTAAACATAATATTTATTTAGATTATTTATGAAGGATCTACTAAGAATAATGGCTGATCAAACTCAATAGGACTAGAGTCATCTACCAATACTTTTACAATTGTACCAGAAACTTCCGTTTCAATTTCATTGAATAGTTTCATAGCTTCAATAATACAAATAGCGTCCCCTTCTTTAATAATATCTCCTACACTTACAAATGGAGGTTTATCTGGAGAAGAACTTCTATAGAAAGTGCCAATCATAGAAGCTTTTACTGTAATGTAGTTAGAGTTTTCTTCAGCTACTGGAGTTTCTAGAGCTGCTAATGGAGCTGCTAATGGAGCTGTTACTTTTTGAGTTGGAGCGGATTGCTGAATAATAGTAACCTCTTCTACTTCCCCTCTTTTTTTCTTTGCGGGAGATTTTATTGAAATCTTAATTCCATCAAATTCTAAATCTACCTCTGTAGCACCTGATTTAGCTACAAATTTTATTAATTCTTGAATGTCTTCTAAATTCATTTTTTTCATTTTAATGTATATTTATATTTACAAAAATAGTATTATTTATTAGAATCGTATGCCCATTTCAGATATATAGATCCCCATGTAAATCCTCCTCCGAAAGCGGCAAGTATAATATTATCTCCTTTATTTAATTGATTTTCCCATTCCCATAAACATAAAGGAATAGTTCCGTTTGTAGTATTTCCATACTTCTGAATATTTAGCATTACTTTATCATCTCCAACTCCCATTCTTCTAGCGGTTGCGTCAATAATTCTTTTGTTTGCCTGATGAGGAACTAACCATGCTACATCCTCTGCAGTCAGATTGTTTCTCTCCATTATTTCTTCTGAAACATCTGCCATACTTTTTACAGCTGCTTTAAATACGGGTTGTCCATCTTGAAAAATATAATGGTCTTTATTGTCTACTGTTTCATGAGTAGATGGTTTTTGAGATCCACCTCCCTTCATATGTAAAAACGATCTACCCGCTCCATCACTTTTTAAGATAGAATCTTGTATTCCTAATCCTTCTTCAGCTGGTTCTAATAAAATTGCTCCAGCTCCATCACCAAAAATGATACAAGTTGATCTATCGGTATAGTCTACAATAGATGACATTTTATCTGCTCCAACAACTATTATTTTTTTATAAGAACCGGTTTCAATAAATTTAGAAGCTGTTGCTAATGAAAATAAAAATCCGGAACAAGCGGCCATAATATCGTAAGCAAATGCATTTTTAGCTCCTACTTTATCAGCAATAATACATGCTGTAGAAGGAAATAGCATGTCAGGAGTTGCTGTAGCACAAATAATTAAGTCAATCTCTTCTGCAGAAGTATTTGTTTTCTCTAACAGTCCTTCAATAGCTTTTGTTCCTAAGTCAGATGTTGCTGATCCTTTCCCCTTCAGAATTCTTCTTTCTTTTACTCCCGTTCTGCTTGTAATCCACTCATCATTAGTATCTACTAAAGTTTCTAGCTCTTTATTTGTCAGGATGTAATCCGGAACATATCCCTGAACACCAGTAATAGCTGCAGTAATTTTACCCATTATTTTAATTTATCTTTTATTTTAGTTGCCAAATCTGCTTCTACTACATCTTTAGTAAGCGTTATCATATTTTTTATTGCAATTTCATTGGAAATACCATGACCAATAATTACAGTTTTATTTAGTCCTAAAACGGGTGTCCCTCCATAGTTCTCGTAATTAAATCTTTGAAAATATTCATCTTCATATCCTCTTTTCTTAATCAGATTATAAAAAGCTTCCGCTTCTTTAAGTACAATATTTCCTGTAAATCCATCACAAACAATAACATCCGAACTTTCTTCAAATAAATCTCTACTTTCTATATTTCCAACAAAGTTATAATCTCTATTTCCTTCCATCATTTCGTAGGAAGCTTGTGTAAGTAAATTCCCTTTTGTTTTTTCTTCTCCTAAGTTTAGTAATCCTACTTTAGGATCTTTTATTCCGCAAACATGTTCTGCAAAAAGAGATCCTAGAATACCAAATTGGTACAGAACATCTGCTTTACAATCGGCATTAGCTCCTACATCTAATAATACTCCAACACCACCATTTTCTTTTGGTAAAACTGTTGAAATACATGGGCGAATAACTCCTGATATTGCTTTTACCGAAAAGAAACCACCAGCAAACATTGCTCCTGTATTTCCAGCAGATGCAAATCCATCAATTTTACCTGTAGCTAAATAATAAAACCCAATAGAAATACTCGACTTGGGTTTTAATTTTAGTGCTTTCACAGCATGTTCCCCCATCTCAATTACCTCTGGGCAATCAACGATTTCGAACATGTTCTCAGAAATTTTATACGATTTTAGCTCGGAAAGAATATCTTCTTTATTTCCAAAAAGAACAATTTCTACTCCTTCAGGAAGTTCTTTTTGTGCAAGGATTGCTCCATGTACTGTTTTTTGCGGAGCGTAATCGCCCCCCATGATATCTATTCCAATTCTCATTTACTATTTTATAGTTTTAGTTCAGTGGATAAAACTACAAAAAATATTTTAAGAGTCGGATTATAAAGAAACTTGTTTCTCTATTGCTTGTTTCCCTCTGTAAGTTCCACATTCTTCACAAACTCTGTGATATTGAACTGGTGTAGAACAATTAGGACATGTGTACAAAGTAGTTTCAGAAGCTTTATAATGAGTTCTTCTCTTGTCTCTTCTAGTTTTTGAAATCTTTCTTTTAGGATGTGCCATCTTATTTTATATTAAATCTTTTAATTTATTTAGTTCATTCCTTAACGGATCGGTTTTCTCTTCTTCTTTTTGGGCATATTTATCTAGCAATGCCATCATTTCTTTATCACATTTATTTCCTTGTTCACCGCTATGTTCTCTTTTTGAAGGTAAATAAATTACTATTCCTTCATATAATAATTGAGAGATATCTAATTCATACTGATTGGGTTTAATGTAAATAATTTCATCCGTATCGTATAACTCTTCTTCCGTTTCGTGTAATAATACAGAGATAGAATTATGAATAGATATTGTCATTTCGGAGGCACATAAATCACACATTAAATTGTAAATTTCCCCATCAAAATTGAGGGTTAATTTAAACCTATTTCCATCTTTATGTAAGATGACCGTAGCTTTAATCTGTGAATTTGTTACTTCAGAATTGTTAAATGCTTCAAAGAACTTACTGTCAATATTAAAATTATACTCATGATTCCCATCTTTAACAGCTGAAATACGGATATTGTAATTGAGCATTTTTTCAATTTTAAATAGTCGGCAAATATACTGTTTTTTAACAAATTGCAATACAAATGTTAATCTTCTGATTTTTTGATGTTTAATGCGTTCTTTTTAAGTAGAAAATATTCCTCTCTTTTTTTAATAATTTCGCAGGATAAATAGACCGCTTCCCTTAATGATTGCTCGTCAGCAATATTTTTACCTGCAATGTCGTAGGCAGTTCCATGTACCGGTGAGGTTCTTACTATTTCTAGTCCAGATGTGTAATTTACTCCTTCAGAAAAGGATAGAGTTTTAAATGGAGTTAATCCTTGGTCGTGGTACATAGATAATATTGCGTCAAACCTATTTAAGTTTGTAGAGGTAAAGAAACTATCTGCTGGATAGGGACCAAATGCTAAGACACCTTCTTCTTTATTACTTTCTTGTATTGCAGGGATAATGATTTCCTCTTCTTCTTTTCCTAACATTCCCTCTTCCCCAGCATGAGGGTTTAAACCTATAACAGCAATTTTTGGTTTTCGTATACCGAAATCTTGTATTAAAGTAGTGTTCATACTCTTCAGATTGCTTACTATTTTTTCTTTTGTTAGTAAATTTGGAACTTCAGATAGTGGCACATGAGAAGTTACAAATGCTATTTTCATATTATTACTAACCATCATCATCAGTGAATCTCCTTCAAAATTTTGCTCTAAATATTCGGTATGTCCTATAAAATTATCCTGATTTTTTTTAATAGAAGATTTATTAATTGGAGCAGTTACCAATACATCAATTTCCTCTTTTTTAAGAGCTTCTTTTGTTTTTTCTAAAGATAGATAGGCGTACTTTCCTATATCGTCATTTGCTTCTCCTAGTTGTATTTCTATATCTTCTTTCCAACAATTTATAAGATTAGCTTTGTTGTTATTCACATCTTTAAAATCATTAATTACATTAAAGCTAAAGTTTTGAATTTCTAAGGATTTTCTGTGAAATGCAGCTGTTTTCCCAGATCCGAAAACTATTGGAGTGCAAAAATCCATCATTCGTTTATCCATGAATGTTTTAATGATAACCTCCATTCCAATACCATTTAAATCTCCAACTGAAATACCAACTCTAATCTTCTTTCTGATTTTTTTCATTTTAATATCTATTTTTTACGAAATTATAAAGTAATCTCACCCCCATTCCAGTAGCTCCTTTTCCTCTATATCCGTATTTTGATTTTATAAAAGTAGGACCAGCAATATCTAAATGTATCCATGGGTAATCTACAAAATGTGATAGAAATTTACCAGCAGTAATCGCTCCTCCAGCAGGCCCTCCAAGATTTTTTATATCTGCAACTTCTGATTCTATTAGTTCATCATAATCTGACCAAAATGGGAATTCAGCTAATCTTTCATGTGTATCCTCTCCACTTTCTTTTAATTCGGAATGATCTTTTTCAGAGTTTTTATGCATGGAAACAATTCCGTAATGACCAATAGAATAGGCTGCAGCTCCTGTTAAAGTGGCGAGATCAATTACTAAATCTGGATTGTATTTTTTAGCATAAGAAAGAGCGTCTGCTAATACTAATCTTCCTTCTGCATCTGTGTTTAAAACCTCCACTGTAGTCCCGTCATGCATAGTAATCACATCTCCTGGGGCGTAAGCATTCCCAGAAGGTCGGTTGTCGGTTGCAGGGACTAAAGCGACAACATGAACATCTAATTTATTAGATGCAATTGCGTTCATTGCTCCAATAACGACTCCTGCGCCTCCCATATCTGTTTTCATTAAGTCCCTAGAGTTAGCAGTTGGTTTTAAACTTAATCCTCCTGTGTCGTACACTATTCCTTTTCCAACTAGTATTAATGGTTTTTTATTTTTAGGATTTTTTGGTTTCCACTCCATTATACTAAATGTAGGTTCGTCAATACTTCCTTTATTTACTGCTAGTAGACCTCCCATCTTTAGACTTTCAATTTTCTTTTTATTAAAAATATCTGTGGTAAATCCACTATTTTCACCTGCTATTTTTGCTCTATTTGCTAGCTCAGTAGCGGTTAGATGAGAAAAAGGTTCGTTTACTAAATCTCTTGTTAAATATACAGAATCAACAATGTTCTGAAGTTCATTAACTTCTTTTTCAGAGACATTTGTAAGTATAATTTCTTTTAATTTACTTGCTTTCGGATCAGTTTTATGTTCTGTGAAAGTATAATTTGAGAGCGCTAAACCTTCTGCAAGATCAAGACCTTTCTTGGCTTCATTTTTAAGTAATGTAATTACAACTAATTCTTCCTCCTTTAGCATAGATTGTAATTTATCCCCAATTAATCTAAGATTTTCAGTTTGTTGATTCTTGTTTTTTTCTAATTTAGGATTTATTATAAATGCATATCTTTCATAATCGTACAATTTAATTATTTCTGTTCCTTTTTCTAATTCTTTTTCTAGGTATTCTATTTCTTTTTCGTTTAGATAAAGGTCTTTTGCAGTATTATTAGGGTAAAAGAAAATCACATTTTCTTCAAATGTTATTTCTTTAGCTTTTTTGATAATCGTTTTCATATATTTAGTATTTTTGGAGACTACAAAATTAAATAATTTTATGAATAAGCAAGCGCTTATACAAAGAGCCTTAAATAAAGATTTTTTATCTGCAGAAGAAGGACAGTTTTTATACGAAAATATTCCTACTACCGAATTGATGTGGATAGCGAACGAATTAAGACAACAATCGGTACCTGGAAACATTGTAACTTGGCAAATAGATAGAAATGTAAATACTACTAATGCATGTGTTGCAAATTGCAAATTCTGTAATTTTTTTCGTCCTCCCAATCATCCTGAGGTTTATATTACTACAATTGAACAATATAAGAAAAAAATAGAGGAAACTATTAAATTTGGTGGCAATCAAATTTTATTACAAGGTGGTCATCATCCTAAATTAGGAATTGAATTTTACACCAATCTATTTAGAGAATTAAAAACTTTATATCCACAGATTAAACTACACGCCTTAGGACCACCTGAAATTGCACATATTTGTAAGATTGACAAGATAACTTATAGAGAAGCTTTATTGGCATTGAAAGAGTCAGGAATGGATAGTTTACCTGGTGCGGGAGCAGAAATACTAAATGACAGAGTTAGAAGAATTATTAGTACTGGAAAATGTTCTGGTAAAGTTTGGTTAGATGTAATGAGAGAGGCACATCAATTAAATATTACTACATCTGCTACTATGATGTTCGGACATGTAGAAACTCTGGAAGAAAGATTTGAACATTTAGTGTGGATTCGAGAGGTACAGTCAGAAAAACCAGAAGGAGCAAAAGGCTTCAATGCATTTATTCCTTGGCCATATATGGATGACGGTACACTTTTACAAAGAGTAAAAGGAATAAATAATACAGTTACGGATGATGAATATTTAAAAACATTAGCTATTTGTAGAATAATGCTTCCTAATATAAATAACATACAAGCGTCTTGGCTTACGGTGGGTGCTGATATTGCACAAATGTGTTTGCATGGAGGTGCGAATGACATGGGATCGATAATGTTGGAAGAAAATGTTGTATCAGTAGCAGGAGCTCCACACCGATTTACCTCAAATGATATTCAACAATGTATTAAAGATGCAGGATTTGAACCTCAGTTAAGAACGCAGGAATATGACTTTAGAGAAATACCAGAAAATATGGTGCAACAAGAAATAGATTATTAATATGTTTACAGGGATTATTGAAACTAAAGGGGAGGTTGTTTCTATTATAAAGGATGGGAGTAACTTAGATATAAGTTTAAAATCGCATATTACTAATGAGTTAAAAATTGACCAAAGTGTATCTCATAATGGGGTTTGTTTAACGGTAGTAAAAATTGATAATGATATCTATACCGTAACTGCTATTAAAGAAACTTTAGAAAAAAGTAATATAGGACTTTTGGAAGTAGGTGATCAGATAAACCTAGAAAGAAGCATGAGGTTAGGAGATAGGTTAGATGGCCATATAGTACAAGGACATGTAGATCAAAAGGCAAAGTGCACTAAAGTTGTGGAGGAAAACGGATCTTGGGTTCTTAGTTTTAAATATAAAAATTCTGATAATATTACGGTTGAAAAAGGATCAGTTTGTGTGAATGGAGTTAGTTTAACGGTGGTGAATTCAGGAGATAATGATTTTTCGGTTGCAATTATTCCTTATACTTACGAACATACTAATTTTAATACTTTTAAATTAGATACAGTGGTAAATATAGAGTTTGATATTGTAGGTAAATATATTGGTAAAATGGCCTTCATGGATTTTTAATTATGACAGAAAAAAAACAAGAAAGATACGACAAAGCTTATTTAAGAATGGCTTTAGAATGGGCGAAACTTTCTCACTGTAATAGAAAGAAAGTAGGTGCAATTATTGTTAAAAACAGAATGATTATTTCTGATGGGTATAATGGTACTCCTTCAGGATTTAATAATTGTTGTGAAAATGAAGAGGGGAAAACACAATGGTATGTGTTACATGCAGAGGCAAATGCTATATTAAAAACCGCTTCTTCAACACATAATTGTAGTGGAGCTACATTATATTTAACTATGTCTCCTTGTAAGGATTGTAGTAAATTAGTACATCAAGCAGGTATTAGTCGTTTGGTATATATAAATGAATATAAAGACATAAGTGGTGTGAAATTCCTACAGGAAGCAGGTGTTGAGGTTTGTAAATTAGATGTAAATACCTTATATGAATAATCAACCTATTATATATTCCTTAATTCTGATTGTTGGACTGTACTTAGGTAACAGTTTTATTAGCCTAAATCCAGTTTCAGATAATGGTAAAATCAATTCGATTATTTCACTTATTGAAGAAAATTATGTGGATGGTTTTGATGTGAATGATTATGAAGATGCTATATTAGCTTCTATAATGAAAGAGTTGGATCCTCATTCTAATTATATTCCTATAAAGAAGCAATCTTTTATGGAAGAAGATATGCAAGGAAGTTTTAGTGGAGTTGGTGTAGAATTTAATATTATTGATGATAGTTTAGTAGTTGTATCTCCTATTTCTGGAGGACCATCAGAACAATTAGGGATATTATCTGGAGATAGGATTGTAGAGGTAGATAGTGTGAATATAGCTTCTGTTTCTTTAACAAATGAGGAGGTAGTGACTAAGTTGAGAGGAGAGAAAGGTTCTCCGGTATGGGTTAAAATATTTAGAAGAGGAGAAAGAGAGCTTTTAAACTTTACAATTATTAGAGGTGATATTCCTCTTTATAGTGTTGATGCTAGTTATATGGTAAATCCTGAGATAGGATATATTAAGGTAAATCGATTTTCAGCAACTACTAATCAAGAATTTTTTAAAGGAACACAAAAATTACTTTCCTTAGGAATGACTAAATTAGTGTTGGACTTAAGAGGAAATCCGGGAGGATATTTAGGTTCTGCAATATATATGTGTAATGAGTTTTTGGAAGAAGGTGAATTGATTGTATATACGGAAGGAAAATACAGAAAAAAAGAAGAGATTTTTTCGGATAATGAAGGAAGTTTACATGATATAGAGTTAGTAGTTTTAATTAATGAAGGTTCTGCTTCTGCTTCTGAAATTGTTTCTGGATGTATGCAAGATTTGGATAGAGCAATTATTGTAGGAAGTCGATCTTTTGGAAAAGGGTTAGTGCAAGAAGAGATAAGATTAGAGGATGGTTCTGCTGTTAGACTTACTACACAAAGATATTATATTCCTTCTGGTAGAAGCATACAAAAACCTTACGGAAAAAGTGAAAATGAGTATAACATGGAAATGTATAGCAGAACAGAAAAAAATGACAATATTCCAGACTCCTTAAAATATATTACTAGAAATGGAAGAACAGTATATGGTGGAGGTGGAGTGACTCCTGATTCTATCATTATAAGAGATACTACATTAAATTATATTAAGTTTAATAGGATTAGATCTAAGAATTGGATTTCAGAATTTGCTCTTACTTATAGAGATAAAGTAGATAAAAGTAAATCTGTAGATGCTTTAGATAAAGAGAAAATATATATAAATTTTCTTAGTTATATAAAGAGTAAAAAAGACAAGAATTTTGATTTCACAATGGGTGTAAAAGAAGAAGAAGATTTAAAATTATATATAAAGGCTCAGATAGTGAAAAATAGTTGGGATAAGAATGAATATTTTAAAGTGATTAATTCAACTGATTTGTACTTACTAAAATCATTAGATATTTTAGATAAAAAATAAAGTATTATACTTGAAAAAGATTAAAGAAAAAATAGAATTTATGTATCAGTTTTTAGGAGAACCGAAAACAATAGGCTCTATTTTTCCTTCTTCTAAGTTTTTGGCCGATAAAATTCTATCTTACATAGATTTTAATGAAGAAGAATTAGTTATTATAGAGTACGGACCTGGTACAGGTCCATTTACTACAGAGATTGTAAAGCAACTAAAACCTAATGACAGATTAATTGTTATAGAGATAAATAATAAATTTGCTAAAAACCTGCAAGAGAAATATAAAGATCATAAGAATATAAGTATCTATGAAGATTCTGTGGCAAACACTTCCATTATTTTAGAAAAGGAGAAGTTAAAAAAAGTAGATTATATTATTTCTGGAATTCCGTTTTCTTCCATTCCAAAAGAAATAACAGATGATATTTTGAAATGCGCACAGAATGTAATGCAGGAAAATACTTTATTCCTTACTTTTCAATATTCAAAATTGAAGACGGAAACTTTTAAAAAATATTTCACTATACTATCTACTAAATTTGTAATGAGAAATATTCCTTCTGCTTTCGTTTTTTGCATGAAAAATAAATAATATTATTATTAGTAATAAAAAAACATATATTTTTAAATATAATTAATAAGTCTTTTTGTATAGATTATTTATAAATAATCTATACGTTTGCCTAAAATTATTTAAAATGAATATTAGAAAAAATTTTATTGCAACTTATTACCCAATTATCTTAGCATTTATTTGTATGTTGTATTCGATTGGCTTACACATATTTGAATTTCCTGAAGAGGCACAATATTCTGCACATTGGCCAGGAACAATCTTATTATTTGCTATAGCTATCAGACAAAGAAGAAAATCATGAAATCAGGAATGCTTATAGTGGGGTTTGTTATATTTTCAGTCTATATATTTGGACTTTTGTATATGATAAATTACGCTAATAAATCTCAAGATGAAGACATGAAAAATGATCCTGAATTAAAAAACAGGAAATAAATTGTGTAAGTAAGTTCACTAATATAATTATTGGATTCAAACCTGCTCAACATTAACGGTCTATCTCTTTGATTTAAAATTAATTTGATAATGAAGTATTCTCTCAGTGTAATTTTTATTTTAACTATGTTGGTGTTTTATGGTTGTTCTAATAAAGTTTTAGTCAATTGTACAAATAATAATTATATGTCAAAAAATAATATCAATCCAGAAAATAATTATGAAAATCGTAGAGAGTTAAAAACTACATTTTCAAAATCTGATTTTGATTTATCTCATGTACAATTTGGATTAAGTTGTTCAGAATTATTGAGTGATCACTTTTACTGTAATATATGTTTTGATTCACATGAAAATAGTTTAACCTCTTATGATGGTAGAAAATATAGTTTTAAAAAAAATATTTCCCCTATTGAAATCACAAATGAATGTCTTAATTTAATTTCAACTATGTCAATGGGCTCTAATGAATATTCTAACTTTTTATCAAAAATAAATTCTAAGATTTTATTTTAACGTATT